>Ga0209102_1001405_pt1 | contig 12573 bp, 9 predicted proteins | sample ConPoolayeHmetaG_FD_185483 | JGI IMG/M metagenome (GOLD analysis project Ga0209102, IMG submission 185483) | Hot spring microbial mat communities from California, USA to study Microbial Dark Matter (Phase II) - Cone Pool mat layer H metaG... ... | reverse complement strand
ATGTACTCCTTCAGCATCCTGCGGGTACAAAATCGGGGCATAATCGAGCTAATCGCCTCTTTCATCACACCTACCCAGCCGTGAGGAACTCCGTTCCTATCTCGTTCGTAGTAGAGAGGTATAATTTGTTCTTCGAGGAGACAGTAGAGAGCTTCTGCATCAGCTTCATCCTCTTGGCGTGGATCATAGGCCTCAACATCGTCTCCAATGGCCCAGCCGTTGCCACCATTGTATCCTTCGTACCACCAGCCGTCTCGAACACTGAGATGGAGCACGCCGTTTAGTGCTGCCTTCATACCACTGGTGCCGGAGGCTTCCTGGAGGCGGCGAGGTGTATTTAGCCAGACATCTACTCCCTGGACTAGGTAATGAGCTATGTGTATGTCGTAATCCTCAACAAAGGCTATTCGTCCTTGGAATTCACGGTCGGTAGCCAGAGTGTAGACATCATGAAGAAGTTGCTTTGACGGCCAGTCAGCGGGGTGAGACTTGCCGGCAAAGATTATCTGGACGGGGTGCCATTTGTCAGTGACGATCTTCTTGAGACGCTTTATGTCGTGGAAGATTAGCTGTGGCCGCTTGTACGCCGCGAAACGGCGGCCAAAGCCAATGGTCAGAACATCCGGGTCAAGTAAGGAACCCATGGCCAGCACCTGCCGGGCATCGCACTCACGCTCAATAGAACACTGTCGTGCCCGCTCTACCATGCTGCCCACAAGTTTGCGCTTAAGAAGTTGATGCACTGACCACAGCTCCTCGTCCGGGACATGCAGAATAAGATCTCGAAAAGCAGTGTTGTCGTATCTTGTTGAAACATCCTTGCCAAGGTATTTCTCGAAGAGGGTGACCATCTCCCGGGCAACCCAGGTAGGCGCGTGAACCCCATTCGTGATATGCGTAATCGGTACATCTTCTTCTTTGACGTCTGGCCATAGTCCGTGCCACATTCGCCGGGTAATCTTTGCGTGAATTTGGCTGACCGCATTCCGGTGGCTTGCCATCTTTAGGCCAAGCACCGTCATATTGAAAGTGTCGCCACCTGCGTTATCCTGTTGTCCTAGTTGCAAGAATGCTTCCCGGCTAATTCCTAGCGACTCCCAATAGCCACGAAAGTATTTTTCTACCAGCCAGGTGGGGAACACGTCTTGACTGGCAGGGACCGAGCTATGGGTTGTGAAAACAGTGGTCGCCCGTACCCTTTGCAAGGCTTCGCCGAACGTAGCACCCTGTTCCACTTCTTCCCTGACTCGCTCCAACATCATGAAGGCACAGTGTCCTTCATTGGCATGCCACACTGATGGTGTGATGCCCAGTGCTCGCAACACGCGGACCCCACCAATTCCCAGGATAATTTCCTGCTGGATGCGTTGCTCCAGGTCGGCGGTATAGAGACGGTCACATAAGTGCCGATGCTGCGGTGCATTCTCTTCGAGATTACAACATAATAGATAAAGATTGTTCTGGCTCAAGCGCACCTGCCACACTCCGATATACGATGGCCTATCAGCCAGCTCGATCTGAACCACCGGCCCACACCATTTAGAGCGAGAAACAGGATTGATGGGAGTGATAGGAGCATCGTCGAAGTTCAGTTGCGTGTAGACTTCCTCCTGCCATCCCTCAGTGGAAATATGCTGGTGAAAATACCCTTGGGGGTACATGAAACCAATCCCAACCAGAGGCAATCCCAAATCGCTCGCCTCCTTGCATATGTCACCGGCCAAAACTCCCAACCCTCCGGCATAGATGGGAAGGGAGTTATGAATAGCAAATTCCATTGAAAAGTAGGCGACAGGACCATCTAATGCATTGGGATATTTCGTAGAAAACCAGCTATCTCTGCTTGACATATCAGCGTCAAAGGCCGCAATCACAGAGTCATAAAGTTGCAGAAAGGCCGGGTCATTGGCAGCGGCCTCCAATTTATCTGGGCTCATCTCATGTAGCTGCTTGACAGGGTTATGGCCGCTTAGGCGCCATAGCGGATAGTCAAGGGCTCTGAACAGCGCACGCCCCGGGAGATGCCAGCTCCACCACAGGTTGTTAGCCAGTTCCTCGAGGCGTCCTATTCGTTCAGGTATTTTCAATCCCGATGACATTTTGTTTCAAAGCGTGGCATCTCGTGCGGGACCAGGGCTCTTTCTTGGCTTGCTAGGAATAGATGGCATGGTTGTTCAGCTTGGTCGGTCATTATAGCAGAACAGCCGCTGTTTCATCATGCAGGTCAAGACGCTGCGTTCTGAGACGGGACCCCATGATTATCGCACATACCATGGCCATGAATTCGGTACAGCGATCGCATGTAGCCTTGGCATCGTGTGGGTGCCGTTGCCTTTGGCAATCCGTGCCGACTCTGGGCGCCAATTATTGTGCTATAATCTTGAAAGGGTACTGAATAGGAGGTGTGCGACTATGGCTAAGATTGTCAAAATCAGCAGAGAAGAAGCAGAGAGGCGATTAGGAGACGTCCCCGACGATAAGCGCTTCTGGTGTCATGATGGTACAGTTATCAAGAACCTTAGGGAGCTGAGAAAAGCGCTTGACGATATGAGCGACGAAACTTTCGAGTACCATTTGGCTGGTGGAAGGAACGATTTCAGCAAGTGGGTCAGAGAAGTGGTGGGGGATGATAAGCTGGCAAAAGACATCGGTGAGGCCAAGTCTCGTATGCAAGTTAGCCGGATTGTAGCGCAGAGAATCTCTTTTCTCGAAAGCAAGCTGTAAGAGGCAATTCGCACTTTTCACCGGAGCAGTCGCTTATGCGAAATCGGGGGCAGTAGCGGCTTAGCGTACCTTCTGTGATAGAAGAGGGACAATGCCGCTTGGAGCGCGGAAAGTAGCTATCTAGTCACTGTGCAAATAGCTTATCTTCCAGTTTGCTTCTGATATCCCGGGCAGCAACGGCACGGCGGTAGCATTCCCGTTTCGTTTCTTCATTAGCTCCGCTTTTGGCTATGGCGCGATAGGCATTAACTATGGTTCGCCACTGCTCCAGGATGCCCATGTGGATGAGGTTGATGTCCCACATCGGGCGCCGGCTAGCCCACCACATCTGGCAGCTATGTTCAGCACGGTCTAGAAGCCCGCGGGCAATGGCGGCTGAGTAGCGGCTTTCATCGGTATCAGCGCACTCTAATGCTTTGTTCACCAATTCAATACATATATTTAGGTGTTCCCACTGAAGACGGTGGACGTCATTGTTCTTATCCTGCCAAAGAGGGTAATAGTTACCGTCTTTCATGTCATCGGCAGTAGTGCTCCAGGAAGATGGTTTGGGCTCTACTGCTCGACCCTGAGGAAAGAGACGGAGGAGTTCGCTCAACGTGACCATCTGGACTTTGGTGGCAGCTTCGCCATTAGTCAGCAGAGACATGTGCTGCCCGGCTAATGCCGTGGCTTGTTCGACCTGTTCGAAACGTGTTGCAAATGGCTCCAGTTCCCTGTAGACTCTGGCCAAAAACGTCCTCTCCCAACCTCGGATGTGATGCCCATATGTTTCGGCGTCCATAGCTGTAACGACATAGATGTTCTCTTTCCCACCCCGCCACTGCTCAAGACGACTAACAAACTCCTTCGCCTCCACATTTTGAAAGCTTATCCTGTTGCTGAGCACATCGTCGCGGAAGAAGACGGCTATCTCCTGTCCATTGCCACGCACTGTGTGGATAATGTCTACCGGCCATTCTGTTGGACAGGCAATGCCACTAAGGATAATCCAACGGTAACCGGAGTCGGCAATGGGTTGCAAAATGTCCCTGCTGTAGCACATCTCGGGAGGGAAAAACCCCTGGGGCTCATAAACTTTGCCAAAGGCCTGGCGATTGGTCTGTGCGTTCAGATCGATCTGCCTCCTCATTTCCTCTTCCGGTATGAGAGGAAGAATGGGATGGTACTTGCCCGTTCCGGTGAATTCAATCTGGCCTCTCTCAGCAAGGTTCCTAAAGCCCGCTATTATGTCTTTGTGGCCGCAGTCCATAAGCATATCGGTCAAGACGCCGTTGAAGTTTATCGTTAGTCGAGCGTTAGGATACTCCTCAAAAACTCGAAGCAGTGGACGGTAGGATTCGTCACATATCCTATTTAGCACAGATGGCACTTGAGTTGGTGGCTGGTAGAAGTGCAGTAGTTGGGCCCAATAGATCACAGACACCTCCTGAGGAAGGTTGTACCCACGCTGCTCAAGACAGTTAGCAAATCCGGGTTATTCTAGCATACACCAGATCCACAAGTTGACGTTTTCCTGAGTCCGCGGCCTAGCCAAACAGTCTGAAAGAGCCGGTAAACCGTTTCCTGCCGAGCAGCTTGAGCCGAGCACATCGAAGGCCTGGCACTGACGCCAGGCTAATGACTTAGCTCACCCTGCCGAATTCCTTCTCCAGTTGACGAGAAGTCAGATGGATCATGGTCGGTCGGCCATGGGGACAGGTGCGCGGCTGCTTGGTATGCTCCAGTTGTCTTATTAGCTCTCGCATCTCTTCGTGGCTGAGTTGCTGGCCGGCTCTAACAGCACCGTGGCAGGCCAGGGATTGGGTAACGTTTTCTTGCCAGAGACTGATGTTTTCCTTCTGGACAGATGTATCGAGGAGCACGCCTATTAGCTCGATGATATTGGCGGTGGCAGCTACCGCTGGCACGGTGCGTATCAAGTAGCTCCTGTTGCCAAAGGGCTCTATGCTGAACCCAAATTCAGTCAGAAGGTCGTTCATTGCCCTGAGCGTCTCTTCCTCTCTGGGGCTGAGTTCCATCGTTATGGGCTGAAGCAATCCTTGAACTTCAACTGACTTTTGCAACCATTGATCTAGTATTCGGTCGTAAAGTATGCGCTCGTGTGCGGCATGCTGGTCAATGAGATAGAGTCCATCAGGTCCCTCTGCGATAACGTAGGTATTAGCCAGCTGTCCCAGCACCCTCAAAACTGGTAGTTCCATAGTGGGTAACTGGGCAACAGCAAAAACTGGCTCATTGTCCATTATCATGCGGGGCTTCTCCCATTGGGCTGGGCTGACTGAGAAAGACACAGTTTTCGACGTAGCTATAGGGGTCCTAGCTAATGCCCCTTCTACGGCTTTCTTCACATTGCTAAAGATAGTTTGTTCCTGGCAAAACTTTATCTGAGCTTTGGTGGGGTGAATATTGACGTCGAGTTGTTGAGCTGGCAGGAAGATATTGATTATCGCGATTGGGTGCTGCCCATCCATAAGCAAGCCATGATAGGCTTCCTCGGTGGCGCGAGTTAGCAAAGGACTGCGCACCCACCTGCGATTGACGAAAAAGCTAAGGTAGTTGCGATTAGAGCGGACCAACGAAGGCGGGCTTGTTAAGCCACTGACTTTAACCAGGCTGTCCCTTTGGTCCACCTTCAGCATCCTCTGAGCGAGCTCAGAACCATATATCTCGCTCACCACCTCTAGCAGATCGCCATTCCCTGCGGTCTGCAGGCTCAGGTGCTTATCCAGGACTAAACTAAACTTGACCTCGGGAAAAGCTAGAGCATACTGGCTCACCAAATGAGCGATATGGCCGTTCTCGGTATTTGCCGACTTGAGAAACTTGAGTCGTGCCGGAAAATAGCGAAACAACCGTCGCACGGTCACGGTTGTGCCTTGAGATCTGGCCCGGTTTTCTCTGTGAACTACCTCGCCTCTTGTTAAATGCAGGTAGGAACCAATGGATTCCGAAGTTGCCTGCGTCGAAATCTCCACTTCGGCGACGGCTGCGATACTGGGCAAAGCTTCTCCTCGAAAGCCTAGGCTGGAGATGTTCTCCAAATCACCTAGATTGCTGATCTTGCTTGTAGCATACCTATGGAAAGCGAGCTCCACCTCAGCTGCTGGGATACCTGACCCATTATCGCTCACCTTAATCAACTCTACCCCGCCTCCCTGAGCTTCTACAGCAATGTTAGTAGCCCAGGCATCTAGGGAATTCTCTATCAGCTCCTTGACCACCGAGGCTGGTCTCTCAATGACCTCCCCAGCCGCAATCTTGGAAATTACTTCATTTGCTAGAATCTTAATAGACATCTAAGCTAATTTTACACGGTTTCGTGTATCATGTCAATATCTCATGAAGAAAAATCAAGTTCCTTCTCAATTTTCTCCAGGGGCGCCAGGCTAGCCAGCAGCTTCTTGACCCCAAATTCTTCGAAGACCACAGTCAGTTCCTGGTCATCCTTGGTAGCATTGCAAGTCATTACTATGCCAGAACCGAATTTGCTGTGGCGGACATGGTCGCCAACTTTCAGGGTGAAAGTGCGAACAGGCTCAACTGGAGTTTCTGAATTCCGAGTAAAATCGCGACGGACGGCAGGAGTCAGGCTTTCCTCCCACAGTCCTTTCGTGCGCACTAGATGTGGCGAGACATCCTGGAGGAAGCGAGATGGTGGGTTGGCTGTGGTGCCACCGAAGAGACTGCGGCGGTAACTGCGCAGCAGGTAAAGTTGCTGTTTGGCCCTGGTTACGCCCACGTAGCAAAGGCGACGTTCCTCCTCCATTTCTTCGGGGTCATCAAAGGATTTTCTATAGGGAAGGAGCCCTTCCTCTAGCCCAACAATGAAAACCACAGGGAATTCCAATCCCTTTGCCTGGTGCAGGGTAATTAAGGTCACGGCATCGGCTTTTTCATCCAATTCATCTATGTCCGATACCAGGCTTACTTTTTCCAGAAATTCAGCTAGCGCCTGTCCGGGAGTAAGCCCATCATACTCACTAGCAACGTTCCTCAGCTCCATTATGTTTTCCCATCTGTCTTCGCCATCCTCCTTGTCCAGAATGTATTGTTTATATCCGGTGCGCTCTAGTATCTCATCCACTAGCTTGGAAAGCCCGACCTTATAGCTTTGCGCAGTGAGCTCAGATACAAGCGCAGCAAACCCTGCCAAGGCGGAGGCGCTCCGCGTGGGAATAAGTTGCCTCGCCTCCGCAGACTCGGGATGACTGAGCTGTTCCAAAGCTTCAAAGAGGCACACGTCGTGTGCGTGTGCCCAACCTTGAAGCTTGTTAAGGGTGGCTTGTCCAATGCCTCTACCGGGCACATTTATGATGCGCATCAAACTGATGTTGTCCCGGGGATTATGGATGACTCTGAGGTAGGCGATAATATCTTTGATCTCTTGCCGCTGGTAGAAGCGTGTGCCGCCAACGAGCTTGTAAGGCACACCGTATCTCAGGAAAGTCTCTTCTAGGGCTCGTGACTGAGCGTTAACCCGGTACATGATGGCGCAATCTTTGAAGGATATCTGCCCCTGTCCAACCAGCTTTTCTATCTCGTTGACCACGGCTTGGGCTTCCTCCTCGGGGTCATAGCTTTCGATGACATACACTGGCGAGCCGTCCTCGTTTTCCGTCCACAGCTTCTTGGGTTTGCGCTGGACATTTCCCGCGATAATATCTGAAGCTACGGCTAGAATGGTCTTGGTGGAACGATAGTTTTGTTCCAGGTAGACCACTTTAGCCTCGGGGTAGTCTTTCTCGAAGCTCAGTATATTGCGCAAATCGGCAAATCTCCAAGAATAGATAGATTGATCCGGGTCGCCGACCACGCACAAATTTCGATATTTGCCAGCTAGCTGCTTTATCAACACGTACTGAGCAATGTTGGTATCTTGAAATTCATCAACCAGGATATGGATGTACCTTGATTGGTATCTCTTAAGGATTTGAGGATGTTCCTGGAAAAGCAGCACGGCCTTCATCAGCAAGTCGTCGAAATCAAGCGCCTGACCCTGGCTAAGAAGTTGCTGGTAGCGCTGGTAAACCCGGTGGACTATCTCCTCAAAGTAGCTATTAAGCCTCCGGGCAAAGTCCTCGGGTCCGATGAGGCGGCTTTTGGCGGCACTGATGGCCGAGTGTATAGCACGGGGTACATATTGCTTGGGGTCAAGATTCAGTTCCTGCAAGATGCGCTTTATCAAGGCCAACTGGTCTTCCTCATCGTAGATAACAAAACTTGGCTCAAGCCCGAGAGCTCTGCCCTCCCGACGGAGGATCCTGACGCAGGCGGCGTGGAAAGTCTCTATAGTCAAGGCTTCTGCTGCCTGCCCCAGAAGTTGTTCCAGTCTCTCCATCATCTCTCGGGCAGCCTTATTGGTAAACGTCACTGCCATAATGTTGTAGGGGCTAATTCCGCAGTATTTGATCAGATAGGCGATGCGGTGGGTAATCACTCTGGTTTTGCCGCTGCCTGGTCCAGCTAGAATAAGCACAGGCCCGTCTATAGCTTCTACAGCTTTTCTTTGGGCAGGATTAAGATTGGCTAAGATGTCCACCGAAGCCGAAGATTATTATAGCATTGAGAAGTGCAAGTCCTAAAGGCAGGAGGTGCCGGTAAGATTCCTACGTGGGCATCTTCTGATTTCCTCCACCAATTGAGTGGCAACCTTAGGGGTCTTGACAGGCGGCAGGGCGTAATTGTACCATTTCCCCGGTCGATCTCTCTAAAGGGCGATCGCCCAAGACAGGAAGTGGGGTTCCTTTAATTTTGGAGGGGTAGATGAAGACAGCAATCGCCACCACCATCGTCCCGATTGTACTAGCCTTGGCAATCTTTTCCCTGCCCGCGCTGGCTCAGGAGAGCGCTACCATCACCATCACTATGACAGGCCTTGATGAGATTTCCGTCACGTTGGACAAGACGGCGTGGCCTCTTGGAACAGTGGCTTCCAATACGGAGTATAATACGGACCCGCCCATAGAATGGTGTACACTGAGCGTAGGAGGCACTTGCTGTGTTAACACCTTTATTGTAGGAGATGACGCTAAATGGATTGCCGACCCCAGCGCGTATAGGTGGACGCTGAGCAATGATGGGAGCAACGGTGAACACATATACGGACTGTGGTTCCGCATATCTCACGATACTACACGTGGGCCTCGGAGCGATGGCTATGTCCCTATCACCAAGACGCAGAGCGAGTTCTGGCCTTATTCTGGAGGCTCAGGCTCAAGTTTATGCCCCGGAGATACCAAGAAATTCGGCTTGTCGTTGCTGACACCTACCTATTTTTATAGCGGCCGGCAGGTGCAAACCCAGATCACCATAAGCGCCGTGGCCGCCCGCTGATTGCGCATATTAAGGTCTTCGGCGTAACTTTGTGCCGAACTTCTTCGTGGCAACAGGAGGGGTTCGGTGGAAACCTTGTGCGCTCGGTGTGAAATGTTCAACAGAATGCGGGCATTAACTGAAAAATCAGCAGAAAGTCCGGCTGCTTGGATTTGGAATTCTGGATTTGTTTAGAGCCTGGGAATTAGGATTTAGAATTCACGTTTGGGATTTCCGGAGAGCACATAGCCAATATAAAGTTTTGCACGTAAACCGTAAGCTGCTTGGTCTTTTTGGCGCCTTTCTGATCATGCTGCTCCCTTGTTTTGCTCTGGCTCAGGGCTTTGGTGTCTCCCCGAGCAAGGTGAAAATCGATAACTTGTCGCCGGGCGAAACAGGAGAATTCGAGCTGACCATTCGGAATAGGGATCAGATAGCTCATAATTTCAGTTTTACTACCTTCCAGCCTTCGCAGAAGCAAAGAACAGAAAAAAGAGCGCCATTTCCTGATGCTGGCTGGATAGGTTTTTCTCCTGTGAACCTCAGTGTTCCCGCTAACTCTGAAGCCAATGTCACTGTAACGGTAGCTATACCTCCGGAGCGAAAATGGGCAGGCCAGAACTGGGAGGTATGGTTAGCCATTACTTCTGAATCTGGCGAGCTGTTGGCGGTTGAGCTGTATGTTCGCCTACTGGTGTCCACAAGTGCCGCAGTCGGAACCAGGCTCAATGCCCTAGTGGTGGCTGGGGTTGCCGTGGGCATAGGACTCCTTGGCTACGGCGGCTATCATTACTTCAAGCGCAAGACCAAATCTAAATAACCACCAAGCTTGGCACACAACCTAAAGCGCCAAGGTTGTTGTGCTAATCGTCCCTGGGCCATTGCTACGGCAGAGTTCTAAATGCCAAAGCGGCTTGTCTCTAAGCCCCATGACTCAATAAGCAGATCCCAAAAAGAAATTCAAAGTCGAAGTTCATAACATCAAAACTGGGAGTCAGAAAGCCCAGAATTTGATTTCTGCTGTGCCACTTTGGATGCTTATTTGTCCGTTTTCCATGTGACGGGGTTAGTCTCGGTTGTGGGATTTCGTCAAAGAAGTTAGCGCCCTTCCAGTCGTAACGGTTAAGACGCAACACCTGCTCCGTTAGCATCGCCCCCAGGGTCATAGTACTAAATTCTGCCCCAAAACAGTACCAACGGGTGATTCTCACGAATGTAGCTGGCTGATATGCTGAAACTGGTGGAGGCCACATGACGATAGCTAGATCTGTCCCCAAAAGTTACGAAGGCAGGCTGATTGAGAGGCTACGCGCGGGCGACAACGCCGCCAGGGAAGAGTTCTATAACGCTTTCAGGAGCAGACTCTATTCTCTGGTGCTGGAACAGGTGGGGCGGGATCAGGCAGTAGCTGAGGACCTGGTCCAGGAAATATTCCTTGCTGCTCTCAGTTCATTGGACAAATTCCGTGGCGGTAGTCAACTTTATACCTGGCTCCGCAGCATCGCGCTCCACAAGATATATGACTTCTACCGCTCCCAAGGGCGAGAGCCTAAGCCTACCGAACCGTATCCTGATTCTGATGTCCTGACGTTGGAGCAAACGGCGGACGAGGCGCCAGCGGCCTTCGCTGAGATGGAGTCCGAAGAGCTTCGCGAGTCAGTCCATCAAGCATTGGCTGGTTTGCCCAAAGACTATCAAGAGGTGCTGGTACTGAAATATCTAGAGGACATGCCCGTGCTAGAGATAAGTCAGCTTATGGGTCGTTCACCAAAGTCGGTTGAGGGTCTGCTGGCACGGGCTCGCAAGGCTATGCGGGCTAGCCTGGAGGAAGACAACCACAAGAACCACGAAAAGTGATCAGGGTCCCCGGCTGCCCCGCGGATAGGGTCGAAAGCAATCACTGAAACTCCTAATCTGTGTGTCTGATTTCTGTCTTGTTCAAGATTTTGGACTTGCAATTGGGCGAATGCTTGCTTGCCCAAACGCGATTCATCTAATAGGAAACCGCCCTAATCAAGGGACATTATTGTTGTTATTGCTTGAAAGGCGTTGATCAATCCCTGGCCTGCACCATCGGCAGGAATCGGGGTGCAACTGTTTTCAATAGCCCAGCGCACTTCGTCGTTGACTGTGCCGTTGCCGTTAGCATCCTCAGCGACGCTGAAAAGCAGGGCTGCCACGCCTGAGACATGAGCCCCGGCTGCTGAGGTGCCCGTCTTATAGCCATATTGATTACCAGGCAATTCTGAATAAATGTTGAAGCCCGGAGCAGCTACATCCACCCAGTCGCCATAGCTAGACAACAAAGCCAGGGAATTGTTCCTATTGGTACCGGCTACCGCCAGACAATTGACATAATAAGCAGGGTAAGAGGGCTCCGACGCACCTTTGTTGCCCGCCGCGGCTATGATTATTGCTCCCTGACTCCAAGCATAGTTTACCGCTTGTTCCAAATCCCGCGATGGTCTCATGGCTAGGCTTATGTTTATGATCTGGGCTCCATGGTCAACAGCCCAGACGATGCCTCTGGCTACCACCGCCGGCTCGCACTTTCCGGCATCGTCAGCCACCTTCACATTCATTAATCGGCATTGCGGGGCAATGGCGGCAATAGTGCCTGCCATGTGGGTTCCGTGTCCATGAAGGTCGTCGGTTGTCGGGCTATTGGTGAAGTTGACGTCAGCCACAACCCTATCAGCCAGATTGCCATTATCCTTGCTTATGCCTGTATCCAGTACAGCCACTACGACTGACTGGTTGCCTCTGGTTATTGGCCAGGCTCGCGGTGCCTCAATTTGGCTTACTCCCCACCTCTCATCGACATAGCTGTCATCAGGAGAATACGGTACCTCTAGGGCAGGAGCATAGCTTGCCCCGATTAAATCGGGGCTGTTATTGCCGGGCGCCACGTCATAAATGGGTAAATAACTATAAGCTGCTGCGCTTTCTCGGGCCAGTAAGCCATCGTACACGAATACAGCAACGAGTATTATCTCCGCTAGGGTGAGGGCTATAGCTAGATACTTTACCCCCTTCATAATCATTATATATAGCAGCGACCCAATTCAACTAGAATCACCCATCAGTACCCTTTCGGTACTGTTTTCCCTAGAATTTGGTAATGTGACCTTCTACCTGTTAGGCACAACTAACAACAGAAGTAGACAAGAAACAACAAGAGCGGTATAATAAAGTTCGGAGGGATACAATGGCAGCAGTGAAAGAGATCATGACTCCAGAGCAGGTGGCTGATTATCTCCAGCTTAGCAAAGATACAATCTATCGCTATATTAGGGAAGGTAAGCTTACAGCCTCCAGGCTAGGGCGGAACTATCGAATTCCAAGGGAGAACGTAGATTTGTTTCTCCTGGCAACCAGCACGAGCGACGCAGCCAGAGAAGCTTTGTTCAATCGCTGGGAAAGTGTGGCTGAGAGAAACAAAAGGATTCCTTTTACAGAGGTCGAAAACGATGTAGCTGAGGCCGTTGCTGAAATCCGCCGTGGGCATGACCGATGATCAAGGCGGTGGTAGAT
>Ga0209102_1001404_pt1 | contig 12579 bp, 10 predicted proteins | sample ConPoolayeHmetaG_FD_185483 | JGI IMG/M metagenome (GOLD analysis project Ga0209102, IMG submission 185483) | Hot spring microbial mat communities from California, USA to study Microbial Dark Matter (Phase II) - Cone Pool mat layer H metaG... ... | reverse complement strand
GAATAGGAATTTTAAAGGTTAAAGAAATTATTGGCTTGCTGCCTATTACGGCTGTTCCGCGAACTCCCGCATACGTAAAGGGGGTAATTAATCTACGCGGAAAGGTGATTCCAGTCATAGATTTGCGTATTAAATTTGGAATGGCAGAGAAAGGTTATAATGAGAAAACTTGCATTATTGTGGTGGAGACTAAAGGGCTAAGTAATTCCGTTCTTATGGGAATTGTAGTTGATGCGGTTTCAGAAGTTTTAAATATTAAAGCTGGAGAGATTGAAGAAACGCCCAAGTTTGGAAATAATCTGGAATTAGATTATATATCTGGAATCGCTAAAATAAATGGCGGAGTAAAAATTTTATTAGATATCGATAAGGCCATAAGTGAAGAAGAAATTAATTTATTAGATCACGCTGCAAATGCCCAAAATTATGTTACTTGAAATTTAAATGGAGAAAATTCTTATGTGGTCAAAATTTAAACTATCCACAAAAATTATGTTATTAGGCGTCGTGATCATATGTTGTTTCTCTTTAGTTTTTGTTTGGTTAATACCCAAAATTAAAAACAGCTTGTATGAAGGAAAATACCAAAAAACGAGACATATTGTAGAAACAGCTTGGGGAGTCTTGGACTATTACGCTAAGCTGTCCAAGAATAAAGTCCTCACTGAGGAAGAAGCAAAAAAACAAGCTAAAGAAGTGATTAAAAACCTCCGCTATGATAAAGACGATTATTTCTGGATCAATGATTTAGAGCCGAGAATGGTGATGCATCCTTTCAAAAAGGAAATGGATGGCCAGAGCTTAGCAGATTATAAAGACCCCAATGGGAAAAGGTTATTTGTGGCTTTTGTAGAGGTGTGCAAAAAATCTGGTGAAGGATTTGTTGATTACATGTGGCCTAAACCTGGTGCTTCTAAACCCGATCCCAAAATATCCTACGTAAAATTACTTCCGGAATGGGGTTGGATCGTCGGTTCTGGAATTTACATAGATGATGTAGATAAAGAGATCAACAAAATTCTTTACGTGATAATTGGTACGGTGCTGGCAGTTACTATTGGTGGTCTCTTTTTAGCCTATTTAGTAGCGCGCTTCATTTCTCGATCTATTAATCGAGTAGCCCAGGGGCTTACAGAAGGGGCAGAGCAAGTGGCTTCAGCATCAGCCCAAGTTTCCTCAGCCAGTCAAACCTTAGCTGAGGGAGCATCGGAACAAGCAGCTGGCATTCAAGAAACTTCTTCTTCCATTGAAGAAATGTCTTCGATGACTCGCAAAAATGCGGATAATGCTAATCAAGCAAATATATTAGTAACGGAAACATCGCGGGTTGTGGAAGAAGCAAATCAAGTCATGAAAGAGCTGACGCAATCAATGGGCGAAATTTCAACAGCTTCAGAAGAGACAGGAAAGATTATTAAGACCATTGATGAAATAGCTTTTCAGACTAATCTATTAGCTTTAAATGCGGCTGTAGAAGCAGCCAGGGCTGGAGAAGCTGGAGCAGGCTTTGCAGTGGTAGCTGACGAGGTGCGCAATTTAGCCATGCGGGCAGCGGAGGCGGCAAAAAATACGGCTGACTTAATTGAAGGAACTGTGAAAAAAGTTCGCCAAGGTTCAGAAATTTTGACCAAGACCAACGAGGTCTTTGCTAAGATAGCTGGGAGTTCCAAAAAGGTGCAGGAGTTAGTGGCTGAAATTGCCGCCGCTTCTCAAGAGCAGGCGCAAGGAATAGAGCAAATAAACAAGGCAGTTTCAGAGATGGATAAAGTTGTACAAAAGAATGCCGCTTCGGCGGAAGAGTCAGCTGCAGCAGCCGAGGAGATGAATGCGCAAGCTGAGACAATGAAAGGGTTTGTCAATGAACTGATGACGCTGGTTAGCGGGGCGAATGGGCATGGGCAAATCGTTTGGGAGTCGAGCAAAGCGGCTGCGGTTCATGGAGGACTTTCGGCAAGTAAAGAGTTAAAAGGCGGAAATGGAAAGGGTTACTTAAGATCTATGGATAAAAAAACGAAAGGAGGGATGAAGAAGGATGAGAAAAAACTATCTTTTCAAATGAGAGATGAATGGAAGCCAGAACAGGTAATTCCTATGGAAGGGGATTTTAAAGAATTTTAAAGCTTTTTTCAGATTGAACCATTAAAATTATTGGAAGAAAAAATTTTTAAAGGAGGTAAAGCAATGAAAAAATTATTCGTATTGGTATTAGTAGTTGTTTTTGTATTAGGCATGGGGAGAATATCTTTTACTGGGGAATTTGGAACTAAGGAAGAAGCTGAGGCTTTAGTAAAAAAAGCGATTAATATGATCAAAACAGAAGGAAAGGAAAAGGCCTTTGCGGAAATTAATAATCCCAAAGGAAAATTTGTAGACCGAGATCTTTATATCTTCGTTTACGATCTGAATGGCAAGTGCTTAGCCCATGGTTTTAATTCGAAGATGATCGGAAAGGATTTATTAGAAATGAAGGATGCTGATGGAAGATATTTTGTAAAAGAAAGGATTGAAATTGCTAAAACTAAGGGGAAAGGATGGCAGGATTATAAATTTACCAATCCTCTAACTAAAAAGATAGAGTTGAAAACTGCTTACATTGAGAAGGTGGACGATCTTATCGTTGGCTGCGGCGTATATAAAAAATGATGTATTTGTTTTATTCCTGCAGACATACAAAGATAAGAGCGGGGAGGGCGATCTATGAAAGTTGAACAATTTTTCAGAGACATGAAGCTATCCAAAAAGCTATTAATATCTCCCATGGTGGTGGTTATATTTTTACTCCTCTTGGGGTGGGTTTCTTATCGAGGATTAATTACTCAAAAAGAGGCTATGGAGGATGTTTTTCAGAATCGCTTTAAGAAATATCAATTGAGTACGAGTTTAGCGAATGATCTGATAACTATTCACGCCAACCTATATAAAGTGATTAGTTGGGCCAATGCTAATTATGAGGAAAAAAAGATTCAACAATTGGGCCAGGAGCAGATAAACAAGTTAGAGCACACTGGGAAGACGGTTAGGCAGGCCCAATCAAATAATGAGCTTACCCCAGAGGAAAAAACTCTCTACGAGGCGCTGGGGACGCAACTCGCCGAATATCAAAAAGTAGCTCTCTCCGCCATTGACCTGGCGACTTCAGATCTCAATATGGCTACTATGTATATGGGCAATGCTGATGATAAATATCAAGGGCTAGCTAAGACCCTGCAGAATCTATTAAATCTGGAAACCAAATTAAGCCAAGAAAGTTATATGTCTTCGATGGCAAGTTATTCTGCTGTTGTTAGGATGTTTCTTATTATTATGGGGATTTCCATAGTAGTCTCTATAGTTATCAGCTTATTAACTGCTCAGCGAATTACTCGACCTCTTCACCAAACTATGAAGGTAGTGCATCAGATTGCTGAAGGTGATTTAACTCAGGAAGTTAAGGTTGACTCTAAAGATGAAGTGGGCGAATTGGCCAAATCGGTGGAAATGATGCGCCTCAAAATGAGCGAAGCAGTGGGTCAATCAGTTTCCATGTCTCAGAGCCTTTCCGAAGCTGCTTCCGAGCAAGCAGCTTCTTTAGAAGAGACTTCTTCTTCTTTGGAAGAGATGACTTCCATGACCAAACAAAATGCCAGTAATGCTCATCAGGCCAACAATCTTATGAACGATACTCAAGAAGTAATAAAAAAAGCCGATAGTTCCATGAAGCAATTAACAGCCTCAATGAAAGAAATTTCTGCTGTCAGTGAACAAACAGTAAAAATTATTAAAACCATCGATGAGATTGCATTTCAGACAAACCTCTTGGCTTTAAATGCCGCTGTAGAAGCGGCCCGAGCCGGGGAAGCTGGAGCTGGCTTTGCGGTGGTCGCTGATGAAGTGCGTAATTTGGCAATGCGGGCGGCAGAGGCGGCAAGAAACACTTCGGCATTAATGGAAGATATTGTGCGTAAGATAAAAAATGGCGAAAAGCTGGTAAATTTAACCGATGAAGGATTTAGAGAACTAACAGAAAGTTCGACCAAAATAGTAGGCTTAATTCAAGAAATTGCGGCGGCTTCTCAGGAGCAGGCTCAAGGGATCGACCAAATCAATAAAGCAGTAGCCGATATGAATACCCTTACCCAAAGGAATGCCGCTGCTGCAGAAGAATTGGCATCTGTAATGGCCATGTTTAAAACTGACAGTTCTGGTGCTAAAAAGCCGGGAGAAATTGCTAATTTTCAAAAGTCATCATTGCTGGAACTGGTTCCAAATAAAAGACCATCTGCAGAAAAAATAATCGATCCTTGCTTAAATGAGTCATAAAAATTGTCTCTTTAAATTTAAAAAACTTCGAAAAAAAAATTCTAATGTTCTATAGAAAGGAAAATTTGCATAGAGATGAGAGAAGAATTAGTCAATCCCTTTTTGGCGGCGACAGTTCATGTTTTGAAGACTATGATCCATCTCGAACCTGTGGTCGGAAAACCATATGTGAAGAAAGAAAATTCAACAAAAGGAGATATCTCGGGAATTGTTGGTATAATTGGGGATGGGGAGGGTTCTCTATGTTTAACCTTCTCTAAAGAGTGTATTTTATATATTGTGAGTAAGTTGTTTGGGGAAGAACAGCATGAGATCAATGAGGAAGTGAAGGATGCCGTGGGCGAATTGACAAATATGATTTCCGGTGACGCGCGCAGGCGATTGGAAGAAGCTGGTTACCATTTTCAAGGAGCGGTACCTTCGGTTGTATGCGGGCCGAATCATGAGATTAAACACATAACCAAAGGGCCTATTTTAGCGATTCCTTTTAAAACCCAGGCGGGGGATTTTACAGTAGAAATTTCTTTTCAAAAGGGAAATGGAAAGATTCATTAGAAATTGCCTTAAGAAAAGGCTAACCAATGAATTTGATTCTTAATTGTCAGCCCATCGAATTAAAAGATAGCGATTTCGAAAAAATTCGTCGCCTAATTTATGACCAGTGCGGGATTAATCTTACGGAAGCAAAGAAAGAGTTAGTAAAAGCTCGCCTGAGTAAAAGACTTCGGGGTGGCCAATTTAAATCATTCCATGATTATTATGAATATGTATTAAATGATGCCTCTGGCAAGGAATTAATTCTTCTTTTGGATTCCATAGCAACTAACTTTACCTTTTTTTTTAGAGAGATAAAACATTTTGAATACCTTAAGTCTGTCTTCCTTCCAGAAATAATTAATAGAAAAAAGAATAAAGAAAAAAAATTGAGGTTCTGGAGCGCTGGATGTTCCTCAGGAGAAGAACCATATTCTATCGTCATTACACTGCTTGAAGTAATTGAAAACCCCTTTGTCTGGGACCTCTTAGTTTTAGCCACTGATTTATCTACTCGCGTACTCAAAACTGCAGAGGCAGGCATTTACCCCAAAGAGCGGATTCGCGACCTTCCTGCTATTCTGGCGAAAAAATATTTTTTAAAAGGGGATCAGCGATGGGTTAATTATGTAAAAGTAAAAGATAAAGTTAAGCAATTTATTCGCTTTCAAAGGCTTAATCTCATGGAACCTTTTGCTTTTGCGGAGCCTTTTGACTGTATTTTCTGTCGGAATGTTATGATTTATTTTGATAAAAAGAAACAGAGTGATTTAGTTAATCGTTTTTATGAGTGCTTGCATCCAGGGGGCGTTTTGATAATAGGTCATTCAGAAAGTTTAACTGGGATACCCCATAATTTTAGATATATAAAACCATCTATTTATAAGAAAGAGTTATAGAAAACACATAAACATTATTTAAATTTCGAGGATAAACAATTATTTTTCAATTTGGCAAGTAATGGTCAGAAATATTATTGTAAGTATCGCTGATATGAAAATGGCTAACGATCCCCAAATTAATTTGATTACTTATGCTTTAGGATCTTGCCTTGGTGTAGCCTTGTACGATCCGGTAGCTAAAGTGGGTGGTCTGCTTCATTTTATGTTGCCTGAATCACGCATAGATCCTCTCAAGGCGAAAAAGAATCCCTGGATGTTTGCTGATACTGCCATTCCTCTATTTCTTGAAGAATTTTATAAAATAGGAGGAATAAAAGAAAGAGTGAAAATTAAGGTTGCTGGGGGATCAAAGATTTTAGATGATTCAGAATTCTTCAATATTGGCAAGAAAAATTATATGGTCTTAAGAAAGATTCTGCAGTTGCATAATCTTCCCTTGGTAGCTGAAGATATAGGCGGCCAAGGCAATCGTACTATGACCTTGGAATTGTCCTCTGGAAAAGTTTTTGTCAAGGTATCTGGGAATGGAGTGAAAGTGCTATGAGCATGGTGGAGCAAATTATCCAGGCAAGCAATAAATTACCTCCCTTTTCTATGGTGATTCAAAGGGCTCTGCAATTGATAGAAGACCCAAATTCCTCGGCGCAGCAAGTAGTCGAAGTTATTCAATATGATCAATCTATTACTTTTGAAGTGTTAAAGGTATGCAATTCTGCCTATTTTGGTTTAAAAAGAAAGGTGCGTTCTTTAAAAGAAGCTTTAATAATGATTGGTTTTGATCAACTTTTGCAAATAGTCTTGAGTCAGGAGAGTAGTAAAATCTTTTTAAAGGACTGCTCAGGATATGATCTCCAGCACGGAGACCTTTGGAGACATTCTGTGTCCTGTGCCCTCTTATCTAAAATTATATGTAAACATGTAAATGAAATTAGGGCAAATGCTATTTTTACAGCTGCTTTGCTCCATGACATAGGTAAGATGGTTCTGCACCGCTATGTAAGAAATTATTTTGAAGAGATCAGATTATTGATCGAACAGAAGGCGCTCTCTTTTCCCGAGGCAGAAAAAGCTATATTAGGTATTGACCATGCCGAGTTAGGCGGAATGATCATGGAAAAATGGTCTCTCCCTGAAGAAATAATTTTTGCTGTTCGGTATCACCATACCCCCTTATCAACTCCTAATTATTCCCAAGTGGTAGATTTAGTTTACCTAAGCGATTTAATTGCGATGATGACTGGTATAGGCGGTGGAGCTGATGCCCTTAATTATCATGGCTATGAGCAAGTCACTAAGCGCCATGCTCTAAAAGAGGATGATCTGGAACATTTTATGGTGCAATTGAGCAATCAATTAGGGTTGATTGAAGAGATGTTACAAGGGAAACCCGGCCTTAGCTAATATAAAGATTATATGCTATAAAAGAATTAGGTAGGAAAAGGCTCCCTCTGCAAGCGGAAGGGATAAACGGGGATAATAAATGAATAAGGGAAAGATCAGAGTTCTGGTGGTAGATGATTCGGCTATAGTCCGCAAAATTTTAACTGAAGAACTTTCTAAAGAACCAGATATAGAAGTAATCGGCACAGCCCCCGATCCTTATGTGGCCAGAGATAAGATTGTTCTGCAAAAGCCCGATGTAATTACATTAGATATTGAAATGCCCAGAATGGACGGGCTTACTTTTCTTAAGAAATTAATGCGCTATTATCCTTTGCCTGTAATTGTAGTCAGCTCTTTGACTCCTAAAGGGAGCAAGATGGCTTTAGAGGCCCTGGAAAACGGGGCGGTTGAAGTTCTCTCCAAACCTGGTCCAGCATACTCTGTGGGTGAAATGAGTCACCAATTAAAAGAAAAAATTAGGGCAGCAGCCAAGGTAAATTTAAAACGAGTCCAATATACAGCTCAAGCGAATACTCCCGCTCCACCTGTTATTACCAAAGCTTTAAGCGAAACGACTCAAAAGATCATAGCCATCGGAGCATCTACTGGGGGGACGGAAGCGATTAAAGAGGTATTAATAAATCTTCCCCTAAATGTTCCGGGGATAGTAATTGTTCAACATATGCCGCCGCAATTTACCACAGCCTTTGCCGAGCGTTTAAACAATCTTTGCCAAATGGAGGTAAAGGAAGCACAGGATGGTGATGCCGTCTTAAATGGTAGAGCCCTACTTGCCCCTGGGAATTTTCATATGCTACTCAGAAGAAGCGGATCTCGATATTACGTTAATATTAAAGATGGGCCGATGGTCCACCATCAAAGGCCAGCAGTGGATGTCCTTTTCCATTCGGTAGCCCAATATGCTGGCCCGAATGCTATTGGGGTTATCTTAACTGGCATGGGTGCGGATGGAGCAGAGGGATTATTGAAAATGAAAGAGGCCGGAGCGAAAACCATTGCTCAAGATGAGACTAGCTGTGTCGTCTTTGGCATGCCCAAAGAGGCCATTAAAAGAGGAGCAGTCGATAAAGTTCTTCCATTAGAAAAAATTCCTCAGGGAATAATACAGATGCTTAATTTGAGTTGAAATCACTCTTGTTCACAAGAAGTTTTAAAAAAATCATTCTTCTAATGTTAAAACACCTCAGAAAGAAGGAAATTTCTATTCTCCGCCACTTCAGTTTCCCAAGGCCAGCCAAATAGGAAAATAAATTCATTTCTTAAGGTTTTTTTCCTAAAAAATCTAGAGATTTGTTAACGGAGATGTAAGTCTTTCTAAATTCCGCATAAATAGGTCTATCATTAATGATATGAATTTCTGAGATATGATGAGCTGGGACTGGAGGAGTCTGAGGTCTTCCAATATAGTGTTCCATTTAAGGGGCCGAAAGACGCTTTCATAACAAAGCATTGGCGAGGAATCTTGGCAAAGAAATAAGAGGAAGGTATTTGCGAATTTTTGTTGTTTTGCCCAATCTGCGTATTTTTGGAGCTGCCCTATTAATTGTTCTTTATTAATAATGGAGATGGGTTCTACGCCTTCTAAAGTCTCTGGGAATATTTTATTTTTAATTATGACCATAAACTTTTTGGAGTCTTTTGATCTGATAAAAATATCCAGTTTTCCGCATTCAGTGTTGTATTCAGGTAATACAAGGTAATCCTTGTCCAGTATGTCAATTATCTGAATGCTGTTATATTCCTGATAAGCTTTACTCAACATTTTGGTAAGCAGCCAGAAAGCGATTATGTCTGTGTTTTCTGATGAAAGAATCCAGGCTAAACAACGCGTGTATTCTTCCTCTGTGGCCAGAAACCCCAAGATGTCTTTTATCCCAGGATGAGAATTTATAAGCTCCTGATGATTTTTTAAGTATTCTAATATTTTTGTCTGCAGATCCTTCTTTAAAGAGAAGATAGATGGCCTAACCGCCTGCAGTTCTTTCGTTGATTTCTCATTATAAAGGCTTTTTTCAATTTCTTTTATTAACGCATCATAATTTTTAAAGGTTGTCATTTTTAGTAACTCCAGAATTATATTTTATGACCAAGGGCAATTATTTGCCTCTTGTTCCATGCAAATTTTTTCATTTTCCTGCCTGGTTTATTTAAGCCGCCTTTTATCATTGACTTCCTTAAATTCAGGGAGGTTCTCAAGACCTCTTTTCCATAAGCCTCTTTTATTATTCTTGGCTTTCTTTTCGTAATGCCTAAATTCTTCCAAATACTTAAAAGGAAACTTTGTATAAGTGTATCCGTATCCCTGTCTTATTATCTCGGCATTTAAGAAAGTCCCGTTTAATAAATAGACATAAGCTAAAAGCCGCCCATATTCATCTCTTCTTTGTTGTTCGAATTCTAATGTTACTTCTTTCCCTTTGATCATTTTTTTAGTGAACATCATAGCTTTCTTAGCCAAATCACTGATTTGCTTTTCCGGGTGATCTAATTCTGGGGTATTTACTCCGATAAGCCGCACTTTTTCTTCTTGGCCATTGATTTTAACCACGATAGTGTCGCCATCGATAACGTAGCTGCAGTATATTTTTGTTTTTTCAATCGTTTCGGGAGGGGAAGGATAATTTGTCTTTCTTACTTCTGTCGCTGATTTAGAAGTCGTGGGCGGATTGCAGACTTTGCAGGGAATGTAGCCAGCTTTTAAAGCCTCCTCAGGACTGCTGAATTTAATAAGGTTAGAAGGCTTAATTTTTTGAGCCCATAGGCATGTAGGGTAATGATATTTATTTGACTCTTGGGAAGCCCAGAACTGAGAAGATATGTTTACAGGTTCGTATCTGGAGCTTTTAGGATTATCAGTAAAATGGATAGTCCCTTTATCGTCTGTGTATTTGTAAATCTGGGAATGGATGTTAAAAGGTAATGCTGCAAATGCTAAGGAAATAATGATTAAAGGAAGAAATGCTTTAATTAATCTAACAAGAGTTGTAACTTGCATGCCAACACGTTAAGAATGGGTTGAAAAATGAAAAAAGCTGTTATTTTTATCGGCAGAATGCCTAAAAAAATTTATTTTTTCTTGAATAAATATGCTCTTGATGATCATTTGTATGTTTTAGTAGTTATGAATCGGAGAAAAATATTAAGTTTTTAAAAAATCAGGCGATAGATAGAAGTGCCTGGGTAAGATTTTTTTTGGCGAAAAAAGCTGTTTTATAACCTTTCGATTAAGGAGGGGAAAAGATGCCATTCCGTTTTTTTAGTCTGCGCTTTTTAATGGTTTGTCTCGTCTTTTTATTTTTTGTCATCTCATCGCAAGATGAAAATGTCCAGATTATTAAAAAGGATGACAGCTCTGGTCTTCAGGCTTTTGTCAATTTGGAGGGAGCTGTTACTGACGTCCATGCCTCTAATGCCAATGCCAGCGGCTGGCTACCTGCTTTTTCTATTCCCAGGCTCGGTGAGAATACGAATAGATTTTACTTTTTGTTGGCAATCTTTGGTCTAATGGTAGTGGCGGCGGTCTTATGGGGACGTGATTATTATGTGCGTCCTCGTAGAAACTTAAAGAATATAGAAGAGGCTTTATTAGCCAGCGCAAAAAGGTATGTGGAATTGGCCAATTTGCTGCCCGGAATTGTTTTTGAAGCAGATAAAGAAGGGAATATCATTTTTGCGAATCAAAAGGCTTTTGAAATATTGGGTTACTCAACTCTGGATATAGAAGAGGGGCTCAATATTTTCCAGTTTATCCCACCTGAACATCTCCCCAGAGGAAAAGAAATTTTTAAAGAGGCTTTACGGGAAGAGAAAAGCAATCTGCGAGTATATCTTCAAAAAAAGGATGGAAGCAAGTTCCGGGCTTTAATCCATACCTCTCCTATTCTAAAGGATGGGCAGCCGGCTGGTTTAAGGGGCATAGTGGTTGACATAACTGACCTTATGATGATGCAGGAGGAGCTCGCCAAGAGTGAAAAAAGAGCGAGAAGGTTAGCTAAAGAGACGGAGGTCATTGCCGAGATTGGCCAAATTATTACTTCCTCTATTGATATCAATGAAATTTATGAGAAGTTCGTGGAAAAAGTGAGGCAGTTGGTCAGTTTAGACCGGATTTCGATTAATATTATAGACTACGCAAAAGGGGTAGCCCGGATTTGTTATAGATGGGGGCCACCTGTACCTGGGCGGGAAGTTGGGAGAGAAGTTCCTTTGGCTGGCACTGGGGTTGAATGGGTGGTAAAGAACAGGAAAAGCTTATTAATTAATGAAGAGAATAAAGATAAGATTGTTTCTCAATGTCCGGGTTTGCAGCCTGTTTTTAAAGCAGGGACTCGATCCATGATTCTTGTTGCTTTGGTTTCGAAAGGTCAATTTATAGGGGAGCTTAATATTCAATCGTTTTTTGAGAATGCCTATGGGGAAAAAGATGTAAGAATTGCCGAGAAAGTTAGCGCTCAGATTGTTGGGGCTGTGGCCAATGCTCTTTTATTCGAGGAACAGAAGCAGTTGGAGAAAAGTTTGCGGGAATCAGAAGCGAGGTATAAAACAATCTTTGAAACAACCGGCACAGCTACTCATATCGTAGAAGAGGATATGACTATTTCTTTGGTTAATGCAGAATTTGAGAAGTTAAGCGGTTATTCGAAAGAAGAGATCGAGGGAAAGAAGAAGTGGACGGAATTTATAGATCCGCAGTATGTGGACAAGATGAAAGAGTTTCACCGCTTACGCAGGGTCAATCCCGAACTTGTTCCCAAAAGTTATTTATCCAAATTTATTAATAAAAATGGAGAAGTGAAGGATATTTTTATCAATGTTGCGATTATTCCAGGGACGAAGCAGCATGTGGCTTCACTTTTGGATATCACTCAGGTTAAGCAAAAAGAGAAAGAGATTGCTTCTTTACAGGAGCAGTTTATCCAGGCGCAGAAGATGGAGGCTATTGGGAGGCTGGCCGGGGGCATTGCTCATGATTTTAATAATGCCCTTACTGTAATAAAAGTTTCTGCCCAATTGGCCCAAATGAATTTAAGAAAAGACGAGCCGCTAAAAGAGAATATTGATACTATTCTGGAAGCAGCTGATCGGTGTACTAATCTTGCTCGTCAGCTTTTAGCTTTCAGCCGTAAGCAAGTGATGGATATGAAAGTGATTGATTTGAACTTACTCTTGCGAGAGCTGGATAAGATGCTTCATCGGGTAATTGGGGAAGACATAGAATTAAATTATTTGTTAACGGAAGACTTAAAGAAGGTGAAAGTAGATCCTGTCCAGATGGAGCAGGTTATCTTGAATTTAACTCTGAACTCCAGAGATGCTATGCCCAATGGAGGAAAGTTGATTTTTAAGACAGCCAATGTAGAGGTAGATGAGGATTATGCAAAAGTTCATTTGGGCATGAAGCCTGGTTCATATGTTATACTTTCTGTAGCTGATACGGGTG
>Ga0209102_1001403_pt1 | contig 12589 bp, 8 predicted proteins | sample ConPoolayeHmetaG_FD_185483 | JGI IMG/M metagenome (GOLD analysis project Ga0209102, IMG submission 185483) | Hot spring microbial mat communities from California, USA to study Microbial Dark Matter (Phase II) - Cone Pool mat layer H metaG... ... | reverse complement strand
GAGTAGATGTCTGGCTAAATACACCCCGCCGCCTCCATGAAGCATCAGGTACCAGTGGTATGAAAGCAGCCCTAAACGGCGTGCTCCATCTCAGTGTTCGAGACGGATGGTGGTATGAAGGGTACAATGGCGCCAACGGTTGGTCTATCGGAGACGACGTCACTACGTGTGACCCAGGTCAAGAAGATGAAGCCGATGCAGAAGCTCTCTATCGTCTCCTCGAAGAGCAAATTATACCACTCTACTACCAACGAGACATCAACGGAATCCCGCGCGGCTGGATAAGCATGATGAAAGAAGCGATCAGCTCGATTGTGCCACAATTCTGTACCCGAAGGATGTTGAAGGAATACATCGAGCGAATGTATATCCCCGCGGCTCGAAGTTGAGACCGACCTTCGAAAAGAGTTCCTTGACAATTAGACTTCCCACTACTAAGCAGTTAAAATAGTTGCAGGGTTGTCCAGCTATTGGTTATGGACTCGTGAAGATAGTCGCAAATGAAAAAGGTACTGGCTGTGATACTCGCTGGTGGGGAAGGGAAAAGGCTCAGCGTATTGGCCCGCGACCGCGCCAAGCCAGCAGTCCCCTTCGCTGGTAAGTATCGGATAATCGATTTCGTGCTGAGCAATTGTGTAAACTCCGGGGTGGACATGGTGGCCGTCATACCGCAATACAATCCGCGCTCGTTGGCACGCCACATTGGCGTGGGCAAGCCATGGGACCTGGACCGTGTTATCGGCGGGATTACTCTGCTTTATCCTTTCGTAAGCACCAACGGCGAGATGCACTGGTATAAAGGCACCGCCGAAGCTGTTTACCACAATCTGCGTTTCATACAGGACAGCCGGGTTGATGAAGTTCTTATCCTGTCAGGAGACCATGTCTACACCATGCATTACGAGGAGATGATTAAGTTCCACCGCGAACGAAGAGCGGACATCACCATCGCAGTCACAGAAGTGGGCTGGCACGAGGCCAGTCGCTTCGGCATTGTCCTGCTCGGAGACAATGACCGCGTGGTCGGCTTCGAAGAAAAGCCAGCGCAGCCTAAAAGCAACCTGGCTTCCATGGGTATCTACGTTTTTTCCAAGGACGTACTGCCCAAGGTTTTGGAGGATACTCATGGGCGCGGCCTGCAGGATTTTGGCAGCCAAGTGATACCGGATTCGCTTGACAAGTACCAAATCTACGCGTATCGGTACAGCGGCTACTGGCGCGATGTCGGCACAATCGAAGCCTACTGGCAGGCAAATATGGACCTGGTCGTTGATCTCCCGCCGTTCAATCTCTATGATCCCGAAACTGGGGTGAGAACAGTTTCCGTTGAGATGCCGCCAGTTAAGATAGGACCAAGGGCTCAGATAACCAGAAGCCTGGTCAGCAACGGCTGCATCATAAACGGCAACGTATTCAATTCAGTCCTTTCCCCTCACGTCTATGTGGAAGAAGGCGCTCACGTGATGGACTCCATAATCTTTCATGATACCACCGTCGCTCAGGGAGCCATCGTCCACCGGGCTATCATCGACAAAGAGTGCTACATCGGCCCGGGATGCTGGGTTGGCTGTGGCGAGGATTACACACCTAACCGGGACGAACCTGACCATCTGAATTGCGGCATCACGGTAATCGGCAAGGGAGCGAGGTTGCCTCCGGGACTAAGGGTCGGGCGAAACTGCCGAATTGACCCCCGCGTGAAAGAGAGCGATTTCTCGACTCTTTCTGTTCCCAGCGGTAGTTCGGTGCTGGCAACGGAGAACGTGGTCAAAGCCTGACCTCCGCTATGAAAGTCCTGTTTGTTGCCTCTGAGGCTCTCCCATTAGCTAAGGTGGGCGGACTGGCGGATGTCACGAGCTCTCTCGCTATAGCTCTTCGGGAACTGGGCCACGAGCCGTGTTTGATACTGCCCAAATACGCCAGCATAAGAGCGCGCGCCCAGGATATTGAGAAGGGAAGCATTGCCGTCAACTTTGAAGGGCACTCCCAGCAAGCAAGCTTGAAACTGACCAAATTAAAGGGAAGGGTACCGGTATATCTGGTGGAAAACAGTCGGCATTTTGGAACTGAGGAGATTTACACACAGGACGAGTTGACGCGTTTTCTCTTTTTTTCCCTGTGCATCCCGGCCATCATTTCCCGCCTTGACCTTCACCCGGATATTATCCATTGCCATGACTGGCATACTGCTCTGGTTCCGCTCTGGCTCAAAACAATGAATATGAAACTGCCCTGCGTATTTACAATCCATAATCTGGCCTATCAGGGCTTGTTTGACCACAAATTCTTTCTCGACTCTGGACTTTCCTCAGTATGGCAACGACACATCCCGACAGATGCTCCTCGGCCACAGCTAAATTTTATGAGCCAGGGACTTCTTCTGGCTGACATCTTGACTACGGTCAGCCCCACCTACGCCTCAGAAATACTGACGCCGCAATGCGGTGCCGGCCTGGAGGAATTGTTGAGCTATCGTCGCAACGACCTTTACGGCATAGTGAATGGCATTGACTACGAAGAGTACGATCCAGCCACCGACGGCCACCTCGAGAAAAGATACGGCGCAGCTACGATAGAAAGAAAGGCGGACAACAAGATTGCCCTGCAACGAAGGACCGGCTTGCCTCAAAGCGCCGATATTCCCTTGGTCGGCATGGTGTCCCGTCTTGAGGAACAGAAGGGGATTGACCTGTTACTCCAAGCTATAGACGGTTTCGTCGCTGAGACAGGTGCACAATTGGTTATCCTCGGCCAGGGAAGAGAGCACTACGAAAGGTCGCTCACAGAGGTCGCTGGCAGGTATCCCCAGCGCGTCTCAGTGCGCATTGCCAGTGATGAACAACTAGCTCGCCTGATCTACGGCGGCTGTGATATATTCCTTATGCCTTCGCGCTTTGAACCCTGTGGATTGGGGCAGTTAATCGCCATGCGGTATGGTGCCATCCCTGTGGTGCGACGCACTGGAGGCCTGGCTGACACAGTGAAGGACGTGGCTGAACCAAACGGGAACGGCTTCGTATTTCAGAATTACAGCGCGCGGGAGATGCTTGAAGCGATAAAGAGAGCCGAAGCGTGGTTCTATCGGCGTGAGGACTGGAGGAACCTGATGAGACACGATATGAAGCTGGATTTTTCCTGGAAGTCCTCGGCCAGGAAATACGAAGAGCTCTACCTACGAGCAGTGGGGATGGCTCGCGATGTCCGGGCGTAACCACCGGGCAGCAAAATAGGGCGAGATAGACGGATATGGTCACGGTCGATTGGCTAAAAGCTGACTTACTAGTCCCGGTGTTGGTGTTTCTCGGCGTCCTCTTTATTGCCCTCTGGCTCAGACGGATCAGCTATGACGCCCTGCAGCGCTGGCTGAGCAAAAAACAGACGGAAGCCAGCAGAATCATCATCTCAGCCACTAAAGGGCCATTTCTTCACTGGTTTCTTATATTGGGCGCTTACATTGCATTACAGGTTTCAGTCCTGGCGACCCAGTGGAAGGTCCTCGCTGGCAAAATCCTGGCTAGCATTTTCGTTGCCTACCTTGGCTGGATTCTGATCCGGCTGAGCAGAGAACTCGTCAAGTTGTATCTCAGCAAGACAAAGGTGCCTCGGAGCGTAATCACGGTCACCACCAACGTTGCTCAAGTGACAATTGTCATCGTCGGTGTTCTTATACTGCTGGAGCTTTGGGGCGCGCCCATGATACCAATCCTCGTCGCTGTGATTTGTGCCATAGCAATTGCTATTCTGGCCTTTCGTGACATGTTCCCCAATTTGGTTTCAGGTCTCCAATTAACCCAACAGAAACAAATCAAGACCGGTGACTTGATTAGGCTGGAATCTGGCGAAGAAGGGCATGTGCAAGAAATAACCTGGAGGAATACCGAGATAAGAACACTAGGAGGCGAGACAATCATTATCCCGAATAGCAAGTTAATGCAGACTACGATCATCAACTACGGTAAGCAACCCAAAGCAGCTAAAGAGCCGTTTCAGTTTTTCACCAGGCTCCACCTCAAGGAGCTGACAGGCTTGAAAGCCCGGAACTTAACCGAGCTGGTTGAACGCCTCGAGAGTGTCCCCGACGCGGTGATCTATTACCATACCCACAGTTTCATCGAGGAATACCATTTCCTCACTCCTCAGCCTGCAAATGACTTTGCGTTATGGGTGGAAGATGCTCTGGGCTACGACGTTCTGGCTGAGAGGTTGGCAAGTATTGACACTCTTGAATTCCCGAGTGTCGGGTCACTTAGGCAGATGATTATCAGAGCCATTCAAGATTTCCTGGCTCAAACAGCTAATGAGCGCGACGCGCCCCCGGGCAACGAATTCCACTTCGTCAAGTCAATAGGCGTTGTTTTGCCTACACCTTACGTTGCTCATAACCTGAGAGAGTTTGTTGGCATACTGAGAAGAATCAGCACAGACTCGCTTTATTTTCACATCTTTGAAGCTAGACTGCGGCTACACCGAGGGACAAACGATTTCTCCCTCTGGTTTGAAGACTCGTTAGGAGAAAAGGAGTTGGCCGAGGAAGTTAGCCGCCTGGACCCTTACAACTACACGCTGGAAAACCTGCGAGAGAAGATCATACAGCTTTGTGAGAAAAGGCTATGAATCCGAGAATAAACCTTAGCGATTACGAACATATCGTAGGCCGAAGCTATATTGAAGAGCTGAGAATGCTGGCCGGCAAGCTGTCGGGCAAGAGCATCCTGAACGTAAACTCCACATTCGTAGGCGGGGGCGTAGCTGAAATACTGTCGCGCATGGTGCCGCTCCTCAATCAGTTAGGAGTGGATACGAGGTGGCGAGTCATCTCGGGTGACACTCGTTTTTTCGAAATAACGAAGAAGTTTCACAACGCGCTTCATGGTAGTCAAAGTGAGCCTATCTCGGACGAGGAGTTCTCAATATTTCTGGAAACCACAAAACAAAATATGCACAAGATTGACCTTTCCAGCGATATCCTGTTCATCCATGACCCCCAACCAGTAGCTTTGATAGCCAAGAAGAGCAATACCCATAGCAAGTGGATCTGGCGATGCCATATAGATATTTCTCATCCTGACAGCAGAGTCTGGGATTTTCTGAAACAGTTCGTAGTTAACTATGATGGTACCGTTTTCTCCTCGCCAAACTTCGCTCAGGAACTTCCGATTCGCCAGTTTTTTGCCCCGCCATCGATCGACCCTCTGAGCGACAAGAACAGGGAGTTATCCATCGAGGCTACCGACGCTATACTTGCCAAATATGGGTTGGACCGAGACAAGCCGATCATTCTTCAAGTCTCGCGTTTTGACTGGCTTAAGGACCCGCTAGGAGTAATCAAGGCATTCGAGCTGGTCAGGAAGAACTTCGTTTGCCAGCTGGTCCTGGCCGGCGGCGCTGCCAGCGACGACCCTGAGTCTGAAGCCGTCCTCAAAAAGGTTAAAGAGCGAGCGGCAGATAATCCCGACATCCATATATTGGATCTCCCACCCGATAGCAACCTTGAGATCAATGCGCTACAAAGGGCAGCAACCATAATTGTGCAGAAATCTATCAGAGAAGGCTTTGCCCTGACTATAACCGAAGCTTTATGGAAAGCAAAGCCTGTGGTGGCAAGTGCCGTGGGCGGCATACCACTTCAGGTAAGGAACAAGCTCACTGGACTACTTTGCCACAGTGTAGAGGGAGCAGCCCGTGCGTTAAGACAGATTCTGGCTAACCCTGATTATGGTCAGTGGCTGGGGCGAAATGGCAGAGAGCATGTGCGCCAGCATTTCCTCATCACCCGAGAAATAAGGGACTACCTGCTGATATTTCTCACGGCAGGGCGCAACGAAGATTTTATCTACCTTTGAGGTATTGGCCAGCGCTTGCTAAAATTGCCGAGCGCTGGCCCCGGCCACCTCCCCGCACCAAGCCGGATGGACACGCCAGGAGGCGGTCACCCTGGTGCAAGAGTGCTGAACATGGATAAAAGCGAATTACAAAGGCTAGTGAGTCACAAACTCAAAGACTATCCGTTTATAGTAGTTTCCAACAGGGAGCCCTATATCCATAGCTGGGTTGGCGAGGAAATCAAATGGTCACGTCCAGCCAGCGGCCTGACCGCTGCCCTGGACCCAGTGATGCAAGCTTGCGGAGGTACTTGGATTGCCCATGGGAGCGGAGACGCGGACTTCGACGTGACAGACAAAGACGACAAGATCTCAGTGCCACCCGACGCGCCTCGCTACACGCTGAAACGCGTGCGGCTGTCTAAGGAAGAGGAGCTAGGTTATTACGATGGCTTCTCTAATCAGGCATTATGGCCCTTGTGTCACATTGTCTATGTCAAGCCGACATTCCGCCAGAAGGACTGGGAGAATTATGAGGCTGTCAATCGTCGATTTGCCGACGCCGTATATGCCGAAATAGGCGACAAGAACGCCTTCGTCTTCATTCAAGATTATCACCTTGCCTTGCTAGCAAGGATGATCAAGGAGCGTTGCCCCGGGACAATTACGGCGCAGTTCTGGCACATACCGTGGCCGAGCTACGAAGCGTTTAGAATCTGCCCCTGGAAAGAGGAGATACTGGATGGCCTGCTGGCCAACGACCTCATCGGGTTCCACACGCTCTACCATTGCAACAACTTCCTGGAAACTGTTGACCGTACTTTGGAATGTAGAATCGAACGGGAAAGGTATGCCGTCACCAGAGGTGGCCATAGCACTCTAGTGCGCTCCTTTCCTATAAGCGTGGATTTTGCCGAAATATCGGCTCGGGCTAGCAGCGAAGAGATAGCCAAAGAGATGGACAGGCTACGACATCGACATAACTTGAGGCAGCAATTCATCGGCATTGGCATTGACCGCTTGGACTATACCAAGGGTATTCCGGAGAGGCTCAAGGCAATTGACCTGTTCTTGAGCAACAACCCTGAGTACGAAGAACACTTCACATTTGTGCAGGCGGGTGAACCAAGTAGAATCCATGTGGAAGAATACAAGAAGCTAAACGAAGAGATCGATGAACTGGTTGAGGAGATAAACTGGCGCCATTGGAAAGGTCGGTGGAGACCCGTACTCTACATCAAGGAGCACTTTGATCCTGCTACCCTGACCGCTTTGCAAAGATTGGCTAGCTTCTGCATTGTAAGCTCCCTTCACGACGGAATGAATCTAGTAGCTAAGGAGTTTGTCTCGTCTAGAGTCGATGGGGACGGGGTGCTCGTCCTCAGCCGTTTCACCGGTGCTGCGCGGGAGCTCACCGATGCCTTGCTCGTTAACCCCTATTCCGTGGACGAAATAGCTCAGGCTATTCATGCCGCTGTTACCATGCCAGAGGAAGAACGAAGACGGCGTATGTCTTCAATGCGAGCAATCGTGCAAGAAAACAACATCTACTCCTGGGCGAGTCGTATCATCTCTGAGATAGCCAAACTGCAGTTCGCCGAGGTCTGATTGCGCCACTTGTTTCAATGTTGGGATGAAGTAGCTGAGCGAGTCAAGCAAGCAACGCAAATACTGCTCTTCCTCGATTATGACGGTACGCTGACGCCCATAACGATTAGACCTGACATGGCGGAACTACCTCCCCGAGCTAGCGAACTACTCCGAGAGATAAGCCAGCACAACCTGTTCAAGCTGGCGATAGTCAGCGGGCGCAGCTTAAGCGACATAAAACGACTGGTGGGCCTCGAAAACATAGCCTATGTTGGCAACCACGGGTTAGAGATAGAATATCCCTTGTCGTATAGTCAAGGACGGAGCCCTAAACCAATCACTTTCGTCCACCCTATAGCTGAGGAATTCCGTCCGTGGCTAAGGAGGCTCGAACAAAGATTGACCGAAAGATTAAGGAGCGTTGACGGCGTCCTCATCGAAAATAAGGGGCTGACACTCAGCCTCCATTACCGTCTGGCAGAGGAAACAGCACTGGAGTACATGGAAAGACTTTTTGTTGAAGCTATCGAGGATGAACAAGCAACGGTCGAACTGCAAATCACGCGGGGAAAGAAGGTACTCGAACTACGACCGGCCCTGGGCTGGAATAAAGGTAAGGCGATCGAGTGGCTCCTCAAGGTTTACGGGACGGCAGGCAGTTTGCCTGTCTTTGCTGGCGATGACATAACCGACGAGGACGGTTTTGGAGTTCTGCGCAGGGTCGGCGGTGTTTCCATCCTTGTCGGCGAGGGCAGTTTTTCAAGCACCGCCGATTACCACCTGGACTCTCCCGAGCAACTGCATCATTGGTTGGAGAGATTGCTGGAGACGCCGCAATGAAGGGTAAAGATGTGGAGTCTAGCACAAGGCGAGTGAGCTATGACATAAGCCTGCTGAGCAACGATGACCTCTATCTTTTCAATGAAGGGTCTCATTATCGGCTTTATGACAAGCTGGGGGCTCACGCCACAACAGTCGATGGGGTTAACGGAACTTATTTTGCGGTGTGGGCACCCAACGCCAAGCAGGTCTCAGTCATCGGCGATTTTAACAACTGGGATAAGTCCAGCCACCCCCTACGTCCAAAAGCACAATCCGGTATCTGGGAAGGGTTCGTCCCCGGCGTTGGTAAGGGGACAATCTATAAGTATTACATTGTGTCGCACCACGGAGAGTACAGCGTCCAGAAAGCCGATCCATTCGCCTTCTATGCGGAAACGCCTCCCAAAACGGCCTCCGTTGTCTGGAACCTGGGCTACAGTTGGGGAGACCAAGCATGGATGGAGAAGCGACACAGTCGCAATGCCCTCGACGCTCCCATCGCTATATACGAAGTGCATCTAGGCTCCTGGATGAGAGTGCCCGAGGAAGGGAATCGGTTCCTGACCTATCGAGAGCTCGCACCGAAGTTGGCCGACTACGTGACGCAGATGGGGTTTACTCATGTCGAGTTCCTCCCGATAATGGAGCACCCCTTCTACGGCTCCTGGGGTTATCAAACTACTGGCTATTTCGCCCCTACCAGCCGCTATGGTACTCCGCAGGATTTCATGTATTTGGTTGACTACTTACACCAGCATGGCATAGCTGTGATACTCGACTGGGTGCCTTCTCATTTCCCCACCGACGAGCATGGCCTGGGGTATTTTGACGGAACGCATCTCTACGAGCACGATGACCCCAGAAAAGGTATTCACCCGCACTGGAACAGCTTTGTGTTCAACTATGGACGACATGAAGTGAGGAGTTTTCTATTTAGCAGCGCACTGTTCTGGCTCGACAAATATCACGTTGACGGGCTGCGTATAGACGCCGTGGCGTCCATGCTCTATCTGGATTATGGACGGCAGGAAGGTGATTGGATACCCAATCAGTACGGAGGACGTGAAAACCTGGAGGCAATTGCTTTTTTGCGACGCTTGAACGAGGTGATTTATCAAGAGAAACCCGACGTGCAAACCATAGCTGAAGAGTCCACTGCCTGGCCGATGGTATCGCGACCGACCTATGTGGGAGGTTTAGGCTTCGGTCTGAAATGGGACATGGGCTGGATGCATGATACTCTGGAGTACATGACCAAGGACCCAATATATCGAAAGTATCACCATAACAACCTCACCTTCCGTCTGTTGTACGCCTTCTACGAAAACTTTGTCCTGCCTCTTTCTCACGACGAAGTAACACATGGCAAGGGCTCTCTGCTAGGAAAGATGCCTGGGGATAATTGGCAGAAGTTTGCCAATCTGAGGCTGCTTCTTGGGTACATGTATGCCCAACCCGGCAAGAAACTCCTGTTCATGGGAGGGGAATTCGGGCAGTGGCGAGAGTGGACGCATGATGAAAGCCTGGATTGGCATCTACTGCAATACTCACCCCATTCTGGTCTTCAGCACTGGGTACGCGATCTAAATCGGGTATATCGGAGCCTGTCTGCTCTCCACCAGGTGGATTTCAGCTCGGCCGGCTTTGAATGGGTTGATTGCAATGACGTTGAAAACAGCGTAGTCAGCCTTATTCGTAAGGGGCACAACTCAGAAGACGTCGTTCTGGTTGTCTGCAACTTTACGCCCGTAACCCGTTTTGCTTATCGCGTGGGTGTTCCTTCACCCGGATTCTGGAAGGAGCTATTGAACAGTGATGCCAAGGAATACGGAGGCAGCGGTCAGGGTAACCTTGGTGGAGTGGAGGCACAGCCCGTGCCCTTCCATGGCCGGCCTTACTCCCTAAATATTACCCTCCCGCCTTTAGCTGCTCTGTTCTTTAAGCCTTCAGGATAAGACATGGTATCTATTGCTTGGCATGCTGTACAATTGTTGCGCACTGCACGCAGGCAGATCAGCCTAGCGCGACTATGGGATTCTTTCTACTTTGAGGAGGTTCGTGCTGCCAGCCACCCCCACCGGAATCCCACCGGTGATCACTACTAGGTCACCTGGTTTTGCCAAGCCGAGCTGCTTGCAAAGATTGGCGCCTGTCGCGAATAACTCTTCCACCGACGATGCGACAGCGATTTGAAAGGGGTAAACGCCCCAGCGCAACACCAGTTTTCCCACGACACCAGAATCGCCAGTTATCGCCAGTATAGGGACTCGAGGACGATATTTCGACACCCGACCTGCTGTGCTGCCAGACTGCGTAAAGGCGACAACAGCGACGGCCCCTAGGCTCTGGGCCGTGTGGCAAGCGTTGTAGCTAATCAATTCGTCGGTCTTTGGTTCGAGCCATTCGCCTCGTTGCGTGAGCATTTGCTCATACGGAATCTTACCCTCAGCTTCCTGCGCGATCTTTCCCATGATTTTGACTGCCTGCACCGGGTACCTGCCGATAGAGGTCTCTGCCGACAACATTATGGCGTCGGTACCATCAAATATAGCGTTAGCCACGTCGGTGACTTCGGCCCGAGTCGGCCGCGGAGAATTCACCATCGACTCCAGCATCTGGGTAGCGGTAATCACCGGCTTGCCAACCTGGTTGCATTTCCTGATAATCTCCTTCTGCACCAGTGGAACTCTTTCCAGTGGAATGTCTAGGCCAAGATCGCCTCGGGCTATCATTATCGCATCGCTAACCGCCAGTATAGCGTCAAACTCATCAACTGCCGCGCCTCTTTCAATCTTGGCAATAATCGGCATGTCGGCGTTGTTCTCACATAGCACATCCTTTGTACTAGCTATGTCTCGGGCATTGCTGACAAAAGAGAGCGCCAAATAGTCTGCCTGATGCTTGATCGCGAACAAGATGCCTTTCCGCATAGTATCGGTCATGAAGGGGACAGAGGTGCTCATGCCGGGCACCGTCAGCCCTCGCCTCGCCATAAGTGTCCCTCCAACCACTACCCTACATCTGATGTCGCTGCCTTGCTTCTTCAAGACCTTGAGCTGCATAGCGCCGTCGTCGAGCAATACGGTATCACCCACTTTTGTGTCTTGAGCGAGAGTCGGAAAGTTAATCGGTATTACCTGGTCATCTCCTTTTACCTGCCTGGAGGTCAGGATAACCTCCGAACCCTTTTTCAGTCTGGTTTGACCATCCCTCAACTCGCCGGCGCGATATTTCGGCCCGGGCAAATCTATGAGTATAGCAACAGGCATTCCTAGCTGATGGGACAGCTTTCTTACCGTCTGGATGCGACGGCTGTGCTCTGCATAAGTGCCGTGGGACAGATTGAATCTGGCCACGTTCATACCAGCTCTTATTAATCGCTCGATCACGACGGCCGAACCGGTAGCCGGGCCAAGAGTGCAAACTATTTTCGTTCGCCTTGCGAACAAGCCTGGTCGTTTCACGTCTCCAATTCGCCCTGCAAGATATTGTCCTTAATAAATCTGGTACCACCCCTCAGTTACTGGACTGGACCTTCCCTGCTCACCCTCCAGTTTCAAATACCACGGCCTGCCGTAGTTATCAGCTATTTCAGCCAGTTCCTTCAACCTGGCAGCAGCCGTATTCTGAAAAAACTCCATTCTCTCCTCTCGCGAGCGGATTGCGGCGCCTTCCTGCCACAAAGCCCGACCAGCCAGGAATCCCGAAGCACCCGCCTTACAAGCTATCTCGACCTGCTTCTTAAACGAGTTGAAGTCAACGCCAGCACTCAGCAGCACCCACGGGCGCAGGGATGCCCGGTCCAACTCCTGGCATAACCTCAGAAGCTTAGCTTCATCCTGTTCAAATTTGATATCTGCCGGAAACTCCGCTTTCAAAACATCCACGGGCAGGGCGGTAACCTGCCGAGCAGTCTCAATTACCAGATCCGGCTTTATCTCAGCAAACCCCTTAGGAGACTCCTTCTCCTTCCCGACGGGATAGCCTACCGGCTCGACCAGAAAGGCTATGTCCTCTTCCAGGCATTCATCAGCTAGCCTGGCTACCAAACCGAGTTGTCGTGAGGCGACATCCTTCAGGTCAGGTCTGAAATAGATTAGAAGCTTGACTGCTGACGCCCCCATTCGCTTCGCCTTCTTGACGCTCCACCCGGACAAGACCTCAGTCATTCTGGCGTCGCTGCTCCCGCTGTAACCGCTCCTTTCCAGGCTGACAAGCAGCCCTTTGCTTGCCGGCAGCGCCCCCGCGGCTATCGCCTGAGCAGCTCCATACTCTGGGTCAAGCAATATCGCGCTGGCAGACGGCGCCACCGCCCGACACAGGTCAAGCTTGAAATTCACCATATCTTGGTAGCT
>Ga0209102_1001400_pt1 | contig 12614 bp, 13 predicted proteins | sample ConPoolayeHmetaG_FD_185483 | JGI IMG/M metagenome (GOLD analysis project Ga0209102, IMG submission 185483) | Hot spring microbial mat communities from California, USA to study Microbial Dark Matter (Phase II) - Cone Pool mat layer H metaG... ... | reverse complement strand
TCTCATAATATGTTTCGGTAATAGCCATAGATTACTCCTTTTTGGGAGATTATAGGATTTTAAGAATCTTTTCAAGTCCCGGATCCAAAAGATCTCTCTAGGGTAGATACCATGTCTTGAAACAGTACGGCCCGCCACGGGGTTGACGAAATCAATTTTTTGCCATAGGCTTATCTTTATGATAATTACTTCTTTACTACTGGTAAATCTTCTCTTTTCTCGGCCTGCCGAGAAGGAGATTAGTCAGTCAAGGTACTTAGTCCTCATTCCCCCTTATGAATTTTCTGAAGAGGACCTTCGGCTAATTTCTGACTCATTGGGAAATATAACCACTGCATGCACCGATACAAGTTTAGCCACCAGTGATTCTCAGATGGCGATAAAACCGCAAAGGATTATTTATCAAATTGACACCTTGGAATATGACTGGCTAATCCTGATTGGCGGCGTCGGCTCTCTTTTTTACGCCGATGACCAAAGGCTATTGCCGATTCTTCACCACTTTTCCCGCAAAGGTATCGCAACCCTTGGTCTCTCAACCATTGTCTTGGCCCGAGCCGGACTCTTAAAAGGGAAGCAGGCAACGACAATTAGAGATAAATTGGCGATAAGAGAACTCTTAACGCAGTCGGCTCGGTATGTAGATAAACCAGTTATTCAAGATGGAAACATTCTGACTGCCCGAAGACCAAACCACGATTTTTTTCAAAAATTGAAGATGTTGAAAAAAAGGAGATGATTGCTGTTCTACAAAAGGTGAAGACCTGTCGTGTTCTACATAAAGAAACCCAAGAAGAGATTGCTCACATCGGAAAAGGTCTCTTGGTCTTTCTCGGAATTAAGAAAGGAGACAATGAAGATAAGGTGATTGCCTTAACTAACAAAATACCGCGCCTCCGCCTCTTTGAAGACCAAGATAAGAAGATGAACCTCTCGCTCTTAGATGTTGGCGGTGAGGTTCTGGTTGTCTCCCAATTTACTCTTTATGGTGATACCAGCAAAGGAAACAGACCGTCATTTTCCCATGCCGAAGAGAAAGAGCGGGCAAAGGTGCTTTACGAAAGATTTACTCACCACCTACGCTATCAGGGGATTCCCACCCAAACCGGAATCTTTGGTGCCCATCTCTTGGTCATCATTGAAAATGATGGACCGGTAACCTTAATCTTAGAGGAGTGAGATGCGTAGTATGACGGGTATGGGTCGTGCCACATTTAATGGCGTGACCTGTGAGATAAGGTCTGCTAATCATAAATATCTGGAGATAACCCAAAAATTGCCCCCGGAATTAGAAGAGTATGCTGAAGATTTCAAGGGAATTATAAGGCGATACTGCAAGCGGGGTTTTATCTCTTCCTCAATAAAGATTGAGGACCGGTATCTCCCGCTTTCCCTTAACCGGCAACGACTAAAAAAATATATCTCCCTCCTTAACCTCTTAGAAAAAGATTTCCCGGTCAAAAAAGAGATAAAACTATCGGACATCTTCTCTTTACCCAATCTTATTGGACTGGAACCGAAAGGACGGCAAAAAATAATCTCTTCGGCCAGGCAGGCACTAAAAATGGCACTACAACGACTTTTACAGATGAGAAAAGAAGAGGGCGAGAATCTCCATAAAGACTTCGCCTTTCGTCTCCGAAGGATTATTTATAGCCTCCAAGCGATTAAGGACCGACTTTCCCAACGGTTAGAGAAAAAACGGTCGGCTCTGAAAAGACGCCTCCAGAAAACCTTCACCACCCTGCCGGAAAATAAAATAGAAGAAGAGTTGTCGCTCCTTGCCCAAAGACTTGATGTCTCCGAGGAATTAACTCGCCTCCGTTCCCATTGCCGACTCCTTTCCTCTTCCTTGAAAAGAGAATCCGCTGGCCGAAGATTAGAATTTATTCTTTTGGAGATGCTGCGCGAAACCGAGACCCTATTAGCCAAATGTCGAGATTTTCCCATCGCCAAGAAGATAATTATCATAAAAGAAGAGATTGAAAAGATGCGCGAGCAGGCAAGAAATGTTGAATAATTCTACTCAAAAGTGCCTAACGAAGGTGAGCCGGCCGGCAAACCAACCTCTAATTTTTATCTTAATCTCTCCTTCGGGCGGTGGCAAGACGACGATTAAGAAACAGTTAAAAAAATACCTAAGAAATTTTTTCTTTTCCGTCTCCGCGACTACTCGGCCGAAAAGAAAGGGCGAAAGAAATCGCTCCGACTATCTCTTCCTAACCACTGAGGAGTTTCAGCGGCAAAAAGCGCGAAACGAATTCTTAGAGACGGTGCACCGCTACGGCAATGATTACGGCACACCCAAAAAACCACTGCTTTCCGCCTTAGCCTCAGGCCGGCATTGCTTACTGTGCTTAGAACCAATCGGAGCAAAAAGGATTAAGCAACTTTTTCCCAACCAGACAAGAACGATATTCATTAAGCCACCGTCGCAAAAAGAACTTGCTCGTCGGCTCGCCCATCGTTCTTCGCGGGAGAGAGAAAAACGAATGGCCGAAGATAAAAATCTATTTGGCAGGATTAGCGCTGATTATACGGTCTTAAATAAAAATCTGCCATCGGCCATTCGCCAAATAATTAGCATTATCCGAAAGGAGTTAAAAAGATGAGAAAGGACATCGTTCCCGAAGAGATTGGTCAGAAGTTTAAAAATCGTTATCAGATAATTATCAAGGCCGCGAAAAAGGCCCGAGAACTCTTAGAGCAACAGCGGGAAGGCAGGATCTCGCTTTCGGAGAATATCTATCTCTACGCCCTAAAATACGCCGAAGCAAATTTGGCATCAGAGGAAAAGCCAAAAGATGATTCCTAATTCCCTTCGGTCAATAAAGGAGAAAGTCCTATGACCTCAATCATCCTTGGTGTCTCCGGGGGTATTGCCGCTTATAAAAGTCTCGAACTATTGCGCCTCTTTAAGAAGGAAGGTTTTGACTGCTCGGTGATTATGACCAAGAACGCCTTGAAATTTATCCATCCCCTTTCCTTTTCCACCCTTTCCGGTCATCCAGTAATCCTCTCCGTATTTGAAGACCCCTTAGTCCATATTGAACTACAAAAAAAGACCCTCCTCATTATTGCCCCGGCCACCGCCAATGTCATTGGAAAAATTGCCAGTGGCATTTGCGACGATGCCCTCTCAACAATTGTCTGTGCCTTTCCTGGACCAAAAGTTATCGTTCCGGCAATGAATACGGTGATGTGGCAAAATCCCATTGTCCAGGAAAATCTTAAAAAGTTAAAGGGGTATGGATATTATATCTTAGAGCCCAAAGAAGGTGAATTAGCCTGCGGTCAAGAAGGAAAAGGGCGGATGCCCGAACCAAAAGAGATTCTATCTTTTATCCAAGGACTCATAAGAGAAGGGAAATCACTATCCGGCTTGAAGGTATTAATCACCGCCGGCCGGACCGAAGAGGATATTGATGGTGTCCGGGTAATAACCAATCGCTCCTCGGGAAAAATGGGAAAGGCATTAGTTAATGCCTGTCAGGAGTTAGGCGCTGATTGTCTTCTGATTGCCGGCCGGATGGAAGAAAGACCCGAAGGGGTAAGGACGGTTAATTGCCGAACCGCGGCGGAAATGATGAAGGCAGTGAAAAGCGCGGTCAGGGATTTTGATGTCCTGATTATGGCGGCGGCGGTTGGTGATTATCGCCCCAAAAAAAAGGCACCAAATAAGATAAAAAAGGAAAAATTTCTGCTACCATTGGTAAAAAATATTGATGTGCTAAAAAGTCTAAAGGGGGAAAAAATCTTTAAGGTTGGCTTCTCCTTAGATACGACAAAAAATATAAAATGGGCGCAGGAGAAATTGCGGGAAAAAGAGTTAGATTTAATTGTTGCCAACCCACCCGAGACCCAAGAGAGCCCTTTCATTAAGGCAACGATTTTAACCAAGGAAGGTGTGGTCAAGGAATTTCCCCGGCTTTCCAAATTCATCTTTGCCCGCCGGCTGATGGAGATAATTGCTCAGAGGATAAGATGGAAGAAAGAAAGGTCCCCTATGCACTAGAAGCCGAGGCGGCAATTCTGGGGGCAATGCTTTTAGACCCAAATATTACCCCTCGGGTTCTGGAATATCTTGATGACTCCTGTTTCTATTTAGAACTTCACCAGAGAATCTTTCGGGTAATCGTTGACCTCTTTGAAAAGAATATCGTCCCAGAACCAATCTCAGTTGCCGCTGAGTTAGAAAGGCGGGGTTTCTTAGAAGAAGGCAAGGGCAAGGAGGTCTTGGTAAATCTTGTTGATTCCGTAGCGACTACGGCCAGCGTTGAAGATTGGGCGAAGTTAATTCTGGACAAGGCGCTCCTCCGCCGGCTAATTCAAACCGCCACCCAAATTGTCCGGGAGGGACAAGAAGAGACCGACTCGGTTGACCGACTCCTTGACCGAGCCGAACAGCAAATCTTTGCGATTAAAGAGTCAAAACTAAAAAGAGGATTTTTGCCATTAAAGGAACTCTTAAAGAAAACAATAAAAGAGGTTGAAGAACTTCGTAAGAAAAAGAAAAAGAGGTTTATTACCGGTTTAGAGACTGGTTTCCATAAATTAGATGAACTCACCTCTGGGTTACAATTGGGCGATTTTATCATCATCGCCGGCCGACCCTCCATGGGAAAGACCGCCTTTGGGTTGAATATCGCGATTCGGGTAGCGGAACGGAATAATTGCGGTTGTGCCATCTTCAGCCTGGAGATGGCAAAAGAATTATTAGCCCAAAGGGTCCTATGTTCCGAGGCAAAGGTGAGCCTAAAAAATCTCCGACTCGGAACACTCACCCGGGAGGAATGGACAAGGCTCACTACGGTTGGGATGAGTTCCCCTTATGAAAGTGAGATTTATATTGATGACACCCCTTCCCTTTCCGTCTTAGACATCCGGGCGAAGACCCGAAGGCTAAAGGCTGAAATCCCACTTGCCCTGATTGTCATTGACTATATGCAATTGATTGAAGGCGCCAGGGATATACGGGCTGGTTTTCGTTCCCGTCAGGAGATGATGACGGAAATATCCAAGTCCTTAAAGGCCTTGGCTAAGGAATTGAATTTAGCGGTTGTCTGTATCTCCCAGCTCTCGCGGAGCCCGGAAAGACGCGACCCGAAAAAGCCCAGACCCCTCTTATCCGACCTGAGGGAATCCGGCGCCATTGAGCAAGATGCCGACCTCGTAATCTTCCTCTACCGAGATGAAGTATATAATAAGGAAAGCAAAGATAAGGGAAAGGCTGAGATAATAATTGCCAAACAAAGGAATGGACCAGTCGGCGATTTTTTCTTAGCCTTTCTCGGTGAGTATATGCGATTTGAAAACCTCACCCTCACCCCAGAAGAAGAGGTATTTGAAGAAACGGAATGAAAAAATCTTGACTTTGGCTATGTCTAAAAAAAAGAAGTTTGTCTGTATGAATTGTGGTTTTGAAACTCAAAAATGGCTGGGGCGCTGCCCCTCCTGTAATAGTTGGGGAAGCTTGGTCGAGGAGATAAAAAGAGAACTTCCACAACGACCGGAGAAACCAATTACCTTCAAAGAAATAACCTCAACCTCGGAGATAAGGACCGATACCGGCATTGAAGAACTTAATCGGGTTTTAGGCGGTGGCTTGGTAAGGGGTTCTTTCATTTTGATTGGCGGCGAGCCAGGAATTGGTAAGTCAACCCTCATGCTCCAGGTAGCTGACCTTCTCAGTAAAAGAGGAAATAAAGTGCTCTATTGTTCTTCGGAAGAATCAAAGGAGCAAATTAAACTCCGGGCGACTCGGCTCGGTCTGGCCGATAGTTCACTTTATATCCTCTCCGAAGTGGTCTGGGAAGGAATCCAATCGGTAATTGAAGAACTAAAACCTCAGGTCTTAATCATTGACTCAATCCAGACGGTTTACAAATCTTCCTTACCGGCTAGTGCCGGTAGTATCGGACAAGTAAGGAGTATCTCCGCCGAACTTTTAAATATCGCCAAGTCCAATTCGATCTCGGTATTTATTGTTGGCCATATCACAAAATACGGCGCAATTGCCGGACCAAAGACCTTAGAGCATATTGTTGATGTTGTCTTATATTTTGAAGGAGATAAGTGGCGGGAGTATCGGATTTTACGGTCGGTCAAGAATCGCTTCGGCGCAACCAACGAAGTCGGGGTATTTAAGATGGATGAGCAAGGTATCTCGGCGGTTGAGAATCCCTCCCGGTTATTTTTGAGTGAATATAAAGAACCAGTCTTTGGCTCGGCTGTCACCTGCACAATGGAAGGGAGTCGGCCGCTATTATGTGAAATTCAGGCATTAACTACCCCGACCTTTTATTCCTATCCCCAAAGATTGGCGCAGGGGTTTGACTACCGACGTTTAACGATGCTCCTGTGGGTCTTAGAACAGAGGGCTGATTTATCCCTCAGCCAGCAAGATGTATTTCTCAATATCGTTGGCGGCTTGAAAATTGAAGAGCCGGCCTGTGACCTCTCAGTAGTTCTTGCTTTGGCTTCGGCGGTAAAGAAAAAGCCGCTTCCTTTTGAACTGGTCGTTTTTGGTGAGGTTGGTCTCTTGGGCGAGGTGCGGCCGGTATATCTAACCGCACCCCGGATCAAAGAGGCAGAAAAATTGGGCTTCAAAAAGATTCTCCTCCCCGAACCCAGCGCACCAAAAAATAATAAGGAAAGAGTAATCGGGGTGAGAAATATCCGAGAGGCGATGGAAATTTTTGGACTTCTCTGAAAGGAGGAGTAATGCTCTTTAAGAAAGAGAAGATATTTCTCATTGACCCTTTGACCATTTTGGATGGGCGAATCGGTAAACTTCTGGAAATGGGTCTAATCAGTGGGCGCTTTCTGGTCGTTGAGCCGGATTTTTCCCAAAAAGAAGAATGGGTCACCAGAGGGATAAAAGAAAATATTGAACGGATGAAATCAACCCTTGGTAAAAGGATGACATTGATTAGAGGAGTGAAAGACCCCGCCGGAATTATTAAATTAGCGAAAGAGAAGAAGGCGACGATTTTTACCGTTAATGAAGAATTTAAGAAGGAGAAAAACATCTCGGTTATCACCTTACAGGAATTATTTGAAGTCTTAAAACCGGCTTATCTCCCCGGTTCAATAATCAATGTTAAAATCGTAAAAAAGGGGAAAGACGCTGACGAAGGAATCGGTTATTTAGAAGGCGGTGTGAAGGTAATCGTTGATGGTGGGGCAAAGTTTATTGGTAAGGAGATGGAGATTACCGTTTTGGGCTCATTGGCTACCGCCATTGGTAAAGTGGTCTTCGGTAAACCAAAATACACCGAGGTGAAATAAACCAATCTCTGGATACATTTAACGACCAGAAGATTTGTGTCGCTCGCCATCTAAGAAATCAACGCAGTATTTAATAAAACCCCGCAATGTCTCCTGCTGTAAAGCGGTGAATAATATCTCCCGCTCCTTTAACGAAGAGAGAGAAAATTGGGGATAAGCCGATTTATATATGGCGATTAAGTGATAAAAGCATTCCCGCAAATCATTCTCTTTTAAGGGAGAAAGGGGTATCACCTTTTTTATCAGATTTCTGATTTTTAGATAGGCGTATTCCGAAGGTAAGGGGGTAGTGGCCAAGACCAGTAAGAGATAAGACTCTTTATAGATATAAGGCGTTGGTCGCATCCCATTATGGAAATAGTGGTAATTTATCCTTTTCAACTCCGGATAATTGAGCGTTGTCTTAATGAGACCGTCCAGGAAATTTATCCCCATCTGAAAGGACTTGCTATCCCAGAAATGAGAGATACTCTCCACCTCATCAAAAAGCAGGAGAAAACCAGCCAGGCCTAACTGGCGGGCAATATAAGATATTCCGGAAATGAGATAGCAATAGAAATCAGCCGCCGTCCCGAAATCATAGAGCGCCGGAATATTATAACCACCCTTTATCCGATAGAGATTATGTTCAACCGCATACTCCTTCGTGCTTTCGCCTTCAATCCATTGATAAAAGACCTCAAGGGTATTTGTCCGAGTGAAATTCTCCTCCTTTTCTAATTTCTTCAAGCGAGAAAAGAGAGGGGTAAAATAGATATGGTCTTTAATATTTAGGTTCATCGCCTTACGGAGAAAATCGCGGAACCCGGCCTCCCTTTCGCCATCAAGGAAACGAAGGTTATGGATAATCTCCCGATAGACCTTCTTTGGTCGGGAGAGAGAGACCTCCCTTGGGTCTAAATCAACCTTACTCACCACTAAACCTTCACTAAGCCCGAGATGATAGGTATATTCTAAGAGGTGGGTCTTACCTGAGCCGTATTCCCCCTCTAATAAGATACAATCACCTTTCCCCTCCTTTAATTGCCTTATCTCCTTTTTTACGATGGCAATCTCCTTCTGCCGACCAAAGGTAAATTCCTCAATATCCCGACGGGGAACGATGCCTAAGCGAAAGGCTTCAATAATTCGCCGGGCGGAGATTAAATCAATCTCTCTCTCTTCTACTGGGGCAAGAAAGAAAAGCCGCTCCTTACGCAGCCAGAGCTGGAGTCCGGTTTTAAATTTGACAAAAAACTCCTGCCCCCGAAACCGTTCCTCTAATACCTCACCCTCCCCAAATACCGGATGAGAGACGACAACCCCCGGGTTACTCATACCCCTTCTCCCTTGGGAAAATGGTAGTCTTCTGTTTCAAAACTCATCCTTCTCTACTTCTGCCCTCTCTACCTCTTCTATCCTCGCCTGCTGGACCTTAAGGATTTCGCTAATCTCTTTTTCACTAAGGGGGGTTTTGGGATTTTCCCGCAATCGGTAGAAGGCCTCAATCACCCCCAAAATAAAAAGCCGGCGATAACTAACATCAAAGAGATAAGATTTAAGGCAGGCCTTGATTAAAGAGTCAATTGTCTTTTGCAATGGTGCCGGGGAAAATTCAAAATCATAGGCACGGCAAAAAAGCGCTGACAATTTCTGGCCCAATCCCTGCAAAAAGACCTCCGGTTTAATCTCCAACTCCTCCAAGTTTATCTTCACACCCGAAGGGTTGGCATGAGTAAAGGAGCTGCGCAACCGTTGCTTTAATGCCTCATAGACACCACCGGAACCATCCAGCAGTTGCTCTTCGTTGGGGATGGCATAAAAGAACATCGTCCCGGGAAGTCGGGCATTACCGCACTCGTCAATAATCTGTCGCAAATTATCAAGGGCGCGCCTTTTGTCCTTGGAAGAAGAGAGAGAAATCCCACGCTCTGCCTCGTCAAAAAGGAGAATGAGACCGGAATAGCCAATGGCGCTAACCCATTGCGCAAGGCTCCGCAACATCCGAAAGGCATTGGTCTTTTCTATCCTCTCGGAAATCCGATAGCGCATCTTTATCTCCCGGGGAATCTCTTCACCCTTTAACCACTGCACCAGGGTTTCAAATCCTTCATAATCCTCACTGGCTACGGATAAGAATGCCCCCTTCACCGCATTAGAAAAACTTGTGCTCTCGGTTGTGCCGAGGTTATGAATATATTCAGTTAGAACCGAGGTATTCGTTAAATCTTCGGATTTCCCTTCTTTCACCTCATAATACCAGTTTTTAATAAAGTAATCCATCCCCTTGGGGATTGGTTTTAACAAATCTTCTTCTTTTATTGGTGGCATCAGGTTAAGGGCAACCTGCTTATAGACCAATTCCAACTTATCAAAAGGGCATTCCACTGGTGAAAGGGCAACATAGGCACAGGCGTAATTATTCCGGAAGGCATAGTCCCTTACCAGATACAAAAAATGTGTCTTCCCCCCACCGTAGTTCCCGGTCACCAACTTAAAAGAGGAGAGGCGATATTTCAAAAGTGACCGCAGGTATTCATCTTCAAGCACCCTTAAATATTTATCCAGCCCAATCGTAAAGGTTTGAATACCAAATTCCGGCGGTGTCCCGGATGAGCCCAATTTATTGATTATCGCCTTAGCGTATTCCTTGGTAATTTCAACCATATCTACCCATTTTCGTAATTATAAGGCAAAATCCCTTTTAAGTCAAATTGATATTTACCCTTGCAATTTTTCTCTTTGGGCATAAAATAGAATAATGAAAAAAAATCTTACCGAGAACCTTTATATCCTCTTAGGCGAAGACGACATTAGAAATGATGAATTTGCTACCCGATTGACCGATGACCTGGGCGCGGGTGTAGAAAAGATAGTCCTAAATTGTGACGAGGCGAATATCTCCGACATAATTGAGAAAATTTTAACCCCACCCCTCTTTGCCGCAAAGAGCATCGTCATCTTAAAAAACTTTTCCTGCCTCCTCGCTCCGCCCGAAAGGGCAAGGGAAATCTTTCGCCTCTTACGAAGGGTTGCCCAAGAAAAGACCCCAACCACCGTCCTTCTCTATTGGCGATGGTCAAGAGACGCCCAAGCGATTATTGAAAGAGAAGGTCTCGGTCGTTATGTAATTAACCTCTACAAAGGAAAGGACTGGGCAATCAAGAGAGATTTAAAAGAGAAGGCAAAAAGAGACGGTTATCTCATTGATGAAGAGGCCCTCAATTTACTCTTAGAATATGCCGGTGAAGATTATAGCCAAATCCATCAGGAGTATGAAAAGATTAAACTCTTCACCGACAAAAGGCGCCTCACCCGAGAGGCGATAGAAGATATAATATCCCAGACCAAACGTTGGACAATCCAGGCCTTGGGTCAAGCCTTTAAGACCAAGAACAAAAAAGAGGCCCTGATTATTATCACCAATCTCCTTTTATATAAAGAAAGGGTTGAGGGAATAATTGGTTACATCACATCAATATTTTTGAATATGTTGGGAAGAGAAGATATTGCCCCCTGGGGGAAAAAAGAGATTGTCAAGCGATTAAAGGAGTTATACGAACTGGACAAAAAAATAAAGACCAGTGCTGGTGATAAAGAGACCCTCCTCTTAAAATGGGTCGGGGAGAGCCTGGTTTCGCCCGAGTAAAACGAGGTATTGACAAGATATTCCTTTCGGCTAAAATATATCTATGATTCTTGCCCAAGAATTGAGAGAAGGAGATGTCATCAAATTAGAAGGGGAACTGTTCAAAGTGATTGAGGCGGAGTGTAAGGCCGGCACCGCGAAATTCGGCAGTCTCGTTCATGCCAAGTTGCAAAATCTTAAAACCCACACCCTTACCGAAAGGCGCTTTAACCCGGATACGAAATTGGAAGACTGCCACTTAGAATCAGAACTTATGGATTATCTCTACTCCGATGCCGAAAATTTCTATTTTCTCCACCCAACAACTTATGAACAGTATCCCATCCCTTCTTCAATGATTGGCAATTTTAAGGAATTTCTTAGAGAAGGGATGAAATTAAGGGTTGAATTTTATGAAGGGGATCCGGTGAATGTGATTATTCCGAAGACCGTGGATTTAAAGGTTGTGGCGACCGGGTCCGGAATAAAAGGCGATACCGACGCCGCCTATAAATCGGCGCAATTAGAAAACCAGATGGAGATAATGGTCCCACAGTTTATCAAGGTTGGCGACATTATAAGAGTGGCGACCGACACCAAAAGATATATAGAAAGGGTAAAGGGATAACCTTTTGAAAAATCTCCTTATACCCCTATCTCTTTTAAGCAAATAGGACACCCACTCTCATCAAAAAGAAAGCAGTCGCTTCCGTTAGGTATAGAACCAATAATAAGATTCCCAATAGGGCTCTTTATAGGAAAGAGAATAGCATCCCCAATAGCACTCTGAATAGGGCGGAGAATAGAACACCCAATAGGTAAGGGAATAGAACTCTCAATAGAAAAGAGAATAGGATTACCAATAGAAAAGAGAATAGGGTAGAGAATAGAATTCCGAATAGGCAGGAGAATAGGATATAGAATAGGGCATTTAATACCATCCCGAATAGCACCCCCTATACCACCCCCTATCTTTAAGGGAAAATCCCCTAAGTTTTGTATATTCAATCACTTAATACAAAAAATCGGGCTTAAAAAATATTACTGTCAGTAATATTTTCCTGGTATTCCCTTATGGTATTCAGAAACCATTTGGATAAAAAAACGCCCCACCAAAAAGTGGGGCGTCTCCTTTTAAGTCAGGGCTATTTTATAACCACAAGTTTTCTCTCTTCCTTATAACCCTTGGCATTAAACCGCAAGAGATAGATTCCCGTTGGGAGTTTTCTTATAGTAAATAGACCTTTATCCGTCTTTGCCGAATAGATAACCTCACCTAAGATATTGTAGATTTTTAGAGTCGCCACTTCTTTTGCCGGCAGGTTGTAATAGACTGTAGTTAAACCCTTTGTCGGATTTGGGCTAATAACGAGGTATCTCTTCTTTTCGGTTAAACTCCCCATAATTCCAGTATTCGGTAAAGAGGCGGATAGTATTCCAGTTCCGGTGTATCGGTAGATGACATTCTTATTATTTCCCTTGAGGGCATAGATTGTGCCATCAAAGAGGCAGAGTCCACCACCACCCTTCACATACTTCTTCTCTTCTCCCTTAGGAATCGTATCCATCGCATTCCATTTACCAGTGCTTGGGTCATACATCCAAAACTCCTTGGTATTATTCCCCTTGAAGGCATAGATTTTACCATCCTTTAAGACCATTCCCGCACCTTCACCAACCTTTTTATTCTTCTTCACCATCGGATGGACAAAGGGCA
>Ga0209102_1001399_pt1 | contig 12614 bp, 14 predicted proteins | sample ConPoolayeHmetaG_FD_185483 | JGI IMG/M metagenome (GOLD analysis project Ga0209102, IMG submission 185483) | Hot spring microbial mat communities from California, USA to study Microbial Dark Matter (Phase II) - Cone Pool mat layer H metaG... ... | reverse complement strand
ACAGGGGGACTTGGATTTATAGGTTCTCATCTGGCTCATGCTCTTTTAAAAAGAGGTGAAGAAGTAGTTCTTTTTGATATCATTACCAGATCTCCGCTTATCGAAGATATTAAAGACCGGGTGAAGGTCGTTCAAGGGGACCTCGCTTCGTGGGCTGAGGTTCTTGAGGTGGTCAAAAAATATAAAATTGATGGGATCTATCATACGGGGGCCCTTCTCTCAGCCGCTGCCGAAGAAAAACCTATTACTGCCTATCAAGTCAATGCGGGAGGGACATTCCATATTCTTGAGGCGGCAAAACTTTTTAATGTAGAACGTGTCATTTTTCTTAGTACCATTGCCACCTATGGCCCGGGGATTACCCAGAAGGTTAACGAAGATACCATTCAAATGCCCATCTCTATGTACGGGGTAACCAAAGTATTTTCGGAAAGATTGGGAGAATATTATTATCGGAAATTTGGAGTGGATTTCAGGGGAGTCCGACTCCCTTCAGTCATAGGACCCGGCAGAGGCCCTGGAGGAGCTTCTGCTTATAGCACTCTGATGATCTCTGAACCTGCTTTAGGAAGGCCCTATAAAGTGTTTGTGGCTGAAGATGTCAGGATGGCTCTCCTCTACATTAAAGATGCTGTGGATTGTCTCATCCAACTCTATGAGGCCGATAATTCTAAATTGAAGCGAAGAGTGTATTGTATCGCTGGTTTTTCACCTACTGCTAAAGAAATATATAATGAGATCAAAAAACACCTGCCCCATGCAGATATCCAGTTCGAACCAGATCCTGAGATGACGGAACTGGTCCGAATTGTATCGCTGGTTTTTCACCTACTGCTAAAGAAATATATAATGAGATCAAAAAACACCTGCCCCATGCAGATATCCAGTTCGAACCAGATCCTGAGATGACGGAACTGGTCCGAAGTTGGCCTCCATATTTTGACGAAACTAAAGCCAATGAAGAATGGGGATGGAAAACGAAATATTTTTTAGAGGAAACCGTAAGGGATTTTATTAAGGAAATACAAACCCATCCCGAACGCTATCGATGAGTTTTGATAAAAGGATTAAATGAATAATACGCTTTAACCCATTTTTTTATTATCCATTTGAGTCAAAGAGGTTTTTATTTAAAATCATTTCACAGAAAGGAGGAGGGAAAGATGAGAAAGTTTATCTTTTTATTAGGGATGGTCGTTTTAGGAAGTTTCCTCTTAACTCCCGAAGTAGGGGCTCAGGCAAAAAAGCCTACCCCAAAGGAACCAATCAAAATTGGATCCATCTGCGACTTTGCCGGACCTTGCTATATGTATTGTGAAACAGGTTTAAATGGATTAAGGATTGCTATAGAAGAGATTAATGCCAAGGGAGGGATTTTGGGAAGAAAGTTGGATCTCATCGTTCGAGATACAGAAATGAAGGTCGATGTCGCGGTGAGAGAATTAAAAGACTTAATTCTGAGAGAGAAGGTAGATTTCTTAATCGGGCCATGCAGCAGTGGAACTGGGCTGGCGATGCAGGTGGTTCATTCTGAATATAAGGTCTTGAGAATCTCAGCCATTGCCAATACGGAGGCCATGACGGTAGATAAGTTCTCACCCTATTTTGTTCAGGTCGTTCCAAATACTTATATGGAGGCTACGGCTAACACACGTTACCTCCATAAGAAAGTTCCCAACGCGAAAAAATTCTGTACGATCGCCCCCGATTATGAATTCGGCCGCAGGGAAGAAGCTGCATTTGCAGATGAAATTAAAAGGTTAGTTCCGGATGCTGAGATTCTCTATCAAGCCTGGCCTAAACCAGGTGAAAAAGACTTTACCGCTTTTATTACTGCCATCATGGCTAAAAAACCCGATGCTGTCCATAGCTCCCTTTTTGGTGGAGATCTCGTGGCCTTCACCAAACAAGCGGCTCCCTACGGGTTTTTCAATATTCCATTTATCGCCCTTTACGATCTTCCTGTCCTCATGGCCCTTGGCCCAGACGCCCCCGAAGGAACTTTTGGGTTTGGGAGAGGATGCTTTTTTATGGACCCCAATCCAAAGATGATGGCCTTTGTGGACAAGTTTAAGAAGGTTCGAGGAACCTATCCAGATGCATGGGCTGTGCAGAACTATGATGCGATGTATTTATTAAAGGCGGCTATAGAAAAGGCTAAAACCACAGAGACAGAGGCTGTCATAAAAGCGATTGAAGGCATCCCCTTTGAGGGTTTAAGGGGAAAATTCACGATTCGCCCATTGGATCATATGGGTACGGTTCCTTGCTATCAAGGAACGATTGCCAAAGATCCAAATTACCCTTTCAAAATCTGGAAGGATATCGTACGGGTTCCCGGAGAGGAAGTTATCCGACCTGAACAAAGTGTAAGAGAGATTTGGAAGAAAACGGGGGTGGTCCGTTAACACAAAAATGAGTTAAGTGCTAACTATGTCATTGGATGTTCTCTTTAACCAATTTATGAGTGGAATTGCCCGGGCGGCCATGCTCTTTCTGGTCGCCTCGGGGCTTTCCCTCACTTTTGGGGTACTCCGAATTCTAAACTTCGCCCATGGCTCCCTCTATATGCTGGGAGCCTTTCTCTCCTATACGCTCTGGAAATCCTTATTAACACCCTCTCTTGGATTTTATCTCGCCGCCATTTTGGCTGCCATCATTATGGCATTGTTTGGAATTATCATAGAGTTTTTCTTACTTCGAAGGCTTTACGCAAGGGGATGGCCTGAACAACTTCTGGCTACTTACGCCATCGTGTTAATTATTACAGATATCGTTAAATATGGATGGGGGGGAGAATTCTTATCCATCCCGAGACCCAAACCATTTACAGGAGCGGTTTTTTTATTTGGTTTTCCATTTCCCTCTTATAATTTTTTTATTATCCTACTTGGATTAGGTCTCGTCATCTTTCTCTGGTGGCTCGTTTATCGAACCCGTTTAGGAGACATTATTCGAGCGGCTGCTCATGATCGGGAGATGGTCTCCGCCTTAGGCATACCTATTCCCCGGCTATTTACATGGATCTTTGTTCTCGGGGCTTTGATTGCAGGATTGAGTGGAGCGGTAACCGCTCCTTTTGGCTCCGTCGCATTAGGGATGGATATCGAAATTATAGTAGAATGTTTTGCTGTCGTGGTCATTGGGGGGATGGGGAGTCTTCCAGGAACTCTTTTAGGATCTTTTATCGTTGGAGAAGTATATGCTTTCGGGATTATGTTTAAGCCAGAATTAGCCTTGGCTTTCATCTTTATGGTCATGGCGGTGGTGCTCATTATTCGACCTTGGGGAATCTTTGGCAAACCCGAACGATAAACTGAGAAAACGAAGAAGATAAAGGATGTGGGAAACACCCAATAGGATCGGAATGAAAAAGGGCTGGTGGCTGGGCCTCTTGGTTCTCCTTTTCCTTTTTGCTCCTTTAGGAGTATCTGAGTTCTATCTCACCGTGCTTTGTGAGGCTTTGGTCATGAGTTTATTGGCACTCAGTTTTAACCTGCTCTTTGGTTATATGGGACAGCTTTCTTTTGGACAGGCGGCTTTCTATGGTTTAGCAGGGTATACGGTAGCCATGCTAATCACAAAAATCCATTTTAATTTCTGGCTAAGTTTAATGGCCGGAGTTCTCATGGCCAGTCTTGTTGGGCTAATTATAGGGTATTTCTGTGTTCGCCTCCGAGGGATTTACTTTGCTGTTTTAACCCTTGCCTTTGGTCAACTCCTTTTTGTCATCATTTACAAATGGCATGATTTTACTGGGGGAGATGACGGGATCCAAGGGGTTTTTCCACCTGATTTTTTAAAATCCCCTACCCATTATTACTATTTCATTCTTTTTGTCTTTATTGCCTCTACCTATCTTCTCTGGCGAATCGTCAATTCCCCATTTGGTCAAACTTTAAAATCGATGCGAGAGAATTCAGAGAGGACAGAGTTCCTCGGAATTAATATTGCCCGATACCAACTTATCGCTTTCGTCATTGCTGCTGGCTTTGCCGGTTTAGCCGGAGCGATTTGGGTCCCCTTCTATCGTTCTGTAGCCCCATTTTATTTAATGTGGATCAAATCGGGCGAGCCTGTTATGGCAGCCATTCTTGGAGGACCCAATATTTTCCTGGGTCCAGTCCTTGGGATGTTTATCATGACCTTCGTTCATGCTTGGGTACTTGGGTTTACCTATTTCTGGCCCGTGATTATGGGATCATTGATCTTAACCATCATCTTCCTTCTTCCAGGCGGCATTCTTGGTTTTGCCCAAGAAAAAATGAAACAACGAAGAGAGAGATCAAACTTAAAGGAAACCCCCTGAGATGTTCTTAAGGACAGAAGGAATTACCAAAGATTTTGGTAAACTAAGGGCGGTCAATAAAGTGACCCTGGACATTCATAATGGGGATATCCATGCCATTATTGGCCCCAATGGAGCCGGGAAAAGCACTTTTTTCAATCTGATTACAGGTTATCATAAAGCCACCTCGGGAAGAGTCCTGTTTAAAGGAAAGGAGATCACTCATCTCCCTGCCTATGAAAGATGTAAATTGGGCATTACCCGTTCTTTCCAAATTACCAGCATTTATCCAAAACTAACGGTATATGAAAGCGTGTTGATGGCCCTTCTTTCCCATCGAAAAGTCACGCTAAACTTTTTCACTCCAGCCCAAAAATTTTTCAAAGAAGAGGTGTGGCATATCTTAGAGGATGTAGGGCTGACGGAGCAAGCCCATTTGACTGGGGATTCTATCTCCCATGGGGATAAAAAACGGTTAGAATTAGCCATTACGCTTGGGACAGAACCCGAGCTCTTACTCTTAGACGAACCGACTTGTGGGATGTCCGCCGAAGAGACAGAAAACACGATGAATCTGATCAAAAAACTATCCACCGAAAGAGGGCTCACTATCCTTTTTACCGAACATGATATGAATGTCGTATTTGGGATTGCTAAAAGGATCTCCGTCCTTCATCAGGGGACCTTAATAGCAGATGGTCTTCCGGAAGAGGTTCGGAAGAGTGAGGAGGTCCAAAAAGTTTATTTGGGTGGGACGGCCTAATGCTCGAGGTTAAAGAAATTCATACCTATTATGGCACCAGCCATATCCTCTTTGGAATTTCCTTCGAGGTCAACCAAGGAGAAGCCGTCTGTTTATTGGGAAGAAATGGGGCTGGGAAAACAACCACCTTTAGAAGCATCATTGGGCTCACTCCCCCAAAACAAGGAAGCATTAAATTTATGAATCAAGAAATTACTGGAAAGCCTCCCTACCAAATTGCCCAGATGGGAATAGGTTATGTCCCGGATACTCGCCGGATCTTCCCCGACCTCACCGTAAAACAGAATATCTTAATAGCTCGGAGAGAAAGACCGGGTGGGGTATGGAATTTAGACCGAATTTATACTCTTTTCCCAAAACTTAAAGAGCTTGAAGACCATCTGGGGACTCAACTGAGCGGAGGAGAGCAACAGATGTTGACGGTGGCTCGAACCTTGATGACCAATCCCTACCTTCTCCTCTTAGATGAACCGGGAGAAGGATTGGCTCCTTTAGTCGTAAAGGCAATGCAAGAGCAATTAGAGGAGATCAAAAAATTGGGGACCACGATGCTCATCTGTGAGCATAATGTCGGATTGGCTACCGCTCTGAGTGATCGAGCCTATGTGATGGATAAAGGAATGATTCGGTTTCATGGAACGATAGAGGAACTAAGGAAGAACGAAGAAATTCGAAAAAAATATTTAATGATATAATTCTTTACTGACCCTTCTTTCTGATTCATGGCCGACGGTAAATCCATAGATGAATTAAGGGTGGGAGATTCGGCCGAGATCACTCAACTCATCACCGAAGAGATTGTTCTGGAATTTGCTAAGGTTATCGGAGACCTCAATCCGATTCATATCGATGAAGCCTACGCTCAAAAAACCCGCTTTAAAGGAAGGATTGCCCATGGAGCCCTTTCCATCGGCTTTTTCTCCCATCTCCTTGGAAATATTCTTCCAGGACCCGGAACCATCTATCTCTCTCACGAGATCAAATTCCTCGCTCCTGTAAGAATTGGCGATAAGATTACAGTTCGAGTGGAGGTGGTCGAACTCATCCCTGAAAAGAATCGGGCAAAATTCAGAACGACCTGCATCAATCAGGAAGGCAAGATGGTCGTGGAGGGATTCGCTTGGACCATGCCACCCCAAAAATGAGGTTGGTTGAAATTAAAATAAGAATATGAGATCATATTTCTAAAAAAGAAAGGAGGAGAAAAACATGAGATTAAAAAGATATATGAAATTGATCTTGGGAATTGGTTTAGCCATTTTCTTTTTAGCGCCGGAGATTTCTGGAGCCCAGCCTCCAATAAAAATTGGCATCATTCAAGGTTTCTCTGGTGCATTGGAGGCTTATGCCAAACAGATGCTTACAGGATTTAAGATGGGCCTCGAATATGGAACAAAGGGGAAAAATGAGATCATTGGCAGAAAGGTGGAGTTGATTGTAGAGGATGATCAAATTAAACCCGATGTCGCTAAACGGTTAATTACAAAATTATATGCCGATGATAAGGTCGACCTGGTGGTGGGCACCACCAGCAGTGCCGCTGCTCTGGCCATGCTTCCTGTAGCTCAAGAATTCAAAAAGATTCTCCTTGTGGAGCCTGCGGTAGCAGACTCCATTACCGGCAGTGCCTGGAATCGGTATATTTTTAGAACGGGAAGAAATTCCGGTCAAGACGCTATCGCAAATGCTAAAGCCGTAGCAAAACCCGGTGTTTTCTTAGCGGGCATGGCTCAGGATTATGCCTTCGGACGCGATGGAATTGCAGCGTATAAGGCGGCCGCTGAAAAGTTGGGAGCAAAAATGGTCCATGAGGAGTATGCTCCAATGACTCAGACTGACCATTCTTCTTCTGTCCAAAGAATCATCGATGCCCTTAAAGACAAACCGGGTGAAAAGTATGTGTTTGTGGTCTGGGCAGGAAAGCATCCTCCTATTGAACAGATGGCTACGATGAGGATAGAAAAGTATGGAATCAAGATTACAACAGGGGGAAATATTTTACCCGTGTTAAAGGCTACGCTGCCCCTTCTAAAGGCATTTGAAAGCCTAAGAGGAATGATGGGAGGAGCCTATTATTATTATGAACTTCCCAATAATCCGGTGAATGATTGGTTAGTAAAAGAACATATGGCTCGTTTCAAAGAACCTCCAGATTTCTTCACGTGCGGAGGGTTTGCAGCAGCCATGGCCATCGTCACTGCCCTTGAAAAGGCCAAGTCTACCGAAACCGAAAAACTGATTTCGACCATGGAAGGAATGGAGTTTATGACCCCCAAAGGAAGAATGCTCTTCCGAAAAGAAGACCATCAAGCACTGCAATCGATGTATATTTTTAGATTGGAAGCTAAACCGGACCGAGAATGGGCGGTCCCGGTTTTAGTAAGAGAGATCTCTCCTGAAGAAGGGGCTCCCCCGATTCTGGTAAAGAGGTAAGTGGTCCCGATGAGCAAATTATAATTATTCAATTTAGATGGTTCCCTCACCTATTATCGAAACCAGAGATCTAACAATTCGATTTGGAGGTCACGTGGCAGTCGATCACGTGACTCTCCAAATCTATCCACAGACCTTAAAATCCATTATCGGGCCCAATGGCGCGGGAAAGACCACCTTTTTTAACATGATCTCGGGACAGTATCGTCCCACTGAAGGAAGGGTTTTCTTTAAAGGGAGGGATATTACCCATTTCCCTCCAGATCGCCGGACAAAGCTTGGTATCGGGAGATCATTCCAATTGACCAATGTGTTTCCCTCTTTGACTGTTCTTGAAAATGTTCGACTTGCTGTCCAATCCGAAAAGAAGAAGGGGGTTAATTTCTGGAAGCATTATCTCGATTATCCCGAATTTGAAGACGAAGCTTATGAAATTTTAGAAAGGGTCTTATTAAATGCGAAATGGAATCTTCCTGCGAGCCAATTGACTCATGGGGAACAGAGGAAGTTAGAAATTGCCATTTTACTTGCTCTCAAAACAGAAGTTCTCCTGCTGGACGAGCCGACGGCAGGAATGCCTTTAGAAGAAGTTCCTTCCATTCTTCATCTCCTTAAAAAGATTAAAGATCAAAGAGAAAAAACGATTCTTCTGGTAGAACATAAAATAGATGTAGTAATGGCTCTTTCGGATTCCATTGCCGTACTCCATGAAGGAAGGCTAATTGCTGATGATACTCCTGAAGCGATTAGCAAGAATCGAGAAGTCCAGGAGGCCTATTTCGGGGGTGGAAAGAGCCATGGATAAACCCATTCTTAAAGTAGAAGGAATCCATGCTTTCATTGGCAAACATCACATCCTTCAAGGAGTCTCTTTTGAAGTTAAAGAAGGCCAGATCACCGTATTACTGGGAAGGAATGGTGCCGGGAAAACCACTTCTCTTCGAACCATCATGGGTCTCGTTCCGATCTCTCAGGGATCCATTCAGTTTAAGGACCAATCGATTGAGAGACTAAGACCGTTTGAGATTGCCCGCAGAGGGATCGGTTTTGTTCCGGAGGATAGAGGCTTATTCAATCTTCTGACAGTAGAAGAAAATTTTAGGGTGGCGATGCTTGAGGAGAATGAAAATACAAAAAAACGCTTAGAGATGATATTTGAAATCTTTCCAGACCTTCGAAGATTCTGGAAATCTAAGGCGGGGATCCTAAGTGGGGGACAAAAACAGATGCTAGCTATTGCCCGTCCCCTGATCAACCCCAATGAGCTTCTGCTTATCGACGAACCATCCAAAGGACTGGCTCCTATTGTGGTGGACCACCTTATTGAGGCCTTCCATAGGCTTAAGGAGCATACGGTAATTATATTAGTTGAACAGAACTTTTATATGGCCAGTCAAATTGGAACCCATTTTTATCTATTCGATGATGGAAGGACCGTACACCATGGGAGGATGGTGGAACTCATTCAAAACGAAGAAATGAAAAATAAATATTTAGGAATCTCAACCATACCATCGAGAGGGATTCAGGATTGAAATTTTCTCTAAAACAATGGCTTCCAAAATTCATCGTGGGAGGAATCTTTCTTATTCCCTTACTTCTCATCAGTCCTAAAACCTATTGTACTCTCACCATCTCCGGTTTGGCTATGGGAATGCTTCTCTTCTTAGTGGCTTCAGGGTTCTCCTTAATCTTTGGCTTTTTAAGTGTCCTTAATTTGGCCCACGGTGCCCTCTTTACCTGGGGAGCCTATATCAGTTTCACCTCATTCTCTTTAATGAATCGATGGACGGGTTGGGGTGGATCAGAATCTTTCCTTTCCAATATGGTTATCTTTCTTTTATCGCTTCTCCTTGCGGGTCTATTTGTAGGCCTTCTTGGAATGATGACCGAGAGGCTCGTGATTCGCCCCGTCTACGGAAGTCATCTATTTCAGATCTTTATCACTGTGGGAGCCATGATTTTCTTAGAAGAATTGATCCGAGTGCTTTGGGGTCCCGACGATGAGGTCATGCCTGTTCCCATCAGCTTCATCGGGTCTTTAGATTTTTTCGATATCGTTGTCGCGAAATACCCTTTGGTAGCTATTGGGGTAGGGATCATCCTATATCTCTCTATTTATCTTATCCTCAAGAAAACAAAAATAGGAACCATTGTTCGGGCAGGTGTTGAAAACCCAGAAATGGTTCAGGTCATGGGACATAATATATACCGTTATTTTACAGGGGTATTTGCTATCGGTTCTGCTTTGGCCGCCATAGGGGGAGGGATGTGGGCAACGTTTGTTAAATCGATTAACCCTGCAATGGGAGGAGAAGTCATTGTTTTTGCCCTTATCGTAGCCATCATTGGGGGATTAGGAAGTATCACAGGTTCCGTGATCGGAGCCCTTATGGTCGGCCTATCTTATAATTACGTAGCCTATTTGGTTCCAAAGGCAGCTCTGGGAATTACGATGTTGCTCTTAGTGGTGATTCTTCTGTTCCGTCCAACCGGTCTCTTTCCAGAGGGAACATAGGATGAAAGAAAAAAGCCTAACGCCCGTCCAGCAATTTCGTTTGAGAGAAAAGAGAGAGAGGTTTAGAAAACCCTCCATCTATATAAAAATTCTTTTCATCGTTTTTTTGTTATACGTCCCTTTTCTCTTTCAATCTTTTGAACTCATCGATGTCATCATCAAGGTCATTATCTTTTCCACGCTGGTTGCCAGTTACGATATCCTTTTAGGATATACGGGGATTGTGTCCTTAGGTCATGTCCTCTATTTTGGAATCGGTTCCTATCTGGTAGGGATCCTCATGGGAAAATGGGGATGGGTTTCCTATGGTTCCCTGGGTTTAGCCTTCCTTTTTGCAATATTGATTTCTGGAATCCTTTCTGTATTGATTGGATTCTTTTCTCTCCGTATTCGTGCTATCTTTTTCGCTATGATTACTTTAGCGTTTATGGAATTCGCCTTTATCCTTGCCAGCCAGCTCCGAGGGATTACAGGGGGAGATGATGGGATTAGTTTCAAACTCCCTGGCATTCTATCTGTCGATTTCACTCTTGGAAAATTTGGAGGAATCGACGTGACGGGGAGGATCATCAGTTATTATTTTATTTTTTTAGCCTGTTTCCTCCTTTTTATGATGATGCTCCGATTTGTAAACTCTCCCTTAGGACGCGTCCTCCAGTCCATCCGGGATAATGAACAACGGTCTATCGCGATTGGTTACAAAACCTATCTTTACCAAGTTATCGCCTCAACATTTTCGAGTTGCGTGGCAGCCATTACAGGTGGTTGTTTCGCTCTCTGGGTTCGTTATGTTAGTCCGGATTCAAGTCTAAGTGTATCCATCATGTTGGACGTTCTCCTCATGGTGATTGTTGGAGGGATGGGGACGCTCTATGGAGGAATCTTGGGGGCGAGTTTTCTAATGGTCGCACGAGCTTTCCTCCCCAAGATTCAATACCTTGTCGCGTCTATTTTCCCGGGGGTGCCTTTTGCAATCCGTTTTTCTGAACGTTGGCTCCTCTATTTTGGCCTCTTTTTCATCCTCATTGTTTATTTCTTCCCTAAGGGGATTTTGGGAACGCTCGAGGAGATAATTGATAAAAAGAGAAAAGACTGATGAGACTCAAAGGAGATCGGGATGATGAAAGAACCGATAATGATGAAAGGCAAAGGAAACGGGATTCAGATTCAATTGGCTGTGTGGGAGGGAAAGGGAAAAACCATTCTTTGTATCCATGGGCTCACTGCAAATTGCCATTTTTGGGACTGTCTGGCTTCTGCCCTTTCTCCCACTCATAAAGTGATAGCGATGGATCTTCGAGGTCGAGGGCTTTCAGATAAACCCCCTACTGGATATTCTATTAAACATCATTGTGAAGACATTGCCGCTCTTTTAGAAGATTTGAACATATCCCAACTAGTCCTCATGGGTCATTCTCTCGGGGCTTTTATTTCCCTTGCGTTTGCGGCTCAATTTCCTCAGAGGATTGACCATTTAATCCTCGTCGATGGTGGAGGAAAACTCTCTGACACTCAGATGGCAAAGGTTTTTGCTGGAATTAAACCCTCGCTGGATCGTTTGGGACAGACCTTCCCTACTTTTGAGGATTATATTTCCTTAATGAAACAGGCCCCATTTTTGCAACCTTGGAATTCCTATATGGAGACTTATTTTCGATATGAAGTAGAAGAGGTGGAAGGGGGGGTTCGCTCTCGTGTCCATCCCAAGCATATCGAAGAGGAAATAGGAAATTTAAAAAAAGAAGATTCAACCAAATTCTATTCCAAAGTCCTATGCCCTGTACTCATCCTCCGTGCAACTAAAGGAATGTTATCAGAGGATGATTTCGTTCTTCCTGAAGATGTAGCTCGCCGGATGGAAAGCGAGATAAGAAATGCAAAAAGAGTAGACCTTGAAAATACTAATCATTACACCATCCTCTTCCATCCAAATTCCATACGGGATCAGGTAATCTTAAATTTTCTTGAAAAACAATTTTAAAAAGAACGTCATCCCTCACTCAAGGGATAGGTGAGGGGATAAAAAACTCTTTATTTTTTAGAAATTAATTCGGCGTCCACCTCGTTTCCAAAATGCTCTTGTAACGCCTTCTGAAGAGCCTCCAGATCTTCCATCGTTTCAAATTCGATCACCAGATCCCGATCGTCCAAAACCTTTAATCGACCAAATCGGTTGACGACCTCAATGACTTCGTTGGGATCCACCGTCACCCACCCCTTCATTCGACGGACTAATTCCTCTCCATTAAAGGCCCGCTCGATCTGAAGTTCAACTCGTCTCTGTTTCGCTTCCCATCCAATCAAAGCGGGTTGAACAATAATAGGAGTTACAGGATCATGCATTGCCGCACAACGAAACCAGAGTTTAGCTCGAATCATCCCCAATCCTCCTCTTAGGGCTTGTTCGGGGAACAAGCCCTCCCATTCGTGAGTTAGTAGGGGGCGTTCCCCGAACCGACCTTTAAATAGGTAAATCTGTGACTATCTTAGAATAGGGATAATCTTCCCATCTGGATACCATTCCTTTTCGAACAGGATTATTGAGAATATAGGAACAAATCTCAATCAACGATTCATCTTTTCTAACCACATGATCAAAGAAATTTGTCTGC
>Ga0209102_1001397_pt1 | contig 12649 bp, 9 predicted proteins | sample ConPoolayeHmetaG_FD_185483 | JGI IMG/M metagenome (GOLD analysis project Ga0209102, IMG submission 185483) | Hot spring microbial mat communities from California, USA to study Microbial Dark Matter (Phase II) - Cone Pool mat layer H metaG... ... | reverse complement strand
CGCAACCTTCGAGTCGCGCCGGCCGGACCTCGTGGTGCTCGACCTCATGCTCCCCGGCCTCAGCGGCTGGGACCTGCTCAGCGTGTTCCGCAGGAAGTCCCCGGTTCCGGTGATCGTGCTCACCGCGCGGGTGGAGGAGGCGGACCGGGTCGCTGGGCTGGAGATGGGCGCGGACGACTACATCACCAAGCCCTTCAGCGTCCGGGAGCTGGTAGCCCGGGTGCGGGCGGTGCTGCGACGTGCGGCCGCGCAGGCTCAGGACTCTCCCCGGCTGTCCGTGGGAGGCGTCCAGCTCGACCTCGAACGCCACGAAGTCATGGTGGACGGCCGGGCGATCGAGCTGGCGCCGAGGGAGTTCGACCTGCTGGCCTACCTGATGAGGCATGCCGGCCGGGCCCGCAGCCGGGACCAGATCCTCGCCGCCGTGTGGGGGGATAACACCTACATAGACCGCCGCACCGTAGACGTACACGTGCGGTGGCTGCGCACGAAGATCGAGCCGGACCCGGCGGCCCCCAGGCGGCTCGTCACCGTGCGCGGAGTGGGCTACAAGCTGGTCGAGGGGCCGCCGGCGTGACGCTGCGGTGGCGGATCGCGCTCGCCTTCGCGGCCCTCACCGCGGCTCTCCTCGCTGGGCTCTGGCTCTGGGTGCGCGCCGCCGTGCTGAGCGAGGCCCGCCGGAGCGCGGCCGAGCGGCTGCTCGCTGAGGCCCGTCTTGCCGCCGCGATCGCGCCCGCCCCGCCCTGGCAGGCGGGCCCGGCCCTCCAGTCCTGGGCGGAGGGGCTGGACGAACGGCTCGGGGCGCGGGTCACGCTCATCGGCCCGGAGGGCTTAGTCCTCGCGGACAGCCGGCGCGACCCGGGCGCGATGGCGAGCCATGCCGATCGCCCCGAGTGGCAGGCGGCGGTGCGTGAGGGGCAGGGGACCGCGGTCCGGCTCAGCCCGACGCTCGACATGGAGATGGTCTACGCCGCGGTGCGAGCGGAGGGAGCCGACCCAGATTGCGTCGTCCGGCTCGCGCTGCCCCTGGACAGTGTCCGGCTGGCCTCCCGCCATCTGCGTCGGGGCGCCCTCGTCGCCTTCGCCGTCGCCGCGGGGTCGTTCCTGCTCCTCGCGGGGTGGCTGGCTTCGGCGCTCACAGCGCCGGTGCGGCGGCTAGTGGAGGTGGCGCGCAGGGTCGGCGAGGGCGACCTTGAGGCGCGGGCTCCAACGGGTGGGGCCGGGGAGCTGCGAGAGCTCGCGGAGGCGTTCAATGGCGCGGTGAGCCGTCTCGGGGACGTGCTTGGCTCCTCCGAGCGCGCCGCCCGCCGCTACGCGGCCATCCTGGAGCAGATGGGCGACGCGGTCGTCATCGTTGACGACCAGCGCCGCATCGAGCTCATCAACCACGCCTTCGGGCGCGTCTTCGGCCGGCTGCGAGGGCAGACCGAGGGCAAGTACCTGGACGAGGTTGCCCTCAACTACGATCTCAGCGAGCTCATGGGGCGGGCCCTCGCGCAGGGCACCGTCCAGCGGGGCGAGGTGAGGGTGCTCCACCCGCAGACGCGGACGCTGGTGGGCGTCGCTACCCCGCTCCTCGCCGAGGACGACCGGACCGTGGGGGCTGTGGGCCTGCTGCGCGATGTGAGCGAGATCGCGCGCGTGGAGGAGGTGCGCCGGGAGTTCGTCGCCAACGCCAGCCACGAGCTGCGCACCCCGGCAGCCTCCATCAGGGCGCTGGCCGAGGCCCTGGAGAGCGGCGCGCTCGAGGACCCCGAGCGGGCGGTCCGCTTCGTGCGCCAGATCGTCGAGGCCAGCGACCGGCTGACACGCATCCTGGATGACATGCTCGTGCTCACCCGAGTCGAGCGCGGGCAGGAGCTGCTGCGGCGGGAGTGGCTGCCCGCGGCGGCGGCCTGTCGGGAGGCGCTGGGGAGAGTGGAGCACGCAGCCTCCCGGGGGGCGGTCGAGCTGACCTGTGAGGTGGGGTGTGCCGACCGCGTGTACGCCGATCCCGGCAGCCTCCAGACCATGCTGGTGAACCTGCTGGACAACGCCGTCAAGTACACGCCCAGCGGCGGCCGGGTCGTGCTGCGCGGGCGGGAGGCGCCGGGCGGCTATGAGCTGTCGGTTGAGGACACGGGCCCCGGGATCCCCGAGGAGGAACAGGAGCGCGTCTTCGAGCGCTTCTACCGGGTGGATCGCGCCCGCGACCGGGCGACGGGCGGCACCGGCCTGGGCCTCTCGATTGTGAAGCACACCGCGGAGGCGCACGGGGGAAGTGTAACGCTGCGCAGCAGCCTGGGCGAGGGGTCCACCTTCACCGTGTTCCTACCTCGGCCAGAGCCGCAGGCCGGCTAGGCGCCCTGTCGCTACTCGTTTCCAGCCCTAACCCACCCTTAACCCCATCACAGCCTGCGCTTAACCCCCTCGGTGTAGACTTCGTGTGATGGCGTGCTCGCGCGCCGTCAAACTTGTAGCAGCCCAAGGGGGGCAAGCATGAGAGTACTGGTGTGGTGCAGCGCGGCGCTGCTGGCGCTGGCAGGCCTGGGTCAGGCGGCCTGGGGCCAGGGCGAACCGGCGGCGATGGCGCAGGAGGTGCAGGAGCTGCGGGCCAGGCTGGAGGCGCTGGAGGCCCAGCTCGCGGAGGTCCGCTCCGGGCAGGAGGCGGTCGGGCGGGACCTCAGACGGAAGATGGATGCGCCGGGGGTCAAGGCCTCGGGCTACGTGCAGTCGCAGTACTCGGTGGACCGGGCGATCAGCCCCGGCCAGGACTTCCGGGTGCGGCGGGCGCGCCTGAAGCTAGACGCGGCGGTGAGCGACTTGTCGGCGCTCACGCTCCAGCTGGACGCGGCCCGGGAGGTCGAACTCAAGGACGCCTACGTGGACCTCGGGCGCAGGAGCGATCCCTGGCGGTTCCGGATGGGGCAGGCGAAGGTCCCCTTCTCCTACGAGGTGCTCGAGTCGTCCGGCAACCGCCTCGAGCCTGAGCGCACCGCCCTGATGGGCGCGCTCTTCCCAGGGGAGCGGGACGTCGGCGCCTTCCTGCATCTGAAGAGCCTATCGGGGAGGGACAGCCCGCCGGTCACTCTCGACTTGGCGGTCTTCAGCGGGAACGGGCCCAGCAAGGCCGACAACAACGACGAGAAGGACGTTGCGGTCCGCCTGCGCACACCTGTGGGGAGCCGTCCGCCAGACCCCACCACCGAGGCCGACAGCGTCTACGTGGGCTACCTTCGGGGCCGGCACACGAGCGCGGGACAGACCACCGACCGTGACTACCTGGGCGGTGGCATCTCCAAGGTCCTGGGCCCTGTGTGGCTCAGAGCGGAGGCGATCGGCGGGAAGCACCGCGGCCGGGAGGTGTTCGGCTGGTATGCCCGCGCTGCCTACCGCATACCCGACCACCCCGGCACGGTCTTCGCCCGCTATGAGCGCTTTGACGAGGACCGGAACACCGACGGCACCGATTTCAGGAACCTCACCGTCGGCTACGAGCAGCAGCTCGACTCGAAGACACGGGTGGTGGTGGCCCACGAGTTCCGTCGTCCAGGCCCCAGCTACAGCCGGGCGGACAAGACTGAGGGCGACCTCACCACGCTGCGGGTCCAGGTGAAGTACTAGCCGGCGCGACCGGCCTCACAAGCGATGGAGAGAGAGGAGAGGAGGATGTATCTCAGACTTACGCGCAGCCTCACCGCAGTGTTGCTGGCCTCGGCGCTCGCCCTGGGCGTGGTCGCCCTCGGCCCTGCCGCGGCTCAGGAGAGCATCCGCATAATCGGCTCGACCACCGTGCTGCCACTGGCAGAGCGCTGGCGGGTCGGCTTCAACGCCCACCACCCGGGGGTTGAGATCGCGGTCTCGGGCGGGGGATCGGGGACCGGAATCCGGGCGCTCATCTCCCGCACCGCCGAGATCGCAATGTCCTCCCGGGAGATCAAGCAGGAGGAGCTGCGCCAGGCGCGGGCAGCGGGGATCAACCCGCTGGATCACGTGGTGGCCTACGATGGGATCGCGGTCATCGTCCACCCCAGCAACCCACTCACGCAGATCTCGGTGGAGCAGCTCTCAGACATCTACGTCGGCAAGACCCGGGACTGGGGCGCGCTCGGCGCGCCCGGCTTGGGCCGGATCCAGGTGATCAGCCGGGACTCGGCCTCCGGTACCTACGAGGTGTTCAAGGAGGCCGTGGTGCAGCTTGGCGAGACGGACAAGACTCGCGACTACACGCCGGCGGCGCTCAAGCAGGCCTCCAACGCCGCCATACTCGCCCTGGTGAGCCGCACCAGGACGGCCGTGGGCTACGTTGGCCTGGGCTACGTGGACCAGCGGGTGAAGGTGCTCAGGGTAATCCCGATGAAGCAGCGGCGGGCGGTGATGCCCACCCCGCAGACGGTCCGCAACGGGACCTATCCCATCGCGCGCTCGCTGCACCTGTACACTGACAGCGAGCCGACCGGCACCGTCAAGGCCTTCCTGGAATGGGTCAAGGGGCCCCAGGGGCAGGCGATCGTGCGGGAGGTTGGGTTCGTGCCCGTCTCGGAATGACGGGGACCCGACACCCGCTTGGAGAAACCGGGGAGCGGGCGGGCCCGCCTGCGGCGGCCCGGCCCGCTCCCTGCTCCGGCTGCCCGCGGCGGCGGAGGCGGCAGGCATCTGGGACCACCGCGGCAAACCGGAGAGCGAAAGAGACACTGTCGCGGGAGGGAGGTTAGGAGCTAATGGGAAGGCCTAGGGACCCTTGGGGACGCTGGCTCGCCTGGACTACGGCGGTCGCGCTGCTCGCCGCTCCGGCGGGCTGCGGGCGCCGGGCGCGGGACGTCGAGGTGGCGCCGGGGGGGATCCGCATCATCGGCTCGACCACGGTCCTGCCGCTGGCCGAGAGGTGGAGGGCGGAGTACAACCGGGAGCACCCGGAGGTGGCTATCGCGGTCTCGGGCGGCGGCTCAGGGACCGGGATCAAGGCCCTCATCTCCCGCACCGCGGAGATCGCCATGTCCTCCCGGGACATCCACGAGGATGAGGTGGCGCGGGCGCGGGAGGCCGGGGTGGATCCGGCAGAGCACCTTGTGGCCTACGACGGGATGGCGGTGATCGTCCATCCCACCAACCCTCTGGAGCAGATCTCGGTGGAGATGCTCTCGGACATCTACACGGGCCGCGTCACGGAGTGGGACCAGGTGGGTGTGCCGGGCCTGGGCCGCATCCAGGCGGTGAGCCGGGACGCGGCCTCCGGCACCTACGAGGCGTTCAAGGAACTCGTGGTCCAGCTCGCCGAGACCGACCGTTCCCGGGACTACTCGCCAGCGGTGCTGAAGCAGGCGTCCAACGCGGCGATCGTGGCGCTGGTGGGCCAGACTCGGGCGGCCATCGGGTACGTCGGGCTAGGCTACCTGGACGATAGCGTGAAGGCCCTGCGGGTGGCGCCGATGGGCGGCCAGGAGGCGGTGAGCCCGACGATGGAGAACGTGATGGCAGGCCGCTACCCGCTGGCGAGGGAGCTGCACTTCTACACCGATGCGGCGCCCAGCAGGCAGGTACGGGAGTTCATAGACTGGGTGAGAGGGGAGCAGGGGCAGCGGATCGTGGAGGAGCTGGGGTTCGTGCCGGTGCGGTGAGCGGGTGAGGGATCTGGCCCTGACGTGCGGAGGAACAGCAGCGGGATGAGGCGCGGCTTGGGGCTGGCCTGGGAGTGGTTGGTCGAGCGGGTGATCCAGATCGCGGGCCTGCTGGCGATCGTGTTCGTGGTCGCCATCTTCGCCTTCCTGCTGCGGGACGCGCTGCCCGTGCTGCGGGAGCGCAGCATGGCGGAGCTGCTGGCGGGCGAAGTGTGGTCGCCGACCGCCGATCCGGCCCGCCTCGGCATGCTGCCTCTGCTGCTGGGGTCGCTGTATGTGACGGTCGGAGCGCTGGTGATCGCCATGCCCCTGGGGATCGCCTGCGCGACTTACATCGCGGAGGTCGCCTCCCCCCGGGCGCGGGAGGTGCTCAAGCCGCTCGTCGAGATGCTGGCCGCGATTCCCTCGGTGGTGTTCGGGTTCCTGGGGCTGATGTTGGTGGGGCCGTGGCTGGCCGAGCTGCTGCGTCTGCCGATCGGGATGTTCGCAGCCTTGGGCTCGCTGATGCTGGCCTTCATGGCCATGCCCACCATCGTCTCGGTGTCCGAGGATGCGCTGCGGGCGGTGCCGCGCGCCCTGCGGGAGAACTCGCTGGCCCTGGGCGCCACCCGGTGGCAGACCATCGCCCGGGTGGTGCTGCCGGCGGGCCGCTCGGGGGTGATCGCGGCGGTGCTGTTGGGCCTGGGGCGGACCATCGGCGAGACCATGACGGTGCTCATGGTGACGGGCAACGCGGCGGTGATCCCCGAGGGGCTGGCCGGTTTCTGGCGGCCGGTGCGGACGATGACCGCCACCATCGCCAGCGAGATGGGGGAGACCGCCTATCGCACTCCCCACTACCACGCCCTGTTCTTCATCGGGCTGGTGCTGTTCGTTATCACGTTCATCATCAACACCATCGCCGAATGGGCAATCCGCAAGACGGGGAGGCTCAGCTCGTGATCGCGCGCAGCCCGGCGCGGGCGCGGCGCGAGGAGCGGCTCGCCTTCGCGGCGCTGACGGCGGCCTCGGCCATCGTGGTGCTTCCGGTGCTCAGCATCATGGTGGTGATGTGCTGGCGGGGGGCGCGGGGGCTGAGCTGGTCGTTTCTCACCTCTCCCGCGGAGGGGCTCCTGGCGGCGGTGGTGGGGACGGTGTTCCTGGTGCTGCTGACCGCGGCGTTCGCAGCGCCCCTGGGGATCGCGGGCGCGGTGTACCTGAGCGAGTACGCCCGCTCGGGGCCCCTGGTGCGCTTCATCCGGCTCGCCATCATCAACCTGGCGGGCGTGCCCTCGGTGGTGTACGGGCTATTCGGGCTGGGGCTGTTCGTGATGCTGCTGGGCTTCGGGCGCTCACTGCTGGCGGGCGCCTGCACGATGGCCCTGCTGGTGCTCCCCTTGGTCATCAGCGCCTCGGAGGAGGCGCTGCGGCAGGTGCCGCGGGGGCTCCGGGAAGCCTCCTTCGCGCTGGGGGCGACGCGGTGGCAGACGGTGCGCAACGTGGTGCTGCCCAACTCCCTGCCGGGGATCATGACCGGGATCATCCTCTCGGTGGGCAGGGCGGCCGGGGAGACCGCGCCCATCCTGTTCACGGCCGCCTTCTTCTCGCTCACGAACCCGATCCCGCGGTCGGTGTTCGACCCCATCCTGGCCCTTCCGTACCAGCTCTACGTGATGGCGACGGAGGCGCCCGGGGTTCCCGAGTCGCACAAGTGGGCCACAGCGCTGGTGCTGTCGGCGCTGGTGCTGGGGCTGAACCTGGCGGCGATCAGCGCGCGCGCCCGGCTGCGCCGGGCGCGGAGGTGGTGAGGATGACGGAGGAGGGAGCGCGCAACATCATCACGCCGGAGGGGGAGATCAAGCTCGCCACGCGCGACCTCAACCTCTACTACGACGGCTTCCAGGCCCTCAAGGCGGTGACGGTCTCCATCGCGGCTCGCCGTATCACCGCGCTGATCGGGCCCTCGGGCTGCGGCAAGTCCTCCTTCCTGCGGTGCTTCAACCGGATGAACGACCTCATCGAGGGGGCGCGGCTGGAGGGGGAGGTGCTGCTGGACGGCCGCAGCGTCTACGACAGCGGGGTGGACGTGGCGCAGCTGCGCAAGCGGGTGGGGATGGTGTTCCAGACCCCGAACCCCTTCCCCATGTCGGTGTACGACAACGTGGCCTATGGGCCCCGACTGCACGGGGTGGCGGGGCGGGCGGAGCTGGACGAGGTGGTGGAGAGGAGCCTGCGGGCCGCCGCGCTCTGGGAGGAGGTGAAGGACAAGCTGCGCCAGTCGGCGCTCGACCTCTCGGGGGGCCAGCAGCAGCGGCTCTGCATCGCGCGGGTGCTGGCGGTGGAGCCCGAGGTGCTGCTGATGGACGAGCCCTGCAGCGCGCTCGACCCCACGGCGACCTTCCGCATCGAGGAGTTGATGCTCGAGCTGGTGCAGCACTACACCATCGTCATCGTGACCCACAACATGTACCAGGCTTCCCGGGTGTCGCACTACGCCGGCTTCTTCCTGCTCGGTGAGCTGGTAGAGTACGGCGAGACCGTTCAGATATTCGAGACCCCCAGGGACCGGCGTACCGACGACTATGTACGGGGCCGGTTCGGTTAGGCGGCGCCCATGCGGCGGACACGTCAGGCTTTCGACGAACAACTCGCGCAGCTCGAACAGCGCCTGCTCTCCATGGGCGAGTTTGTGGAGGCGATGCTGGAGAAGTCCGCGCGCGCGCTCAAGAGCCAGGACGTCAAGCTCGCCCAGGAGGTCATCGTCGCCGACGACACCGCCGACGACATGGACATCGCCATAGAGCAGCAGTGCATGCGCCTGCTCGCCCTCCAGCAGCCCATGGCTCGCGACCTGCGCATGATCGGCACCGTCATGAAGGTCATCGGCGACGTCGAGCGCATCGGCGACCACTCCGTGGACATCGCCCGCAGCGCCATCAAGCTCGCCGGCGCCGAGTACTTCAAGCCCCTGGTGGATATCCCCAGGATGGCCGAGCTGGTGCGCACCATGCTCCGGCGGGCCCTCGAGGCGCTGGTCGCGCGCAACCTGGAGATCGTCTTCCAGGTCGTCGAGCTCGACGACGAGGTGGATCACCTGTGGGACAGCCTTCGGGAGGAGCTGGAGGAGATCATGCAGCGCCGCCCTGAGGTGGTGACCCAGGCGGTTGCGCTGCTCCTGGTCGCGCACTGGCTAGAGCGCATCGCCGACCACTGCGTGAACATCGCCGAGCGCGTGGCCTACATGGAGACCGGTCGGCTCGAGACCCTCGCCGCGAGTCACCGCGCCGACTACCGGCCCTCCGACCGGTCGCCGGCCGACGACCAGTAGGCCTGCAGCCCCCTCGTGTCGCCGCCGCGGCCCCCGCTCGGGGCGCCTTGGTGGTATGCTAGGGGCGTCTGGAGCCGCGGAGGGGCATCCGCCGCATCTCATATCCGGCCCGCGGTGTGGAACAAGCCCATGAGCCGGGCTGGAAGGGCGCGCGGCCGGCGGAGCCCACCACCTCGGGAAGGCCGCGTCGCGCCCGCACATGCGCTGGAGGCAGGAACGGCTTATGGCGGCGGCCGGGCCTCGCGCTCTCAGGGCGCCGGGGCAGGTACTGCGCTGGTCCGCGGTCTGCATGGCCGCGATCTTCTCCGGACTCCTCCCGTCGGCCGCGAGGGCCGGGGGTGAGGTCGCGCCCCCGGCCATCCAGCAGGTAGTCGTGGCGGCCTCGGGGGAGGCCGTCACCGTGCGTGTCGTCACCAGCGCGCCCGTCCCACCCACCTGCCGGACCTTCACGCTCCGCGAGCCGCCCCGCCTCGTCGCCGAGCTGCCCGGCCTGCTCTGGGAGCATCCGCTGCCGAGGCGCACCGCGGTGGGCCGCGCCGGCGTGGAGGCGGTGCGCGTGGGCGCCTATCAGCGCGATCCGCCCGTCGCCCGCGTGGTCTTCGACCTCACGGTCGAGCCTGAGCGCCTCCGCTATCGGATGCTCTCCTCCCCTGACTCGGGGCAGGTCGTCTTCGAGTTCCAGCCGCCGCCTGGGGCGACTGCGCCTTCTCGGCGGCCGGCGGCCGCGTCGGTGGAGCTTCCGCGGCCCCCGCGCCAGCCTCCAGCCGAGGCAGCGACGCCCGAGCCGACGCCCGCCGAAGCGCCGCCCACCGGGGAGGCGCAGCACCCGCCCGAGCCCGCACCGGCCGAGCCGGTCGAGCCGGCCGCGGCGCGGGGGAATCGCCTGCCTCGGCCGGCCGCCGCGGAGGCCGCGCCCGCACCGGCGCCGGGAGCTCAGCCCCCGGCACGGCCGCCTCGCACCGACCAAGTGCGGCTGCTGGTGTACGGGCTGCTCGGCCTCCTTGTGGCGGCGGCCGCGATCGCTGCCGTGTGGTGGGCCGAGCGCGCGTCTCGCCGCGCCGAGGACGCGACGCGGCGGGGATGGCTCGCGGAGGCGCTGCGCTCGGCCGACCCGATGCAGCGCGTCGGCGCGCTGCGCTCGCTGCGCTCGCGGCCCCCCGAGGAGACTGCCCACGTGCGCGACCTCCTTGTCGCCGCGGCGCAGGATCAGTCACATCTGGTGGCCGATGAGGCGCGCCGGCTCCTCGCCCACGCGTTCCCCACTGAGGCCCTGCTGAGGCAGCTTGTCGAGGGCGCGCCGGCCGCCCGCGCCGAGGCCGCGCGGCTGCTGGCGCTGCGGCCGACGGAGGAGGCAGCGGCAGCGCTGTTCGAGGCCGCGCAGTCGGACCACCAGGGGCTGCGGGCCGCGGCCATGGAGGCGCTGGCCGTGATGGCGCGGAGGGAGCCGGTGCGGCCCGTGCTGCGCGCCCTGACGGCCGATGAGGGCGCGCGCGCCGCGGCCGCCGAGGTCCTCGCGAAGGCAGGCGTGGAGGCCGGCGGCGCGCTTCGGGCCGCGCTGACCGATCCCGACCAGGCCGTGAGATGCGGGGCCATCGAGGCCCTTGCCCGCCTGCGCCCCAGCGACGCCGCCTCCGCGCTCGCGCAGGCGCTCTCCGATCCCTCCGAGCGCGTGCGCGCCAGCGCCGTGCGCGCGCTGGGCCTGCTCGGCGCGACGGGGGCGCCGGCAGAGCAGCTCGTGCAGGCGCTCGGCGATCACTCCCCGATGGTGCGAGAGCAGGCCGCGCTCGCGCTCGCGCGCCCGGGCGGGCCACACCTCGATCAACTCATCACGACGCTCGACCGAAGCGCGTCGGAGGACCTTCAGGTCCGCTTCTCCGACGAGGTGCTCAAGGCCGTCGCGGCCGCCGTAGAGCACCCCTCGCCTGCTCTGGTGCAGGCTCTCTCGAGCATCAACCGCAGCTTCGCCAGCGGACTCGCCGCCGCACTGGAGGCGAGCGGCATCCTGGACGCCTGGGTGCGGCGTCTGGGCGAGGCGGACGCGGCCGAGCGGGACCGGCTGGTGGCGGGGCTCGGCGCGGCCGCCGGGGCCGGCGCAGCCGCGGTGCTGGTGCGAGGCCTGGACGTGGGCGACAACCGGGTGCGGGAGGTGTGTGTCCGCCTGCTGGGGGAGGTTGGCGAAGTGGGGGCGATAGCGCCGATCGCTGGCCTGCTGCGGCTGCCCGATGAGGCGCTGCGCGCGAGCTCGGCCGAGGCGCTGGCAAGGCTCGGAGGGCCGGAGGCCGTGTCGGCGCTCATCGGCGTGCTCGAGGACCCCTCCCCGAGGGTCCGCGCGGCCGCCGCGGAGGGCATCGGCCGCGCCTTCGAGCCCGGCGGGGAGGAGGGGCCGCCGGCAGAGGCGCGGACGGCCGGTGCGGCGCTGTTGGAGGTCCTGCACGACCCCGCGGCGGAGGTGAGAGCGGCGGCGGCTGGGGCGCTCGGGCGCCTGCGCGTCGAGGAATCCATACACGCGCTGGTTGACCTCGCGCTCAGCGACCCCGAGGACGCGGTGCGCAAGGCGGCCATGGACTCGCTGGAGCAGATGCGGGCCTACAACGTGTTGCCCCTCCTATTGGAGGTCGTCAGCGACCCGAAGCCGGAGATCAGGGCCCGCGCCATGGAGATCTTCGCGCGCGGCGGTGACCCCATGGCCACCGAGGTGTTCATCAAGGCGCTACAGGACTCGAGCGACGAGGTGCGCGCCATCGCCGCGCGGGGGCTGTGGGAGGTGGCGAGCCAGGGCCATGGGGAGACGCTGCTGCCCTACATCAAGAGCCCCGACCCGAAGGTGCGCGCCGCGGTGGCCGGGGCCCTCGGCAAGATCCACGCTGCCGAGTACGCGGGCGCGCTGGCGGCGGCCGCCGCAGACCCCGACCCGCGGGTGCGCGCGGCGATCGTGAACGCGTTCGCCCGCATGGGCCCGAGCGCGTCCTACTACCTCGGTGTGGTGGGGGCGCGCCTGGATGACAGCGACGGCTTCGTCAGGGCGCGGGCCGCGGAGGCCGTCTCGGCCATGGCGCCGGAGAGCGAGGACGCCGGCCGGCGGGTCAGCAGACTTCTGACCGACCCTGATCCCCAGGCTCGGGAGGCCGCGGCCCAGTGCCTGGTCGGGTACGCCAAGCGGGGCGTGTGCGGCCCCCTGCTCGAGGCGCTCTCCGATCCAGAGCGCCGCCAGCCCATCGTGCGGGCACTCGGCGAGGTTGACGACGAGACGCTCCACGGGATACTGCGGGCCGCCGAGACGACCTCCGGCGAGGCCGCGCGGGCGGCCGTGGAGGCGCTGTCGGACATAGTCGCCGCCACGTGGACGGTGGAGGACATCCGCCCCGAGCTCGCCTCCCTCGACCCCGCGGTGAGGCTCGCCGCGCTGGAGGCGCTGGCGCTCATCCGGTCCCCCGAGGCGATCTCGGAGACGGTCCGCCTGCTCGCCGACGACCCCTCCCCACAGGTGCGCGTCCGCGCCGCCCAACTGCTGGCCGGCCAGGACGGCCCCGGGGTCGCGGGCGCGCTCGCGCGGGCCGCTCAGTCCGACCCCGACCACCAGGTGCGCGCGGCCGCCTCAGCCGCCTGTCGACGCGCCTCCGGGTCGGCCTCGTAGTCCTCCACCCCGCCCAGGCCGCGCCGCCGGCTCAGCCTCGCGCCGACCAGCAACCGCAGCCGCGACAGCCGCCGCGACGCCACGGGCTCATCCTCCACCTCTGAAGGCGGC
>Ga0209102_1001396_pt1 | contig 12657 bp, 11 predicted proteins | sample ConPoolayeHmetaG_FD_185483 | JGI IMG/M metagenome (GOLD analysis project Ga0209102, IMG submission 185483) | Hot spring microbial mat communities from California, USA to study Microbial Dark Matter (Phase II) - Cone Pool mat layer H metaG... ... | reverse complement strand
CTATTACACGGGGTCCCCCGGCTGTGGCAGGCGCCCGAGACGGGCTGGTGAAGGGCGCTGCCGGGCGGCGGAGCCCAGGAGGCAACCGATGCTGTACATACCCAGCGTAGTGGAGCAGACGCCGCGCGGGGAGCGGGCGTGGGATCTGTTCTCGCGGCTGTTGCAGAACCGGATCATCTTCATCGGGAGCGAGATCAACGACACGGTGGCGAGCCTGGTGATCGGGCAGCTTTTCTACCTGCAGGGGGAGGACCCGGACAAGGACATCGAGATGTACATCAATACGATGGGGGGCGAGGTGCCGGCCGGGCTGGCGATCTACGACACGATGCAGATCGTGCGCCCCGACATCCGGACCTACTGCGTTGGGAAGGCGTGCAGCATGGGTGCGGTGCTGCTGGCCGGGGGGGCGCGCGGCAAGCGGGCGGCGCTGCCGAACTCGCGGGTGATGATCCATCAGCCGCTGGGGGGCGCCTATGGGGCGGTGAGCGATGTGGACATCTTCACGCGGGAGCTGCTGCGGACGCGCGATCGCATCAACGAGATCCTGGCCTACCACACGGGGCAGGATGTGGAGACGATCAAGCGGGACACGGAGCGGGACCGGTGGATGACGGCGGAGGAGGCGAAGGAGTACGGGATCGTGGACGAAGTGCTGGCTATGCCAGCGGCGAAGGAGGCGAAGGAGGCGGGGGGGAGGGCGAAGTGAGGCAGGAGCGCGCCGGGGAGGGTGTGTGATGCGAACGCGCAGGCCAGAGCCTCAGTGCTCCTTCTGCGGCAAGACGCAGAGCGAGGTGGGCGGTCGGCTGATCGCGGGCGACGGGGTGTTCATCTGCGCGGAGTGCACGGCGCTGTGCCACGAGCTGCTGCAGGAGGACCAGCACCCGCCGCTGGCGGAGCCAGGGGCGCAGCTCGAGCTGCCGATCCCCACCCCGAAGGAGATCTACGACCTGCTGAGCGAGTACGTGATCGGGCAGGAGCGGGCGCGCCGGGTGTTGTCGGTGGCGGTGTACAACCACTACAAGCGGATTCAGATGCAGACCCGGGGCGAGGACGAGGGGGTGGAGCTTCAGAAGAGCAACATCCTGCTGATCGGGCCCACGGGCAGCGGCAAGACGCTGTTGGCGCAGACGCTGGCGAAGATCCTGGACGTGCCCTTCTGCATCACGGATGCGACGACGCTCACAGAGGCGGGCTACGTGGGCGAGGACGTGGAGAACATCCTGCTCAAGCTGTATCAGGCGGCGGACGGGGACCTGGAGCGGGCGCAGCGGGGGATCGTGTACATAGATGAGATAGACAAGATCGCGCGCAAGAGCGAGAACCGCTCGATCACGCGGGATGTGAGCGGGGAGGGGGTCCAGCAGGCGCTGCTCAAGATCCTGGAGGGTACGGTGGCGAACATCCCTCCCCAGGGGGGACGGAAGCACCCGCAGCAGGAGTACATCCAGATGGACTCCACGGACATACTGTTCATCTGCGGGGGCACCTTCGAGGGGCTGGACGGGATCATCCGGAGGCGGACGGCGGGCGAGCGGCGCTTCGGGCTGCTGGCCGCCGACGGCCGTGCGCGGGAGGCGGATGTGGGCGAGGCGCTGCGGCAGGTGCTGCCGGAGGACCTGCTCAAGTTTGGGTTCATCCCTGAGTTCATCGGGCGGCTGCCGGTGGTGGCGACGCTGGAGGCGCTGGACAAGCAGGCGCTGCTACGCATCCTGGTGGAGCCGAAGAACGCGCTGGTGCAGCAGTACCACCGGTACCTGGAGTGGGACGGGGTGGAGCTGGAGTTCACCCAGGACGCCCTCGAGGAGATCGCCAACCAGGCGCTGGCGCGGGGAACGGGGGCGCGGGCGCTGCGCACCATTATCGAGGAGGTCATGCTGGACATCATGTACGAGGTGCCCTCGCGGCGGACGCGGGGCAAGTGCCTGGTGACCGCGGAGGCGGTGCGCCGCCAGCAGCCGGCGCGCCTGACCGACAGCCTGGAGGGGGAGCCGGCCCGGGAGAGGGAGAAGCGCGACGCGCCGGCGGCCGAGCCCAAGGAGCGCCGCGCGGGCTGAGCGCCTTCGCCGCGTTGAGGAGAGGATAGTGCCCGAGACCAAGGATACCAAGGTCCTGAGCCCGGAGGAGGTGGCCAGCAAGGGGCGCCGCCTGCCCAAAGAGGTGCCGGTGGTGCCCACCCGGGGCGCGGTCATCTACCCGTATCTGGTCATCCCACTGTTCGTGGGCCGGGCGCGCTCGCTGCAGGGGTTGGAGGTGGCGATCAACGGCGACCGGCAGATCGCGCTGATCGCGCAGCGGGACGCGACCGTGGACGACCCGGGGCCGGAGGATCTGTACTCGGTGGGCGCGCTGGGGGAGATCGTCCAGACCTTGCGGCTGCCGGACGGGACCGTACGGGTGATGATCGAGGGGTCGCAGCGGGTGCGGGTGGTGGAGTACGTGCACTCGGAGCCCTATCTACGGGCGCGCATCGAGGCGGTGCGGGAGATTGAGGAGCCAGGCATCGAGACGGAGGCGCTGGTCCGGAACGTGCTGGCGCAGTTCGAGCGGCTCATCAACCTGGGCAAGAACCTCCCCGTGGAGGCGCTGGAGTCGGCGCGGGGGATCTCCGACCCGGGGCGGCTGGCCGACCTAGTGGCGTACTATGCGCAGATCCCGGTGGAGGTGAAGCAGCGGGTGCTGGAGGCGGCGAACCACCGGGAGCGGCTGGAGATCCTGGCGGCGGTGCTGAACAAGGAGATCGAGATCCTGGAGGTGGAGCGCAAGATCAGCTCCCGGGTGAAGAAAGACCTGGAGGACTCCCAGAAGGAGTTCTACCTGCGGGAGAAGATGAAGGCGATCCAGCAGGAGCTGGGGGAGCGGGACGACCGCAGCACCGAGATAGACGAGCTGCGGGGCCGCATCAAGGCGGCGGGGATGCCGGAGGAGGTGGAGGAGCGGGCGCTCAAGGAACTCGACCGGCTCGAGCGCATGCCGCCCGCCTCGCCGGAGGTGGTGGTGGTGCGCACCTACCTGGACTGGCTGATCTCAATGCCGTGGAAGGTGCGCAGCGACGAGAAGCTGGACATCGTGGCCGCGGAGCGGATTCTGAACGAGGATCACTACGGGCTCAAGAAGGTCAAGGAGCGGGTCCTGGAGTTCCTGGCGGTCCGCAAGCTGGCGGAGAGCGTGAAGGGCCCGATCCTGTGCTTCATCGGCCCGCCGGGGGTGGGCAAGACCTCGATCGGGCGCTCCATCGCGCGAGCGACGGGGCGGCGGTTCGTGCGCATCTCGCTGGGCGGGGTGAGGGACGAGGGGGAGATCCGGGGGCACCGGCGCACCTACGTGGGCGCGCTGCCGGGGCGCATCGTGCAGGGCCTCAAGACGGCCGGCACCCGCAACCCGGTGTTCATGATGGATGAGGTGGACAAGATCGGCATAGACTTCCGGGGCGACCCCGCCTCGGCGCTGCTGGAGGTGCTCGACCCGGAGCAGAACAACGCCTTCAGCGACCACTACTTGGAGGTGCCCCTCGACCTCTCCGAGGTCATGTTCATCACCACGGGGAACCTGCTCGACCCGATCCCACCGGCCCTCAAGGACCGGATGGAGGTGATCGAGTTCCCCGGCTACATCGAGGAGGAGAAGGTCAAGATCGCGCAGCTCTTCCTGATCCCGAAGCAGCTCAAGAACCACGGGCTGGAGCGCAAGCAACTCCAGTTCACGGAGGCGGGGCTGCGGAGCGTGATCCGGGAGTACACGCGGGAAGCCGGGGTGCGGAACCTGGAGCGGGAGATCGCCGCTGTCTGCCGGAAGGTGGCGAAGAGCGTTGCCCAGGGGAAGGTGAGAGGGGCGCGGCTCACAGGCCGTTCTGTGGCCACCTACCTGGGCGCGCCGCGGTTCCGCTATGGGATCGCGGAGAAGGAGGACGAGGTGGGGGTCGCCACCGGGCTGGGATGGACGGAGTTCGGCGGCGACATCCTGTCCATCGAGGTGACGCTGATGAAGGGCCGGGGCAACCTGCTGCTTACGGGTCACCTTGGGGACGTGATGCAGGAGTCGGGGAAGGCGGCGTTGAGCTACGCCCGCTCGCGGGCGGCCCAGCTGGGGATTGACGAGGACTTCTACCGGCGCACCGACGTGCACATCCACGTGCCGGCGGGGCAGATCCCGAAGGACGGCCCCTCCGCGGGCATCACCATGGCGACCGCGCTGATCTCCGCCCTCACCCGCCGGCCAGTGCACCGCAACGTCGCCATGACCGGGGAGGTCACGCTGCGGGGCAAGGTGCTGCCCGTGGGGGGCATCAAGGAGAAGGTCCTGGCGGCCCACCGGGCCGGCATCAAGACGGTGATCCTGCCGCTGGAGAGCAAGAAGGACCTGGAGGAGATCCCGGCCAACGTCCAGCGCGACCTGAAGTTCCGCTGGGTCGAGCACATGGATCAGGTGATCGAGATCGCGCTGCACGAGCGGCCGCGCCCGGAGGCCAGGCCCCCCACCAGGCCGCCGGCCCTGGAGCGCCAGACGGCCAGCCAGGTGGTCACCTCGCCGCGCTCGGTGGCCTGAGGCCCGCCCTCAGAGCCCGAAGAGGCCCGCCAGGCGCGTGGCGAGCCCGAAGTCGCCCAACACCTGGAGCTTCCCCTCCATGAAGGCCATGTATCCGCTGAGCCGGCCGGCCACCAGCTCCTGCCAGTCCCCGACGGACAGGCGGATGGTGACGTCGGGCCGCTCGGCCGGACCGGCGGCGAGCCGGCAGGCCTGGTCGCGAACCGTGAGATGCCAGACGCCCCCACCCTCGCCGGTGAGACAGAGCTGGTAGACCGCATCCAGGCCGGCCGCGGCCTGGGGGTTGAAGCGCTGGGCGAGGTTGGTGAGCGTCTGCTGCGGGGTGCTCGGGGTCTGCTCTCGGGATGCCATGGGGGTCGCCGACTCACTTACTGGGCGTTTGTGTGGCAGCTTCGACACAGGCCGGTTGAGTCCTGTCAGCGCGTACAGGTCTGGGGCAGGGGACGCCGTGCGCCCCGCCAAGTGGCCTTGGGAGGGAGGCCGGTCTGCCGCGGGCGGGGGCCGGCGGGGCGCGCCCTCGGGAGGCCAGAGTGATCGAGAGGTATCGGTTTGGGGCCGTGGTCATAGACGGCCGAGAGTACACGAGCGATGTGATCGTGCTGCCCGGAAAGGTGCTGCCGAACTGGTGGCGGCGGGAGGGACACCTGCTGCAGATGGACGACCTCCAGGAGGCGCTGAGCGAGGCCCCGGAGATCCTCATCGTGGGCACAGGCAGCCAGGAGCGGATGCGGGTGGCCGACGAGGTGGCGGCGCACGCGCGGCGCGCCGGGATCGAGTTGGTGGCCTACGACACCCCCACCGCCTGTCGGATGTTCAACCAGGTGGTCGAGCAGAGGCGGGCGGTGGCGTGTCTGCACCTGACGTGCTAGCCCGCCGGGCAGGGGGGAAGCTCCTGCCACACAAGCACAGCGGGCAGTCGAACGGATCCTACGCTTCGCTCAGGATGACGCGGAGGGGCCGGCGGGTCAGCGAGCTGGGCTGGCGGGACCGGCGGGGGGGCGAAGGCGGCGCAGGAGAAGGCCGAGGACCACGCCGCCGATGAGGCCCAGGGCCCCGGCCAGCAAGGCCCCCCATGGGAATGGAGGCGGGCGGTCTCCGACGCCCAGGTTGATGAAGGCGGAGTTGTTGAGCTCGTTCGACTCGTAGACGTCGTTGAGGGGATCCACCACCGCAGTCAGGACATGCCCGCCCCGCACCGCGGGCCAGGTGAGGTCCCAGAGGGCGCTCTCGCCGGGAGCGAGGGCACGGGGCAGCCGCCACTCAGCATAGGTGCGCTCGTTCACCAGGAGCACGACGGGCACGGGAGGCAGGACGTCGGCGCCCACGCTGCGGACCTCGATCTCGATCGGTACGAGGTCGCCATCGTCGAAGCTGCTGCCGTGGACGGAGATGCGGGCCAACTCGGCGTCGGGCAGCGCCAGTGAGGGGGCTGCGGCCAGGGCCATCAGCAGGGTCGCCGCGATGAGGGCGGGCGCCGTGCGTCGGTTGACACTCTGCATGTCGGCAGGCCTGATTCTGCCCCGGCCGGGGGCCTCCTGCGGCCGGCGGGGAGGGGGCTTCCTTTACACCCGCCGCGACCGGGTGCTATAATCCGCCGCAGGGCCCCGGCCATGAGCAGGATTGGGGAGCAGGTGACGATCGCCTCCCCGGCTACCAAGCAGGGGATCGGCTTACACACCGGGGAGCGGACGGCGGTGACGCTGCTGCCGGCCGAGCCGGACGCGGGGGTGGTCTTCGTCAGCGCCGGCGTGGAGCTTCCGGCCACAGTGGACTCGGTGGTGTCATGCGAGCGCGCGACCATTCTGGGGCGGGAGGGGACGACAGTCTCGGGCGTCGAGCACCTACTGGCGGCGCTGCATGCGGTGGGGGTGGACAACGTGCGGGCGGAGGTGGAGGGGCCCGAGCTGCCGGCCTGTGACGGGAGCGCGCGGGAGTGGGTAGCGCTGCTGCAGGAGGCGGGGCTGCGCCCGCAGGGGGCCGCCCGCGCGCCGGGTCGGCTGGGCCGCGTGGTGTGGCACGCGGCGGGGCCGTCGTGGGTGGTGGCGGCGCCGGCGGCAGGGCTGTCGGTAGCGGTGGCCGTGGACTACGGGGATCCGGTCGTAGGGCGGCAGATGGTGTGGGCCCAGGTGACGCCGGAGGGCTTCGCCCGCGAGCTGGCGCCGGCGCGGACGTTCGCGTTCGCGCACGAGCTGGAGGCGCTGCGGGCCGCCGGGCTGGCGCGGGGCGGGAGTGAGGAGAACGCCTTCGCCATCGGGCCCGAGGGCTACGTGGGCGAGCTGCGGTTCCCCGACGAGGTGGTGAGGCACAAGGCGCTCGACCTGGTGGGCGATCTGGCGCTGTGCGGGCGGCGCCTGGAGGCGTGCGTGTTCGCGGTGCGCCCGAGGCACGCGGCGAACGTGGCGCTGGCGGGCTTGCTGCGCGAAGCGCTGGTCGCCGGGGCGCACACATCCTGAGGGGCGAGGAGAGACGGGCATGGTGATGGACATCAACGAGATCCAGGCGGTGCTCCAGCACCGCTACCCGTTCCTGTTGGTGGACCGGGTGCTGGAGCTGGAGCCGGGCAAGCGAGCGGTGGGCCTCAAGAACGTGACCGTCAACGAGGCGTTCTTCGTGGGCCACTTCCCGGGCAACCCGATCATGCCAGGGGTGCTGATCGTGGAGGCGATGGCCCAGGTTGGGGGCATCCTGCTGCTGGCGACGACGGGGAACGAGGGCAAGCTGGCGTTCTTCGCGGGGATAGACAAGATGCGGTTCCGACGCCCCGTGGTGCCGGGCGATCAACTGCTGACGGAGGTCACGATCACGCGCACGAAGGGTGATGTGGGTCGGGTGGCCGTGGTCGGGAAAGTGGACGGGCAGGTGGTGGCCGAGGGGGAGTACCTGTTCGCGCTGCGGCCCGACCAGGGATCGGAGACGCTGGCGACCTCGCGCGCGGCAGGCCCGCAGTGACCCGCATCCACCCGACCGCAATCGTTGAGCGCGACTGCGAGCTGGCCGAGGGCGTGGCGGTGGGCCCGTACGCGGTGATACGGCACGGCAGCGTCATCGGCCCCCGGACCATCGTAGACGCCCATGTCTTGCTGGAGCACACCACCATCGGCGCCGACTGTCGCGTTCACTACGGGGCGGCCATCGGCGGGCCGCCTCAGGACCAGAGCTACCGGGAGGAGCCGACGCGGGTGATTGTGGGCGACCGCACCGTCATCCGCGAGTACGTGACCGTGCACCGGGCGACCGGCGAGGGCAACGCGACCCGCATCGGCGACGACACCATGCTCATGGCCTCCACCCACCTGGGGCACAACTGCCAGGTGGGCAGCCGGGTGACGGTCTCGACGCTGTCGGGCATGAGCGGGCACGTGGTGCTGGAGGATCAGGTCATCATCGGGGGCATGGTGGGCTCGCACCAGCGGGTGAGGGTGGGGAAGCTGGCGATGGTGAGCGGCTTCTCGAAGCTGAGCCAGGACGTGCCCCCGTTCAGCCTGGTGGACGGCAAGCCGGCGCGGGTCATCGGCCCCAACGCGGTGGGGCTGCGGAGGGCCGGCGTGGAGCCGGAGGCGCGCCGCGCCATCCAGAGGGCATTTCGACTGCTGTTCCGTGCGGACCTGGAGCTGGCGCGGGCGCTCGACCAGGTCGAGGAGGAGCTGGGGCAGGTGGCGGAGGTGGCCTATCTGGTCGGCTTCCTGCGCCGCATGCGCGAGGGCCGGTGGGGCCGACAGCTCGAAACCGCGCGGTGAGCATGGGCCACGCGACCAAGGCAGGGGCCGGCGGGGCGCGCGGCGGCGCCTGCTGCCGCGTCTTTCTCTCGGCCGGGGAGGCCTCGGGCGACTGGGCCGGCGCGCTGCTGGCCCAGGCGCTGCGCGCGCGGCGCCCGGGCCTCCATCTCATCGGGATCGGGGGCCGCCGGATGGCCGCCGCCGGCGTGGCATTGACAGCCGACAGCTCGAGCTGGGGCGCCATCGGGGCGTTGGAGGCGCTCTCACGCGCCCCCCGCGCGCTGCGCGCCCTGCGCAGGGCCCGGCGTCTGCTGGCCAGCGACCCTCCCGCCGCGCTCGTGCTCATCAACTGCGGGGCCGTCAATGTGCCGCTGGCCAGGCTGGCCCGCCGCCGCAGCGTGCCTACGCTCTACTACTTCCCGCCCGGCTCGTGGTCGCGCAAGCCGCGGGGACGCGAGCTGCGGGACCTGGTGGATGTCATCGCCACCCCGTTCCGGTGGTCCCACGACCTGCTTGAGGGCGGTCGCGCCCGCGTCGAGTGGGTCGGGCACCCGGTGGTCGAGGCGGCGAGGCCCCGCGCTACCCCAGAGGAGGCCTATGCGCGCTACGGTGTCGACCCAGGCAGGCCGGTGATCGCGCTGGCCCCGGGCAGCCGGGCGCAGGAGCTCCGGCACCTGCTGCCGACCCTGGCGCGGGCGGCCGAGGTGGTGGCGCGGCGCCGGCCGGGTCTGCAGGTGTTGGCGCCGATCGCGCCCGCGCTGAACGCGGAGGCGGTGCTGACCCCCCTGCGGCAGTCGGGCGCGGCGGTCGTGGGGCTGAGGGGCATGGACTATGACGCGCTCCAGATGGCGGGGGCGGCGGCCGTGTGCTCGGGGACGGCGACGCTGGAGTTCGCCTGTCTCGGAATCCCCATGGTGGTCGTGTACCGAACAAGCTGGGCGACGGCGATGCAGTATCGGCTGGTGCGCGGGGTGCTCGGCCGACAGCGTTTCGCGGCGATGCCCAATATCATCGCGCAGCGCGCGGTGGCGCCGGAGCTGCTGGGCTCGGCGGCCACGCCGCGGGCCATTGGGGGCTGGCTGGAGGCGCTGCTGGCCGACGCTGCGCTGGCGGCGCGGATGCGGGAGGGGTTGGCCGCGGTGGCGCGGGAGCTGGGCCCGCCCGGGGCCTCGGGGAGGACGGCGGAGCTGGTGCTCGAGCTGGTGGAGGGCGCCCCATGCCGACGCTAGCGCGAGGTCCGCTGTGGGTGCTGCGGCGGCTTCTGAGAGAGGGCCGGGGAGGGCTGTGGTCGGCGTGGGGGGCGCTGGGCTGCGTGGTGGGCGAGTCCATCGTGGATGCGGGCGTGATCCCGGTGCTGCTGGCGCTGATCTTCCTGGCGATTGACCCCTCCTCGGTGCAGCAGGGGATCGTCCTCGGCGAGGAGGGAGGCGACTGGTTCCAGCGGCTGGCGCGGGCCGCGGGCTACGATCCTGGGGGGCGACTGAGGAGCCTGGCGCTGGCGGCGGGGCTGATGCTGCTGGCCTGGTCGGTGAAGTGTGCGTTCTGGGCGGGCCGGGGCTACCTCTCCCAGCGGTTCGCGCAGGGGCTCATCCGCGACCTGCGCCGACGGCTCTTCGACCACCTGCTGCGGCAGTCGCTGGCATTCCACCGCGGGCGGCAGACGGGTGATCTGCTGTCCCGGGTGAGCAACGACGTGTCCCTGCTCCAGCGGGCGCTGGGGGTCGAGCTGATCGAGGCCGCCCGGGCGCCGGTCACGACGGTGGTGGCGGTGTCGCTCATGCTCGCCTTCGAGTGGCGCCTGACGCTGTTGTCGCTGGCCTGCGTGCCGCTGATCTCGCTGGTGATCGCGCGGGCGGGGGAGCGCATGCGCCGGCTGGCGAGGCAGGTGCAGGCGCGACTGGGCGGGCTGAACGCGTATCTTCAGGAGCGCCTGTCGGGCATCGAGACGGTGCAGATCTTCGGGATGGAGCGCGCGGAGGCGGAGCGCTTCGGGGAGATCGCCGATGGGAACTACCGGGCCAACCTGCGGGTGGCGCTGACCAGCTCGGTGCTGAGCCCAATGGTGGAGCTGATCAGCGCGGCTGGGCTGCTGGTGCTGATCTTCTTCGCCGGGTATCTGACGATCGAGGGTGCGCTGAGCGTGCCGAAGTTGCTCGCCTTCGCCTACGCCGGCCAGCGCCTGGGCAGCAGCCTCGGGCTGTTCGGCAAGATCTGGCTCTCTGGTCAGCAGGCCGCCGCGGCCGGCGACCGCCTTCTGGAGCTGCTCGACACGAAGGAGGAGGTGGTGGAGCGGCCCGACGCCATCGAGCTGCCGCGGGTGCGGGGCCGCATCTGCTTCCGCGAGGTGTCCTTCCGGTACCGGGGCTCAGAGCCGGTGCTGCGGGAGGTGACGGTCACCATTGAGCCAGGGCAGGTGGTGGCTCTTGTCGGCGCGAGCGGCGCGGGCAAGACGAGCCTCGCCAACCTCATCCCGCGCTTCTATGATCCAACCTCGGGCCACATCGAGGTGGACGGCACCGACATCGCTGGCATCACCCTCTCCTCGCTGCGCTCGCAGATCGGCATCGTGCCCCAGGAGCCGGTGCTGTTCGGCGGCTCCGTCCGGGAGGCCATCGCCTACGGCCGGCCGGAGGCGACCGACGAAGAGGTCGCGGCCGCGGCGCGGGCGGCGCGGGCGGAGGACTTCGTCATCGCGCTGCCGCAGGGGTATGACACGCCGGTGGGAGAACGGGGGGCGCGGCTGTCGGGCGGGCAGCGCCAGCGGCTGGCGATCGCGAGAGCGCTGCTGACCGACCCCCGCATCCTCATCCTCGACGAGGCGACGAGCGCACTGGACGCGGAGTCGGAGGCGCTGGTGCAGGCCGGGCTCGAGCGCCTGATGGAGGGCCGCACGACGGTGATCATCGCCCACCGCCTCTCGACCATCCAGCGGGCGGACCGGATACTCGTGCTTGCCGAGGGCCGCATCGTCGAGGATGGCACACATGACGAGCTGCTCGCCCGCGGCGGGGTCTACCGACGGCTGTACGAGGCGCAGATGCTGGCGCCCCGCGAGCAGCCCTCGGCGATGCCATGACCGGCGCTCACCCTCATCGCCTGCCGGCCGCAAGATGGCGGCGCATAGCCGGGCTCGCCGCCTACAACTGGCTGCTCGCGGGGCTCTCGCCACTCCTGCTGCTGTGGCTGCTGTGGCGGAGGGTGGTGCAGCGACGGGGCATAGGCTCCTGGCGACACCGCCTGGGCTTGGTGCCGCGACTGGCCGGCGGCGGTGGGCCGCGCATCTGGGTGCACGCCGTCTCCGCGGGCGAGGTGGTGGCGGCCAGGCCGGTCCTGGAGGCCCTGCACACCAGCCTGCCGGGGGCGCGGGTCGCGCTGTCCGTCATCACCAACACGGGCATGGCTGTCGCCCGGCAGTCGTGCTGGGCGGCGGAGACGATCTTCTACCTGCCCTTCGACTGGCCGGACCCGGTGGCGCTGGCGCTGTGGCGCGTGAGGCCGGACCTGCTCGTGGTGGTCGAGAAGGAGCTGTGGCCGAACCTGCTGGGCCTAGCGCGGGCGTTCGGCGCCCGGGTGCTGCTGGTCAACGGGCGGGTCTCAGACCGCATGATGCAGCGTGCCGCGCGGGCGCCGGGGGTCGCCCGCTGGCTCTGGGAGCTGCCCCACCTCATCTGTGTCCAGTCCGGGCGGGATGCGCGGCGGCTGCGCGCGCTCGGCATCCCGGCGGAGGCGGTGGTCGTGGCCGGGAACACGAAGGTGGACACACTGGCGCACCGAGACATGACGGTGGAGCGGCGGCTGGCGGAGGAGCTGGGGGTGAGCGAGGGGGAGCAGTGGCTGGTGGCCGGCAGCACCCACCCGGGAGAGGAGGCGGTGGTCGTTGCGGCCTACCGCGCGGCGCGGGCGCGCGAGCCGCGGGTCCGCCTGCTCATCGCGCCCCGGCACCTGGAGCGGGTGCCCGCGGTGTCGGCGATGCTGGCCGAGGGGGGGCTGCGGGTGGCGCGGCGCAGCGACGGGGCGGCCCCGGGCGACGCGGTGGTGGTGCTCGACACCATGGGAGAGCTGCGCGCGGCCTACGGGTTCGCCGCGGCGGGCTTCGTGGGGGGAACGCTGGCGCCCATCGGTGGGCACAATGTCCTCGAGCCGGCGGCGGCTGGGAGGGCAGCGCTGTTCGGGCCTCACACGGAGAACTGCGCCGACCTCGCCGACCTGGTGTTGGAGGCAGGGGTAGGGTTCCGAGTCGGCGACGCGGAGGAGCTGGCGGAGAGTTTCCTGCGGCTGGCCGGCGATCCCGGGCTGCGGGCACGCATCGCAGCCGCCTGCGCGGATCTCATCACCCGCCAGCGGGGGGCGTCGGAGCGTTGCGCGGCCGCCGCGCGGGCGCTCCTGAGGGGGGAGG
>Ga0209102_1001393_pt1 | contig 12681 bp, 10 predicted proteins | sample ConPoolayeHmetaG_FD_185483 | JGI IMG/M metagenome (GOLD analysis project Ga0209102, IMG submission 185483) | Hot spring microbial mat communities from California, USA to study Microbial Dark Matter (Phase II) - Cone Pool mat layer H metaG... ... | reverse complement strand
TTCTTCACTGTCTTCGTAAAGCTCCTCGTGAATCTTCTCGCCCGGCCTCGTTCCCATAAAGACGATAGGAATGTCTTTATCAGGCTCAAGGCCATAAAAACGAATCATATTTATCGCCAGGTCAAGTATCTTGATAGGCTCACCCATATCAAGGATAAATATTTCACCACCTTCGCCAATTGCTCCTGCCTGAAGAACAAGTTGCACGGCCTCAGTCAGGCTCATGAAATATCGCGTCATATCAGGGTGAGTAATAGTAACTGGCTTTCTCATTCGGATTTGTTCCTTAAAAATTGGGACTACACTTCCTCTGCTTTCCAGAACATTTCCAAATCTAACGCTGACATACTTACATTTATTGTTTTCGAAGCATTTCAATACATTTTCAGCCACTCTTTTAGTTGAGCCCATCACGTTCGTAGGCCTTACAGCTTTGTCTGTGGAAATAAAGACAAATTTTTCAACTCCGATGTCCTCAGCCAACTGAGCCATAACTTTTGTCGCCTCTATATTATTCAATATTGCTTCTCTCGGATTCTCTTCCATTATGGGAACATGTTTATAAGCAGCCGAATGAAAAATTATTTCTGGCTGATATCGATCACATAAACTTTTCATCTTCTTATAATCTTTGCAATCTCCCACAACAAAAATCATCTTTCTGGCAGGAAATCTTTCTTTCATTTCTCTATTTAAATGAAAAATTTCCGTCTCTCCAATATCTACAATGATCAAAAGATCAGGATCAAAGGAAGCGACCTGTCGACAAATTTCTGACCCTATTGATCCTCCCGCACCCGTCACCAGCACTCTCTTCTTATTTAGATAATTGGCGATAAGTTGCGAATCCAGGCGAACAGGCTCCCTCCCTAAGACATCTTCAACAGCAAGATCGCGGATATTGCTTAGGGTGACAGTTCCATTTAATATCTGAGAGAGGCCTGGAAGGATTTTTATATTGACAAGGCTCGTTTGTCTTACAAAGTTCATAATCTGCCTAATCTGAGAGGAGTTGGCTGAAGGGATAGATATAATAATTTCCTCGACATTTAATTTTTTTACTGCATTTGGAATTTGCTCTTTTCCTCCTATTACTTTTACCCCATGAATATAACTTCCAACTTTTCGTTGGTCATCATCAATAAAGCCGATAGGCAGATAATTGGCCGATGGAGAAGTTTTCATTTCTCTTACCAGCTGTTCTCCCGCTGCACCTGCACCTATAAGAAGAACCCGTTTTCCAAGGGAACTCATCTGGGGGAAATAAATCATTCTAAATGAAAGCCTTAACCCGGAGCTAAGGAGAAAAGTCATGATAAAGTCGATAAAAATTACGCTTCTTGGAAATCCCTCCATGATCTGCCAATCTCTTAACACAACATTTAGCAGAGAGAAACTGAGTGCGCTTAAAAAGGATGCCTTTAGCACAATTACAATTTCAGGAAGAGACGTAAAACGAAAAGAAACATGATAAAGCTTAAACATCCAGAAGATAGCAATCTTAATAGGGATCAAAATTAATGATGAAAATATTATTTGCTGTAGATATTCATTTTGTACGTATCCAAGACGAATTAAATATGAAGCGAATAAAATAAGAAAAAATAGAATTCCTTCTCCTATAGGAACCGAAATGCGCTTGAATCTCCTTCCCCTTTCAAATATAAAAATAAGAAATTTTCTCATTTTTGATATTTTTCATAAGAGATTTAAGCTTTGATTAATTTTATTGATTCAATCTTAAGTTTACACAAAATGATCCTTTTTAACTTATACGTTCCGAATGCCCTCGCCTACCCGCTTATTATTATCGCCGGTCTTTTCGGTTTAATCAGGCGCAATATCCAACAACATAAATAATTTTAAATTCAGTGTTAGGCAAGTAATTAGCAATAGGTACCAGGGGATAGAGTTCAGCCATACCGTCTTCGACTTCGGGCTGGAGAGGGGTCAGAGTGCCGTAGAAGAGACGTTTGAGGCGCTCTCTACCTCCCAATGTCTTGGGCACCAGGTTGAGGGCAATGGCCAGCCGGCGGATGAGGGAGACGATTTTCTGTTTGGGCGAGGTTGCCGTGGTTGGAAAGGCGCCGAAGAACTCCAGGTTGTCAAAGCCCTGCTGGGTCAACAGATCGCGCAGTTCGGGGACGGAGAAGTAGCGGGTGCTCAAGGCACTGGGGGTGAATTCGGACCAATCTTTGTTGACTGTGCCTATCAGGAGTATCCCGCCATCGGACAGCACGCGGCGGCTCTCGACGATGAACTGTTCTGCCTGAGCCAGATAGTAGATTGCTTCAAAAAGAACGATCAGGTCAAAGGCACGGTCGCGGAAGGGCAGGTGATGGGCATCGAGACGAACCAGCGGCACTCTGCCCTGATAGTGGGACTGGGCAATTCGCAGCAGGTTCTCGGTGTAGTCGCCGCCTACCACGCTTTTCGCTGTACGCGCCAGATAGCCGAGGCCCAACCCGGCGCCGCAGGCCACTTCGAGCACACGTTTCCCTGCAGCGTATTGACCAGCGGTGTGGTAGCGGTGATAGAGCCTGGCTAGTTGCTCGCGCGTAGCCTGGCTGCCTGGGAGTTCTGTTACAGTGATGAAATCAGTTGTCATCCATTTGCTCCTGGCTGCAACTCGGCTTCAAACGTTCGGTCGGTAGAGCACGGACAGAGGGCTACAAGGACCTCAACCGCTGGAGACGCTTTGCCGCTTCCCTCAACGTGTTTTCCTGCTTGGCAAAGTTGAAGCGTACTCTGGACGTGCCCTGCTCGCCACCAGCATAGAAACTTGATCCTGGGACTACCGCTACGCCGACTTCACGGGCAATGTATTCGGCAAAGGCACGGTCAGGCGACCAGCCGGGGCGAGAGAATGCGGTCTGCTCCCATTGCAGGTCTCCGAAGTCAGCCATCACGTAGTAGGCACCCTCTGGCTCGCGGTAGGGCATCCCCACCGCGTCCAGAGCATTCAGCAGAATCGCGCGCCGCGCCGCATATTGAGCCCGCATTTCGGCGTAATAGCTCTCTGGCAATCCCAAAGCAACGATCCCGGCTGCCTGAAACGGGGCGGGGGCGCAAACAGTGAGGTAATCGTGGACCTTGCGGATCACGGCGGTCAATGGCGAGGCGGCAACAGCCCATCCCACACGCCAACCTGTCACCGCATAGCTCTTGCCCAGCCCACAGATTGTGACCGTACGGTCGTGCATCCCTTCTAGGCTGCCGATGCTCACATGTTCATGTCCATCGTAGAAAATGTGCTCGTAGATCTCGTCTGTGACGGCAATCACGCCAAATTCCTGGCACAATCTGGCAATAATGGACAATTCGGCACGGGTGAAAACGCGACCGGTGGGATTGTGCGGCGTGTTGATGAGGATCAACCTGGTGCGGTCGTTAAAGGCAGCCCGTAGCTCATCGGGGTCGAACGTGTAGTCGGGCTCACGCAATGGCACAAATCGTGGTCGCGCCCCGGCCATCCGACAGTCGGGAACGTAGTTCTCGTACCAGGGTTCCAGGATGATCACTTCGTCGCCAGGATCAGTTAAGGCCAGAATCGTAGCCATGATGGCTTCGCTGACGCCGCAAGTGACGGTTACTTCAGTCTCGGGGTCTGCAGGGATGTGATTGTAGCGAGCGGACTTGGCTGCTATTGCCTTGCGGAAGGCGAGTGTACCAAAGGGGAATGTATATTGGTTATCGCCGCTCCGAATCGCAGCTACGGCAGCCTCTAACACCTCAGGCGGCGGGTCAAAGTCGGGCAGACCCTGCGAGAGGTTGACTGCGTCGGTTTCATCACCCAGCCGTGTCATCTCGCGGATAACCGACTCCTGGAAAGGTTCGGTACGACGTGCCAAGGTTAATGAATGTGGTGCTCTTGTAGTAGAATCGATTCTTCTCATTAAGGTTCCTCTTGGCTTACAGTTTTGGATAACCATAGAATCTCCGAATTATATCGATGATGTAATCCACACTTTCATCGCTAATCTCAGCGTTCATTGGCAGAGATACGACTTCACGACAGATCGCCTCAACCCCTGGCAAGTGGTATTTGCCTAGTTTCAACCCCTCATGTTCCCACATTGGTTTTGGCCATTGAACCAAGACTTCGACTCCATGGTCATTCAAATACTTCACCAGCTCATCTCGCCGAGAAGCCCGTACCACATAGTTTTGGAAGGTATCATGATACTCCTCTCCCTCAAAATGGGGCAGCCTCAATTCAGCAACATCCGATAACCCTGCCCGATAATGAGCAGCAACCTCTTGCCGCCGTTCCAGCCACGACGGGAAATGACGTAGTTTAACATTTAAGACAGCTGCCTGTAGGTTGTCCATAAGGCACGTAAATCCGTGGTAGTGATATTCACCAGTTATACGGTCTTCGCCATTATACCGCAAGCGAATCGCCATGGTTGCAACTTCTTCGTTGTCAGTTGTCAAGGCCCCGGCGTCACCAAAGGCACCAAGAGCCTTAAAAGGATAGAAACTGAAGCATCCTGCGAAACCAAAAGACCCAGCACCCTTGCCTCTGTATGTTGCCCCCAGTGCTTGAGCAGCATCTTCAATGACAAGCAAGTTATACTTCTCCGCTAAGGCCATAATTCTATCCATATTGCAAACGCGGCCATTCAGGTGAACAGGCATTATGGCCCGCGTCCGGGACGTAATCGCCTGTTCTGCCGAGTCTACGTCCATATTAAAATCTTCTCCCGAATCTACAAGCACAGGTTTTGCACCAACCAACACAATAGCAGATACGCTCGCGACGAACGTATGTGCTGGCACGATTACTTCATCACCGGGACCCAATCCGGCCGCGATACATGCCAAATGTAACGCGTGAAATCCACTGTTGAGCCCCACAGCATACTTGGTTCCAACGAACGCTGCAAGGTTCTCTTCAAACTCCTTCAAGTCGCGCCGAGCAATTAGATCTCCTCTTGAAAGCACGTTGTGTATCGCCGCATCAATTTCATCCTTTATGTGACGATAATGTACATCAGGCTCGACAAACCGCACTTTGTAAGCCATGGTGTTTTTTCTCCCTTGAAGTTTTCTCTATACAAGGCCAAGTGTTGATTCAATAGTTTGAAGAATCCCTTTAGCATCAAGACAGTAAGTCGATCTCAAGTATTCCTGATCACCGACCTTTGAAGAGAAGGTATCGTTGAGGCCGATGCGCTTAAAGGCAACCGGGCGCACATCGGATTCCATCAGGACTTCGGCTACTGCCCCGCCCAAGCCGCCGACGACACTGTGCTCTTCTACGGTGATGATGGCAGGAGTATCGCGCGCCGCATTGAGCACGGCTTCGGTGTCCAATGGCTTAATGGTGGGCATGCTCAACATGCGGGCGTGAATCCCACGCCGGGCAAGTGCGTCAGCGGCTGCGACCGCCTCCGCGAGCAGACTACCAGTGGCGATGAGGGTCAAGTCGCCGCCGTCGCGCACCGTGATTGCCCTACCAAGCCGAAACTCAGGATCGCAGGAGTGTACAGCCGGCTCTCCATCGCGCCCCAGACGCAAATAGCAGGGGCCATCCCAGTCAGCCACCGCACGCGTGGCCAGTCGGGCCTCTACAGGGTCGCCGGGCGCCACCACCACCATATTGGGCAAGGCACGCATAATGGCGATGTCCTCGGTAGCATGATGGGAGATGCCCAGAGAGCCATAGGCCATACCGCCGCCAACCGCCACAATCTTGACGTTGGCGTTGTGGTAGCATACATCGTTGCGGACCTGTTCCAGGCAACGGAGGGTGGGAAAATTGGCGATGGAATAGGTGAACACGATCTTGCCGCTGAGCGCCATCCCAACGGCCAGTCCCGTCATGTTCTGCTCAGCAACCCCTGCATTCACAAACTGTTTCGGCAGGTGCTCCATAAATGGCGTGACGACGCCGAAGCCCAGATCGCCCACGATCAGCGTGATACGCTCATCCTCCTGCGCTAGTTCAAACAGTGTCTCGATGAAAGCGGTTCTCATCGCTGCGCCTCCAGTTCGGCCAGCGCCGCCTCGTACTCCTCACCCTGCGGGGAACGGTAGTGCCAGAGGAGTTTATCCTCCATAAAGCTGACCCCCTTGCCCTTGACCGTGTGGGCGATCACACAACTGGGCCGTCCCGCTTCGAAGGGGACCTGGGTCAGAGTGTTTTCGATCTCCAGGATGTCATGACCATCAATCTCGCGCACCGCCCAGCCGAAACTACGCCATTTCTCTGCGAAGGGTTCCAGGTTGATGACTTCTTCTACCCGCCCCAGACTTTGAATCTTATTGTAGTCAACGATGGCAATGAGATTGTCCAGCCGATGGTGGGAGGCGAACAGGACCGCCTCCCAGGTGGAACCCTCATCACACTCGCCATCGCTTAACAGGGCAAAAACGCGATAAGATTTCCCGTCGCGCTTGGCTGCCAGCGCCATGCCACAGGCGATGGAGAGGCCGTGCCCCAGCGATCCAGTTGACACCTCCACGCCGGGCAGGTAAGTGTGAGTAGCGTGCCCAGGCAGGCGCGAGCCGTTCTGGTAGAAGGTATCCAGCCATTCAAGGGGGAAGAAACCCCGCTCGGCTAGCACAGCGTAGAGGGCGGCGCATCCGTGCCCTTTGCTGAGAACAAAGCGGTCACGGTCGGGCCAGTCAGGTCGTGCCGAGTCTATTCGCAAGACACCGTTATAAAGCACCACCAGCAGGTCCACGCTAGAGAACGATGAGCCGATATGGGAACTCTTACTATTGTGAATCATGGTCAGCACACGCCGCCGAACCCTTGTAGCCACAGCCTTGTGGATATGTTCATCTGCCCTTACGAGGCCCATGGATTTTGCCTCCAAGTTCGTAGACTTCTACACCCTGGTCTTAATCAGGGTTGTTATAAACTGTAGCAGAATCTTGATATCGCCCCAAAACGAACGGGTTCGGACATATTCCAGCCCCAGCCTGATCTTTTCCGGCCTGATCTTCTCTCGGTAGGCCTGATGAGGATCCGCGGCCCCGCCCAGAATCTCCTCTTCGTTGTGGAACCTGGTGGTGGCGTAATCCACCATGCCCGGCGGCACACTCAGAAGAAGCCTCTCTTCATCGGTATAAAGTTCGACTTCTTGCAGAACCTCAGGCCTGGGTCCGACAAAACTCATTTCGCCTTTCAGGATGTTGATCATTTGGGGAAACTCGTCAATCTTGTATCGCCGGAGGATTTTCCCGACCCTCGTAAGGCGAGGATCGTCAGCGGAGGTTGACGGCCCTCCGATTTTGTCCGCATTGACCACCATAGTGCGGAACTTGAATATCCTGAAGGGCTTCCCGTCTTTGCCCGCTCTGACCCCTCTATAGAAGACTGGGCCTTCAGAGTCCAGTTTGATCAGCAGCGCGGCGACCGCAAATAGAGGTGAAAGGAGTACAATGCCGATCAGGGAGAACAAAATGTCGAACAGGCGTTTTGCTATTGGATACATGACTTCCTACTACATTTTCTTTTCGAGAACAGTAGTGACCTGACCAACGAGAAAGGAAAACAATGTCTGTATTAAAAAATAGCCTAAAGCTGCTCGATGCGAAAGAAACCTACCCAGGGGCGGCACAAGGGCACCTTTGTGTACCCCACGAAGCTCGGTCCGTGTGCCTACGTGGAAGAGTTGCGCAATCCTCTCTTTGGTAAGCGCTTTGTAGCTCGCATTCGCGGGTTTACCGTATCTCCAATCAGTGAGCACGATAAACCCGTTGGTCTTCACGACTCGTAACATCTCGTCGGCGATGCGCTGAGCAAGATGATCGTCCGTGATCTGGACAAACATCGTTGCCTCAAAAACCAGGTTAAAGCGATTATCCTTAAAAAATTCTTTCATCGAACTCGCATCACCACATATGAAGTTGATGTTTGGGAATCGCCTCCGGGCAATTTGGATTCTCTCAGGGAGAATGTCAATACCCCAAATATTGCAGGGATCAAACCCCAACCGCAAAAAGTTTATAATACTCCCCCCCCCGCCACAGCCAACATCGAGGATTTGTGCCGTGGTGGGCTCAAGCGATGTTGATCTAAGCGCAGCAATCACTGAAGCATCGGAAGCCAAGGTTTGGAATAGTACCTCTGGATTCCGAAACAAGTCATTGCGATATGAGCCGCCCTGCTTTTGGTAGTATTGCTCGTACCATTCCCTTGTCTTATAAACGGTGGATGGATCACTCACGACGCGCAACTCCCTCTAAATGCCGGACCAACCTCGGATAGATAACTTCGGCGCTAAATCGCTCTTCAAAGAGTTTACGTGCCCTCATTCCCATCTCTCGCCGGGCGTCCGGGTTGGCCGCCAGCCAGCGGATCTTCTCTATCAGCGAGGCGACATTCCCAGCCTGATACTGGAGGCCGATTTGTTCTTCGTGAATCAAGGTCGCTAGTTCGCCACGCAGTGATGAGAGGATAGGTAAGCCGGCAGCCATGTATTCAAAGGGCTTGTTGGGCAAGGACATGGACGCATCATTCCGATAGGGCGCTAAACCCACTGAGGAAAGACTAAGCATAGCGAGAATTGAAACTTGGTCGAACCATCCCGTAAAGATAGCATTGCCTAGCCCCCGGGCCCGAGCACGCAATTGTGGGCTGTTGCCACCATCACCGACAAACACGAACTTAATATCGTCGTGCTCTGCTTGGTCAAGGATGCGTGCTGCCTCAATCACAGTTTCAAGGTCAAAAGAAAGAGAGAATGTCCCTACAAAGGTCACGATCAAGTCTTCTGGTCTGAGCTTGTATAGAGAGACTAACTCTTCCCGCTTGGCGGCAATCTGGGTCTCCAAAGACGACAACACACATGGATAGCCTATTGGAAAGACGCCATCGGTCTGCCGTCTTGTCCGACCAGCATGCTTCAAAGCCCAATCCAGAAAGGTATTAGAAATTGCTGTTATTCCTGTAGCGGCTTTTAAGAGCCGCCGTGCCCGATGGAATTCGGAGAATATCACAAGTCTGAACAAACTGCGCAGCCTCTGTGGAACCAAAGTCAGATAGTGATCTGGCCACAGATCCCGGACGTCAATAAGCACGGGAACACCATTCCTTTGCCCATATATCACCGCTTGTTCCGCCAATTCGAGTGTCGGTAAACAGCAGAAAACTATATCTGGTTTGTTGCAGGCTGCAGCCTCTTGGAAAAAATTGCGTGCAACTACGCGATGATGTAGGAAGCGTTTCGGCGAATTATTCCGACCATAACCGGGACCGTACAGAAATATGATTTGCAAACCTGGCAGTACTTCAATCACGCGAGGACTAAAGCGATGACGTTTCGTAAAGTGATCAAATGTGGAAGTCCACCAGATTACTGCATGCCCACGAGCAACGAGTTCTTGCGCCAGTATGCCACAACGAAAGTCGCGGTAATTGGTGTCAATAAAAGGCAAGGGTTCAGTGGCTTCGATAATCCAGACGTGCATTTGGATAGAGCTCTCAACCTATGTACTTCGCTTTGGCGTTGTCTTTGCGTGTTCCTCGTTGAAGAAAATATCGCTGCGTCAGATAACGATGGACTTCCCTCTCCACCTGGAAAGCATGATACGATGATCGGCCTAGATGACGTGCAATATTCCCCGACTGATTATGCAACACCTTCAAGCCCGGTACATAGAGAATTCGCCCTCCCACAGCCCGCACTGTCTCTGCTAAGATGATTTCCTCACCGTATAGCATAAGGGTATCGTCTAGGCGAGGATATATATCAAAATACCGCTTATTGAGGATGAAGCAGGCTCCGTGGGGGGCATAGATGTCCATTGGTATGTCCGGTAATTGAGATGGCTTCCAACCCCGTCCGCCAACAAGGAATTTCGTCAGATCGTTTGCCAGCAACATTAGCCGAAATACCGCGTAGCAACTAAAGTAAATGTCATATATCAACCACCTAGCTCTACTTGGGCGTTTAAGAAAAAAGGGATTTTGGTGACGCTCTTTCCGCGTAATGACATCCGGAGCTAATGCTAGAACACTTTCATCAACACTCAGTTGGAAGAGACGCTCAACAAAATCAGATTCTATGAAAATGATATCCGCATTGCAAAATATAATCCATTCGGGGTCAACAGCCAAGGCGGATGGTAAACCATAATTGAGACCACCGAAGTAACCTAAGTTCGTGGGACTATGGCAGACCACCATATTGCCATAGTCCTCTGCCAGGGTATCCAGTAAGGCTTTTGATTCTGCATCCGTTGCATTGTTGACCACAACAACTCGAATTGGATGATCCCATCGAAGATGGCTGACAGATCTGACCAATCGAACCGTATCCTGGTAAGAGTTGTAGTCTACTGTGACAATTGCTATTTTCTGGCGATTGGTGCGCATTGATCGTGAACAACCTCCCTTTTTCTACTCGAGGAAACTGGCCGCAGCAAACGCAGCCCACCTAGGCGCAAGTATCCAAAGAAGATGAACCATGCTAAGATAATGGAATTGTAGTTAAAGATGCTCACTACGGTACTCCACAATGTGAATGCATAAAAAAGCGACAATAGAAACAACGAAGGGTATGCCCCAGTCGAAACCTTTCGATGGGCGAATCCTGCTCCCACTCCTATCACAAATAGAACTATAATAGCACATGGTAGGCTGAAATCATCTATCAGATTGCGAAACACAGTATAAATATTCGTGGACCACTCTCCTGCTCCCACATAGGCACCTTCCACGTATATCCCTTGCTGACGCTCAGCTATACCAAGTACATCGTAAACGCCCGCAAAGCTATAAGCTCCCCACCCAAGTTCCCGGCCATTCAACCATTCACGCTCTAACCACTGAGAAAAAGCCGAAGGAGTCCCCAACAAACTTACTCGCGTTTTATCCAGGGTAATGCTAATATCATCAAGCGTCAGTTTATCGCGCAACATCTGTAACGCTATGAAAATACCGACGCCCGCTAGGATTAATAAACTGGCATAGGCAATTTTTTTAGGATCTCTTATGACAGATCCCGCGCCGATATTGACTTGCCTCAACACAAGCGTGGCAAAATATGTGGCTAAGAAAAAAATCAACGGAAACAAGAGGCTAGTTCGAGTTGTGTGTATCAATGCCAGTAGGCCAGCCGGCCCAAATGGAAGCAAGGCCAATAGGCGTGTCCGACGGGGTACTTTAGCATTGGTGCCAAGCCAAACTCCACTGAACATTGAACCTAAGTATACAAAGACTGTAAGTAACCTGGCTACAAGCGGTGGATCATAGAACTCACTATATCTGGCTATTGAAAAATCTCGTGAAACGCGTGGAATCAAATCTGGGTGCAAAAGCATAGATAATGGATATCCTCGTGACTGAAGGGTTATCAGCACCGACAAAAAGCCCAAAGCAGTGCAGGTAACCAGGATCTCTCTACCCCAAAACAACTCGAATGTCCTGGCTTGGCTATTTCGTTTTATCGCTTTCACGTTCGTGTTACCGATGGCCCATCCCAACTGCGTTCCTACATGCACAGTCCATCCAAAAAACAGTATGAACCAAGCAGCACCAGGCCAGAAATGGAAATCAGGCGCCAAGATCAAGGACGTTATTAGAGGCAGTGCCCAATACAAGCCAAAAAATGCACTGGGGAACAGCCAGCTGCCAAACTGATGCCTGGCAAACCAGGCCAGCAGCAACAACAGCAAGGATGGTATTATGCTTAGGACCCAATTCTCACTCGTCATCGTTGAAGGCTTTCAACACCGATCACGCTTTGAAGCTTCTTCTGAGTTGGACAAGCTACTCAATATTCGATGAATTAGTCGTCGTGTAGTGTATCTAGACGCGATTGCAACCAGTGAGCGTGGGGCCATACCTGCAGCCCTCGTCTGTATAAGTTCTCTGCAAGTGCTATGTCACCTGCATCAGTACACCACTGGCCTAATAGCAGGTACACATCAATTAACTTCGGTTCTTTCCCATAACCATCAATTAGTTGCTCGGGAGATTGGATCGCTTCAGCGGTATTCCCAAGTGTATAGAGACATTGAGCACGTGCCATCAGCGCATCCAGTTGGTTAGGTGACAATTCTAGAGCCTTGTTGAAATAGCCAAGCGCGGACATATCCTGCCTGTCCAGGCAGTTAATAGTACCTAATTCCTCGTACGCTAGCCACCATCGAGGGTTAGCTCCCTGCGCCCGCAAGGCCCACCGCCTAGCGTTCGGATAATCTCGTAGCAGCCGATAAACCCAAGCAACCGTCAAGCGTGCCTCAGCTTGTGCTTGGGCCTGATGGGGTGCCAATTCCGCTTCACGCAATGCAAATTCCAGTCCCCTCTTGTAGTTACCTACATCAAGCATGGTAGACCGCAACCTGGATAGCAAGTCAAGATCATTTGGGCTCATCTCCAATGCTAACTCATAATACCGCACCGCCTCTTGGATATTGCCCCTTAGTCTTTCTATCATCCCTAAGGTATGCAGGCTATCCACCGTATTTGGTGGCAGTGCGTCGCTAAATGGCCACAGGAAGGCTAATGCATCATTGCGCCGTCCCACCTCATAATATTTCCACACTATCTCATAAATCAAAGGAGACGCCTTGCCCGTTTTAGCAGCCACGGTTAACCATAGTCGGGTGCGATCCGTATCGTGCGAGTTGTTGGCCTGTATCGCTAGCCGAACAATATATGCTTCAGCGCGTGCTGATCTGATAGCCTCTGCCGCAGATTCCAAACGCCCCAGGTTAGCT
>Ga0209102_1001392_pt1 | contig 12703 bp, 10 predicted proteins | sample ConPoolayeHmetaG_FD_185483 | JGI IMG/M metagenome (GOLD analysis project Ga0209102, IMG submission 185483) | Hot spring microbial mat communities from California, USA to study Microbial Dark Matter (Phase II) - Cone Pool mat layer H metaG... ... | reverse complement strand
CCAGCAGGGCCGCCGGCCAGGCCACGGCGAGCAGCACGCCCAGCGTCGTCGCCACCGCTCGGCCCCCCCGGAACCCCAGGAACACCGAGAAGCTGTGGCCGGCGATGGGCGCGAGGGCGAGGGCGAGCACCCAGAGGTCGGGGTCGGCCAGGTGCCAGCGCACCAGCAGCGACCGGCCGGCGAGCACGGGGAGGGCGCCCTTGGCGACATCGGCAAGGAGCACGATGGCCGCGGGCCGGGGGCCGAGGGCGCGCAGGACGTTCGAGAAGCCGATGTTGCCGCTGCCAAGGCGGCGGATGTCCACGCCGCGGGCGCGGCTGACCAGCACGCCGAAGGGGATGCTGCCCAGCAGGTAGGCGGCGGTGAGCAGCAGCGAGAGGCGCATCGCTCAGCCCCCGCGGGCCCGCTCGCGCTTGTGGGCCGGCCGCACGAGGAGGCGCAGCGGTGTGCCCTCCAGCCCGACGCGGGCGCGGATCTGGTTTTCGAGGTAAGCGAGGTGGGAGAAGTGCATGAGCTCGGGGTCGTTCACGAAGAGGACGATGGTGGGGGGTCGGGTCCTCACCTGGGTGGCGTAGTAGATCTTCAGGGCCCGACCCTTGCGGGAGAGATCGCGCTCCCAGGTGGCCTCCTCGAGCAGGCGGTTGAGGGTCGCGGTCTGGAAGCGGAAGGCGTGGTGATCGGCGACGCGGAGGGCGGTATCGAGCAGGGCCTCCAGGCCCCGGCGCTGGTGCGCGGAGGTGAAGGCGACCGGGGCGTAGGCGATCTCGGGCAGCCAGGCGTGCAGCTCCCGGGAGAAGTCGGCCATCAGGGTCCGCTCCTGCGCGGGGTCGAGCCCCTCGGGCGCCCGCAGGTCCCATTTGCTGACCACCAACACCTGGGCCCGGCCCTGCTGGTGCGCGTGGCCGGCGATGCGCTTGTCCTGGTCGGTGAGGCCCTCGCCCGCATCAATGAGCGTGAGGGTGACATCGCAGCGGCCGATGGCGTCGAAGGCGCGCAGCACGCTGTAGTACTCGAAGGGCTCCTTGACCCGGCTCTGGCGCCTGATGCCGGCCGTGTCTATGAGCAACAGGGGGCGCTCGCGCCAGGTGAAGGGCGTGTCCAGGGAGTCGCGGGTGGTGCCGGGCTCGGCGTCCACGACCGCCCGCTCCTCCTGGAGGAGGGCGTTGAGCAGGGAGGACTTGCCGACATTGGGCCGGCCCACGATGGCGATGCGGAGGGTGTCCTCCGCCTCAGGGGCGGCGGGGCAGGAGGCAAGCTCCTGGTCGAGTCGCTCGGCGATGAGGTCGAGCAGGTCGTCGGCGTAGAGGCCGTGGGCGGCGGAGACGGCGACGAGCTCTCCGACCTGGAGGCGGTGGAAGTCGGGCAGGGCGTCCTCGCGCTGGGGGCTGTCAACCTTGTTGACGGCCAGTATCACCGGCTTGCCGGTCTTGCGCAGCCGGTCGGCGATCTGCTCGTCGAAGGGCGACAGACCAACCTTCGCGTCCACCACGAAGACGATTACGTCGGCCTCCTCCAGTGCGAACTCGACCTGGCGGAGCACCTGCTCCTCGAGGGGGGTGGAGGGGACCTGGAGGCCGCCGGTGTCAATGAGGGTGAAACGCCGGCCGCGCCACTCGCAGTCGGCGTAGACGCGGTCCCGGGTGATGCCGGGGGAGGGCTCCTCGATGGCGATGCGCCGCCCGGCCAGCCGGTTGAACAGCGTGGACTTGCCGACGTTGGGCCGGCCCACGATGGCGACCAGGCCTCGGTCGCGCGCGCTCACACCCGGCCTCCCCGACGGGCGAGCCGTCGCAGCGCGGCCGTCACCTGGCGGGGCGCGGTGGCGGGGACGACTGGCACGCCCAGCTGCTGTGAGAGCCGCTCGGTGGTCATGCCGTCCAGGAACCCTTCCCCCTCTCTGATCGCGGTCCCGGGCACGAATACGACGTCGCCTGGCGGCGTTCCCCTCAGCGCGTGGAGCACATCGCGGCCGGAGAGCAGGCCGGCCACGCCCACCCGGCGTCCCAGGAGTCGGTTGGGCACTACGCACACCCGCGCTGTCACCCGGCCGCCGGCCTCCAGCTTGCGCGCCAGCTCCAGCACGAAGGGCGCGGCCAGCTCGCCGGTGACCAGAGTGGCGCCCAGGGGCCGCGCCAGGGCGAGCGGTCGCAGCCGCCGCACGCTGTCCCGGAAGAGTCGGACGCCGCCGATGCCGTTGGCGAGCTGGGGGAAGCCCTCGTAGTGGCGGGCGGCGGGGAGCGGTTCGCCGGCGAGCAGGTAGAGCTCGTCTGCGGCGAAGACGAGCCGAGTGCCGAGCTGCCGGAGGAAGCTTCGCTGCCAGCGGCGCAGGCGCGCGAGCGTCTCCCGGGCCAGCCGGGGGCTCACGGGTCGCACCCGGGGGAGGCCGCGGCGGTGGCGGGTGAGCCCGACGGGGACAACGCCGATGGAGCGGACCGCGGGGTGGAGGGCAGCCAGGTCGGTGATGGTGCGGGCGAGGTGGATGCCATCGTTCACCCCGGGGCACAGCACCACCTGAGTGTGGAACTCGATGCCGCGGCGGCCGAGCCGCTCGATCTCGCGCCGGGGGTCGGGCGTGGGCCGGCCGAAGAGGGTCGCTCGCACCTCCGGCTCGGTCGCGTGGATGGAAACGTAGAGCGGCGACAGGCGAAGTCGGGCGATGCGGGCGCGGTGGGCTGGGGTGAGGTTGGTGAGGGTGACGAAAGCGCCGTGGAGGAAGGAGAGCCGGTAGTCGTCGTCGTGCAGGTAGAGGGCGGGGCGGAGCCCGGGCGGGAGCTGGTCCACGAAGCAGAAGGCGCAGCGGTTGCGGCAGGTCAGCAGGCCGTCGAAGAGGTCGCTGGTGAAGCGCAGGCCCAGGTCCTCGTCGAGGGCCTTATGGATGGTGATGCGCCGGCGCCGGCCGGCGGTGTCGAGCACGGTCAGGCGGATCTGCGGCTCGGCGGCGAGGTAGCGGTACTCGATGTAGTCGGCGGGCGCCCGGCCGTTGACGCGCAGGACCCGCTCGCCTGGCGTGAGGCCGGCGGCCTCGGCCTTGCTGCCGGGGCGGACGGAGAGGATCTCGGCCGGCCTGGGAGGGATCATGGGCGCGGGGGGTCGGGGGCCAATGCGCGGAGGCTGGCGACCACCTCGGCGATGATCCAGTCCGGCGTGGAGGCGCCGGCGGCGACCCCGACGCGGGCTGCGCCCTCGATCCAGGCGGGCCGGAGCTCGGCTGCGGTCTCGAGGTGGTGGGTGGGAGTGCCGGTGGCGGCGCAGATCTCGTGCAGGCGGCGGGTATTGGCGCTGTTCCGGCCGCCGATGACGACCATGACGTCCACCTTGGCGGCCAGCCGCCGGGCGCTCTCTTGCCGCCTGATGGTGGCCTCGCAGATGGTGTTGAACACGCGCAGCTCGCGGCCGCGGGCCACCAGCGCCGCCGCCACCTCCCGCAGGACCTGGGGATGTTGGGTGGTCTGCACGACCAGGCCGTATCGAGGGGCGAAGGGAAGCGCCTCCGCTTCCGCGGCGGAGGTCACGATGTGGGCCTGCGCGCCGGCGCGGGCGGCCAGCCCGGCGACCTCCGGGTGGCCGCGGTCGCCCAGGATGACCACCGAGTAGCCTTGGTCCGAGAGGGTGCGGATGTGGGCGTGGGCTGCCTTGACGAAGGGGCAGGTGGCGTCCACGACCTCCAGGCCGCGGGCCCGCGCGGCGTCCTCGAGGGCCGGGGCGACGCCGTGGGCAGGGAGGACAAGGACGCCCTCGCCAGGGGCGCCCTCGAGGGAGTCAATGCCGCGGACGCCCTGGCGCTCGAGGCGAGCGATCTCCTGGGGGTTGTGGATGAGGGGGCCGAGGGTGTAGACGGGGCCAGGTCGCTCGGCGGCGCGCGCCACCAGGTCGAGGGCGCGCTTGACGCCGAAGCAGAAGCCGGCGTTGTCGGCGACGATGATGTCCACGCTCAGCGGCCCAACCCCTGGACGAAGGCGGCGATGCGGGAGAGGGCCTCTTCCAGGAGGGCCATCGAGGTGGCGTAGGAGCAGCGCACGAAGCCCTCGCCGGAGGCGCCGAAGGCCGTCCCCGGCACAACGGCCACCTGCTGCTCGCGCAGCAGCCGCTCGGCGAACCCCTCCGCGCTGAGGCCGGTGCGCGCGATGGAGGGGAAGGCATAGAAGGCGCCCTTGGGCTCGAAGCACTCCAGGCCCATGGCGTTGAGGCGGTTCACCACGACGCGGCGGCGGTGGTTGTACTCGCGGCGCATCCGGGCGACCTCCTCGTCGCCGGCCCGCAGCGCCTCCACGGCCGCCTCCTGCGCGGTGGTGGGGGTGCACATGACGGTGTAGCTGTGCACCTTAGTCATCGCCGAGATGATCTCCGCCGGGCCGGCGGCGAAGCCCAGCCGCCACCCGGTCATCGCCCAGGCCTTCGAGAACCCGCCCACCAGGATGGTGCGCTCCCGGCCGCCTGGCGCGCAGGCGGCCGGCACATGCGGGCCGTCGTAGGTCAGCTCGGCGTAGATCTCGTCAGAGATGACGAGCAGGCCCCGCTCGTCGGCGAAGCGCATCACCGCGGCCATGTCCTCCGCCGGCAGGATGGCCCCCGTCGGGTTATTGGGGTAGCCCATGAGCAGGGCGACGACGCGCTCGTCCCAGGCCGCGGCCAGGTCCTCGGCGCGGACGCGGAACTCGTGGGCGGCGGTGGTGGGCACCGGGATCGGGCGGCCGCCGGCGAGCAGAGTGCAGGCCGGGTAGGAGACGAAGCATGGCTCCGGGATCAGCACGCCGTCGCCGGGCTCGAGGAGGGTGCGAAGGGCGATGTCAATGGCCTCGCTCGCGCCCACGGTGACGAGCAGCTCGCGCCCCGGGTCGTAGGAGAGCCCAAAGCGCCGCGCCAGATACGCGGAGAGCTCCTCCCGCAGCTCCTGGATGCCCATGTTCGGCGTGTAATGGGTGTGGCCCCGCTCCAGGGAGTAGACCGCGGCCTCGCGGATGCGCCAGGGGGTGACGAAGTCGGGCTCTCCGATGCCGAGCGAGATCGCCTCCGGCATCTGCTCGACGAGGTCGAAGAAGCGGCGGATGCCGGAGGAGGGCAGGTCGCTCACACGCTGGGCGATGCGGGGTTTGTTGGGGGGCACCGGGGCTGGCCTCCGTCGGGCTAGGGGGTCACCGGCAGGCGCTTGGGCTCGGCGCGGCCCTCCATGGGGTCGCCGTCCACCTTGTAGCGCTTGAGCACGAAGTGGGTGGTGGTGCTGAGCACGTGTTCGAGCGGGGCGAGCTTCTCGGCGACGAAGAAGGCGACGTCCCGCATGGTGGCGCCCTGGACGACCACGAGGAGGTCGTAGGTTCCGGACATGAGATACAGCGAGTGCACCTCCGGGAAGCCCATGATGCGCTCGGCGACCGCGTCGAAGCCCACCCCCCGCTGGGGCGAGACCCGCACCTCGATGAAGCCGAAGACGTGCTCGACCCCCGCCTTGCTCCAGTCTATGACCGCCTTGTAGCGGCGGATGACGCCGTCGGCCTCGAGCTTGCGGATAGCGGCCTCGACCTCGGCCTCAGGCCGGCCGGTGCGCTCTGCGATCTGGGCGGGCGTCAGCCGCGCCTCTTGGGCCAGCAGCTCCAGGATCTCCTCCATGTCCCCCTTCCTCCTACTTGTGGATGGCGCGGCCGAGCACGTCCTCGGCCGCCTCCATGATGGGCTCACTGAGCGACGGGTGGGCGTGCACCAGCTCGGCGATGTCCTCGGCCCGGGCCCGCAGGTGGATGGCGAGGGCCAGCTCGTGGACCATCTCGGTTGCGTGGAGGCCGACGATGTGGCCCCCCAGCACTTCGCCGGTGCGCGCATCGGACACGATCTTCACCAGCCCGTCCCGGTCGCCCTCCGCGAGCGCCTTGCCGACCCCCCGGAAGGAGAACCGGCCCACCTTCACCTCCCGCCCATCGGCCCGCGCCTGCTCCTCGGTGAGGCCGACCGAGCCGACCTCCGGGTGGGTGAAGATGGCGGAGGGTATGGCGCGGTAGTCTATCTGAAGGTCGGCGCCCAGGGCGTTTGCGATGGCCACCTTGCCCTCCGCGGAGGCGACGTGCGCGAGCATGATCCGCCCCAGGACGTCCCCGCAGGCGTACACGCCCTCCGCGCTGGTCTCCAGCCGCTCGTTGGCGACGACGCGGCCTCGCTCGAGCGCGATGCCCGCCTCCTCGAGGCCCAGGCCGCGGGTGTTCGGCGTCCTGCCCACCGCGACCAGCACGGCCGCCGCCTGGGCAGTCCGCTCCTTGTCCCCCTGCCGCAAGTGGACCGTCCAGCCGCCGTCGGAGGGCGCGATCCCGGTCACCCGGGCGCCGGTGAAGACTTCGATCCGCCGCCTGCGGAAGGCGCGGGCGACCTCGGTGGACACCTCCTCGTCGGCCTGTGGGAGCAGGCGGGGGAGCATCTCGATGACAGTGACCCGAACCCCGACGGCGTTGAGGAGGTCGGCGAACTCGGCCCCGATGTAGCCGCCGCCGATGATGATGATGCTCTCCGGCGGCTCCTCGCGGGCCAGCAGCTCGTCGCTGGTGAGGAGGCCGGCGGCGTCTCCGCCGGGGACGGGGAGGGGCGCGGGCGATGATCCCGGGCACAGCAGCACCCGGTCGGCGCGGAGGACCTCCACCCCGCGGTGGGTCTCTACCTCGACCACCCGGGGCTCCAGCAGCCTCCCGCGGCCCTGTATGACGGTGACGCCTCGGCGCGCCAGGAGCTGCTCGATGGCCTGGGCGAGTTGGGCGACGATGCGCTCCTTGCGGCGAAGGGCTTGCGGCCAGTCGAAGCCCCGGTAGTCGGCGCGGACGCCGAATTCATCCAGCCCCGGCGCCAGGCGGGCCAGCTCGGCCGACCTGAGCAGGACCTTGCTGGGGATGCAGCCGCGGTGGAGGCAGACGCCGCCGAGGCGGTCCATCTCGACGAGCGTGACTTCGGCGCCAAGTTGTCGGCCCCTCACGGCCGCCACATAACCGGCAGGGCCGCCGCCGAGGACCACCACGTGTGTCACAGGTGGGTGCTCCGCTGTGCAGGATGGCGAGGGAGGCGTCAGATAGGGATGCCCGCCTCGGCCTCGAGGGCCTCGATGCGCCGGCGGGCGACGGGGTTGTCGGGGAATCGCTCGAGGATGGCCCGCCACTCTGCGAGCGCCTCGCGGCTGCGGCCCAGCCGCTCGAGGACATTGGGCAGCATGTGCTGGTGGTGCATGGGCGCGCCCCGGGCGACCGACTGGCGAAACTGCTCGAGGGCGGGCTCGAGGTTCTGGCGCTGCCAGTAGTACATGCCGAACTCGTGGTGGATCTCCCACCGCTCGGGGTTGGCCTCGATGCCGGCCTCGAAGATGGCGACCGCCTCCTCGTCCCGCTCCAGGTTCCACAGCATCCAGGCCGCGCTCGTGTAGGCCTCGACGAAGTGCGGGTCCACCTGGATGGCCTGCTTGCACAGCCGGATGCACTCATCCCAGCGGCCCACGTGCCAGTACTCCTCAGTGGCCTCCCAGAGCAGATTGGCGATGAAGTCACGCGCCTCAACGATCACCGACTCGGCCTCCTGGGCCGACACCGGCTCCGCCTGGCCCTGCGCGCCGGCCCCGGCAGGCACGGCGAGCAGCAGCAGCGCGGCCAGCGCGATGGTTGCTCTCATGGTGGGTCACCCCCGCGGATCTTAGCGTGTCCGCATTCTAGCCGATTTCGGCCGCACAAACAAGGTGGGACCGCGGGAGGCAGGAGGGGACGCCCACTACGAGACAGGGGCAGTGGCGGGGAGCCGGCTCGGCAGGGCGAGTAGGGCGCGCACCTCCTCGGGGCTGGCCAACTCCCGGCCCAGCAGCTCGGCGAGGCTGGCCACCCGGGCGACGAGCTGGCGGTTGGAGGCGGGGGTGCGAGTGTGCCAGTCGAGGTAGGGGTTGTCCTCGAGGCCGGTGCGCACGTGGCCGCCCATGGCGATGGCGAGGGCGTTGATCTTGAGCTGGTAGCGGCCGATCCCGGCGGCCGCCCAGACGACGCCCTCGGGTAGCAGGCTCACCAGGTAGGCGAGGTCGCGCGCGTCCCCGGGGATGGTGCCGAGGGAGCCCAGCAGCAGGTTGGCGTAGACGGGCGGCTCCAGCACGCCCTTGTCGAGGAGATAGCGGGCGAGGTTCGCCATGCCGGGCTCGAAGATCTCCAGCTCGGGCTTGATGCCGCGGTCGGAGATCCGGCGCGCCAGCTCGGCGATGGTCTCCGGGCTGTTCACGCTCGCCTGCCTGGGGAAGTTGAGCGAGCCGAGGGTGAGACTGGCCATGTCCGGGCGGAGCTCCTCGGGCACGTTGAGGGCGGCGGCGCGCAGGTCGAGGTCCTGGACCTGGCGTCCGCTGGTGGTGACGCAGACGATGATGTCAGGGCAGGAGGCGCGCACGGCGGCGAGAATGTCCGCGTACAGGTGAGTGTCGTGGCTGGGCCGGCCTTCGGCATCCCGGGCATGGAGGTGGACGATGCAGGCGCCGGCCTGGCGGACGGCGGCGACGTCGGCCGCGATCTCCTCCGGCGTGATGGGGAGGTCCGGGCACATATCCCTGGTGGGGACCATCCCGGTGAGGGCGGCGTTTATGATGAGCTTCGGCTGTCGGGTCGGCTCCGGCTCTTGCACGGGTCGGCTCCAGGGAGCCGTGGCCAGCGGCGGGACAACGGAGCCGCGGCCTCCCCGTCCTTTCGTGACGCAAGATGCGTGCCTGCGGCGGGTGGCTGTGGTCTCGCAGATGGCCAGAGGGGCGGCGGCATGAGAGAGCGGGTCCTGCCGCTGTGTGATCTCACCTGGCAGATCCGCCGCGCCGGGCTGCCCCGCGGTCTGTGGCGGGTGCTGCGCAGCGCCTGGGTGCGGCTGGGGAGGCGGATGGCATCCCACCAGGTGACCCTGGTCCACGTGACCGAGCTGGCCTCCTGGCCGGACTATCAGCCGGTGCCGGGGGTGGTGGCGAGAGTGGGCGGGCCAGGGGACGTGGATCGCCTTAGGGACGAACTGCCGCCCTCGTTGATCCGGCTGTTCCACTGGCGGCTTAACCGCGGGCAGGTGTTCTTCGTCGCGGAGGTGGAGGGGAAGATCGGCTCCTACGCGTGGGTGGCGACGGAGGCTGACTCGCACGCAGCCCGGGCCCACGGGCTGAGGCTGGGGCCGGGCGAGTGTGTCCACTACGGTTCCGTGACCCTGCCGCGCTTCCGGCGCCGGGGGCTCTACACCGAGCTTCAGAAGCTCTCCCGGGCCCACATGAGGGGGCTGGGCTACACCCGCCTGTACGGGGGCGCGGTGGTGGGCGACCCGGCGCCCGAGCGCATGGCAGCGAGGCTCGGGCTCAAGCCAGTGCACCTGAACCACGAGCGCTGGCGACTCGGCTTCCTGCGCACCTGGACGGAGCCAGCGCCGTCGCTGTAGGCGCGGGGCCCCCGCCACGCAGCTGCGGAGAGCCCGCCCTGCGCAGGGGCAACGGCGCGAACGGAAAGGTCCGCTAGCCGCGCTCCTCCAGCGCCTGGTGGAGCGCGGTGGCGGCAAGGATGAACCAGGAGCAGTTCGGGACCCAGGTCTCGTTCGTCCACCAGTCAGCGTCCGCGCCCCGCCACTCGGCCTCTTCGGACGGGGAGCGCAGGTCCAGGTAAGGGAAGTCCCAAGGGTAGCTGGGCCCGGCATAGCTGAAGCGCGGGGCGCCCATGGAGACGAAGCCGTTCACCACGCCGCCGGGCTGCTCGCCGGTGCGGTGCTCCGGGTAGCGGGACAGCCCGGTGTGGTAGATCCCGAGCTGCTTGTGTCCGACGCCTGCGACCAGGCTGGTGGCCCGCGGGTTGCGCCCCAGGACCCACTGGAGCTGCCGCTCGGCCAGCTCCAGCAGCTCGGGGCGGCGCAGCTCGCCAGCCGCGCGGCAGGCGGCGGCGGCCAGGGATAGCAGCGCGCAGTTGTAGCCGTGGAACATGTGCACGAAGTTCACCGGGTCAGGGGCGAAGGTCCACTCCATCATCTGGCCGAAGGGCGTGCGCTCGCACAGGGATAGCGCGAGGTCCATGGTACGGCCCAGCGCGCGGCGGGCCGGCCCGGCCCGGGCCGAGTCGGGGAACAGCTCCAGGTAGTCCAGCAGCGCGTGCAGGTAGGTGAAGGCAGCGGGGATGTAGTCAATTCCGCAGGGCTCGTGCGAGATGGTGTAGCGGGCGCGCTGGGGTGACAGGTCGGGCAGCGTGGCCCGCTCCTCCCGGGTCGGCCCCAGCACCTGCTCCCGGTAGTCGGCGCACTCCTTCGGGAAGGGGAAGACGCCCTCGGGCTTCTGCTGGGCGATGATGCGCGCCACCCTCTGCTCCAGGTCGCGCCGCAGCTCGGGGCCGGGCTGGTGGCGGTAGAGGGAGGCGTCGAGGAGGGCGAAGGCGGCATGCCAGCGCAGGTACTCGGGATCGGGGGGCGAGGCGCGGTGGTGCTTGTCCCAGGTGGTCATGGCGGCGCGGAGGCAGTGCTCGGCGAGCTCGTCATCCCAGCCGCGGAGGGCGAGCGCCAGGTCGGCCAGGGAGCTGGAGACGAGGGCGGAGGTGAACACCGGGCCATAGGTGGGGAGGTCGCAGATGCGCTCGTGCGGGCTGGGCAGGGCGCGCTCGTCGCCGGTGCCGCGGATGTTGTCTGTCTCCTCGTGGAGGGGCCGGCTGACCCAGCCGAAGCGCGAGATCACCCCCAAGGGGAAGAGGCCGTCGGCGCTCATGGTCTTCAGCAGGAAGCGCGCCTCCCAGGCCGCCTCGGCGAGCGGGTCGGGTAGAGGATCGCCGAGCTTGTGGCGCTCCTCGGGCGAGGCGCGATGCAGCCGCGCCAGGGCCCACAGCGCGAGGTAGGCCCAGCAGATGTACTTGTGGTTGTCGCCCGCATCATGCCAGCCGCCGGTCAGGTCGGCCTCGCCGGTGATGGTCCACTCCCCGCCGGGACCGAGAGGCCGGTTGCGGCTCTCGCCCAGCAGCGCGTCGTCAAGATGGCAGGCGGGGTGCCAGCCCGGGACCTCGACGCCGCAGCGCTGGGTGTAGTACCACCCGAGCGTGAGGTGGGACAGGTCGAGGTAGACGCGCCGGCCAACCTCGAACTCGCCCGAGATCGCCTGCCGGCCGTCAGGGAGGCGGACCCGGAGCCGATAGCGGCCCTCCTCTCGAAGGGCGGTGAGATCGGCCAGCCAGTGCTCGCGCGCCCAGAGGTACTCGCCCCAGCGGGTGAGCTCGCCGGAGTAGGCGACGCGTTCGCCCGCGAGCACCTCGAAGGTCCCCCCGGCGACGGGCTCGCGCACCATCACCATCGCCTGCTTGGCGCTCGCGGGGTGGTAGCACGGGGGCATGGCGATCTCGACCTCGACCGCGCCCAGCCCATCGCAGTAGGGGTGGTCGAAGGCGACCTCGCCCTCGCCCAGCGACTCGAGGACCACCTGAAGGCGGTTCGCCGCGCCGGGGCTGGTACCGCTCACTGCCAGCCGCTGCCAATCGCTCGCCCGAACCGCCGGCGACCAGACTTCGCCGAGTCCGGTGAGGGCCGCCGACTGTGGGGTGCCGTCGGGAGAGGTCCACACCTCGGGCGCGGCGGGCTGGGCCCCCCCGAGGGGCCGGCCCTCCCGGACCCACAGCAGCCCGATGCGCGCCGCGCCCCGCGCCTCGCACTCGACCACATAGGGGCGCTCGGGCTCGACGTGCCGCGGCGCGCAGCGCCACCGCCCCGCGCCTGCGAGCGTCAGGGTCAGGGGCGAGCCCGCGCCCAGGCCGGGCCGGTGAATCGCGCCATCCGCCCCGGCCGGCTCGAGCCGCCACAGCGACTCCTGCGGGCCGCACAGGTTCACCGTATCGCTGCGCAGGGCGGGCACGGGGATGCCACCTCCTTCGGGCTTCAGGGCGGGGACACTTCTGCCCTCGGCCGGCCGCTCCTGCCCGTCGCGGGCAGGTTCGTCGCCCGTGCGGCTGGAAACACGGAGGCGTGATCGTGCTGGGGATTGAGACCAGCTGTGACGAGACCGCGGCGGCCGTGGCGCGCGGCCCGGACAAGCGCGGGGTGGAGCTCATTTCGTCTGTGGTGGCGTCTCAGGACGACCTGCACGCGCACTTCGGAGGCATCGTACCGGAGGTTGCCTCTCGGCGGCACATCGAGGCTATGGTGCCGGTCATCAAGGAGGCGATGGGCCGCGCGGGCGTGGGCTGGGAGGACCTCGACGGGATCGCGGTGACGAATGGACCCGGGCTCATCGGGTCGCTGGTGGTGGGGCTGGCGACCGCAAAGGGCCTGGCGCGGGCGAGGCACCTGCCACTCGCGGGCATCCATCACCTGGAGGGGCACATCTACGCGGCGGCGATTGAGGGGCCGCTGCCGCTTCCACTGCTGGCGCTCATCGCCTCGGGGGGACACAGCCACCTGGTGCTGATGCGGGGGCATGGCAAGTACGAGGTGCTGGGTCGGACGCGGGATGACGCGCCAGGGGAGGCGTTCGAGAAGGGCGGGCGGCTGCTGGGGCTGGGCTATCCGGCCGGGCCGCGGCTGGCGGCGCTGGCCGACTCTTGGCAGGGCCGAGTCGAGCCGCTGCCGCGGGCGCAGCTGGGCGGCTCGCTGGACTTCAGCTTCAGCGGCGTGAAGACGGCGCTGGCCCGCCGGGTGGAGGGCCGCAGCCTGTCCGAGCGGGAGCGGGCGCGGCTGGCGGCCGCGTACCAGGAGTCCATCGTGCTTTCCCTCACCGAGCAAACTATCGCTGCCGCGG
>Ga0209102_1001390_pt1 | contig 12713 bp, 9 predicted proteins | sample ConPoolayeHmetaG_FD_185483 | JGI IMG/M metagenome (GOLD analysis project Ga0209102, IMG submission 185483) | Hot spring microbial mat communities from California, USA to study Microbial Dark Matter (Phase II) - Cone Pool mat layer H metaG... ... | reverse complement strand
GGCTCTTTACTACTTTTTGGGAAGAAGGCTTGAAGTCTGGGCTAACCCCTAATATAATTTTTAACTTGAATGAAAGACTTAAAAGGAGGATTAGCCCTATGACTAATTATATCAAAGAGCTTCTTGGTTTGCAAGGGTTTAAAGTATTAGAAATGGAGATTGAAGGGAAGGAAGTGGAGGTAACCATTGAGCCAGAATTAGAGATTGGGGTATGTCCAAACTGCGGTAAGGTGAGTAATAAAAGGCATGACTATCACTTTTCAAAGGTGAGAGACCTATCCGTAAGCGGTAAAAGGGTAATTCTTCACTTGAAACGGATTAGGCTATATTGCCCAAACTGTAAAAGACCCTTCTTAATGGATGTCGGGTTATGCGGAAAGAAAAAGTCCTACACCCGACGTTTCGGAGAGGAAATCTACGCAAGAATAAACTACTCTACGATTCAAGATGTCGTAAGGGAAGAAGGTTTGGGTTATGGACAGGTTTTTAGGATTTTTCGGGATATGAGAAAAGAGAAGAAGAGGTTGCAAGAGAAGAAGTTGCCTCCGGTATTATCACTGGATGAGATAAGCGTTAAAAAGAGGCACAAATATTCAACCGTCCTTTCCGCTCCTCGGGAGAGAAAGGTGTTAGACTTGATTAAAGGGAAGGATGCAAGAAGGATTAGCGACGCCTTAAAGATGTATCCGAAAGAAGAGAGGGAGGAGGTGAAGGCGGTGATTATTGACCGGTTTAAGCCTTATAAGAAGGTGGTGAAGGAGATGTTTCGGAATGCCCTAATAATTCCGGATAAGTTTCATCTGATTGCCGAAGTGAACTCTGCCTTAGACCGGGTGCGGAAGAGGATACAAAAGGAGAAGGTAGAAAAGAAAGGGAAAAGGGAGAGTTGGTGGAAGGGGTGGATGAAGAAAGAGGAGTTTTCCGCAGAAGAGAGGGAGGGAAAGAGGATATGGGGTGTTTTAAGGTTTGAGCCTAAATTACGGCGGGCTTATCGGTTAAAGGAGGGATTTCGGGAGGCATTAGAGAAAAGATACGAAGATTTCGTGAAGTGGCGATTTCAAGCGATGGGCAGTATCTTTGAGGAGTTTAAGAAGATAGCGAGGTCTTTTGTTAGCTGGGATGAAGAGATAAGGAACTATTATCGGCGGAAGGCGTGGACGAACGGATTTGCCGAGGGGATAAATAACAAGATAAAGGTGATAAAGAGACGGGCTTATGGATTTAGGAATGAGGAGAATTTTAAGGAACGGGTATTAGCGGCTTGCGGGTGACGAAAGTTGCCCTTGACAGGAGAAATTTATGATATAATGGGGATATGGTAAAAGAAAAGCGCGGTGTTGACCTTTTGAAATCTTTGACTATGATTTTAGGAAAGAAGGGATGAAAGCAACACTTGATTTTTTGAGTTTTATAGTATAATTTAATTAAGTTATGGACTTTGAAAGTATAAGAAGAAAGAAGGGGGAAGCCCCTTATAAAACTTCCCCAAAAAGTGATGTTGAACCAAAAAAATTAAACGGAGGAAATATGAGGTACCTTCTTTCCGCTATCTTCTCTTCACTCCTCATATTTTCTTTAGCGCTAGGGGAGGAGAAGATGGAAGCAAGGGTTTATTTTCAAACCGCTGACGAACTCTTTGCCAAATTGGGCGACTTCTTTTCTGACTTAGACATTGCGACCGGTGGCGAAACAGAAACCGGCGAATCTTATATCGTAATCATCACAACCGAAGAAGAGTTAAATACGATAAAAGAGAAAGGTCTGAGGGTCGAGATAACCTATCCGGATATTAAAGAAAAGTTTCGTCTGATGACCGGGGTTGACCCGAATAATCCAGAACTTTTAAGGGACTTCGGTTATTACTTCACCTATTGGGAGATGATTGATACCTTGAACCGATTGAAGGCCAATTATCCAAGTGTCTGCTCCCTTATGAACATTGGGGTTTCCCATCAAGGAAGACCGCTCTGGACCTTAAAAATCTCGGATAATCCAACGGTTGACGAATCAGAGCCGGCGGTTTATATTAATGGTGCCACCCATGCCCGGGAGCCTCTCGGAACCCATTGCTGTATTGATTTCGCCTCCTGGATTTTAACGAATTATGGACTGGACAGCACAATCACTTGGCTTGTTAACAATCGGGAGATATATATAACACCAGTGATGAACCCGGATGGCTATGTCTATAATTCCGATTCCGGAGGGGCCTCCGCTAATTGGCGAAAAAACAGAAGAATAATTCAATCCCCTTATGTTGGTGTTGACTTAAACCGGAATTACGGTTATAAATGGGCTTATGATAATTCTGGTTCAAGCGGTAGTCCATCTTCTGAGACCTATCGTGGTCCTTCCCGATTTTCCGAGCCCGAGACAAGGGTAGTAAGGGATTTTATGCTTGCCCAGAAAATAAGAACCCAAATGGATTATCATACCTATGGACAATACAATATATATTCTTGGGGGTACGCATCGGTAACACCGCCGGATGAGATTACACTTCGTGAGATGGTTGATACCTTTCGGATGTATAACCAATATCCGGCTTCCCGAACCGGACAGATTTCTCGTGTCCTTTATACCGCAAATGGTGTCAGCACGGATTGGGAATATGCCGATACCCTCTGGGAGGGAAATAGAAAGTTTGTCACCTATGCCTTCACGATTGAAATGGGGACTACCGATTTCTGGTACGGCTGGAATAACCCCTCTTATGTTGATAATGAGTGCCGGTTAAATCGGAACAATAATTTCTACCTAACCCGACTGGCCGGTGTCTTCTTTGAGCCCGCCGGAGTTATTATCAATGATACCTTACAGGGGAATAGAAGTGGTAAATTGGACCCAGGAGAAGATGCCTATGTCTGGTTTAAATTTAGGAACCGGGCAGTTCACTCATTGGATTCAGCTTATTCCATCTCATTCGTTGTCCGTTCTTTGGACCCACGGGTTATCTTGGTTGACAGCACCTTCTCTATGCCCGTCATTAGAAGAAAAGAGGAGGCTAATTCTCGTGCCGCAATGTTGAGAATCTCCGCAACCCGGGATATACCACCTGGGACAATTGTCAGGTTAAAGATGATAATCTCCTATCTGAATGATGAACTGGCGATGAGCCAGCCGATAGACTATCAAATAACGATTGGTAATATTGTATCAATAACTGAGGGAGAAAACAAAAGACCTTTCTCACCGATTCCCAATCCCTCCCGAGGTCACCTAAATAGACTATTTAATTACCTATCCGGTGAAGATATAACCTTAAAGATTCTTGGCGCTGATGGTCGGACTCTAAGAGAGGTTAAAGGAAAAGATACCGCTCAAGACCTAATCCTAAAAGAAGGTATCTATTTTGTCGAAATCAAAAAGGGTAAAGAGAAGGAGATAAGGAAGTTAGTCGTTGTTAAATAAGATATAATTTACAAGCCGATAAGTAAGCGTTCTATTTATTTTGGGGCTTCACTGCTTCAAATGTACCTTCGGCGACCCTCCGGAAAAACCGCCGGTTCACGATGAGCATATTATAGAGCACAACGCGCAGCGATTTCGCCCGGGAGCGATAACCGGTTCTCTTTACTCTTTTTAGGATTTCATCAATATGGAGTGGTTTCTTTGCCCGTTTGAGAATACCCAGGGCTATGAGGCGCAGGCTCCTCTGTCCGCGTATTCGGGGGACCGGTCCTCGGGCTACTTTCCGGAGCGGCTTTCTGGATTCTAATTTAGTAATTTCCGCTTCGGTCAGACGAAGTTCCTTTTCCAGTCGGGCTTTCTGTTCCTTTAAGACTTGTAATCTAACTTCTTTTTCAATTACTTCGGATATCGTTTTTGTTGTTTTCATAGTTTTATTATAGCAAACCTTTTTAGAAAGTCAAGAAAAAATTCTCCTTTCGCTATTCAATTACTACTAACTTTCCTATTATTATCTTCTCTTTTCTCCTTAAATGATAGAAGTAGATACCAGGTTCAACCTTTCGGCCATATTTATTAGTTAGATTCCAGATAATTGGCGATGAGGAATTAGTAGCCGATAATTGGTTAATCACCTTTCCTTCGCTGTTATATATCGTAATCTCAACCGGTAGATTCTGGAGATTGGGTAAAGAGAAAATGGCAAAATTGGAGACCGGGTTGGGATAGACATTATGTTGGAGCTTGGAATAAGAGATTTCTTCAACCGCAACAAATTCATTTATCTTCTTTTTTGCCCCCTGATAGACGAATTTGTTAGAATCGGGCTGGAGATAATCGTCCTGGATGAAGACGATTACTTGGCAGTAATTAGGATCCCAATCGGTGGATAAGGTAAAATCCCGGGAAAGGGTTATTGTCTCGCCACCAGGAATTGTGACTACTTCTCCATTCCAATCTGGGAGATAATCTCTTGCGACATGATTGTGCCAGGCGTCGCCATTAGGTGCTGGGTAATAAATGCTATCTTCAATAATTACGAACTGGACTCTCCCGGTAATTGGGATTGATTGTTCGTTTGTAAAATTAGCGGTGGTTGTTCCAGAACGGGTTGTTGGGTTGTAGGTTCCACTAAGGGTGATGGCAATTGGAGCCTCTTGAGCCATCCGCGCCTCAATCTTTCCTTGCCATCCATAATAACTCGTTCCAGCTCTTGTGCCATCGGCCCAGAGATAAGGGGTTACATAATACCAGCGTCCACCCGAATAATAAGGGGGTGGATAATAATACATTCGCTGGTGTGCTTCATAGCAGTAAAGGGGATAACCGGAACGGATATGCATCTCAATTGCCGCTACCCGGGTTGGGTATGTATTTACAATTCCATCCAGCACACTGCTGGCCGGAGAACAGGAGCCTCAAGTCTCTTGATATGGTCCCTCGGCCACCACTACCCTTTCTGCCCCGAAAAGGATAGAAGATAGGAGGGTAAAGAGAAAGATATACTTCATAAGTTCCTCCTTTTTGACTTCAAATAATCAATGGAGGCGGCGGGAATTGAACCCGCGTCCGGAGAGTTCAAGACCTAAGTTCTACATAGATAGTCAATTTATATCTTCTCGCCAACCCTTTCGCCAATTGACAGGCAAGGGTCAGCCAGTCCCAGAATTTCTTAAGTTATCACCTCTGAGACACCGGTGATAACCGCATCATCCTAATCGCACCCTTACCGGTCCCGGATGAAAAGACCGGAAGAGTTGGCTGTCTTTATGCAGCCAGTCTGTAGCCGCTGTTGGCAGCTGTCTTTTCTCTATCAATCTTTAATGAGGCGATAGAGAGCCTCACTATGCCCTTAGGCCTCTCAGTCACTCCGTCGAGCCCAGTTCGCCCCCACTATTAAAATTATAGCCAAAAATTAAAAAAAGTCAACCAAATCCAGAACATATAAATGTCGTTCTATTGAAAAGAGAGGAATTTTCGTTATAATTACCAGTATGAAACAATTTCTTAAATCTTGGGGACCAGTTTTAATCTTTGTCGCGGTCATCCGTTCATTTATCGTTGAGGCATTTATGGTTCCCACTGGTTCAATGGAGAATACAATTCTTATCGGTGACTTTATGCTGGTCTCTAAATTTAACTACGGGGTAAAACTTCCCTTCACCACTCGCACAATAATCCCCACCGGTGAGCCAAGGAGATATGATATCATTGTCTTTCGCTATCCCTTAGACCCAGACTCGCCCGAACCTAAAGAAAACTATATCCGAATATTCCCTAAATTCTTCCCCCTCCTGCCTCTTTACTGGTCAAAAGAAAAAAATTTTTTCCACTGGTATGCCCCAAGAAATTTCGTGAAACGTTGTGTTGCCTTAGAAGGTGAAACGGTTGAGGTGAGGGATAAGGTCTTGTATATCAATGGCCGACCCCAAAACGAACACTATATTATCCATAAAGACTACTGGATTTCTCCTGGATTAAAATCTAAGGAAAAATTCCAAGAACTCTGGGAAAAAGGTAGTCTCATCAATCAGATTGAAATCCGGGACAATTTTGGACCGGTGGTTGTGCCAAAGAATTGTGTCTTTGCTATGGGCGACAACCGGGATAACTCATCGGATTCTCGTTTTTTTGGACCGCTTCCCAAAAAATATCTCAAAGGAAAACCACTCGTTATCTATTTCTCATCAGAGGCGGCACCAAATCTTTTAAGAATCGCCCTCTCACCGAAGAGTATTAGATGGGATAGAATTGGTAGACTGGTGAGATAAATTAAAGATGCGGTTAAACCGCTACTGAGTCTCTTTATGGATTTCTTTGAGGTGATAAATCGCCGCTATTCCTGTCGGAGTTTCTCTTCTCAGGAAGTAGAAGAGGAGAAATTATTCCAAGCACTGGAAGCCGCCCGTCTCGCCCCTTCCTGGCAGAATCGTCAACCCTGGCGATTCATTGTCGTCCGCAATAAAGAGAAGATTGCCCGGATTGCTCGCCTGCGACTTCTGCGACTAAATATCAATATCTTCCTTAAAGAGGCACCAGTAATTATTATCCTCTGCGGTAATCCTAAGGATTCGGGAACATAAGCCGGGCTTCCCTACTTTCTTGTTGACTGCGCCATAGCGATGGAGCACTTTATCCTTGCCGCCACGGCTCTGGGATTGGGAACCTGTTGGATTGGAGTATTTGATGAAGAGCATATAAAAGAAATCCTTTCGGTGCCAAAAGAGGTAAGGGTAGTTGCCTTAACCCCCGTTGGTTATCCCAAAGAGAAGAGAAGTATTCTTGACCAAACAATCACCGCCTTCGCCCACATCCGCCCACGAAAGGAGTTACCCGAGATTGTCTTCTTTGAAGAATGGGGAAGGAAAATCTAAGGCATTGACTTTTCTTATTTCTCAGGTAAGATGTTAGGATGAGAAAAGGCAAAAAGCCAGTGCTTAGTCCTTTAAGGAAAAGAGGAGGACTAAATGGGTAAGATAAAAGTTGGAATTATTGGTATTGGGAATTGCGCCTCCAGTTTAGTCCAAGGGGTTTATTATTATCGGAATGCCAAGGATGACGAACAAATTCCGGGAGTGATGCATACATCTTTGGGTGGCTATCATATCCGGGATATTGAATTCACCGTCGCCATTGATATTGACAAAAGAAAAGTGGGCAAGGATTTAGCTGAGGCAATCTTCACCTATCCGAATAATACCTATAAATTTTGCGATGTGCCCAAAACTGGAGTGAAAGTAATTCGGGGGATGACCCACGATGGACTTGGCTATTACCTCTCCCAGATTATTGAGAAGGCACCCGGACCAACCGCTGATATCACCCGGGCTTTAAGAGAAACGAAGACGGATATTGTGGTAAACTTCTTACCGGTCGGCAGTGAAGAGGCAACGAAGTGGTATGTGGAACATGCCTTAAAAGCCCACTGTGCCTTCATTAACTGTATACCAGTATTTATCGCCTCGGAAAAATATTGGCAGAGACGTTTTGCCGAAGCCAAATTACCGGTAATTGGTGATGATATAAAATCTCAGGTTGGCGCAACAATTCTCCATCGGGTCCTAGTTACCCTTTTCAATGAAAGAGGGGTGAAGTTAGAAAGGACTTCCCAGTTAAATGTTGGAGGAAATACTGATTTTCTTAATATGTTAGAACGCACCCGCCTTGCCTCCAAAAAGATTTCCAAGACGCAAGCGGTCACCTCCCTCTTACCATTTGAAATTGATAAGGATAATGTCTACATCGGACCTTCGGATTATGTTGCCTGGTTAAAAGACCGGAAATGGGCTTATATCCGGATGGAAGGGAGAGCCTTTGGTGATGTGCCATTAAATATTGAATTGAAATTAGAGGTCTGGGATTCACCGAACTCCGCCGGTGTCGTAATTGATGCTATCCGCTGTGCCAAATTAGCCTTGGATAATAAACTTTCCGGTGCCTTAATTGAGCCGTCATCCTATTTTATGAAGAGCCCGCCGGTTCAATATCCCGACTATATCTGTCGGGAAAAGGTGGAAAAGTTTATTAAAAAGTATGGGAAATAGAGGAGTGATTATCGCCTTTGAGGGAATTGAGGGCTCGGGAAAAACCACCCAAGCAAACCTGCTTTATAACTATTTAATTGAGAAGAAACTTCCCTGCCTCTTTCTCCGCGAACCGGGGGGCACAGAAATTGGTGAGAAGGTTCGAAAAATCCTTCTTGACCCAAGACTTAAAAATATGGACCCCCGAACCGAACTCTTTCTCTATTTAGCCAGCCGCTCCCAGTTAATTGCCGAGAAGTTAAAACCGGCCTTAAAGGAAGGCAAGATAATTATTCTTGACCGCTTCACTAACTCCTCCCTGGCTTATCAGGGTGGTGGAAGAAATTTAGGTGAGACAGTGGTGAGCCGTCTCAATAAATTTGCCACCCAGAAGATAAAACCGGATTTAACCATCCTCCTTGACCTACCCCTAGAAAAAGGGATGGAAAGAAAAAGCCTTAACCTTGACCGCTTGGAAGGAGAAGAGAAGGAGTTCCATCAACGGGTACAGGCCACCTACCGGTATCTGGCAAAAAGGAAGGGAAAGAGGATTAAAATCTTTGATGGGACAAAGGATAAAGAGGAACTCCATTTAGAGATTCGGACAAAGGTAATAGAATTTCTCAATCAGAAAGGGATATTATAAAAACTCTCGCAGGAGTTTGCTGATTAGCCAAAAATTCTGCGGGAGAGAGAAATCTAAGGAGATAATATGAAAAGAATAATTACAATTTGTATCATCCTTCTTTTACTGCTCACGAGCAGTTGGCTTTCAACCCGACTTTGGGCGCAAAAAGAAAATGTCTTCCAATCACTAAGACTCTTCTCGGAGATTTTTAATATCGTATCCCGTAATTATGTAGAAACGATAGAACCGGAGAAGTTAATCAAATCAGCAATTAACGGGATGCTAAAAGACTTAGACCCTTATTCGCAATATCTGGACGCCGCCGAATATCGGGAGTTACAGGTAACGACCCAGGCACAATTCGGTGGCATCGGGATTCAAATCGGGGTGCGCGAGGGAATACTGACGGTAATTGCCCCAATTGAAGGCACTCCGGCTTACCGGGCCGGCCTCTTGGCTGGTGACCAGATAGTGGAAATTGATGGTGAAATCACCGAAGGGATGACCGTAAACGATGCGGTCAAAAGATTAAGGGGAACCCCAGGGACAAAGGTAACGATAAAGATAAGAAGGGAAGAATTGAAAGAAGAGTTCACCATAACCTTAGTGCGTGAGATTATTAATATTAAAGCGGTTCCCTACGCCGGTAAGATAACCGAAGATATTGGCTATGTCCGACTCCTGACCTTTTCCCAGGTCGCGCGCCACGAACTAAAAGACGCCATAGATTCGCTCATCAAGGTTGGGGTAAAAAAGATTATATTTGACCTCCGGCTTAATTCCGGTGGTCTTCTCCAAGAGGGCTTTGAGGTCTCTAACCTCTTTATCCCAAAAGGAAAACGAGTGGTCAGTGTGAAGGGTCGCGACTTGCGGTCCAACCGGGATTTTATAACCACCGAAGACGGCGACTACTTAACCCAGCCAATGGTCCTTCTGGTTGACCGGGGAAGTGCCTCGGCCTCGGAAATTGTCGCTGGTTGTTTACAGGATTGGGAAAGGGCCTTAATTATCGGTGATACAACATTTGGTAAAGGTTCGGTGCAGACACTCCATCCCTTAGAAGAATCAACCGCCTTAAAACTCACGACCGCTTACTGGTATACCCCGGCCGGTCGGAGCATCCAGCGACCGATAAAGAAAGATACCAGCAAAAAAAGAACGGAAAAGGAGTTTCAAACCCTTGGTCCCTTAAAAAGGTATGTCTATGGTAAAGGAGGGATTGCCCCGGACATCTATCTCCCTTATTCCCCTCTGCCTAAGTTTATTTCCCGAATTAATCAGGCGCTCTTTTTTGATTTTGCCATAAGATACAAAGCCCGACACAAAGAACTCAAGATGCCGGTAAGGGTTGGTCCGGAGGTAATCAATGAATTTAAGGAATTTCTGATGGAAAAGAAGGTGGAATTTACCCCGGCTGAGTTTGATTCCAGTCAAGAGGTGATTGCTGAGAATATTGAAAGGGAGATTGCCTCAAAATTAGAGGGGGTGAAAGGTGAGTATGAAGTGCGTCTCAAATACGACCCCCATATCAAGAAGGCTGTTTCTCTTCTGAGCCGAGTGACAAGTCAAAAAGACCTCTTTGCCGAGATAAAGGAATAAAGTTTCTTCGCAACTTTTTGCTCGTCATTTCTTCTTCCTATTTCTCTATGGAGGAAAAATTGGGCGGCGAAATATGAAAATTTATAATTGGAGTTTAAAGTAGGGGTGAAAAGTGAGTTATCTAATTACAATCTTTTCCGTTACCGACGGCAAAGCCGGGATGTAGTTCTCACTCTTTTTATTCCCAATTTCCAATCGCAGAAAATAGACACCACTCGGTAATTGTGAAAGGTCAAGGGGAAAATTATGGAAATCAGCGATATCCTCCTCTTCAACAATTTTTCCTAAATACCGCCCGCTAACATCATAAATTTTAAGAACCGCCGGGAGAGATTTTGGGGTATAATAACTTACCGAAAACCGGCCTGAGTTCGGGTTAGGGAAAATCCGAAGGTATGGGCTAAATCCCTTAATCCTAACCTTACCTCCTTCAACTAAGGCATCTTCCTTATATTTATCTGTCGTATCCCAGGAAAACATCCAGAACTCAAAGGTTTTATTCCCCTTAAAGGCATAAACATTACCCGCGGCATAAGTCAATGCCCCACCACTCTTCACCTTTTTCTCATAAGGATAATAAGTCGGGATTGGGAAGAGTTCAATCCAGGTATCAGCCTCAGTAAAATATCCCCAGAATTCATCAGAGTTGCCACCCTTAAAGAGATAGATAATTTTTCTTTTCCCATCATAAGTCATCGCCGCGCCGTCCTTAGCCTTTGTCTTCTTTCTTAACCGGTTATAAAAAGGAAGCGGTCTTTTTACATACCAGGTATCTTCATCATAGTCATAAGCAAATAACTCATTATAATAGCCCTTTAGAGCAAAAAGGTAATTCCCGGCCTTAACGAGACAACTGCCCGCCTTACACTCCCTCTGGCTTTCACCCAAGGGAACCTCTGGTAAAGTCGACCAGGAATCGCCATCAATATGATAGCGGTAGAACTCTCTTGTCTTGCTCCCTTTCAGGCAATAGATATATCGGTGAGGTCCTTTTTTTAAATAAACTAATCCCGAGCCGTATTTTATCTTTTTCAAACCCGGGACCCCTTTTGCCAGCCGATGCCAGGTATCTCCTGAACAATGGTATCGCCAGAACTCTAATGTATTATTCCCTTTTAGGGCGTATATTGTGCTATCGGTTCGGTCATAGGTTAAAGCCGCCCCGGCTTTTACCCTTTTTCTTTTCTCCGGTGAATAAGGAATCGGGCATTTCATAACCCAACTATCACCCGAGATGACATATTCCATAAATTCGTTCGTATTATTCCCCTTAAAGGCATAGATAGATTTATCCCGGCAATTGACCAGTGAACCGCCGCCTTTAATCGGTATATTTTTCTCCCCAGAGCGCACCGGGGCCTTTATCACCCAGGCATAAGGGGTAAGTGGCTCAACGATGAAATCATTCGTTTTCCAATTGTTTCCTGGATTTTCATCCCCAGCCAAGGCGACCGAACACTTAGCGGTATAATTTCCCGGAGTGGTGAAGACGAGCCCAGGAAACTCTAAAATCATTGTATCCTGAGGTAAAAGAGTGGTATCCAAACTCCGAGAATAGATAAATTCAGCACCCCGATAAACCTTAAAGGAGACGGTAAATCGGTGATTGGTGCCGCCGTAGTTAATTACCCTGACCTTTGGCCTTGCTGAGGAATAGGGGAGAAGGGCACCGGTTGGAGAAATAAGCGAATCTATCCCCACATCATTTATCTGATAATATTTCACAATTGCGATATCACCACCATAAAAATTGCCGGCAAGATAAATCTGACCCAAGTTATCCAGGACAATCCCGGTCAAGTTATCGGCGCCAGCGCTTGAATATCGTTTTGCCCAATTTTCTTTTCCGGTTGAGTCATATTTCACCACTAAGAAATCAAAATCCCCGCCCGGCGAATAACTATTCCCCGCAACATAAATATTGCCCTGATTATCAAGGCTTAATCCCCGGGCACAATCTTTTGAATTGGGCGGGTTGTTATAGTAAGAGTGCCATTTCTTATTTCCGTTCAAATCGTATTTCACTGTCAGGTAATCATCACCGCTGGCATCCCTCTTTGAACATCCGGCAATATAAATATTTCCGGCCGGGTTTAAGACAATCCCGGTTGGCCAATCGTCGCCGTTGTCCGGTGCTGTATTAAAATGCCTCACCCAGAAGGTATCGCCGTTTGGTGCGTAATATTTTATTGTCGTCACATCTAAATCACCCGTGCCTCTTTCGGTATAACCCACTACCAGAAGATTTCCCGATGGGTCAAGTTTTAGGAAGAGGGGCTTATCTTCACCGTTGGCAACCCGGCCATATCTTTTTGTCCACAAGGTCTCGCCAACCGAATTATACTTGACCGTAAGGAAATCCTCTTGGTTATCATAGAAGATAAATCCGGTAACATAGACATTTCCGTACTCGTCAACAGCAATTGCCGTTGCACTATCCTTATCATTGAACTTACTATTGTAGTATCGTGCCCAGAGGGTTTCACCCTGTGGATTATATTTAATAGTCAGATAATCAAAATCCTTTTCCGCTCGATAACTCATTCCCGTAACAT
>Ga0209102_1001389_pt1 | contig 12720 bp, 14 predicted proteins | sample ConPoolayeHmetaG_FD_185483 | JGI IMG/M metagenome (GOLD analysis project Ga0209102, IMG submission 185483) | Hot spring microbial mat communities from California, USA to study Microbial Dark Matter (Phase II) - Cone Pool mat layer H metaG... ... | reverse complement strand
GTATATATAGGGGGGTCTAGACGCCTCTGAGGCTATTCTCACGCAATCCTTTTGAAAGAAGCATCTCCACAAATCTGAGCAACTGATAACCGAAAAGTATAGCAACAAAGTACGTAGGCCACAGCATTACAGGCCAGTTCCCGGGAATATAACTCCACAAATTCATTGAAGTGGCGAAAACTTCCATTGACAATAGAGTGCATGAGCCAAGAACGCCCAACAAAAGCTGCTCTTTTACTTCTCTTCTTTCTATAAACTTCCTTCTAACAATCGCTAACACAAGCCATGCTAAGAAGAAGGCGAAGAAAAGCACGTACCAGCTTGGGCTGAACTGAACATCAAATGTCATGCCACATGCTTCGCTAACGTTACTTAAAAATGTAATCTTTTAGTTGCAGAGAAACTCTTGAATCTCGCCCTATGCAACGCCTTATTGTTAATTCAAAAAGGTTATATGTTGCTGATGCTATCTTGTAGCATTTGCGGGTGCAATGTGATGAAAGGTGACCGCCAAATTCGGAGCTAATTCTCAAAAATGGCTCAGCATGGACTATCGCCCGCTCGAACTTGAAAAAGAAATCCGCGAATTCTGGACCAAAAACCAAACACTACAAAAACTAATGAAACACAAAGAAAAAAACAACCACGGCACTTTGGGCTATGTTGAAGGACCGCCAACACTTAACGGCATACCACATGTCGGACATGCACGCGGACGTGTGATGAAAGACCTACGCTACAGATGGAAAACAATGCAAGGCTATTACATGCCATTCTGGGCAGGATGGGACTGTCAAGGCTTGCCAGTGGAGCTTGAAGTCGAAAAACGCTTAGGCGTAAAAAACAAGCTGGAACTTCTTGAAAGAGTGGGCGAAGAACTCTTTATAGAAGAATGTAAAAAGGCGATAATGAAATACCATAAAGCATGGGTGGACGTTGATAACGCATTAGGCGTTTTTATAGACCAAGACAAAGCCTACTGGACATACTTGGATAATTACATAGAACGTGAATGGCAATACCTAAAACACGCATGGGACCAAAACCTACTCGAAGAAGGGCACTACGTCGTTGCATACTGCCCCGGCTGCCAAACAAGCCTAAGCAGCGCAGAAGTTGGCTACGAAGACTCCTATAGGGAAGTAGAAGACCCAAGCATATACTTCAAATTCAAAATCGCCAACACAAAAAGCGAATATTTCCTCATATGGACGACCATGCCCTTCACGCTAATAACAGACACGATGCTAGCAGTTCATCCAGAAGCCGAATACGCCAAAGTAAAAGTAGACGAAGAACATTGGATAATAGCCAAACAACGTGTAGAGCCACTCATGCAAGAGCTTGGAATAGAAAAATACGAAGTAACAGAAACAATCAGCGGCAAAAGCCTCGAAAACACAAAATACGATTATCCACTCAAAGATTTAGTTCCAAAACTTGCAGAACTAGAAACCAAACATCCACTAGTGCACAAGGTCATATGCGAAGACTTCGTAGACATCAACACGGCAACAGGAGTCGTGCATCTATCGCCGGGAAACGGAGAAGAAGACTTCTTCGCGGCACAAAAACGTGGCGTCCCCATATTTGCGCCGTTTGATGATGAAGTTAAATTTACAAGCGACGCCGGCGCCTTCAACGGCATATTCGCAAGAGACACAGACACAATGGTCATAGAAGAACTACGCAAGAGAGGCTTACTCGTCGAAGCCAAAACCATAAGACATGAGTACCCAACATGCTGGCGCTCGCATCACAAGCTTGTCTGGCTCGCTAGAAGAGAATACTTCCTAAGAACAGACAAAATAAAAGACAAAGTCATAGAAGCAGCAGAGAAAGTTGAATACTTCTACGAAAGCCCAAAAAACCGTTTTCTCTCCTTCCTACGCGAAGGCAAACCATGGTGCGTATCACGCGAACGCGTCTGGGGGGCGCCACTGCCAATCTGGAAATGCGAAAAATGCGAAAACAAGACATTGCTATCGACTAAAAAAGAACTTATAGAGAAAGCTGCAGAAGAGCCGAAAGGCGATTTTGAGCTGCACAAGCCATGGGTTGACCGCATAACCATAAAATGCGAAAAATGCGGCGGAACAATGTATAGAGAACCATTCGTGCTTGACACTTGGCACAACAGCGGAGCATCACCATACGCACGGTTTACAGATGCTGAATTCGAAAAATATGTGCCCGCCGACTTCCTAACAGAAGGAATAGACCAAACACGCGGATGGGCAAACTCATTGCTACTAGAACATGTCATATTAACTGAAAAAGCAGAAGCTCCATACAAGGCTTTCCTATTCCAAGGCTTAGCACAAGACGCAAAAGGAAGAAAAATGAGCAAAAGCCTAGGAAACATGATAGAAGCACACAAGCTACTAGAGAAATATTCAGCGGACGTAAGCAGATTCTACATGCTACGCAAATGCTCGCCCGTGGACTTCATAAACTTTGACCTTCAAGAACTAAACCGCCGCCCATATCAGGTGCTCTCTACGCTATATCATCTAAGCAGGTTCTTCATACAAAACGCTGAATACGACAACTTCAACCCAGAAAAACATACGCTCGAATGGGCAAAGAAAGAAAATCTGCTGAAAAATCCTGACCTTTGGTTACTTTCGAAACTTCAAGAAACAATTGAGGCTTATACGGCTAAGCTCGAGACATGCGAATTTAACTTTGCCCTTGCAAATCTGGAAGACTTTGTAATAGAGACTTTAAGCAGGCTTTACGTGCCGATGGTTCGGAAAGAACTTTGGACAGACGACCCAGAAACGCTCAATAGAAGATTGGCAATATATGCAAACTTGTGGCATGTGTTGAAAACTGTTACACTTCTTTTTAACCCCATAACACCTTACTTAAGCGAAGCATTATACCAGAAAATATACAAAAAAATGGACGCAAAACTGCCAGAATCGGTAAACTTCGAAAAATGGCCAACACCAGACACGAAAATGCGAAACAAGCCTTTAGAAGAGGATTTTCAAATATTGTTCAAGTGTGTTTCACTCGTCTACGCCGCCAGACAATCAGCCAAACTAAAGCGAAGATGGCCGCTTAGAAAAGTTGTTGTTGCCGCTCCAGAAAAAACCTGCAAAGCGCTTAGGAATGTGGAAGAGCTTTTCCTCGAATTGGCTAACGTGAAAACCGCTGAGTATGTTCAAGAACATGCTACTGTGGAAGGATGGGTATCCGCTTCCGAAGATGATGTGCATGTGTTTTTGGACATCCACAGAGACGAACGCTTGCTCGGCGAAGGACTGATGCGTGATTTAGCTCGTAGAGTTCAATCTTTAAGAAAGGAAAGAGGTTATGTGCCCACGGATGTTTTGGAGGCGGTTTACATAGCTGAACTTGACGAAGAAAGCGTTAGGCTACTGAAGCCTTACTTGGAGGAGATGACAGAGCTTGTCAGAACCAAAAAAGTCTACATACAATACAAACGCGAAGAAGCCGAAGCAAAATGGCAAGAACATCAACTTGACGATAAAAAAATCTACATAGCAATACCCTAAATCTCTTTTTTGAACCCTGTATGCTTACAGTAACTATTGACAAGTTAAAGATGCTTAATTATCAGAAGAACTACTAATTTCATAGAAAAGGAAGGTGTAAGCATGGGGTTTATCGGAGATTTAGCTCAAACAATACTCATAACTTGGATTGCATTCTGGGTTTTTGCAATATTCTATTTCATTGCGTCGGGGCAGATTGCAATGGCCGTCTTATTTATCGTGGGATTAACTATCCCTTCATCCATGATAGCATATGAATACTGGAAAGACAAAAGAAAAAAGAAGGAGTAAGATAATAGCAGTGAAAACAGCAGATGCCAAACGTGTTCGCAAACCCAAACTTCCAAAGAAGAGGATTCTGAAAAAGAAAAGAAGGAAAAAGCCATGAGCATCGGATATGAAATAGTTATCCTAGGAATGATGATTCATGGAGCAGCTGCCTTCGGATTAGGGTTTATGTGGAGTTTGATACCCAAAAAAGTAATCGGCTTATCAGGATTTGTGCTTTTTTACATTGCCATATGGTACACAGCAACGTTCAATTTCCAGATGCTGATACTCAGCACATTCTATCCTCTCTACGTCATCGTTGGGCTAATTAGTTTTGTTTTCGGAGCCTACTGGCTGGGTAAGAAGGGCTATTATAAGAAGCGTATGAAACAGCAGAAGGAAAGTGTTGGGTCATGAAGTGTAAATTCTGCGGTAAAGAAGTTGAAATTCCTTTTAAGTGTAATTTTTGCGGAAACTATTTCTGTTTGGGGCATAGACTTCCAGAAAGTCATAACTGCTCTGAAGCTCCACCCAGAACACCTTTAGGAAGTTGGGAAACAAAACAAAAGTTGAGGATGGCTAAAGAAGAGAAGAAGAAAGAGAAAAGCATGATGATTTCAGAGGGAGATTTTCATTTCATAAAAAAGGAAATACCATTAGTTGATACCAAAAGGTTGATGTCCAATAAAGAGGAAAAGAAATCAAGATTTAGTTTATTTAAGCGTAAAAAAGGAAAGTGTTGAGTCATAACTGAAAACACAAACGAAAGCTCAAAATACTTTCTTAATCTTCTCTTCAAAAAGTCGGGCCGGTAGTTCAGTCTGGTATGAACGCCTGATTCGCAATCAGGAAGCCGCGGGTTCAAATCCCGCCCGGTCCATCATCATTAATGTCCTTAAACCAGAAAATTAACCAGCGATTCATTTTCTCAGTCCATAATACATATTACCCGCAAGATTCAGAGGTGATTAAGAGGCTTTAGCGTTGACCGAATCTGTATCTGAAGAGAAGATAGTCATATCAGCGGAGGCAACGCCATTTAGTGAAGAAATAGCTGAAAGATGCACTGTTGTTTATGAAACTTGCATTGAGCCCAATGGGATAGAGGCAATTGGGGAAAAAATCAAAGTCCAGCTGTTTACCAGATTTGGGTTCATAAAGCCTAGACCCGAAGACATTCAGCTCGTTTCCATCGATAAGTACTATGAACCATACATGACGGTCAGTGGCAGGTATCTGATTGATTACTATCGCAGATGCGCCTATGCGATCAGAGTTGACAGAAGAGTGCAAGAAGTTATTATTTCAAAACAAAAATATATGCCCGAGCAGCCGAAGGATTCTTCTGTGAAAGATTTTAATGTGCTTAAACTTCATGGGGAGGAGCGGCTGATGATTGAGGTTAAGGATTCTCTTATTTTAAACAGGTTCGGACGAGAAGTCTCGCCTAGAGAACTTACATCTGCTACTCCTGAGAGAAACCCAGAGGAGATATTGGCGGCATTTGGTGTGAAGGAAAACACTCGGGATATTGACTTAGAAATAATCCGTTCCAAAATATTCAAACGCCCGAGAGACATAAGCAGAGTTGCCACTGAACTTTTTGAAGTCACCGAGCGAACCATAATTTACACTCCAAGATTTAGAGTGCTGTACACAAACGTAAAGACGGGTGAGATGAAAGCTGTAGAATTTGACGGTGTTACAGCTCAGAGAATTCAACATCCCTACCCTAATCCCCAATTTTCCAAAAAATCGGTTTAATTTCTTTGTGATAGCCAACACAATGAGACCATCACTTTACTCTTTGAACTGCTCTTAGCTAGGATGCTAAAACCTTTTTTTAAATGTTTGCGGTAATGATTCAATCAATCAAAAAATATCGGTTTAAATTATCGACGTGAAGACGCAATGTTGCTCCCTTTCTGCAAAATATCCTTATAATGAGTTTAAAATGAAACTTCAATTAGAGTTGGAGTTTTAGATTTAAATAAGAAGCTTACAAAGTTAATTTCTCTTTAGGCTGGGCTTTCTAAAATTAGTTTTAGTTTTTCGGCTATATCCCTTGATATTGGGAGTATGGCGTTTTGAGAGGCTTTCCATATTTCTATGCCGACTAGGTTTCCGTCTTTGTCGACGTCTATGTAGGCGTCTTCGCTTAACATTTGAGTCTCTGTTATGTTTGAGTCTTTAAATTTTATGTATAATATGTCTGATTCTCTGTCATATTCGACTTTCACTTGATTTTCACCCATGTTCTGTCTTGTAGTTTTCTGCTGATTATTTCTTGGGCGTTTGACGTTATAAACGTTGTTACAATTTTAATTTCGTTGTTTTCTTTAGAGTATGCGACTAATAGATGTTTTTCGTCAAGTTCTTTGAAGGCGATTGTTGTATCAGTGCTTAGGTCATAAAACGTTTGGGATGACCGTAATACTGTGTCTAATATCATTTTTTCTGTTATGCCTCTTTCGGCAACTCTGACTTTTGCATGTTTTGTATATTTCATGCTAGTACAACTCTTTTTCTACCGCTTGAGATTCGGCTAGTTAGTTTATTATAGTTGTGGTTGCGGTATGATTGCCCATAAGACTACGCTGGCAGCAGAGTTCAAACATCAGTTTAAAATATCGGAGTTAAGACTTGATTCTCTTTCCTTTCAAAGAAATATCAAGAAATTGAGCTTAAAACGAGATTTTAAGGGTGCAGCTTCTCATCTTCCACCTTATTCAACCACGCCACCATGAACGAACGATTGTAACAGCATAAATATCTTCTTGATCTACAGAATAAGGTTTGATGTGAAGAAAAATGGATAAGATAAAGATCATGCTTGTTGGATACGGCTCTCAAGGTACAAGAATCGCAGAAGCTGTTCTCGCTCAACCAGATATTCAGCTAGTTGGAATAGGTTTGAAGGCACCCGACATATTTGCACACATGGCATTCAGAAAAGGGTTCCAAATCTACGCGATGAGCAAGGAAGATGTTCACAAGTTTGAAGAAGCGAAAATTGTTGTGCAAGGACTGCTTTCTGCTGTACTTTCTGAAGTAGATGTAGTCGTAGACGCTACACCTGCAGGGATTGGCAGGAAAAACAAAGAAGAGTTTTATTCAAAACAAGATGTCAAGAGTATTTTCCAAGCAGGTGAAGCCTTTGAGGTCGCGGATATTAAAGCATTTTTATCAAGTGTAAACTATGATAATGCTAAGAAAGCAGATTCGGTGCGCATTCCGTCACCCTTTGCCGTCTCCTTAGCGAGAACCTTAAGACCATTGGACCTTAGGTTCGGCATAAAACACGCGGTATGCACGCTTATTCGCCCCGGATCTGAACCTATGAGGGGGCATTATGGACCGGTTGACACGATAATTCCTGACATGCCATACGTCGCACAAAACATTCTTCGCGAAGAAATGCAACAAATGTTTCCGAAAGATATCATTTTCACATCCCTTGCAGTTCCATCTATTCTATTAGCCGTTGAGGTTATGGTAATTGATTTGGAACAAGAGGCATCAGAGGAAAAAGTCATAGATCTTCTCAGCAGGATTCCAAGAACCATACTTATAAGAAGCAGTATGGGGTTGCACTCTACAGACACAGTCTTTGAATACATGCGAAGAGTCGTTCGCCCTTCCGCTGACATTTACGAGCTATGTACATGGCGCGAACATGTGGAAGTAACGAATTGCAGACTGAAGCTTGTTCAAGCCTTCGATCCTCACTGCGTCCAAACTCCAGAACTAATAGACGCGATAAGAGCTTTGACAGGAAAAGTGAAAAAGGCAGAAAGTCTCAACCGGACTGACAAAATATTGAAAATTCTTGGTCCGGGTATGTATCCAGCCTGATGTGTGGTTGAGAAACATTTCTAGGTACCTTGATAACAAATGGCAGCCGTTTCATACAGAAATAGTACCTAAAGTCTACCTGTTTTGTTGGTAGCCCGGGAGAGGTTTGAACTCCCGTTTACTCTCAATCTCCATGGAGTCAGTTTTCCTAATGTACTATACAACCGAAAAATTATAGCGTATCGAACTACAAATAGCGAACAGGCAGGTGCAAACCATTGCATAAATCAGTCCAAGATACGGCACAAAAAATAAAGCGACTTGAAATCAGAGGAGCCAGAAAGATCGCCATAGCAGCAATAAAAGCGATAGAAACCTCGGCAAACCAAACGAAGGCGAAAAGCAAAAAAGAATTCTTGAAAGAGCTTCTGGAAGCTAAGCAAATTCTCTTTGCTTCGAGGGAAACTGAGCCTCTTATGAGAAATTCGCTCCGTTGGATAATTAATCAGGTAGAAAAGAGTGAGGAGAGAAAGGTTAGTAGACTGACTAGAATTGTCTCGTCAGCAGCGCAGCAATTTTTGAAGAATCTTGAAGAATCGAAGGAGAAAATTGCAGAAATAGGAGCTCGAAGAATACGCGATAACTCGGTGATTTTTACACATTGCCATTCCTCCACAGTTACTTATTTGCTGAAAAAGGCTAAAGAGGAAGGAAAATCGTTTGAAGTAGTCTGCACTGAAACCAGACCCTTCTTTCAAGGAAGAATAACCGCCAAAGAAATGGTCGAATTAGGTATTAAAACGACTCTTATAGTAGATTCAGCCGCCCGCTTTATCATGAATCAAGTTGACCTCGCAATCGTCGGAGCAGATGCAATAACCTCGGAAGGAAACGTGATAAACAAAATTGGAACAAGCGCCATGGCTCTCATAGCCAAAGAAGCCAGAACACCCTTCTACGCAGTATCAGAACTTCTGAAATTTGACCCAGCAACAATGTATGGCGACTATGAGAAAATAGAGGAACGAAGCTCTGATGAAATCTGGAAAAATGCGCCCAAAAAGCTGATAATAAGAAATCCTGCCTTCGACGTAACAAGACGCGATTTTATTCACGGCATAATATGCGAGGAAGGAATAATTTCGCCGCACTCAGTGATTGAAGTCATGCGTAGAAAATATCAATGGGTCTTTGAATAAGCACAGTTATCGGTTTATTGCTTCCAAATTTTCAACGCTTTCGCAAGCTCCTTATGCTTTTTGGCATACTCACTAAGCGCTTTTCCCTCCAAAACTGCATCAACCGCCTGACGCATAGCTATTGCTCCAGCTGAAGTTCCATTCGTATGTCCATGGATGCCTCCGCCTGCTTGTATGACAAAGTCTTTCCCAAAGAAGCCGATTAACGCTGGAACAAGTCTCGGGTGTAAGCCGCCAGAAGCTACAGGTAAAACCTTCTTTAGGCTGTCCATTTTCATTTTCAATGCTTCAACATTCTCAATAACATCTTCCTTACTCTCAAACATTTTACCCACAACGGTTCCAACATGAAGTTGATCAACACCTATGGCCCTTGATATTTTAGCTATTACAAGCATGGAAATCCCATGTTTGGGGTTTTTAGTGAACGCCGCATGTCCAGCTCTATGTGCGTGAATCACAAGATTGAAGTTCTGGTCTCGTAGAGTTTGCAGTGCAGAAAAGCCGCATGTTAGAATGTCGACCATAATGTATTCTCCGCCATGCTTCAGCACAGTTTCTGCGCGTTTGAGCATTTCTGAAGTTTCTGCTGTAACGTTAATCATGTAGACCTTTTTTTCGCCAGTTTCCCTTTCAGCCTTATCTCTGCTCTCCAATGTTTTGACGAGGCGCTCTTCAAATCTGTTAAATCGTTGACTGCTCAGGTTTTCATCATCCTTGACAATGTCGCATCCGCCAGCCCACGCTTCATAGGCAACTCTCACATGGTCAACAGTTTTTAACCCAAGCTTGGGCTTGATTATGGTTCCTACAAGAGGACGATTATAAACTCTCAGAAGCCTACGAATTCCCTCAATCCCAAACTTTGGACCCTTGAAGCTTTTGACAAGCCTCGAAGGAAAATCAATGTCGCTCAATCGCAAGTTCCTTAGTGTTCGCAAACCAAACACGTTGCCAGCAACGCTGCTTAAAATGTTAGGCATATTCCCAGCTTCAAACAATTGTATTGGATAGGCTATTTTTGCATAATTTCCTTCTATGCTAAACACGCGGGCAGCAAGCTTTCTAATGTAAGCTCTTTCGGTCGTAAGCTCGGTCCATGTTCCTATCGAACTTTCAGCAGCAACTCCGCCAGCAGCTTCCTTAATGCTTATGCCATCTGGCTCAACAAAAAACTTGCAAACGACATCTGTTTCTTTTGGCTCGTATTTCAAGTCAACAAAATCAACATATTGCATGTCTAAACAACCTTCAGCCTTATTTTAGGATTGAACGCCTTAAAACCTTTAACTGTTAACGTTGCTATTAACAGAAACGTGAACAAAATGAAGCTTAAAGCGAGGCTTTTGGACATTCAAGCAGGTGGAAGAAGAATAGCAATATTGGATGATGAAACCGCCAGTTTGTTAGGTTTGCACTCTTCCGATCGTGTCAGAATACGTCATGGAAACAAGCAGATAGTCGCAATTGTTAACATAGCCAGCAACTTTTCCCGCAAGCACATAGGGCTTTACAGAGAAACATCAAAAATGCTTGGAATAAAACAAGACGAAGTTCTTGACGTCGAACATGCACTCATTCCAGAATCGCTCAGCTACGTACAAGCAAAGATACAAGGCGAACGATTACAAGAAAACAAGATAAAAGCCATAGTCAGAGACGTAGTGGAACACCACCTAAGCGATGCTGAAATTGCAGCTTTCTTAACCGCATTACATGCCCACGGATTAAACATGACCGAAATCGAAGCCCTATCAAAGGCGATGGTTGAAACTGGCTGCACGCTCAAACTTGACAAAAAACCCATCTTGGACAAGCACAGCATAGGCGGCATACCAGGAGATAAGACGACAATTCTGATCGTGCCAATAATAGCTGCAGCAGGCTTTACTATACCTAAAACCTCATCGAGAGCAGTTACTTCTCCAGCAGGAACAGCTGATCGCGTCGAAAACATATGCCCAGTAAATCTGACTATCGACGAAATAACGGAAGTTGTGAACAAAACAAACGGATGCATGGTTTGGGGCGGCGCATTAGAACTAGCACCAGCAGACGACCTCTTCATCCAAGTTGAATATTCGTTGGGAATAGACCCACTTTTATTACCATCCATCATGAGCAAGAAGAAAGCCATTGGCGCCACACACGTGGTTATAGACATTCCAACGGGAAGAGGCGCAAAAATAAAGACAATAGGAGAGGCTCATGCTCTTGCCTACGATTTCATAGAACTTGGGAAACGCTTAGAACTTAACATTCAATGTGCAATAACTTTTGGCGAACAGCCTCTAGGATACGCTGTGGGCCCTGGCTTGGAAGCGAGAGAAGCATTAGAGACAATAATGGGAAATGGTCCCGTAGACCTTAAAGAGAAGGCAACAGACTTGGCAGGAATACTTTTCGAAATGTTTAGCGCAGGAGATGGAAAACAGAAGGCTGAAAGAATTTTAAATTCGGGCAAGGCTGAAAGAAAGCTTCGAGAAATAATAGAAGCGCAAGGTGGAAACCCAAGAATCAAACCAGACGACATAACAATTGGAGACAAAAAAGTGGAGATTGCAGCAGAAAAAGACGGTATGATTCTGTGGATTAATAATCAATACATTGCTCAGATTGCGAGAGAAGCAGGCGCTCCGAAAGAAAAAGGCGCTGGCGTGAAGCTAAAAGCAAAACAAGGAGACCTTGTCAGAAAAAACAATGTACTTTTTGAAATATATGCTGAAAGAAACACGAAGTTGGAAACAGCGGAGAAGTTGGCAAGAAGGCTTAAGCCCATTGGTGTCGGCAAGAAATGGGAAGAGCAAATGCTCATGGACAGGATTCCAACACGGATGTTGCACAGAAAAGCCTTTACTATAGATCGCTAGCAGTTTCGGGACGTAGAACTACGTGTAACTCTGTTTTTTTGGTGTGGTAGATTTTGCGCATTCCACTTTTTATTGAATTCTCATTTTCTTTAGAATTGTCCTAGAAAACAGCACTAGAAACACAAGAAGGGTCGCTGTAATGGCTAATAGATAGTTTCCTGCGCCTACTACTAAGCCGATTGCTGCCGTTGCCCACAAGCTCGCAGCCGTAGTTATTCCCACAACCTTGTCCTGTTCGGCAATTATTGTGCCTGCGCCTATAAAGCCGATTCCTGTAACTATGCCTGCAGCTATTCGGGCAGGATCTATGCTAAACTCCTGTAGAGAAACTATCGTAAAGAGGCATGAGCCTAAGGAAACAAGCATGTGCGTCCTTAGCCCCGCTGGTTTATGGGTTATTTCTCTCTCGATTCCAACAACTGCGCCTAGTACTATTGCCAGAATTAGGCTAAGAACCGATTCTATTGTAACCGAGTTCATAGGCAAATGATATGCACTTCAACAATAAAAAAATAGCGCGAACTACAGTGTTTACATGTTTTCCTTAATCATGTTTGCCAGTCGCTTGATTCCCTCGTCAATCTGTTGTTCTGTTGGAAACGAGAAGTTTAGCCTCATTGTGTTCTGTCCTTTGCCGTCGCAGTGAAAAGCTGAACCGACAACATAAGCCACCTTGTTCTCGATTGCCTTCGGAAATAGCTCAGTAGCGCTCATCTTCTTCGGCAATTTTGCCCACAGAAACAATCCGCCCTCTGGTTTAGACCATTCCACGCCTTTCGGCATGTACCTCTCCAAGGCATTCAGCATCACTCTCAACTTTTTACCATATATTTCACGTATCTTCTCAATCTGCCCAGAAAGAAGACCCTTTCGCATAAATTCAACAGCAATAAGCTGAGTGAAAACTATGGAACACAAATCCATGCTCTGCTTTGCAACTACCATACGATCCATCCACGCAGTCGGAGCCAATATCCAAGCTAACCGCAGTCCAGGACCCAGAATCTTCGAGAAGGTACCCAACACCATAACATGCTCTTGGTGGTCCAAACTATAAAT
>Ga0209102_1001388_pt1 | contig 12736 bp, 13 predicted proteins | sample ConPoolayeHmetaG_FD_185483 | JGI IMG/M metagenome (GOLD analysis project Ga0209102, IMG submission 185483) | Hot spring microbial mat communities from California, USA to study Microbial Dark Matter (Phase II) - Cone Pool mat layer H metaG... ... | reverse complement strand
CATATAAGAGATAATCGCTTTTTTGCTTTTCCTCCTCTAATTCTGGATGATTTAGAGGTATTTAGCGATGACCTTCTTTCTAGGTACGATGTCCCCGAACACCACAGTGCGCTAAATTGCCCAACGGTAATCGGTAAAGAAGACGCAAAACCGCTTTGAACTTTGAGTTCTCAATATAAAGTCTACTCTTCCATCTTTTTTATCGTCTCTTTGCCGGCGGCGATGATTAAAGAGAGGAGTTCAGCCGGTTCAACCTTTTCCCGGTACTGGATAAACTTCACGAGCATCGGTAAATTAAAACCGGCGATTATCTCAATATTTTTAAACTTCTTCTTCAAGGGGTAACAAATATGCCAACAACTACTGCCGGTCATATCAACAAAGAGAAAAACCGACCTTCTCCCTAATCTTAATAACCTCTTTTCCAGTCTTCTCACCAAGGTTTCCGCAGAGAGACCGGAGTTAGTAATAAAGGCAAAGTTGGGAAGTTTACCAAAAAAGGTCTTCAAGGTTTTTTGGAAGGCCTTTGGTAAGTCGGCGTGGGCAAAGATGATGCCGTAGACTTTTTTTCGACTTATCGGGGTAGTCCGATTATTCAATATCATCAGTTATGAAGCGGTCAACGGTTGGTTTGCCTTGAATTATCCGGTTGATTTCTTCGTAAAATGTCTTGGCGGGGTGGTAGCCAAGAATCTTTGAGAGATGATTCTTGGCAATTACCTCACAAATTAATGCCAGGTTCTTTCCTGGTATCACCGGTATTTTTATCAGGGGGATTTTTACACCTAAGATTTCGGTAAATTTATCTTCTAAGCCAATTCGCTCAACCTCCATCCTTCTCTCAAAGGGCACAAGTTCGACGACGACCTCAATCCGTTTTTGGATCCTTATCGCCCGGACACCAAACAGGCTGTAGATATCTAAAATCCCGACACCGCGAATTTCAATATGATGCCTCAGTTTCTCTGATTTTGCCGCACTGTAGCCGATGACAATTCCCTCCCCGCGTTTAAGGATTCTAATCAAATCATCCGCGACCAACCGATGGCCGCGGGCGACCAAATCTAAGGCGCATTCACTCTTACCAATTCCGGACTGGCCAATAATTAGCAAGCCAATGCCATAGACATCAACCAAATCACCGTGAAGATGCGTCTCCGGGGCTAACATATAACTTAAATAAGTCGTCAATTTATGGATGAGGGCGATAGTTGGGAGTTCGGTCTTAAAGACTGGGATTGAATCCTGGATGAACTCCTCAAAGACAGTAGTCGGTTGGGTGAAGATAAAGCAGGGGGGTGAAAGATGAAAAAGATTCTCTACCGCTTTTTCCCGTTTCTCTTTTTTTAGGGTAAGGAGATAAGAATATTCGGTTCGCCCAATAATTTGAATCCGTTCCCTGGGGAAATGTTCCGTATATCCGGCTAATGCCAGACCAGGGCGATTGATATCTGGTGTGGTGACCGTTTTTTCTAATCCACCCTCTCCGCCGAGCAATTTTAATTGCCAATCTTCTCTCTTTTCTTCGTAGAGGGTCTTTACGGTAATTTCTTTCCTCTTTTCCATCTCTCTTTTATCCGCTCATCTTCTTTGTGGAGTTGAGTGAAAAGTTTATCTAAGGCGGCACTAACCGCTACTCCTAAATCCGGGTGTCGGCTTTGCGATGTTAGGAGCCCATATTTTAGGTCAACCTTTCCCTCCGCAGTAAAGTGGGATTTGTCTCGGGAAATGATGAGGTGTAGGTTAATAATCTTGGTGGCATATTTATCAAATTTCCTTTGCTTTTTGGTAATTAATTGTCTCACCCTTTCCGGGAGGTCAAAATGTCGGGAGGTAATTGTGATTTCCATATACCCTCCTTGAACATCACTCAAATTTCTTTTCTTGCCTCAATTGCCTGGGCGATGGTGGCAATATCGGCTAATCCGATACTACTGCCGAAGGGCAACCCCCGGGCAATCCGAGAGACTTTACCCACCAGTGGCTTTAAGATTTTTGCCAGGTAGTTAGCGGTTAATTCCCCTTCGGTTGTTGGGTTAGTAGCAATGATTACCTCTTTTATATTATTACCCTTTACCCGGTCAATAAGTTCCTTGACCCGGAGATTCTTTTGGGTCGGAGCGGCGGTGAGGACACCACCGAGGATGTGATAGAGCCCTTGATAAGAATTTGCCTTCTCAATCGCAAAGAAGTCCGAGACCTCTTCTACGACGCAGATGACATCTTTATCTCGTTTTGGGTCGTTACAGATTTTGCAGGGTTCTTTATCGGTAATATTGAAACATATCGGGCAGACTCGGGTACGCTTCCGGAAGTGGAGAATTGAGGCAATAAAGTCCTTCACCGTCGCTTCGTCCATTTTTAATAGGTAAAAGGCAATCCGTTCCGCCGTCCGCCTTCCGATACCTGGGAAATGGGTAAGGTGGGTAACTAACCTTTTTAACTCCTCACTCATTTAGCTTGAAGGTGAATAGATATCCTGGGTTATTTTTAAGGAGATGATTTCTAATAGTATCTCCGGGGAAGATGTGCGTTTCATCTGCCCTTCATTAGCAAGCAGGGTGTTGAGTATTGATAGAACTTTCTCCGTAGTAAAGAAGCAAGCGATTTGGAGAAATTTTTTATAATCTTCGGCTGAGAGTCCTAAGGTAGGAGAGGGAAGTTCATATTTCAAGAGGAGAAGTGTCCGAAAGAATTTTATTGCGCCGCTAAAAAATTCTATTGGGTCATAGCCGGATTCATTCAATTGACCGATGAATTGGAGGAGTGCTTTTATATCCTTTTGGTAAAGGAGGTGGGAGTAAGTAAAGAATATATCCTCGGGGATGATACCGAGAATATCTTCCACCATTTTTGGGGTGATTACCTTATCACCATAGGCGGCGAGTTGGTCTAAGATTACCTCACCGTCTCGGATCGCGCCGTCGCTTTTCCGAGCGATGGCATAGAGTGCCGCTTCTTCAATTTTTATGTTTTCCTTCTTAGAGATAAATCGTAAACGGTCAACAATTTCTTCGATAAGCCCTTTTCGGAAATCAAATCGCTGACAGCGACTGATTATCGTCTCCGGGACTTTATGGGGAGCAGTCGTCGCCAAGATGAATTTAACATGGGGTGGCGGTTCTTCTAAGGTTTTTAAGAGGGCGTTAAAGGCTGGGTCGGTTAACATATGGACTTCGTCAATTATATAAATCTTGTAGCGGGAGAAGACCGGGGCATACTTAACATTTTCTCGGATGTTCCGCACTTCATCAATACCGCGATTAGAAGCACCGTCAATCTCTAAGACATCAATACTGCGGGAGTTGGCAATATCAACACAAGGGGGACATTTCCCACAGGGCAAAAAACTTATTCCTTGGAGGCAGTTTAAGCTCTTGGCCAATACCCGGGCGGTGGTTGTTTTACCTACTCCCCGAGGACCACAAAATAGGTAAGCGTTGGCTATCCGGTTATTTTCTATTGCTTTTTTTAAGGTATTTTTGATATGGTCCTGCGCCCAGATTTCGTCAAAGGTCTGGGGTCGGTATTTGAGGGATAAGACCTTAGCCATATTTTATTGGTAAAGAAGCCAGGTGAGAAATAGGCGGTCGTGCGACAAGTTTGCCGGCAAGAGAAGAGAATCAAAGAGGCTTCGGCTCCGGTCAGGTTTCCTGACAACTAACTCTCCATTCTTTACCGTTGCTACCTTCCGGTCCTGGCGGGGTTTGGAATAAGGGTTATTGTCAGACCCAACCCTCATCACCTACTTCCTTTTTGATTTTCCTCTCCCCTTACCGTCTCCCTTGCCCTTCGGTCCCGCATCAGGCGGATTTCGGGAGGAGGGGACCGCCAGCCCCCCACCTAGCACGACCGCCCTCTCCTATTGGAAGGCAACCGGTTCGGCTAAGAGGTTTTTTATCTTAACCCCTTGCGTTCGCTCTTTATCAATTACTCCCTTATCGACTAAATAGAGGAGATAGGATGAGATTTGTGCTTCATTGATTCCGGTTAATTTCTGAAATTCCGGGAGATTAAAATCGGCGAGTTGCTCCGGATCCAAGTTCAATCTGGTTAAGAAGATTTTTCGCACTTGGGGGGCTTCTTTGTCAATAATGGTAATTGCCATGTCGGTGGCAATCTTTATCCTAATTGCCACCCTTCGCCTCTGGCGGAAAAGTAAGGGGTTTAGGGCGTAGAGACAACCGGGATAAGGGGTGATGATTGACTTCGGCAGAAAGCCATCCAGAAGTAGGACGAGACCTTCTTTTATCGCCTGGGTGCGATAAGGTTCCCAGAGAATTCCCGCTGCTAATTCGTGATTCTTGATTTTATTTAAGATTTCGGATTGCGGGAGCTCAAAGGTTAAGACCTCGGTTGGTTTTACTCCGTTTTCGGTTAAAATTATCGGGACAATCTCTTTCAATGCCGGGGGGATACCTAACTTTTTACCCTTTAGGTCTTTGAGCGATTTTATTTTTTCCTTCGGATGGATAAAGAAACCATCAACTGGAATGCCGGTGCGAAAATCACTACTGATAAAAACTTTAACCGATTCGTTTTTCTCACACACCCGTTTAAGAACCGTTGACCAGGGAAGAACCGCTAAGTCGATCTCCTGGCTAAGCAGTTTGTCATAGAGATAATCCGGGTCTTCGGAATAGAAATAGACCGGTTTTAATTTCTGTCCCTGAAAAAATCCCTTGGCCTCGGCGAGATAGGGGATAAGGGAACCTACGGAATTGTCAACACCGATTTTCAACTCATAGACTTTGCCTTCCTGGTATTGAGGATAGATGAGGATATACAAAAGGGTTAGGGCAAGAATAATGATAAGGATATTTAATAGGGTTTTCACTTTCTTTCCTTTTTTATTTCTTCCATCTTGATATATAACTCTTCGGCCTTTTTCTTATTTCCCTTCTCCCGATAGGCAACCACTAAGTTTTGGTAGGCGTCAAGGTTTTTTGGGTTGAGCAAGATGACTTTCTCAAACGATTTGATTGCGGAATCGTATCGGGACAAATCTTTTTCCCAATCAGCAATTCTCACCTGACAGGCCCCGAGCAGGATGTAAATATTTTCTAAGAACTGGGGCTCAAAAGGTGAGAGGAAGGGGGTGAGGGTATCAAGGAGATAGAGATAAGAAAAGTTCCCTTCTTTTATCTCGGCGGCGATTGCCGCGGGTAAGAGAAGAAAGACCTGACTCCCCCTCTCTTCAAAGAGGGGGCGAATCTTCTCTTGGAGACTTCCTGACAGTTTCGTCAGGGGTAAACCGGTAGATAATTCCTTAAAAATTACTTCCGCCTCAGCGGTTTTATCTTTCTTCTTTAAGGCCTCGCCTAAGGAATACTTAACAATTCCCAGCCGATACCGGGCATCTAAATTTGTTGGGTCAAAAGTTAGAGCCGCGTTGAAGGAACTCTCCGCGACGATTAGATAGCGGTGTTTTCCGCTATCAGAAGGAGAAGTGGCGGAAAGTTGAAGATAGCACTCACCAATTCGGGCATCGGCCTGGGTCTTTTCTAAGATCGTGTTGTGAAGTTCCAGAACTAATTGGGCTAAGGTTCTTAACTTTGGCGGGAGACGAAGGGAATCTTCCACATAGCGGCGAAATTCTTCCACATCTCTTTTTTGATGGAGGACGAGTAATTTATTTATCGCCGCTTCGGCATCTTCCCGTTTCAGTTCCCGTTTTATCTTCTCCCGATATTCGGCAATCCCTATTTCATAAAGGTTGCTCGCCTTCTGGTAGGCAAAAGCCGCACTATCCCAGACCGCGGATGAGAAGTAATAAATCCCTAAGGTATTGTAACCTTGGGGGGCAAGTGAGTCTCTTTTAATCAGGTCCGAGGCGAGTTGGTAAAGTTCCGATTTCTTATGCAACTGGGAATAGAGTTGGGCTAAGACGGTATAACCAATCGGGCGCTTCTCGTCAATGACGATACTCTTTTCGGCATAAGGAAGTGCTGATTCGTATTGGTTCTGAGTGATAAGTTGTTGGGCATATTGGAGGAAGGTCTTCCAGACAATGAGTCTTTTATCTTCTTCTCTCTTTGTGATGAGGATGAAGGATGTATCTAATCGGAAGGATTTAAGGAGATGGAAAGCGGCGGATGAGACCTCGCCTAATTGGGCCAGGGTGAGTCCGAGCCAGAAATTGGCTTCCGCGGCTTCGGGTCTTTCCTTTAAGGCAAATTCAAACTGCTCTTTCGCCTTTTCATATCTCCCTTCCCGATAATGAATCTTTCCGCCATTCATCCGGGCGTGATAAGGAACCTGAGCGGAAAGATTAAATGCCAATAAGGAAAAAAGAAGGGATATTAATTTAAGTTTTCTATGTGTTATTCTCTTAGCCATAGAACTCCTTCCTACGGAACAGAACTCTGACTTCTTGGTTCAATAGAACTTTTCTCTTGTCAGAAATCATCTTCTATTATACTCAAACATAGAATAGAAGTCAAGGGGCAACCCTAAATTATTCCCAATTTATCCTTGACGGTTGAGATAATTTTGGTATAATATCTGTGGTCCGTTCCCCGTCGGTCTTTAATTCACGGGCAACGGTCAACGGAAAGAGGAGGAGATATGAAGAAGATATTCTTAGTTTTATTGATGTTTTACCTTTTTTCTTTTGCCCTCTCCCAAATTTCTGGTTTCGTTCCGGGGGAGATTATTCTTCAGTTCTCCCCAGAATCCCGGTTGAGTTTAGAGAGAGGGTTGAATAATCAACTTACCATTAAGGAAGGTATTGTATTGACCGGTCTTCCCAATGTTGACCGTTTGAACCAACTCTATCGGGTAATTGCGGCAAGACCAGTGGTCAGAAGGGTTGATGCGAAGGTAGAGAGATTTAACCTTGACCTTATCTATTCTTTTCTCTTTGCCGATAAAGGTATTGATGTTGAGAAGATAGTAAAGGAATACGCTTCACTTCCGGAGATAGAATACGCCCTACCCAATCTCCTTATTCCGGTTGATAGAATTCCTAATGACCCACGCTTCAGTTCTCAGTGGCATCTCTCCAAGATGATGTGTCCCGAGGCCTGGGACTTCTCAACCGGTGATACAACGGTGACGGTTGCAGTAATTGACCAGGGGATTGATTACGGGCATCAGGACCTAATGGGTAGTTTCTGGGTGAATCGGGCAGAAGATATAAATAATAATGGAAGGCTTGATACATTACCACCGCCCGAGGGTGACCTTGACGGTATTGACCAGGATAACAATGGTTACTCTGATGATGTGATTGGGTATGATTTCGTCGGCGTTGACCCTAACCCGATGCCTGAAGGGCAAGATAACCACGGGACAATATGCCATGGCATTGCCTGCGCCCGAACCGATAACGGCATCGGTGTGGCATCAGTTGGCTGGAGTGTCCGGGGGATGAATTTAAGATGCGGTGCGGGTGGCTACATATATCTGACACAGGCAATAGCAGGGATAATTTATGCCGCCCAGATGGGGGTCTTTGCTATTTCCAATAGTTATGGTGGGACCAGTTTTTATCCGCCCTTAAACAATGCGATACAGTATGCCTGGGCACAGGGATGTGTTATTTCGGCTTCGGCGGGAAATACATATAGTGGTGGCATGCCCTACTATCCGGCTTGTTATGATAATGTGATTGCCACTGCGGCCAGTGACCGGAATGACTGGCATTCAGTTTGGGGCGGTGGTCAGCAATCAAATTATGCCGATTGGGTTGATGTGGCGGCCCCGGGCAGTGCGGTCTTAACGACGACCAATAATCAGGGCTATGGCGCCTATGACGGGACATCAATGTCTTCGCCTTGTGTCGCTGGTCAGGCGGCATTGCTAAAATCGGCGTTCCCCTCTTTAACCAATGACCAGTGCACAACGAAGATATTTTTGACCTGTGACACAATGCCGGATACCCTTTATCACCAGGGTCTTTTAGGACACGGTCGGATAAATGTTGGGAAGGCAATCTTCTCTTTTCTCTGGTGCAATTTGACTGTGGTAAACTTCCGAATAAATGATGCGGCCGGAAATAATAACGGGGTTCCGGAACCCGGGGAGGTCTGTGGTCTTATCGTAACTCTCAAAAATCAGGCAGGCTGGCAGGATGCGGAAAATATCACGGCCACTATCTCATCCAGTAATCCATTTATGGAGATTCTAAAAAGTAGCGCCGGTTTTCCCAATATCCCCGCCGGCTCAAGCGGTGATTGCTCGGCGGATTCTTTTGTCATTCGCTTCCGCTCAAATTCACCACCCCAAAGAGTTAAGTTTCTCCTTTCCTTGACTTCTACTCCCCGTTCGTTTTCTCTAACCGATAATATAACAGTAACCTGTGGAAATCCTCGGATTATCTTGGTGGATGATGATGAGGGACAGAATTATGAGAAATGGTACAAGGCGGCTTGTGATTCCCTATCGGTTCTGTATAAATTATGGGAGAATGTTCGCCAGGGGGTTCCTCCTTCTGATACCTTGCGCAATTATCCGGTCGTTATCTGGTGGACCGGTTTAGATAGCACAACTTGCCTCACCTCAGAGGAGAGGACGGTCTTACAGAATTACTTAGATAACCGCGGAAATCTCTTCATTACCGGTGCCAATATCGGACAGAGCATTGGTAACGAACCTTTCTATCAAAACTATCTGCGGGCAAGTTATCTCTCAAACCATTCCGGTGGGATTTATGTCTACGGAGTGAGCGGTGACCCGATTGGTGTTGGTGACTCAATTGTGGTGGGTGGTGCCGGGGGCGCCAATAATGGCAGGACGAACGATGTGATTAGCCCGGTAAACGGTGGTATCGCTACCCATTATTATCGGGGGGCTCCTTCTTCTTATGCCGGAATTCGTTATGAAGGGACTTATAAATTGGTCTATTTTGGGTTTCCATTTGAGGCGGCAAATCATACCGCACGGTATGTCCAGAAGCCGGAACTCCTGCGCCGGATTCTCTTATACTTCGGCGAACAACTCCCTTATGGATTAGAGGAGAAGGTTATTGCCCGAAGTGCCCCCTGGTCTTTGAAGATTTCGCCCAATCCCCTTTTCGTAAATAGGTTTTTAGTTCAATATCCTGGCTCCCAATTAAAAATTTACTCAGTGGCTGGTCGCTTGCTCTCCCACCCTAATCTTTCGGGTAGGATAAAACCCGGGGTATATTTCTTAGAATTGCTGAGACCTGAGGGATTGGTAAGGATAAAGGCGGTGATTGTTAATTAGATATAATATACAGTCCACGATGGACGCCTTAAGTGTCAATCCGCCTGATGACTTTGGTCTAACGTCCATAAAAAAGCCTCTCGGATAAAACCTTAGGTAAACCAGCTTCAAGGATCTTTTGGGCAGCGGATTTAATATCGTATTCCAATCTCATCCGCTTAAAGAGTTTCTTCTTGGTATCATAGATACAACAGGTAGTCCGTGGGTCACCATCCCGTGGTTGACCAACACTGCCGACATTTATTAGATAGTGGGCGCCGCTTTCAATTAAAAACTCATCCTCTTCAATAATCCGGTATTGGTTGTTTAGTTCTTCAACCACCAGCGGGATGTGGGTATGACCAATCACACAGATTGGCTTCTCAAAGAAACGGAACTGATGGATTGCCTCCGGGAGAGAGAGAATATAATACCACTTGCCCGGTGCTTGGGGGGAAGCGTGGACGATATGGAAGGGATAGGAGTGATCAACTAAAAAGAGGAGGTCTAAATATTCTAATGAATCCCTGGTCAATTCCTTTCTTGTCCAGAGGATTGCCTTTTGGGCGACTTCGTTAAAATAATAAAGGGGGGTTTTATTTAAGACCCCGGCATCATGGTTGCCGAGAACAATTTTTAGATTACACGACCGCAATAATTTTATACACTCATTGGGGTTTGCCCCGTAACCGACAATATCCCCACAGCAGATAATCTCGGTGCAGTTATTTTCTTTAAGGGCGTCTAAGACAACCGAAAGCGCCTCCAAATTAGAGTGGATATCCGAAATCAGTCCAATTTTCATCCCGGAGAATCGGTGGCTCTTTTTTTCTTTTTTTCGATCTCCTTATATACCCCATTCAGGACGCCATTGATAAATCTTCGGCCGGCATCGTCGACATAATCCTTAGAGATTTCAATCGCCTCATTTATGCTCACCTTTGGTGGAATATCGGGGAAGAAGAGGAGTTCGCCGGTAGCGATTCTCATTATCGCCTTTTCTAAGAGATGGAGTCGTTTCAAGGTCCAGTTTTTCAGATTTCTCTTTATCAACCGGTCAATTAACTTTCGGTTCTTCTCTACACAGTCAATTAACCGCAAAAGATAAACTAAACTCTCATCGGTGAGGGAGTAACGTTTGCTCACCTCGCCGATGAGGTCTTCGGTTCGGTCGCCGGTCAGTTCTGAGCGATAGAGGATTTCCATTGCCGCAATGCGCGACCGTCGTCTTTTGCTGGGCATTTTCTTAGTGGGTTTATCTTCTCTCTCTTCTATTTACCCCCCATTATCTTTCTTTTTATATCGGCCATCTCAATCGCCGCCAGTGCCGCGAGGAATCCTTTATTACCCTCCTTGGTGCCGGCGCGCTCAATCGCCTGCTCTAAGGTCTCGGCGGTAATTATGCCAAAGGTTGTGGGGATTCCGGTATCATAGTGGACTTTGGCGATGCCCTTGCTCACCTCGGAGGCGATATAATCGGCGTGTGCTGTATCGCCACGGATTATCGCCCCCAGACAAATTATTGCGTCATATTGAGAATTTGTCGCCAGGGCGCGGGCAAAACCAGGGATTTCAAATGTCCCAAATGTCCAGAAGATATCAACACTTTCGGCGTTGTGTCGTTCTAAACAGTCCAGCGCCCCTTTGAGGAGACTTTCGGTTATAAATTCATTAAATCGGGAGATAATAACCCCAAACTTCTTACCTCGGGCATCAAAAGAGCCCTTATACTCTTTTCTTTCCATAATTTCCTCCTCATATCTCTGGTTATTCTTCTTTAATCTTCCCAATGAGGTGTCCCAATTTATCCCTTTTGGCAATGAGGTAATGTAAATTTTCCCGGGTTGGCTTGGTGACGATGGGGACGATTTCGGTAATCTTCAAGCCAAAGCCTTCTAATCCGACGATCTTTCTTGGGTTATTGGTCAGAAGCCTAATGGTTGATAGACCAAGGTCAGAAAGGATTTGGGCACCGATTCCGTAATCCCGAATGTCTGGTTCTAACCCCAATGCCTTTGCTGAATCGACGGTATCGTAACCTTTGTCTTGGAGGACATAAGATTTTAATTTGGCAATTAATCCCAGACCTCTCCCTTCCTGCCTCATATATAAGAGGACACCTCGACCTTCCTTTTGAATCATTTTCAGGGCATATTTTAATTGCGCCCCGCAGTCGCATCGCAAAGAGTGGAAGACATCACCGGTGAGACATTGCGAATGAACCCGAACTAAAACATTCTCCTTTCCCCGGCAGTCACCCTTGACTAAGGCTAAGTGGTGATAATTTTCCACTGTATCCTCATAGAGATAGAGTTTGAATTCACCGAATTCGGTGGGTAGTGGGGTTTGAAGAATTTCCCTGACCAATTTTTCCTTCTTCTTTCGGTATTCAATCAAATCCCGAATGGTGATTATCAAAAGTTTAAACCTTTGGGCAATTTTTCTAAGGTCTTTTAATTTTGCCATCTTGCCGTTTTCCGCCAGGATTTCACACAGAACCGCGGCCGGATAGAGTCCGGCTAATCTCGCCAAATCAACACCGGCTTCGGTATGACCGGTTCGGCGCAAGACACCACCTTTTACCGCCCGGAGCGGGAATATATGCCCGGGTCGTAAGAGGTCATCCGGGGTTGTCTTGGGGTCAATCAATGCCTTAACGGTTATTGCCCGGTCATAAGCCGAAGAACCGGTGGTTGTCTTTGCTTTGGCATCAACCGGAATGGCGAATGGGGTCTGAAATCGAGCGGTTGGCTCATTGAGAATCAAGGGGAGGTTTAATTCCATCAGTCGCTCTTCAGTGAGGGCGCAACAGATTAGCCCCCGACCATATTTTGTCATGAAGTTTATCTTTTGAGCAGTTATCTTACTAGCGGCACAGACGAAATCTCCCTCATTTTCTCGGCTCTCATCATCAACCACAATGATAATCTTTCCACGCCTTATCTCCGACAAGGCTTCTTCTATAGAAGCGAAGGGAAAGGTTTTGGTCAAATTCATCATACTATAATATAAAACAATTATAAAAAGTCAACCATTTTGAAATTAAAATTTAGAGAAACACTTTGAGCCGATTTTTACTCTATATTTAGATATGGAAAAAAGACTAATTTTATTAAGTATAGTTAAATCAATAACTTATATTTTAGGCATTAATCCCTTCGGTATTTTATCTAATAAGGAGGTAAAAATGAGAGGATAAATAACCAATTAAAAAGACCTAACCGCTTTTATTCTGACCAATCAACTTAGCACGGAGGGGGTTTTTTCTTTTTTGAGGGGGGAGTGCTACAGGGGGTGCTATTCGGGATGGTATTAAATGCCCTATTCTATACCCTATTCTCCTACCTATTCAGAATTCTATTCGGTATTCTATTCTCTTGCCTATTGGTAATCCTATTCTCTATCCTACTGATGGTTCTATTCCCTTTCCTATTGGAGGTTCTATTCTCCGTCCTATTGGGGGTGCTATTCTCCTTTCTATAAAGAGCCCTATTGGGAATCTTATTATTAGTTCTATGCCCCATTGTAGCGAAGGTTATATTTAGATATTACCGCCTCTTTACTATGT
>Ga0209102_1001387_pt1 | contig 12750 bp, 10 predicted proteins | sample ConPoolayeHmetaG_FD_185483 | JGI IMG/M metagenome (GOLD analysis project Ga0209102, IMG submission 185483) | Hot spring microbial mat communities from California, USA to study Microbial Dark Matter (Phase II) - Cone Pool mat layer H metaG... ... | reverse complement strand
TCTTGTCCCCAAACATATTTGCCGCAGACGACATCAAATTCCTCCTTAGTAGTGTTGTTCATGGTCGGGGTCCTCCTTCATTTGACTACATTGGCATTGATAAAACAAATAACAAGAAAGTGCTGTTAGATGTCAAATCCACTCACTGCAGAAGCGGGATTCGATTAACGTTTTCGCCTAACGAACGTGAAGTAATGGCAAAAGCCAAAGGCCTAAGTTTCGATATCTATGCAGCCCTTATAATCTATCTTCTGAACTGGAACGTAGAAATGAAATTGATCAAGTTATGATGACAAAGGAAGTTCTTAACAATCAATTTTCTATGGCTACAGTAGATAAGCAAACATCCAATTACCCATGTATTCTCCATGGACAACATTCTCAATAGGGACCTATCGTTCTGTAGACCCCTACGTCTTTCATAATTAAATTTATAATAGTGTCAACATCTTCCATGGATGGCAAAACCTAAGCCCTACCCTATCTTTGCTATACCCCCTCCCCCTACGTTTTTTAGTCTGCCTTAGTCACCGTCTCTCGGATAACCCATTTTCCACGCTTATTGCCAGGTTTCTCAATAATTCCCCTGCGTTTAAGCCCCAGCGTCAGATAAACAATTCGATACTGACTAAGTCTGGTCTCTCTCAACAACTCCTTAGTACTCAATGGAGCACGACGCAAACAAGTCAATATCATATTCTCATCCAACCTCTTGCGATCCCTCCGATCCTCAATCAACTCCTTAACCGTCTGGTTGTGAACACGGTTGGCAGCCCACCAAAGATCAGAATCTACAAAAGGCTCAAAAGAGCTGGGCATCGGCTTACCCTCAGGCGTCACCCCTCTATAGATGGCATTATGTATTATGTGGCGAACAAGACCTATGCTCAAACCCGTGCTCTTGCTGATTTTCCTAAGGCTCTCACGTCGCGACCGAAGGACAAAAATCGAACATATTTGCTCCGACTTCTCAGGCTCCTTCCTAAGCTCTCCAGCAACCCAACGATAACCATAAGGCGCCTTTCTCTGCCTTCTGAGAGGATAGTCTCCAGGCATCTGTGCACGGTCCCAAATCTCCTTAGAAACAATAGGAGGATGCTTACCAGGAATCAGCCTATCCTTCAATTTGACAACGCCATAATAGAAAGGGTTCTTCAGAATAAACAAAATCGCATAGCTGTCAAGTCCTGTTTCCCGCGCCAATTGAACGGTGCTCTTGCCCTCAATGCGCCCCTCAAAAATCCTCGATACTGTCTTAGCCTTCTCGGGGTCCAGATCAAACTCAATTTTGTCTCTCTGCTTAACATATCCAAAAGGCGGCGCATAAGGCCAATAACCCTTGCTGATAAATTCACTCTGCTTCATCTTAGCCTTTGCCAACTGATCTGCTCCAATATCAGTTCTCAGCCGTGCTATCCGCGCCTTCTCCCAATACCTTACCTTTCCAAGCTCAATCATATCCCTGCGAATAATTGGCGCAACCTTTTCAAACGCCTTCAACGCCCTATGAACGCTTTGATAACGCACTCCTAAAGCATCAGCTATCTGAGTTTCTGAATATCCTTTAACTCGAAGCTTAACAGCCTCAATCTGCAACCTGCTATACTGGACCGTGGAATGAAGGTCACATCCGACGTTATCAACACCCGATGTTATATTATTCCGCCTCTGCAAAACAAACATCCCACGTTATACCATCTAACGTTGAAAGAACACATTTAAACTTTGTTTACTCAGAAATGTCAACTGATGAGAAAATGCGACCTAACTATCTAACGCTTACAGTAACTAACTATGTAGATAGATACAGTAAGGTAAGACCACTCTCAATCATCAGTTTCTTCTGGAGGCTTCACGCATGAAATCTCACGGCTTCTTAATCTATCTCCCACCAGAACTCTACATCGCCATCGTCAAGCTCCAGGCAGACAAGCAACTGGGCAGATGCTACCCCGTCCTCTACGCGCTAAACGAGGGTCTCTTCAGACTTGGCTACATCCCGAAAGAAACCTACGAAACTTTCGAGAAACGCTACAGCCAAAAACTCATCAAAGAAGAGCCCAAACCACTCACAAAACAAGAACAAGAGCAACTGAAGCTGCTCAAACAGAAAGAAAAAGCGTTCAGCAATGTTTTGGACCAATGGAACATACACCCCTCAAAGGAATGGCGAAAAGGCTGGCTCAAAGAAGCAGAGAAATACAAGGACACGATTCCGAACGCAAAACTCGTCCTGGCACTGGCATCCGGAGAAAACAATACACAACCAGAACAGCTCTCAAACACGTAAGAGGTTGAAGCAGTGGCTACCAGCGACGAACAGCAACCTCCACAATGTCCCCAATGCAAATCGCAAAGCGTCTACAAAGATGGCCTACGTTACTTAAACCATGGTACTACTGTCCAAAGATGGCAATGCCAAAAATGTGGATATCGCTTTAGCCAACAAAGACCCATACAAAACAATCTGAACGGGTCAATAAATACCGCTTCCGCCCTATTTTCTAAACGTCAAGTATGCGACTGCTTGACGGAAGAGTCGAAAAACTTGACCACAGTAGAAACCCGACAAGAAATAGCCCAGCGGGAGGGCACACTGCAAACAGCCGACGTCAAAGGAAAAATCGTGGAATACAGCTTCTGGCTACTAAAACAAGGATACTCCAAATACACCATCCAAGGACGAACCAAACTCCTAAAACGCTTGGCAAAACTCGGCGACCTCCACAATCCCGAATCAATAAAAGAAGTCATCGCCAAACAAGAATGGAGCACAGGCAGAAAAGTAAACGCAGTCGACGCCTACACCAGCTTCCTCCAAATGCAAAACACAAAATGGCAACCACCACAGTATAGGCGCATTCGAAAACTACCTTTCATTCCCACAGAAAACGAAGTCGACCAACTAATAGGCGGATGCAACAAACGAATGGCAACCTACCTACAACTACTCAAAGAAACAGGCATACGCTGCGGCGAAGCATGCAAACTAAAATGGACCGACATCGACACAGAAAACCCATCAATAAGAGTAACCCCAGAAAAAGGCAGCAACCCAAGACTACTCAAAATATCCGCCAAACTAACAAGCATGCTCAACACACTACCAAAAGATTCACAGACAATATTCACACCAAACGCAGACGTAATGCGCAAAAGCTTCCAAAGACAACGCAAACAACTTGCCTACAAACTCCAAAACCCAAGACTCATGCAAATCAGCTTCCACACACTCCGCCACTATAAGGCCACAATGGAATACCACAAGACCAAAGACATCCTCCACGTCATGCAAGTCTTAGGCCACAAAAACATCAACAACACCCTCATCTACACACAGCTCGTAAACTTCAAAGACGACGACTACACCGCAAAAGTAGCCCACTCCGAACAAGAAGTCTGCCAACTAATAGAAGCAGGCTTCGAATACGTCTGCGACTACAACGGTAACAAAATCTTCCGTAAACGCAAGTGAACCCCTAAAACAAATCCTATAAAAGCGTCCGGGGTTCGGCGTAAACGGGCGGGGTGGGATTTGAACCCACGACCACAAGCTTAGGGGGCTTGCGCCCTATCCGTACTAGGCTACCCGCCCTAACATTTTTCTTAGAGACTAGAATATTATAACCATAGCGCTTAATATTGCCCAAGCAATCTGGAAAACCTCTTCCATAAAGCATAAGATTAGGTGATAGGGATAATAAGTGATGTTCTATGAGTAGAAAGATTGGTTCGGCAACTGCTCTCGCATTTATTCTAATAGGGTTGTTAGCTATCGCATCCAAAATCCAGAAAGTAGAAGCATGGACTGGGACAGTTTATATTAGGGCTGATGGAAGCGTAGAACCCGCTGACGCGCCTATTCTACAAAATGGAAACCTCTATACCTTAACAAGCAACATTACCAGCAATGCCCATGGAATCATAATAGAAAAAGACAATGTAATATTAGACGGAGCAAGCTACACGGTGGAAGGAAAACATGCCTACGCCACCTTTGGAATATATTTGGTTGGAAGAAAAAATGTTACAATAAGGAATATAAAAATTAGAGCCTTCTGGTACAGTATTCGGCTTTATGATTCTTCAAACTGTAACAATATATCTGGAAACACAATTACAGATAATCATGTCGGCATCGCATTTTTTTCCAGTTCATCAAACAACAGCATATCAGAAAACATCATAAGAAACAACACATATGGAATATGGCTCAAAGGTTCTCCAAATAACATATTTAGAAACAACAGAATTGACAATAACACTTACACATTTAACTTGGATTCCACAATTCTTTCAAGTTTCATAAATGACATTGACACGTCAAACACAGTTGAGAGCAAACCGATTTATTATTGGATTAACAAGCAAGACGAGACAGTTCCAGCTGATGCTGGATATGTTGCTCTAATAAACTGTACGCACATTACAATCCAGAATCTGAACCTCACGGAAAATGGGCAGAGCATATTGTTGGCTTACACTATAAACTCGACAATAATCCGAAATAAGATAACTGCAAAAAATGGCGACAGCCTTTATCTCTTTGAATCTCTAAACAATAGCATATTAGGAAACGAAATAGTCACAGCCGTAAAACATGGCATCTGGCTCCTTAAATCTTCAAACAATAGGATAGTGGGAAACACCATAGTAAGCAATATGTATGGAATAGAAACCTTTGAATCTTCAAACAACATAATCTATCATAACAATTTTATAAATAATAGATTCCAAATCTATGATTATGCATGGGAAGATTTAGAAATTCCTCCTTCAATTAATGTTTGGAGTGATGATTATCCAAGCGGCGGAAACTATTGGAGCAATTATCATGGAGCTGACTTTTCCTGCGGTCCATATGGGAATGAAACGAGTAGTGACGGAATCGGCGATACACCATACATAATTGGAGAAAACAATACGGACAAATATCCTCTTATGGGAACTTACTCTTACTTTCATATCGCCTCGGAACAGAATATTCAAATAGCTTCTAATTCCACAATATCCAATTTCCAATATAAGGGCACTACAGTAATCTTCAACGTCTCAGGCAAAAGCGGAACTTTAGGCTTCTGTAGAATTTGTATTCCAACAGCGTTAATGAATGGCACATATAAGGTGTTTGTCAATGGTAAAGTAACTTCATACACTCTATCGCTCTACTCTAACAGTACTCACAACTATCTGTATTTCTCTTATACTCATTCAACAAAGAAGGTAATAATAACCCTTAATAATCTCGGATTTGCTATTATGCCATACCTCGTAACAGCAATAACTATAGCGTTTACAATAGGAACATTAATAGCATATATTGGTTATAAAACAGAACAAAAACATGATTCACGGAAAGCCGTCCAAATTAAAACCTAATTAATTTTAGGAGCTTGAAACCCTACTAGGCAAATCTGGCTTCTGCACTTGTTACACTGCAATAATATTTTTTCTAGCGAGTTCCCTCGCATTACCGGTTCTAAGATTGTGTAAGCTTCATCCGTATGGTCGTCAGGAGATATTCTTATCCCGCATTTTGGGCACCTAAATTCACCCTTCCCCCTAATCTTAGTCAAGTCAACAGTAAATATAGTCACTCGCAATTTTTCTTCTCCCCACTCTCCACAACTAACTATGCCTAACCAAACCTAAATTCTTTATGAAACAATCCTCTACACTATACAATTAATGCACATAACATATGCAAAAACTTAAACTGCATGTATTCAACCAAAATAGTGCTGGAGCGGGGGTACCCGAGCCAGGTCTAAATAGGCGGCCAGAAAAAGAAGCCTAAGACAAGGGGGAGGACTTAAGATCCTCTGGCGTAGGCCTCCGTGGGTTCGAATCCCACCCCCCGCACTCCATCTCGCCTGAGCGTTTAAAACTGTCAACCTCTAGGAATCTCACGTTACAGTTTCAGAGCATTCATGATTTGCTGTGTGGGATAAAACTTTACCAAACCCAACTTTCTTTTCTTCTTCTCTTTATATACCAACATTGAAATTTGCCTATTTTTGGAGCTTTTTGCTTTTGTAATCCTTGAAATAGCAGACAAAACGGACTCAGCCTCTAAGAGATTTCCTTACAAAAATCAAGAAGATAGATGAAACTACAAGAGGTGCCCTAAAAGCTCGAGAGGACAAGCGTTAAATCTCGTTCTTTCTCTATTTGGTATAGGTGAAAATTATGGCTGACGAAATTTTGACTGATGCCAGTAGAGGCACGATTCAAGGCAACAAATGCACTGAGCCCAAGTGTGGAAAGGAAATTACTAAATTAAGACCAGGTTTTTTAATATGCGACCCAAACGCTAGAATCATTTGTATTAACTGCTGGAAAAGATTGATGAAAAAACGAGCAAAAAAGAAGAGGAAATCTGTTTGATAAATAAAACTGCTTTTTCAACCTTAAATTTTCTCGTCATATATCATACCTATTTGTGGAAGGTTAGCCTATAAAGGGTCAATTCCTACTTATAGTCCTTTCAAGAGGTTTTTCCGTTGACTAGAATAGTATTGAGAAAATACTGCCATAAGTATCATTATACCAATCCCAGAAATAAGCAGGACTAAATTAATAAAGCCTGCAATGGGAGAACCTGAAGGAAGTCGAACAATAAATCCTGCCAGAAACACTATCAAGCCAGCAATACAACCTACAAATGCTTCTGTTTCTTTGCGTCTCAAATCTGTAATCTTCTCTTGTAATAGAATTTTGTTAGTCTGTAAAGGAGAACCACAAGAAGGACAATAATTTGTTTCTTTAGATATCTCTTCTCCACATTTAGGACATCTTGGCATACTCGTTACCAAATTTTTCATGAAAATAGGTTAGTCTTATAATTTATGAAGCAGAAAAATGAATTGTAAGTACATACACGAATAAAAAGAGGGGATTTTCCGGCTGCTCTCTTCAAACTGTAGTGGGTTCAAATCCCTATCTCGAACCATCGTCGACATGTCTGTTACACTCAAATTTCCCTCGTCTGAGAATAGGATGACAGAAACGGACTTTAGATAACAAGTTACTTTCAATTTTGCTTGACTTTTGGTTTTGGTGAGTTCTGATAGTTCCTAGGGAGCTGAGTTATTCTTCTACGAACATACGCATTTGAAAAGTATGTCATAACTGTCAACATAGCTATTCAAGGGATTCTTCTTTGACGTATAACCATCTTCGTTGACTTTTATGGTGATAGCTTGCTGGTAACGTCGGCTGACAAGCCTAGAGTTGTTTTTGATTATGTCGAAAGGAAGAACGAGACACTTTTGATTTATACCGTCTGCTACTAGAAGGAATGATTTACCGGGTTGCAACGAGAACTTATCATAAATATCTTGAGGATAACCTACAAAAATTAGATTTGGGTATTTTTTTCTTTTTTCGGAGTTTACACCATAGACTTCAACTACTACGTTGTTGGAAATAGCAAAGTGGTGGCATTCTCCTCGAGCATGGTCACCTTTTGTTTCAAATTTGAGAGCTTTTTCCTCGGCTTCTCTCTTTATTTTACTTATGCACTTGCCTAAGAATGTCCGTCGTACACGTAAACTTTCCAAAATCATTCCCCCATTTTCAATTCCTTTAGATTGTAGACCCCGAGAAATAGTATTTTGTCACTGTAGTTCCTTTTTTCTGTTCACTATTATGGCTTTTTCTGTAGACTACGATTGCGAGTAGTGTTGTCGCCATTAGTAACAGACATAATGATGTTTGTGGAAATTCTGGAATATAAGAAGCCGTTCCGTCATATGAAACTTGACTTGGATGTGTGGAATCACCCCAATGCATTTTCAACTTATCCCCTAGACTACTGGAAATGGTTATTTGGACACTTAACCTCTCATTCTTTAAGAGTTTCGTAGCAAAATTAATCGAAACTGAATCGATGGTACAACCTGAATTAAGGATTTTTAAAGCTGGTGGCACGGGAGTATACGGTAATCCGTTTGCGGTAAGGGCAATTAGATTTACATTCAAACTGAAAGTTCCTCTGCCAGAAGGAACTGACTCATGGTAAATAGTAACCGTAATTGTCTGAAACATGAATTCTTGAGCCAAAGGAGGAGAAACGAATGAAGAATAAAATGCGTCTTCACTCAGCCCTGGACCACTCGGCGAATTAGTATCCATCGCCCAAACTGTATACATAATCGGGTCTTTTGTGGGTTGGAAGTAAAGCACCTGGTCTGATTGGATGTTCAGATGTTTTAGGTCTGCCAACGCAGTAGGGGAAGAAAGAACAACCAGACTAATCAAAAACAAGAAAAGAAAACCTACTTTCAAACGGTTGTTCATTAGCACACAAGAAGTATGTCTAACAACAGCAAAATATGATTTATGAATTCAAAATAAGAATCGAGTTAACAGAACTTGATATTTAATGATTGTTCAAGAGCGTACAAACTTGACAGTTTTAAACGACAGTATAAACCTAACCCCCCGCACTCAGTCTTACTTGAAGGTTTAAAACTGTCAACTTCGAGAAAAATGGAAAACACTCATGAGCTTTTTGAAATTTAAATACGAACTAGTGTATCGTAAGGTTTAATATATATTGTGTCTATTAGATTTAATGATGGATATGAAGGTTATCAAAATCGTCACCCCATATTATCCAGTCATAGCTGGCTTGCTGGAGATTGCACTCGGCTCTTTCGGTATTTATATCTGTCTTCTTCAAATGGTGGCGATAGGTGGTCACCTTCCTCCATCTCCTTTCATAGCAGGTGGGCTCGTTGCCTCATATCTTGGGTTTATTGGTGGTCTTAGTTCACTATTAAAAAGATACCATAAACTTGGAATATTCGGAGCCTACACTATGTTCGTGTGGTTCGGTTCTTTGTTCTTAATACCCTTGATTCTCAATACCAATGTATTTGGTGCTCCATTTGCATCAAACACGTTTCCATCAAGCTTACTGGAGTTCGCAGAGTACATAGCCGTTTTTGCAGTATTATTGCTTCTACCATCGCTTCTAAGCTCCGTTCTTATTGAAAAATCAAAGGCGGAGTTTGTTTGAGCAAATTACCAAAATGTCAAGGCGTAGGCAATATTTCGAGATGCTCCAGATAGAAGATTGTGTTGAGGTTTTCTGCTTGTTCGCAGTGGACAATTACTTTAGCGGAATAATCTGTGGCGTTTATGTTTTGGTAAGTTGATTCCAGATGATAGCTTCCCACAGGAACAGCCATGAAAGTTGATTCGCCTTCCTTTATCTCTTCTATAAATTCAGTTGTTGTCCACTCGAAAGGTCTATAGGAAGAATTTGAGCTTGGCGGTTTAAGGAAGTAGAATGTTACGATGACATTTTTTGCTGTTGCTGTTCCATTATTTCGAATTTCAATAAGTGTATAAGTATAGGATACGTAGAAATCAGCCAACTCAAAGGATGGTTTGCCTTGCTGCCTACCATTGATAATGATTAGATTGTACATGGGTTGTGTAAGACTAATAGTGAGAGCGATTGTGCTTAAGATAACAGCAATTACAGGCAAATTTGGTCTAGTTTTCATCCACCGAGGTAGTGTCAGTTTCGTTAACTTCACAAAGACCAATACATAAATGATGTCGATAACAATGGCGGTTAAGAATAGATAGCTGTAAACCTCAGAAACCGAAGGTATCGAATCGATAAAAAAACCAAAATTTTGACCACCAGCAACAAAATTCAAGAATCCAAAGTATAGAGTTAAAAAAGTTATTATGGTAGCAACCAAGATTGCACATTTTTGTTTGACCTTGAACAAAAGCAGATAAGCGAAAACAATTGCTGGGATATAAAATATTAAAGCGCCTAAAGCTCCAAAAGGCCAGCCTAAAGGATTCTGCTCAGCGGCAACTCCTAGAACATCAATGGCATAGTAAGTGCTACCGATGTCAAATATCCAACAAGCAAATGAAACGCCATACATAGAAATCAGAATTTGCCTTAACCTATCCAAACGATTCACGTTTTTCTTTCCTATTTTCCACTTCCAGCCCTCATAGGCTACAATTGAAACAGGAATTACCAGAATCAGAAGAAAAAGCAGAGCCGCCAAGGTCTTTCCCAACACAAAAAACGTGATGACATTCAAAATCCAAATAATAACTGTCATCACGAGAAAGCCTTTAGCAAAATCGCTTAATGAACCCATAGTGTCACCTAATTCAATCCGCCTTTACCCTTAGTGCCTAATTAAAAACTGTGCGTCCCTACATGCTATACATGGCATCCGTCAAGCGAACAGAAAAGTCTAAACCCCCAACAGAACTTGACAGTTTTAAACGACAGTATAAACCTAACCCCCCGCACTTTGACCAAGAAGCTCGTTTTTGCCGTCTTTTTTACGATGTATTAATTCGTATGATAGAATCACTTTCTAAAACTCATGAAATAGAATATGCCTCCCCAGATCCATTGGATTTGCAGATCTTTGATGTTTGGCGGAAGTATTTCTACAGGTGGTTTATGGGCATACAAAGGATTCGTTTTTAACATAAATTTACCGAATAATGTTCCCTCTTTTCCTGGTTCAAGTCCTTCATCTACTATGGCTATCTTTGCACCATGCTTTGCTACTCGGAGCATCTCATCTATAGCTCTCTTCTTTTCACCAAAGGTGTTGATACCACCTACATGAACAACAGTGGCGAATAGACCACTTTTGTAAGGAAGATATGATGCGTTTGCTAGATGCAACTCTGCGCTTATTTGGTCTTTCTTAACTCTGTTTCGCGCTATTTTCAACATTTCGACAGATATATCCATTGCCATTAGCCTTCCCTTGATTCCAATTCTTCTGCCGATATAAGGCAAGTTGAGTCCGGTGCCTGTGGCAACATCAAGAACAAATTCTCCTTCTCTGAGGTCTAGTTTGTCGACCCACTTGCGCCTTTGCCGAGGTGCCCACGCAGGTTGCGGAGGTAGCAAACTCAATAACTTCACTGTTCGGTCGTACGATTTGGCTATTTTGTCATATGAACGCATCCATTTTTCATCAATCTCGCTAACTTTATCTACTGCTATGAAATCCGGAATGCCATCATTAATAACATAAACTCTTGAACAAGATTCACACTTAAACTCTCCAGACAACACTTCACTTGAAGTTTCTTCGGTTACCGTTAAAGCAAGATTCGCATTACAGATTGGACAACAATAATATCCGAGAAAATCCTTCCGCAAATCCAATCCCTCACCGCATTCTGATAAAATTTAGCTCCTAACTATATAAAATTTGAAGAGATTCATAAGTTTGACCTTCTGTCTAAGTCTCTCAGACCAAAAAAATAGGATAAATTCGTATTGTTCATTTTACAAATTCCGCGAATTTAAACCGAAATTTAAACCTAACCCCTGCACTTCAATCAAAAACTCTTTCGTCGGCCTTTTGACAATATTTTTGAATTATTACCCCCTACCACGGTTTATGGTTAAGATTTTATCTTTGCATTAAACCTATGTGTATAGGAGACACAGGATGGTGCAAGGTTCTAGAAGAAAGGAATTTCTGGCAAGGATGTTTAAGGAGGCAATGAAGCCTTATGAGTATCCAGGGGAAGAGTGGAGCGAAGACGAAAAGGAGTTTCTTCCCGTATTCATGCATCTTATAGGGTCTAATAAGCTGGTTTTGGATCTGGCAGGAGGTTATGGAAGGATCGCCCCTTACCTTATGAAGAATAACAACACTGTGGTATTAGCGGATTTATCCCTTCACTCCCTTCGACTTGCAAAGAAAACCCTTCGAAATAGTAATTTGCATATTGTGTGTATGGACATTCTGCATCTACCATTTATAAATAACGCGTTTGATGGTGTGTGGTTTACTCAAGCGTTTGAATATGTTCCACCGGATGAAAGAGAAAACTTTCTTCGGGTTTTGAAGATGATACTTAAAGGCGGTGGATTTGTTTTCTTGAATGTGGCAAAGGTTCCGAACGAGTGCTCTCGTTTTTCTTATCTGAAAAATTATGTTTACTGGAAGCTAATAGAAAGGCAACCTGTAGTGTGGGGCGACTACATCTACCAAATTCATTCTAATCATTACACGGGCTGGCATTACCATTCCGTAGTTTTTACAAGAAGAATAGAAAACGCCTTCCAAAAAGCCAACTTTAAAATCTTGAAAACCAGAGATAGCAAAAACGGCTATCTAACATATCTTCTCCAAGTCCACTAAGCATTTCCTCGATGTCATTCCATATAAGTGTAAATTTCTGAGAATTATAAACCGAGGTCTAAAACTAATCCCCCGCACTTAACTCTAAAAATTGCATTTAAATTTCAAGAGTAAGCAACTTGGATTACATCTTAACAGGTGTTCAAAGTTCTCCTATGATACTATAAGATTTTTGCATTCTTCTATTTTCTTTTGACGGAACAGAAAAAATGTAGAGAAAATGAAGGTTTGTTTTGCTTTTAGGGCGATAATTCTGGTAGTTTCCATATTAGTACTCGAGCTTCTTGCCAATACCCGTCCCAAGGTGCACGATAAACGACTATCTGATTTTTAGGGTCGCCTGAAATTGGAAATGCATCTGGGTAGGGAATGTACCATGTGGCGCCCATGTATCCGTGTATTGTGGGGTCGTAGCCCCAACCGTAGTATAGTTGATGTATAAGAAGCGGCGTGTCTGCTCCCATTATTTGCTTGCCTATTAGATAGACGAAAATGTTAGTTGTGTTCAAGTTATGCGTGAGAACTAATCTTTCATTTGTATCTATGCGCATCCATCCGCTATCATAGTCTGGTGTACCCCATG
>Ga0209102_1001386_pt1 | contig 12757 bp, 9 predicted proteins | sample ConPoolayeHmetaG_FD_185483 | JGI IMG/M metagenome (GOLD analysis project Ga0209102, IMG submission 185483) | Hot spring microbial mat communities from California, USA to study Microbial Dark Matter (Phase II) - Cone Pool mat layer H metaG... ... | reverse complement strand
GAATAAGCTCTGGAATATAGTAGTCAAGCGGGTAACACCCAGCCTTCTTAAGATACTCTTCTATCCTATTCTTAGGCCAGCCTTCCACAGGCTTCCCAAGCATGTTTCCCACTATTCTTCCAAACCAAGCTCCCAGCATCCTGTCTCGGAGCTCATGCCTGCTTATCCAAGCCTCCTCATCCTTCGGCGGGTTCACGCTCCTCCTTATTTCCTCTAGACTGTCTGGTTCAAAATACGGCCAACCAGCTACAGTGGGCGAGGACAATATCTCTCCGTAAAGTTCATCCAGCTCTCTGTGTCCAGTTTTCAACTCGTCGAGCAAAGTCAGCTTCCCCCTGTATTTTTCCACGTCCTTCCCTTCTTCAGCCGCCTGAATAAACTCGAACCTCAGGAGATCCTTCTTCCTGCTAACTGTTAACATGTATCGATAATCCGGGGAAAACAGTTAAAGTTTTCGAATAATTTGAGAGCACCTTTCCTTCAAGGATTTTTCTATGCTAATCCGTCCTTTTCAACCTGTATTCAACTCTAATCTCCCCCGGCGCATACTCTTTAAAGTTTAAAATCTCAATCCTCACGTCGACGAAGCTCTGAAGCTCATATATAAGTCTTCAAGATAATCGTATACTCCACAGGTCTGAAAGTTCCTTCGAAATCAATAGTAAGCTTGTCCTCCCGAATCCCGATGAGCCTAGCCCTAGCCTCAGGGCTCCAATACTTGTTATATTCGTCTACAGCTTTTAAAACTGCCTCCTTAAGCTTCTCCATGGAGCGCTCTACAAGCATAACAGGTTATAAGAATAAGGCTTGGTTTCCAGTATACAGCTGGGCATTGCGAAGCCTATTTCAATTTACTCTTGGCTAGCCCTAGCAACTACAGATTCAATAAATAACGTTTTTGATTCAGCGTAGGCGCGCGCTCATCTAGTGACTTGCCTAAAGGGTTAAATTCCCGCATGTCTTAACATGCTTGTGAAAAAGAAGGTTATTGACCGGAGACTTGTTTACGAGCTGCTTAAGCAGGTTCCAAAGGGGAGGGTTACCACATACGGAGCGTTGGCTAAGGCTGTCGGGCATCCTGATTCAGCAAGGGCTATTGGAGCATTAATGAGGAGCAACCCCTATGCGCCGACTGTACCATGCCACAGGGTCGTGTACAGCGATGGAAGGCTTGGCGGTTACGGAGGCATGAAAGGAGTGGGAAAGAAGGCCAAGATGCTGGCTAAGGAAGGGGTTAAAGTTAAGAAGGGCAGGATAGTTGATTTTAAAAAACGTTACTTTGAGATTAACCCTTAAACTTCACCTTTCATCTTCAACCTGTTTGAATCATGGTAAAATGTTTTTACATGAAAAGCTGATTACCTCTAATTTCCTAGATGCAAAACTTTAAGGCGAACATCATCTGGAATTAAAAACAGGAAGGCATGAAGAAGGAAGATGCTGAAATCGTTTACGAGAGACTAAGGCGAGAACTTGGGGATAAAGAGGCTGAGAAAGAGGTTGAGAAAGCTCGCGAATATCTTGAGAAGCATACTCGAGGCCTGTGTGTAAGCGTATCTTGGGAGGATGCGGTTCTATACTTAGCAGCGGAAAGAGCGAAGATTAAGAAAGAGGTTAAAACGGGTATTGATGTTTTCGTTAAACATTCTGGAAAGCATTGGAAAATCTACTACTATCCTATAGGATCATTTGAGGACGATTTGCCCAAGTTCGGCGAATTTCTGGAGGAAGTTAAGAGGAGGGGCGAGGAGGTTTCTGCCATAATTCCAACATGGGATGGGTTCCGGCGAGCATCGTCCTGGGGACCAGTTTCCAAGGAGTTAAGGGAGTCGCAGTAATAACTAGGATGGCTGGAGAAGCTGAAGGATGAATTTTCTTCAACGGTTTAAGTTTAAAATAAATGCTCTCTCAGAGAATACTTGGGGAGAGACTGTTGGGAAGATGTTTGATTTGTGGAGACGAGTCTCCTCTGACAGCTGTCCGGCTAGGCGTCTGTTTAAAATGCGTGAGGAGAAGACCGGAGGAGGCTGTTGAAATAGCTAGGCGTGTTCACGCTGATACTAGGATGGCCTTTGGGCTTCCGCCGGCTCCTCCTAGGGACCCTGATGGTTCACCCTGCGGTATCTGTGCTAACTATTGCAGAATCGGGCCGGGGGAGAAAGGGTTCTGCGGCCTAGTCTTGAATTCCAACGGCCTATTAACCAGGCTCGGCGGGACACCTGAGAAAGGGCTGTTAGAATGGTATTATGATCCCCTGCCAACCAATTGTGTCGCATGGTGGTTCTGCCCAGGCTGCACGGGCTCAGGCTACCCTAAGTATGCCTACAAGCCTAGTGTTGAGGAAGGATATGTGAATCTCGCTGTGTTCTACGGTAGCTGTAGTTTTGACTGCCTTTTCTGCCAGAACTGGCATTTCAGAAATATGTCTCAAATTATGAAGCCTCTCGTAAGCTCTGAAGAGCTCGCCTCTAAGATTGACCGGAATGTTTCATGTGTCTGCTTCTTCGGAGGAGATCCTTCTACCCAGATGATGCATGCTCTTGAAACCAGCCGGATCGCTCTTAAAAAAGCCGAGGAGGAGGGACGCATACTTAGGATATGCTGGGAGACCAATGGAAACATGTCTAGAGGCTTCGCCTTGAAGGCTGCTGAACTCTCCCTTAAAAGCGGCGGCATCGTGAAGTTCGACCTTAAAGTATGGGATGAGAATCTCAGCAGAGTGCTGTGCGGAGTTTCAAACAGAGCTGCGCTGGACAATTTCAGGGAAATAGGCGAGAGGTTTTTCAATCAACGCCGCGAGGTGCCTGTTTTAACCGCTAGCACACTCCTTGTTCCAGGGTACGTGGACGCGGTTGAGGTTGAAAACATAGCACGATTCATCTCGGAAACTAACCCAAAGATCCCCTATACGCTGCTAGCCTTCTATCCCCAGTATGTCATGGATGACCTGCCTACCACGAGCAGGAGGCAGGCACATGAATGCTATGAAGCTGCTAGAAGACATTTGGAGAAAGTTAGAATAGGAAACCTCCACCTTCTCTCTGGGGAGTGAAAATTAAAGCCTCTGAAGACTGTGAGACGAGAGTTTTTCAACAACCTGCTGGATTTTAAGCTCCTCCTGGCTCCCCGTCTCCATGTTTTTCAACGCGACAGTGTTAGCTTCAACCTCCCTGCCGCCGATTAACGCAACATACTTCACGCTTCTCTTCGAAGCATAAGAGAGGGCTTTGCTAATATCCCTCCTAGTGTAGTCAACCAGCGTGGGAACCCCCTTCATCCTCAGCATGCCTGCAAGACTCGCCGCGAGAATATCGCCCTCCTTAACCATGCTTACAATCATGCACACCAAGTTGTCTCGGGGAACAGCCTCCTCATCCATTGCAAGGCTTAACCGATCTATCCCGGGTGCGCATCCGACAGCTGGAATATCCCAGCCCAAGAGGCCCGCCAGCTTATCATACCTTCCTCCACCGTTGACAGCAATCTTAAGGTCTTTAACATAGACCTCGAAGATCATTCCAGTGTAGTAGTCGAGGCCTCTCGCGAAACCCATGTCGACGAGAAACCCGCTAACCCCGCTGGCTTTGGCAAGCTCTATTATCTCCCTCAAGTTCTCCAACTGGTCGCATGCCTCAGGAACATCCTTCAAGACTTCGCCGGCTTTTCTAACAGCCTCATCCGGGTCCCTGCTTTTAATCTCCCAGAGGCTCCTAATTATGCTGATGGCTTCCCCGCCCTTTGGGAGAGGGCCGAGTATTTCGAAGGCCTCCGTGAGCCTTTCCTTGTCTATCAAGCCTAAAACCCTGTCCTGAACACTCTCCTCAACATTCAGATTGGTTAACACTGCTCTTAAAACGCCTTCATGCCCTATCTTTATGTAGTAGTCTTTTATCCCAAGGCCCTCCATCAGCCGCGAAGAGATTTCAAGGATCTCCGCATCCGCCATCGGGCTCTTTGTTCCGAATATTTCGAAGCCCCCCTGTTTAAACTCCCTGTATCTACCGTACTGCGGCTCATCATACCTGAAAGCGTTCAACACGTAGCCTATTTTTATGGGAAGCGGTGCGCTACGCATCTCCTGCACTACAAGCTTCACTATTGAGGCTGTTGCCTCAGGCCTTAGCACAACCTCCCTGCCGCCTAGATCCGTGAACCTGTACATCCTGTGTCTAATCTCCTCCCCGGATTTCAGCTCGAAGAGTTCAAGGGGTTCTATTGTAGGTGTTTCAACCTCCTGGAAACCATATATTTTGAAAAGCCTTCTTATCTCGCTTTCAATCCTGTTCAGCTTTGCCTTCTCATCCGGCAGCAGGTTCCGCATCCCTCTCAGCGTAAGACTATCTCCCCTCATTGTTCTCCTCTAGTCTCTTTCCCAAGAAGCAGGGATGAAAGCATGTAATAAACTATTTCACTCCTCCTGTCGACCGTAGCGATTATCAGCGTCTTCCGGAGGGAGTAGGAGTGCCGCAGAATATTGTAGAGCTTCGTGACGGGGAGGGGTGTTCCCTCAGCAATCCCGTATACAAGATATTTCGCAGGCTTTAAACCATAGTCACCAGCCTCGTAAACCTTGAAATCTATGTCGAAGCCATAGCCGTCTTTAACAACATACCCTTTATCCCTCAGATCCTTATAGATTAAGTATCTCAACCATATCTTGCTATCAGTCTTTTCAAGAATCTTAAGATACTGGTTGAACACTAATTGTTTAGACCTATGGTATAATACGAGCTTATTCTGACCCATAAGGTAGAGGGCTTCAAAAGGGCGGAGTATTAATAGGTCTTCCCTAAACCTGAAGCCGTAGCCTTTAGAATCAAGCCACTCAACAGCATCCCTGTCAGTAACATGCACTTCATCGCGGCTCTTCTCAGCCACGATTGGAAACCCGAGTTCCTTACTGTTCTCCATACTCATTAGAGCCACCGGCTGCGCCACACAGTAGTTCAACTATTTCGAACGCGGTGAAGGAGGCTTTAATCTTCTCGTTAATAAAGAATTCCGTAACCTTCTCGGTTAAAACTGTCTCGTCAAGCTCCTTGCCCTCCAGCATTTTCTCGAAATCTATAAGTTTCCCAGGAGGCTCGAACATAAAGCTCCCAGAGATGCTGATCTTCTCCAGAGTCTTATCCTTGATTTTAAGCCGCATCCGCAGAAAACCGTTCATCAATCTTTTAGAGAGAAGAAGGACACCCTCCTCCTTCAGCAGCGCAGAATGCCTCAGTTGAACAGCCTCAGAAATACTGTTCTTCTTAAGCATGTCCCTGTTCTTCCAGAAAAGCTTCTTGTCTCCAAGCCCCAGCCTGAAATCCTTTACTCTGAAGCCCAAGTCATCCGTCAAAACCGTCTTAACCGATTCTAAAAACGCGTCTACAGAAACCGGTTTCTCTAAAACCTGGTCTAACCCTATGTAGTTCTCCTTAAGCTTGCTAACCCTTTCTTTAATCAACTGTTCTTTAGGGAATTTTAAGCCGGCCATTTCCTCAAAATTTCTCTTCAAATAGATGAATGCAAACCAGCCTGATAACCCGTTCTTCTCCACGTGTATCACTTCCCCGAGAACCTTGTTGAAACACAGGATGGAATCGTTTGAAACATGAATGTTTGAAACGCCGTTTCTCTTCATCAGGAGGCTCACTAGGGAAACATAGGTCTCCCCGTACTTCTCGTCCCTAGGCAGTATCAACGCGATTCCAACCTGGTTTTCATCGTGAAGCATCACGTCTCCACCGTGAAGCCTGAAGAAGTATTTCAAGCCCTTTTTACGCAGGAAGCCTGTTAGAAAATCCTCGTCAGCAACCTGGAAACACCCTAGACTGACAACCTTACCCTTATTGCTATGCAGCATGACGATAGGGGATTCAGGCGTCTTGCTGGAGAGCGCTTCGAAAACAGATAGAGCTTCCTCAACACTCCTATTCTTAAGAGTTAGAAGCTTAGCCTCGAGGGTTGACTGAGAGTTCGACTGGATCAGCCTCCTACTTCCTCTGCTCCACTTCTAAAGGCTTCGGATTTATCTCTGAGAAAACGTATATAGGCGCATTTGTCCTCTTTTGAAGCTTTTCCCTCCAATCTCTACCGGTTGCAATAAGTATGAAAATGCCCACTATATTAGCCTTAGCCTTCTCGACGAGCCTTATTAAAGCAATATCCGTCTCCCCAGTCCTGATAGCGTCATCAACAATCAGGACGTTGTCATCCTTCTTCAAAGCATTCTTCGGAATATACAGAGAGCTTACAACAGCGGAGCTGCCTATGACGTACGTGGCTTCAAGAAAATCCTTCACCCCAACCTCCTTATACCTTTTAGCTATTACAAGGTCAGCGTTAAGCTCCTCAGCAACAAACGATGCGAGCGGAATACCGTCTACAGCAGCCGTCATAACCTTGTCTATCTTTCTCCCCATGAAGGGAATCACAGCCTTATGGCTGACGAGCCTCAGAAGGTTTACATCCCATATTACGCGTGAAGAATCGAAGTATCCAGACTCGTCGAAAGCAAGCCGGCTTGAAATAAGCTCTTCAAGCGGAATTTTCTCCGTAAGGGTCCGGTAGAGCTCGTCAGCCCTCTCGTCAGAGGGCAGAACACTCCCGTTGGCATACCTAGCTAGAACAGTGATAGGCAGCCCGGTGAGCTGGGACAGCTCATTATAAGTATACCTGCTTTTAACCACTTTAAGCAGGTAAATCACGCTTATCTTCTTCTTGACCTGCTCCATCCGCGACCTGCTCATGACCGAGGTATGCCCTAAGCCTCAGTATTTAGCATTTTCATGTAAAAAACTTAACTATCAGCCTTAGAAAAACCTCTGAGAACGCTAAAAAACCGTGGGGGAACCTGGAAAACCAGAGAACCCTAGAACTAGAATTAAGAAAAGCTTGTCACATGTCATCCATTTCTGAGTAGCGGAAACTTCGAAATCTATAAGCATTCGATATTTCTACTTCTTTAGACAAAAACGCATCAATAAGGAACCGGGCCCGCTGGGATTTGAACCCAGATCATTACAGCTTTCCCACATTTTTCCCATTATGATAGAGGGCTCAGCTTTTATTTTATATCTGCCGCCATATCCAGGTTAGGCGACGGGCCCGGTTGTCTTTTTTCTTGAAGGTTATTAAATTTTTTCAGTTGCCGGTGGCTTTACCGGGTCTTTTTACCTAAAGCCTAGAAATGGTGTTAATCGTTCGTTAGATGCCGGATCTGGCGTCGCGTTATTCTATTAGTAGTATTGGTCTGCCTGGCTGTGCCGGAGGCTTTTTCCTGACTAGATTCTCCAGCTCCTCTCTTGGAGCCTCGTTTTCGCTGATTATTTCAACTTTGCACTTGAACTCTTTCTCGAAGAATGGCTGCGCCTCCTTCAGTATGTTCTGCTCGCCTTTCTCTAATACTTGTTTCATAATGGTCCTGTATTCTTCCGTCATCGCTGGTAGATTCTTCACAGCTTGGCCTATGAGTCTTCCAAGCTCCTCCTTGCTGACGCCGGTTGCATGCCGAGTGAGGATTCCTCTTATTTTCTCAGGGTTCGTCTCGGCTGTTTCAATTATTTCTTTGAAAGCATTGTTCTTCCATTGTGCAGCGGTTATGAGCCTCAGCCTCGCCAGCGAAGTCTTTTTCACAGCCTTCAGTATTTGATACGTGTCCTCTATAAGCTGCGCTAAGTATTTCTCTGCAAGCAGGGGCTTCTCGTCTGCTTCAACAACTCTGGGCCACGGGTGGTTGGCGAGCAGGCTTTTCTCACCCAGCTTACTCCACAACTCTTCGGCGAGATGCGGCGTGAACGGGTATAGCATGTTTAGCCATGATTCAACCGCTTCCCTTAAGGCGTCCGCGTCAGGCTCCTTAACCCTTCTCAGGTACCATCTTAGGTCGTTCCTTAAACCGTAGAGGGCTTCGCTAGTAGCTTCTCTTATCTGCATGTTTTCAAGAGCATCTGTAACCTTTTTAACGCGTTTCCTGACCGAGTTCCTCAGCCAATCCTCCATATGGCCGTTTCGAACCGAACCTTTCTCTCCTGCGAGCGAGAGGATGAACCCGTAGATGCTTCTCAATAGCTCGATGTTTTTACTAGCCTTCTCACTCTCCCAGTTAGGGTCCTCCAGGCCCTCTGCAGAGAGAAGTAGGGTTACTCTCGTCGCATCCGAACCGTATTTTTCAACCGCGTCCCTAAGAGAGATGAAGACCCCTTTCGACTTATGCATGGGCTGCCCCTCTATCCTTAGGAAGCCGTTCACCGATATTTGCCTGGGCCACTTCTCCTCCGGGAAGATGGCGACATGGTGGAAGATGTAGAATGTTAAATGGTTTGCGACAAGATCCTTACCTGAATTCCTAAGGTCAACCGGGTACCAGTAGTCAAACTCGTATCTAAGCCTCCTCAGAAAATCTGCTGATACGCCTGTTTTCTTCTCAACCTCCTCCGGCGCGCCTACGCCGAGCAGAACGTAGTCGTAGAACTCTTCAGTAAGGTTTTCAGGCTTCAACACCCCGTTGTTAACGTATATTGAAATAATGTAGTACGCCATGTACACGGTGGAGTCGCTCAGTGTTTCAACAATATGGCTGGGAAGCCATGGAACAGGTGTCCCCAGCCCAGAGGTTCTTGTGAAAGCCCAGTCGTCATACCAGTTTATGAAATACGTGAAGTTCTCCCTGACCTCCTTCGGGTATATGCCCATTCTTTCTAATGCTTTCAAGGCTTTAGCCTTCCATTCAGGCCAAGAGTATCTCAAGAGATACTGGTCCCCTAGGATTTTAACATGGCACCTGGTGCCGCATCTGCAAACCACAGGCGACGGCAGCTCTAGAAACTCGTCTCCCGCACCTGTTTTCTTCATCTCTTCTATCACGAGCTCTTTAGCCTTCTGGACGGGGAGGCCTGAAAACACACCGCAGTTGCTGAGTGTCACACCCTTGTGAAACTCCTCTCTGTAAACTAGGCTTGTAGCCTCTTCCAGCTTAGGATCAGTCTGGCTCTTTATCTTAAGCTCCTCCACCAGCTTCTCAGAAGGGTTTGAACCATACTTTTCGGTTGTTATCATTGACACCGGTTTTATCGAGCGGATTTCACCCGGGTCGAGACTATACTCCTTGAGAACAGCCTCGTTTCTCTTCAAGTCTTCGAGAGCCATGTAGTCATATGGAGCGTGCGCTGGAACACTGTAGACTACGCCTGTTCCAAGGGAGGGGTCTACGAATGAAGCCGGTAAGACCGGGACTCTAACGCCTGTGAAAACAGCCTCAACCATCTTGCCTACGAGCTCCCTACCCTTGAACCCACGTATCTTGCGAATTGTTCTCATCTGGTCGGCGAGCTTATCCAGAGTCTCAACACTAACAATCCATTTTTCACCGTTTACCATCGCCTCCGCGTAAAGAGCGTCCGGATTTACCCAAACATTCGTGACTCCGAAAATCGTCTCCGGCCTGAAAGTCGCTGCAACAAGATGAGAGTCTCCGAGTCTGAATTTGACGAGATAGAACTTCTCCGGGAAAACTCCCTCTCCGCTAAGCCTGTCATGGTCTCCAGTGGAACTCTTGTCTCTCGGGCACCATACGACGGGGTGCACTCCCTTTGTAATGTAGCCCTTCTCCTTAAGCTTCAAGTATTGCCATTGGACAAAAGTGCTGAAGCCAGGGTTTAGGCTGGAAGTATGGAATTCTCTACGCCAGTCTACAGCCAGACCGTAATCCTTGAGGGCTGCCCGATTCTTCTCAGTATAATACTTAGCCAGGTAGACCGGGTCTTTGAAACGCTCTATCTCCTCTCTTGGAACACCATCCATCTTTTCAAGTATTTCAATAGTCTTCTCATCCCCTCGCCTTATCCTGTCAGAGATCCCGGTTATGGTTGTCCCAGTCCAGTGGAACGCGAACGGGAAAAGGACGTTGAACCCTCTCTTACGCTTATACCTTGCCACAACGTCTAGACGGGTTAAAGTGTATGCGGTTCCAAGGTGGACTGGCCCCGACATGTATGGGAAAGGAAAGGTTACGAAGAACTTTGGCCTAGACGGGTCTGGCTCAGCCTCGAAAACCTTCTCCTCCTCATACGTCTTCTGCCACTTTTTCTCGATTTCTGAGAAAGAGTACTCGGACTCTCCCAAGGTTTTACTTGACAAGCCTTTTGAAGATACTTAAAGATTTAGAGTGGAAAACTATTTTTAGCCACTTTGAAATATGCTGCCTATGGCTTTTAAAGCCTTTGATTGGAAGGTCTCGGGGTCAACCTTGGCTGCTAAGCCTCCTTTCGCGAAGTTTCTCCTGCCTCCGGCTCCCCCGCCTACCCCGATTTCGCTAAGGATGCGGCGCGCAAGCAGAGAGCAGTCAACACCTTTCTCCAGAGCCTTTTCACCCGCGAACACGGCGAACTGCATAGTTGGGATAGGCGACATTACTACTGTTACAGAGCTCGGCTCCTTCTTAGAGATTTTCTCGCCGAGACTTATAAGATGGTTTATTTCAAGATCTTCAGAACTGTAGAGCACTATTCTAACGCCGGACTCCTCAACAGCCTTTGAAAGAAGCTGATCCGCTAAAACGTCAAACTGGCTCTCTAATATTCTCTCAATTTTCTTACTCAGGTTTTTCAACTCGCTCTTGACTCTCTCAGCTTCCTGAACTATCTTATCCTTAGAGACGCCGAGTATGCTCTCCAAGCTAGACATCTTGTTTTCCAGCGACCTCACGTAATCCAGAGAGGATACTCCTACCCGGAACACTATTCTTTCAACCCCGTCCTGAATCCTCTCAACCCTAACTATCTTCACTAGCCCCACGTCACCCGTCTTGTTAACATGAAGCCCGCCGCAGGCCTCCGCGTCAAACCCTTCTATCTTAATGATCCTGAGCTCCTTACCGGGCACAGCGCCACCCTGGTATATTCTGAACCCATACTCCTTCTCAGCAATAGCCCTGGGTAAAACTTGTACTTTAACATCGATGTTTAACAGGGCTATTTCATTAGCCTTACGCTCTATCTTCTCAATCTCTTCATCAGTGAGTGGAAGGGGATGGGTTATGTCAAGCCTGGACTCAACGGTGTCTTTCTGAGCGCCTGCTTGCCAAACATGGTTCCCTAGAACCATTCTGGCGGCAGCGTTTATAATGTGTGTCGCTGTGTGAGCCCTTCTAAGCTGGAGACGCCTTTCAGCGTCAACAACCGTTTTGACAACGCTGCCTACTCTGGGGGCAGACCCTTCAATGAAGTGGATTATCCGATTATTCGAGTTCTTAACATCTCTTACCAGGGCCTCCTTCCCGTTGAATACTAGCCTACCGGTGTCGGCAGGCTGGCCGCCGCCCTCAGGATAGAAGATTGTCCGGTCGAGAACAACCTTGTCGCCGAAGACCCCCAGCACCCTGGCCTCGAGCTCCAGCAAATTAGGGTCCTCGTAGTAGTGTTTAACAGTCTCGGGGAAAACCTTCTCGTCGAAACCTAGAGTAACAGCCTCCTCTTCAAGACCCTTAGGCTGTTTATGCCTGGAGGCTATCATGCTGTAAAAGTCCTCCGGAATCCTTACCTCAACACCTTTCTTCGAGAAAAAGTCTGCAACCTGTTCAGGCGTAACACCGTGAGAATCATAGAGTTCAGCAAGCTTTTCAACACTTAAAGACTTGGATTCTTTAATAAGAGACTCCACGTGCCTAACACCCTCTTCAACACTCCTCCTGTATTTTTTAAGCTCTATTTCGACGAGCCTCAGGATACTGTCTTTAAGCCTTTTGAGACTCGGAAAATCCCTGCCCCAGTAGTCAACCTCCCATGAAACCATGTCGAGTAGGAGAGAGTTAGCGCCAAGCCTATCTAAGACCCTGGCAGTCTTCCTGACGAGCAGCCTAGCCAGATAGCCTACGCCAGTGTTAGAAGGCACAACGCCCTCTGAGAGAATGAACACCAGGCTCTTAACATGATCCAGAGCCTTGAAAACATTCTCCATAGCCTCAAGCTTAGTTGAGAAGTAATCAGGGAGCTCGAGATCCCTGACAAGCCTAATCCTCTCCACCGGGCTGAGGAACTTGCTCTCAGAGAGGGAAACCCTGACTCCATACTCCCTGAGAAGCTCAGGGGGAACTTCGATGTCTACCAGTTTAGAAGCCTCTTGGAGAAGTCTACCGTAGAAAGCATGGAAGCCTGTGGGAGCGCCTGTTAAAAGCCAGTTTATCCTCTCCATCCCGTATCCAGTGTCAACCGTTCGAATAGGCAGCTCCCTTAGAGAACCATCGAGATAAACCTTATACCTCATGAAGACTAGAGTCGCAACCTCAAGACCGTGCGAAATAACTTCGAAGCACGGCCCAGCGTTCCCACCCCCGCTCCAAGCGCTTTCGACAAAAGAAAGATCCTCACCCTTAACCCCCATCTCCCCTGTGAAGAATTCAAAGCCGTATCTCACAGTATCCTCCTTCCAATAGACCTCTTTTTCCTCGCTGTTGAAAGCGTGGTGGCCGCCCATCTCGAAAATGGTGAGATGCCTCCCTAGGGTCTTTCCAACCAGGTCGATGTCAACTAGACGTATACATGGCTGGGAAATCACCAAGGGATTAGCCGGGGGAGGAATAATGCCATCCGTAACATAAGGCTGGAAATCAACTATGCTCGCGTCAGTAAGATAAAGATCATCCCTCCACCTGCATACGACAGGATAGGGTGAAACAACCTCGTGCCCCCTCTTCCTGAAGAAGCCTAGGAAAGAATCCCTAACCTGGCTCAGATCATCCATGCTCCTGCCCACCCTCTTGCCAATGAAAGTATAG
>Ga0209102_1001381_pt1 | contig 12791 bp, 11 predicted proteins | sample ConPoolayeHmetaG_FD_185483 | JGI IMG/M metagenome (GOLD analysis project Ga0209102, IMG submission 185483) | Hot spring microbial mat communities from California, USA to study Microbial Dark Matter (Phase II) - Cone Pool mat layer H metaG... ... | reverse complement strand
ACCCAAAAAAGGATTTTTTGCCAATGCCCTAAGCGCTCTTGGCCACTCAACCTTAATTCTTATAGAAAGAGAGCGATCCTCTGTCTGAGGAATTTCTGCTCCTGCTCCATAAAAAACATATCTTTTTTCCAAAGGAGTTGGCGTGGGAGTAGGAACTTCTTTAATCACCTTTTTTTTAATCCCTGTGGATGGTACCTCGGAGGGTGGCGGAGTAGGTGTTGGGATAATTTCGGGGAGAAAAGAAATAACTGTTGGTTGTTTCTCCCAAGGCAAGGTGAACCTAAGCTGCCCTATTTTAACTAAAGCAACTTGAACAGTCCGGCTATATCTTTCTGTCAACTGAGGGGTAAAAAAAGAAAAAAGCAAAGAAAAAAGCAAAACTGGAATAATTAAAAATTTTTTCTTAAGAAACCATAAAGTAAAGGTAATAGCAATTAAATAGGCAAAAAAGGAAATTCTTGAGGCCGAAACCAAAAGAAGCCAAAAGGAAGAAAAAGCAAGTATTCCCAAAAGGATTTTATGAATTGTTTTTTTTACTCCAAAAAAAATTGCTGCTGTTAGGGGAAGAAGTAAAACCAAATAGGCGGCTAAATCATAATGACCGGCAAAAGTAGAACTTACCCGGGCACCAGGATGAAGTCTTAAAGCAATCCCCTTGGCAAACTCAACATTCATAGTAGAAATAACGGGAAAAAGGAAAAATTTTTGACCCAATCCGTAAAGAAAAACCAAAAATAAAGTCAAAAAAATTACCTCGGTATAAAAAATAACATCCCTAATCTTTTTAATTGAAGAAACCATAATAAAAAAAACAATCATGTATTCTATTCTTCTCAATGTGTGAAAAAGGCCGATATGAGGGATAATCGAACGGGTAATAAAAAGAGCGGAAACAAAAGAAGCAAAACCGACAAGAAAATAGAAAATAATTGTTTTATTTAAACTATCTTTTAAAAATTCGAAACGTTGACGAAACTGAGAAAAAATCCAAATTAAAGAAACAAAAACAATTAAAAAATCCTCTGCCCGAACCGCTACCCAACTTCCCGGAATTTGAAAGAGAGGAAATTTTGGATAAAGAGGAATAACAATTAAAAGGGCGGCAACCCCATATTTTAAAAAGGCTCCTTCAAGCGATTCTAAACGCTTCAGCATAAATTTTCCTTGCCTCCAAATCTTTTTTAATTATACCAAAGAGAAAAATTCTAAAAAGGGCACCAATTTTTAATAATCCCCGCAAAAAGGGCATTTGCCAAGATGGCATATGTTTTTGATAAAAATATTTTAATCCTTGATACTCCCCAAGAATAGCCATCTTTGAACCTCCGCTTTTCCCGCCAAGATGAATTATCTTAGTAAGAGGAGTATAAAAAACTTTCCACCCCCTTTTCTTTGCCCGAAAGCAATAATCCATTTCCTCAACATACATAAAGAAATTTTCATCCAATAGGCCTATTTCTTCAACCACCTTTTTGCGGATTAAGAAAAAGGCACCAGTTATCCAATCTTGAAAATGAGCCAATTTATACCAAGGATTATGAGTGTAAAATTGGGGAGGGTGAGGGTGAAAAGATCTAATAAAGTTGGCTAAAAACGGTATATCATCCAAAAAAAACATCCAAGCAAAAATCCGAAAAAGACTTGGGAAAAACCCCCCTGAAGGCTGAATCTTACCATCCTCCCCCACCAACTGACAAGAAGAAATGCCAATTTGCGGATTTTCTTCCATAAAATTAACCATTTTACTTAGAGAGTCTTCTATTATCCTTGTGTCTGAGTTTAAAAGAAGAATATACTCTCCTCTTGCCTTTTTAATCCCAATATTATTCCCTCCAGCAAAACCTAAATTTTTTCTATTTTTAATTAGAATTACCTGAGGAAATTCTTTTTGAATCATTTCTATACTTCCATCAACTGAGGCGTTATCAACCACAATTACTTCTATCTTAACTCCTCTTGTTTTTTTAAAGATTGAGGAGAGACAATTTTTAAGAAGCTTTCTTGTGTTGTAATTGACGATTATTACTGACAGTTTCATAAATTTCTTCTACTTCTTTTTTAAGAAAGAAAAAGGCAATTACTATTCCTATAAAAATCAAAATTCGAAAAAAGAAATTTGAATAAAATGGCCTAATTGTTACCTTGCACTTAAACTCTTTTCCATCTATCACCATTTTGTATTGAGCCCTTGACTCAGGAGGAACAAATGGATCATTTTCCCATTCATACCCATTAACAAAAAGAGATTCTCTTAGGGGGTGAACAATTTCTTCAAGATAAGAACTTTGTTGGGTATCGCGAATAACTTGTTTTGCATATTCAGGGGGATGATTTAACCGATAAGTAGGAAGGGGAATCCCTAAAAATCGTGATTTACTAAAATTTTTTTGATAAAAGCCTAAGACCTCCTGACGGGGTAAGTTTGTATAATAAGCAGAAATACCGGGAATCTGAATAGTATCCCCGGGTTCAGTGGATTTTAAACTATCTTTAAGTGGTGGAATCTCGGGTGGAGGAGGAAGCAAAAGATAAATTAAAAACAAAAAAGCAAAAAGAGAAAAAGAGAACTTAATAATTTTTTTTAATAAAGACATAGTTTAATTAATCAAACCAACTAAAATTATTGAAAAAGTCTTGCTCTCCCTAATCTATAATGGTAATTTTTAATTTTCCTTTCACCAATCTCTCTTGCAGGAACGCCGCCTACGATTTTCCCCGCAGGAACATCATGGGTAACAACCGCCGCGGCTGCTATTACTGCTCCTTTGCCAATTTTTACTCCCGGCAAAATTATTGCTCGTGGTCCAATAAAAACATAGTCTTCGATAACCACCGGCTCTTCGACTACCCCCATATCCTCCCGATGAACATCATGTTCTGAGTTATAAATCATTACCTCAGAAGCAATCGCCACATGATTTCCAATTTTAAGGGGTGCCCGACCATCCAAAAAAGCACGATATCCTACAATAGTATCTTCGCCAATAGAAACTCCAGCAGGGTTAAAAAAATTACATCCCATATGAATAGTTGAGCCTTTGCCAATTTTTACCCCTGCCAACCGATAAAAAAATCGCCGAAAATGATGACTAGGGACGCAACCAACAAAACGAATAACCATTAACTCAAAATCCAAAAAGTAATTTTTTATTCTAATAACTATTTTTTTCCAAGCCTCTTTTAAAGTTAAAGACCTATTCATTCTGTCTTTAAATTCCAACATATTTATTTTATCCTCTTTTTATCTGCTATCATTTCTAAAATTTTTAATGTTTCTTTGGCGCATTTTTCCCAGGAAAATTTTTTAACTTGCTCCAAGCCCTTTTTAATCAAAAATTCTCTTTCAGTCAAAGCCTTCTTTATCCCCTGGGCAATAGATTTAATATCATAGGGATTAACAATCACTCCCGCCTTCCCTACTATCTCAGGTAAACTCCCGGCGTTTGAAACAACTACCGGTACTCCACAAGCCATAGCCTCAATTACCGGAATCCCAAAACCTTCCCAAAAGGAAGGCATAACAAAAACTTTTGCCCCAGCCATTAAAAAAGGTAAATCTTCCTCAGAAACAAAATCTGTAAAAATAACTTTCTCTTCAAGACCCAAATCTTTTGCCTTTTCAAAAATTGTCTGGTAAAGCCATCCCTTTTTCCCGGCAACCACCAACTTGGCAGGGACAGACCCTGCCAAAATAGAAAATGCCTCAAGCAACCCCTCAACATTTTTGCTTGGTTTTAAGGTTCCTAAAAACAAAATATAATCGCCGGAAATTTTATACCTTCTCTTTATCTTTTCAATTTTAAAATTTGAACTTTGAATTTTAAATCTATTTTTATCGTATCCAGGATAAGTAACGGCAATTTTCTCCGCAGAAATACTGTATGTTTTAATTATATCATTTTTAGTGCTTTCGGAAATTGCCAAGATGTAATCTGCCTTTCTAATTGAAAAAGCGGTCCAAAAAGTTAACTGATAAAGATCCTTTTTGATAAACTGACCTGGAAACCTAAGATAACCCAAATCCATAATTGAAACAACCAAGGGACTCGGACAAAAACGTGGTGCGTAATGCCCCGGAGAGAAAAAGACATCAGGCCGTGGTTTGTGAAAATATAAATCTAAAGGTAGGCGCCACTGAGTCCAAAGTTTTTCTGGTCCAAAAATTCGATAACTCCAATTATTAGTTGCCTTTGGCAACTCTACTAAGGGTTTTTCCTTTAAATAAACTCTATACTGATGAGGGCTTTTTAAATTATAAAGCGCCCAAATAAGTTCAAACGCATATTGATTTGAACCAACGCGCTGTTTTACATTTGCTTCGTTTCCATCTATTCCAATTAACATCTCTCCTCCTTTTTTCAATCTAAAAAACCAAAAAATAAACTAGACAATTTCTTTATAAATCTTCAATGTCTCTTTTGCGTTTTTCTCCCAAGAAAAATTCTTTACTCTCTCAAATCCTTCTCTAATAAGTTCGTCTCTTTTTTCAATTGCCTTTTTAATCCCTAAGGCAATATCTTCTATATTTTTTGGATCAATCAAAATTGCTGCCTTTCCAGCTACCTCAGGCATACTAGAAATGTTTGATGTTACAACCGGACAACCGCAAGCCATTGCTTCAAGTATCGGCAACCCAAATCCTTCATAAAGTGAGGGATAAACAAACACTTGAGCCCCAGCGTAAAGCGGGGCCAAATCCTCCTTTGGTACATATCCTAGAATTTTTAATTTTTCATTTTTAATTTTTAATTTCTCAATACTCTCTCCCCATCCAACCTTGCCGGCAACCACCAGCTTGACAGGGACAGACTCCGTCAAAAGAGAAAAAGCCTCAAACAATCTTTTTAAATTCTTTCTTGGTTCTAAAGTTCCCACTCCCAAAATGTAATCTCCAGAAATTTTATATTTCTTTTTTACCTCTTTTATCTCTTTTTGGCTCCTTTTTCTCATAAAAATTTCATCACACGCCTCATAAATCACCTTTATTCTCTTAGGCGAAATACCTAAAATTTCAATCACGTCATTTTTAGTGTTTTCAGAAACGGCAATAATAACTCTTGATTCTTTCTTAACCCACTCAAGTTTTCTTTTTAAATTAGAAACAATATTATGTCCGCCCCTAGGAGAAAAAGCCTCGGGATATTTAAAAATTGCCAAATCATGAATAGTGGTTACTTTTGGACATTTTGCAGGTGGCTCAAGCCAATCTGAGGTATGAAAAACATCTAACTGACCCGTGAATTTTTCAATCGATAAAAAATGAAAACGATTCCAAAGAATTTCTAAAAAAAGGGGGGGGAATCTATAGTTTTTTAATTTTACATTATTATTTTCTATTTTTAATTCTTCACCTTTAATTTCCCTCCGTAGGGAGGAATAAAATAATACATAGTCATTCTCTTGGTCAATCCGCAATAAATTTTCCACCAAATTCTTAGTATAGGTTCCCACTCCTGTTCCAGGGAAGGCAAGTTGAGAAATATCAATTCCAATTTTCATTTTCTTATATAATTGTACACAAATCCGACGCCAGAAAAATCTTTTATTTCTTTTTCTAAAAAACCATTCTTTTGAAGCCAGCCTTCAACCAGATGATCAGGATCAGTTAAGGGCTGAAGATATTGAAAAAGGAAAACATTATCTACCCCAGCGGTAACTTCAAGCATTTTTTGATTAACAACCTCCGGTTTAGCTTTAAGTCCAGGCAAAACTCCATAAGCCTTAACTCTCCCCTGCGAATACCATTGATAGGGTGCAAAAGGTTGGGAAAATTCAAAAATTGCTACCGAATTTTTTGGATCTTGAGATTCAATAAAAATGGTTGCCCCTCGCCAATCTTCGCGCTGGAATCGCGCTTGAGAAAAATATAAAAATAAACTACTTAAACTTATAAAAATAATTATACCCACAAAAATCTTCTGCCATGATTTTTTAAGAGCCAAAATTCCCAACGCCAAAAGAAGATAAAAGGGAACAACAGTAAAAAGAAATCTAAAAGGTTGAAAAAGAGGAAGAAAAAAGGAAGTTATAAAACCTAAAAAAAGAGGGATTAACAACCATCCCCATAAAAATAATCCCTGCTTTTGAATTTTTTTAAAGGTTTGGTAAAAAAGAAAACCATAGATAAGAAAGATAATTAGCGAAATTGCCGCATAAAAAGTCTTATTATAAAAAGAAATCCTCCCCAAAGAAAATTTAATAAAGGTTAAAGGAAAAACTTTTGCGGGTGCAAGACTGGAGACATTAGCCCATCCAGGCAAAATATCAACCAAGTTCATTCCTGATTTAAGTTGCTTAAAAAACTGAGAAAACCAAGGTAAGAAAACCAAAAAAGAAGAAACAATTGAATAAAACCAGTACTTAAAAACCTTTCTTTGGAAAAACAAAATCCAAATTACATGGGGGAAAAGTATGAAGACGCCAAGATAATGAGAGTATAAAAGAGCAGTAATGGTAAGAAAATAAAAAAACCATTTTCCCCCAAAAAGAAAAAATGTTGAGGCAGTTGCCAAAAAGGCAGCCAAAGAATACATTCTTACCTCTTGAGAATAGTAGATATGGTATGGGGAAACTGCCAGCAAAAAAGCAGAGAGAATTCCTAATTTTTCATTAAGCAATCTTTTACCTACAAGAAAAATAAAATAAACGGTGGCGACTCCAAAAATTACCGAAGGCAGCCTTAAAAACCACTCTGATTTTCCCAATTTTAACCAAAAGTGAATCAGAACATAAAAAAGGGGTGGATGAAATTCCCCTGTAGTTCTCCCAAACCATTGGAAATGAAGCGATTTTGATGACATTAAAACTTGGGCTCCCTCATCTAACCAAAAACTTTGATTAAGACTTATCAGGCGTAGGATAGCCGCCAGGGCTAAAACTAAAATTACTTCAATTTTGTCTTTTCCCATAATTTTATCTCTTCGCCAAGTTGTGAATAAAAAGACAGAAAAGATAAAACCAAACCATAAAAACCATCTAAAAATCCGGCATGTCTTATATATCTTTGAAGAAAAACTCTTGTTGGTCTCCAAAAAAAATTTTTCCAAGAAAATCTTTCACCATCTTCAAATCTATTTTGGGCAGAAATCTCAGAATAACGATTTTGCCTTTCTAGAAACTGGCTAATTGAATCGTAGTTTAAATGTTCAATGGCCAATTCTTCTCTGGCTGGCAATTTTAAAATTTTCCCTTCTACCTTGGGATATTGATGAATTCTTCTATCCCAAAAAACTTTTCCCCTTTTAAAAAAACGAACTTGATAATCTGGCCACCAATTAGTATGGCGAATCCATTTGCCAAAAATTATATTTTTTCGCGGAATTGAAACCGCCTCAAACTTTCCTTCCTGAACAATACTTTTTAGTTTTTGAGAAAGTTTTTTCGGAATTCTTTCGTCTGGATCGAGAACCAAAATCCAATCCCCTACCGCCTTCTCTACACTCCAGTTTCTGATTAACTCTACATAAGGAACAAGTTTATGTTTTAGGATTTTGGCGCCAGATTTTTTAGCCACCTCAAAAGTCTTATCTTTTGAACCCATGTCAACAACCACTATTTCATTTACCCAATCTTTAATAGACTCAAGGCAATCTTTTAGTCTTTCGGCTTCGTTATAGGTATTAATTACTGCGGAAATACCCATGTCTTAAATTATACACTGCTTCTTTAGGTCTTTTTAGACAATGCAAAAGAAATTTAATTAATTGAAGCGGTTTTTTGGTTTTTATAAATTCTCTAAATAACTGCTTATTTCTTCTTCGCCGATGAGTCCAGTTTTGTAAATCAAACATTTCATTTATTAATTTTAAAAATTTCTTCTTAGGAATATTAGTCAACAAAAGTTTCTCTTCTATATTTTTTTCATTAACATCCCTCATCCCCCAAAGCCGGTCATCCCACTTATCATCTTTAACTAAACCTTTTTTCTTGGCAACCTCCCAAAGTTCAGTTCCAGGAAAAGGGGTAGTAACATTGATCCCAACTTGATCTAGGTCAAGCTCTTTGATAAATTCAATCGTTTTTCTAATATCTTCTTCTGTCTCTCCGGGGCTACCAACCATAAAAGTCCCCAAAACCTCCATCTTATATTTTTTTGCCAAAGAAACGGCTTTTCTTATCTGATTCAAGGTCACCGTTTTATTTTTAAGATAACTTAAGATTTTCTCTGATCCCGACTCCATCCCAAAAGAAATGGCAAAAACATTCATTTCCGCTAAAATTTTGGCAATTTCCTCATTAAATAAATCTGCCCTCCCAATAACCTCAAATCTCATTCTTTGAGTAATTTTTTTATTCTTGAGTAAATTTTTTATTCTTTCAAGCCTTTCTTTGTCAACAAAAAACAAATCATCCATAATCACCAATTCATCTCGACCATATCTTTTATAAATCGCTTCAATTTCGGAAACGACATATTCAGGTGAATGAGTCCGATATTTTTTCCAAAAATTTCTTGATTCACAAAAACGACAATTAAAAGGACAACCGCGAGAAGTCATAATATGCCCAGGACCATTTTTGCCAACTCGAAGAAAATCCCAGTCAGGAAAAGGAATTTTGTCAATTGGCTCAACCAAAAGCGCTGGTCCGGTAATTTTTATTTTTCCATCTTGCCAAAAAACTAATCCAGGAATCTCTCTATTCTTAAGTTTTTTATTTTTTCTGTAACTTAAAAGAAGTCTTCGAAGAACTTCTTCTCCCTCAGAAATTACTCCTACATCAATCCATTTAGGCAAGGCTTTTGGCACTAAAGAAATATGAACCCCGCCAATGATCACGGGTAAACCAAATTTTTCTTTAACCATTCTGGCTTTTCCAATTTGCAAATTAAAAGTATGACTCATCGCCGAGAAACCAACAATATCAGGCTTGATTTTTTGAATATCAGAAATTAAATCATCTTTAACAAAAGAAAGAGAAAGAGAAATTCCTGGAAGATATTTTTTAAGATAAGAAGAAAGATAACCTAATCCCAATTTTGGTCGCTCCGAATTTTTCTCCTCATCGGAAACAAGGTGGAGCCTCATGAGGCTATTTTACCACAACCTACCGAAACCTGCTTTCTTACCTATTTTTTACCAAAATAGTATGCGATCGCAACCAATTATGTTAATTGTTTAGCCATTATTTCTTCGTATTTTAGGGCAATTTCATCCCAAGAAAATTTTTCGGCTTGCTGGCGCGGTTTATTCCCCCAATTAGTTTTTAACGCCTTCTCTAAAACTTTAGCATATTTATCTATATCCGTAGGATCAACATACAACCCTGCCTCACCCACTATTTCCCGCCTCGTCTCATCGTCTGTTGCCACTACCGGCAAACCACAAGCCATTGCCTCAAGATAAGATGAGCCAAAAGCCTCAGAAGACTCAGAAACCAAAGTAAAAAGATTAGAGGTAGTATAATACGATGGCATTTTCTCATAAGGCACGGTGGCTCTTAAAAATCTTTTTAGCCCAAGAAGATTTTTACCCAAAGCATCAATTTCTTCTCTCTCCGGCCCATCACCCAATAAAAGAAGACTCCCTTTTTTAAGTTTTGCTACTGCTTTAATTGTTAAATCCACCCTTTTGTAGGGATTCAAACCAGCCACACACAAAATTATCGGTTTTTCAAGATCAATTTTTACTGGTTTTACCTTAGGATTAAATTTCTCCAAATCAACTCCATTGGGAATAAAAACTATTCTAACCCCAGAACTTACCTCTTTTGCCCACCTTTCTGCTCTGTGTGTTAAAGCCACAAAAACATCAGGTTTCATTCTCAAATTTCGTAAATCGTCCCTTCCAATCCCCGCTTGGCCGGAAACCAAAATTTTAAATTTTCCTAGTTTAGTTAATTGAAGTGCTTTCAAAATTAAAATCTGCCAGCCCCCATCAACCGGGATAACCCAATCATAATCCCCTTTTATAACTTTTGCTAAAACAGACAAAGTAAAGAAAAAAACTCTCCGACTATGAGAATCTAAATAAAATTTATAAAGAATCTTTCCCCATAAAGTAAAGGGGGTTTGAGAGCGGGCTTTTTCTTCGGAAATCATCTCTTTGGCTGATAAAATAATAACATTGTGTTTTTTGGCCAGCCTAAGAGAAACTTCTCTAACAAAATTTTCTGCTCCCCGAGAAACTATACCTTGATAAATATTCAAAAACGCAATCTTCATTTTCCTTCAAACCTTAGAGGTTTGTGTAGGTACAAACCTTGGGAATTTTTTATTTTTCTTTTAAATTTAAAATTAAAAATCTACCGTCAATTATTCTATCTAGAATATAATTCTCTTGCAAAAATTTATCAATTTTTTCCGGCTTATAGGAACCCAATCCTTTTAATTTATAATCCTCAAAAACAACAATTTTTGGTTTTTCTTTTTGAAGATCAAAGACAATCTCATCCTGAATTCCTGGATATTCCATATACCAAGGAAGAGTTGGCACCCATGGTGAAACTGCGGGTAGAGTTTCAGATAAAGCGTAAAGATGGTCCCAAGAATTAAGAATGAAAATCTTCTCTCCAGGATTTGTTTTTTCTTTAAGCCAGGAAGCCACCTCTAGGGTTTCTTTTTCAAAAAACCTATCTGGTTTTTGCCAGTTTAAATAATAAAATCGGCTCTGGAGATAAATTACCCCTAGAAAAAACAAAATTAAATAAACTCCCAGAAATAATTTAGGCCAAGTTTTGGATATTAAGTACAGAGAAACACTAGAAATGACGGCGAGAAATGGCAAGGCTGGCTGGAGATGAAAATAACCCCAACGAGGAAAGACTCCCAAAGAAGTAAAAAAACACCAAACAAGAAAAGGCAAAAATAATTTTTGTATCTTTTTAACTCCATTACACTGGAGTAATAGAGCGATCATAGTTAAAAAAACAAAAGCACAAGGAATACCCAAGGAAAAAATTTGCTTTATAGTTGGAAGCTGAATTTGACCTGGAGCATGAGGTAAATAACCTACTCCAAACTTAATTGCCCAGAAATAAAAATCCTGGAGAATCCCTACTTTAAATAAATAAACTAAAAAAATTAGCAAAGGAGCCGCTAATCCGATCAGAAATTTTTTGATTGATTTAATTTTTAAATTTTGAATAAACCAGAAACTAAAACCAATTGGGAAAATAAACCAAAAAGCAGTTTGTTTTACCAAAATCGCCAAACCAGCAAAAATTCCAGACCAAAAAAATTCTTTACTCCATAAAAAATAAAAAATTAAAAGCCCAAGTGGTGCCAAAAATAAATCAAACCAAACCCCATTCCCCTCAAAATACGGTTGCCAGAGAACATAGAAGGCAAGCGACAATAAAGCAGTTTCTTCTTTTTTCGTTATTTTTCTGGCTACCCAGTAAACAAGTAAATCAGTCGAAAGAATTAAAATCCAGGTGTAAATTTTTAAACTAAAAAGCGAAATTCCAAAAATCTTGTAAAAAAGTGCTAAATCAAAAATTAAAAGCGCATTATGAGCTATGGCAATATCCCGATATGGTAGAAGTCCTTTCAAAATAAAATAAGGCCATAAAATCATTTCCGGCCAGGCAGTAAAACGCAAATTAGACAAGAGCAACAAATGTATCAAAAGTATTAAGAGTATCAAGAGGTTTGTTTTTTTCATTTTTGAATTGCCAAAACTATAAGATAAGATGAAAAGATAGGTAGATAAAAATTTGAAAATAAATTCGTAAATTTGATTGGCAATTTAAAGATGAATTTGACAATTTTCCTAACAATGCCTTCTTTTGGTGGCTTTGGCTGAACAAAAGGAACTCTGGTAATCTTTGCTACGCCAAATCCAGAATCTCCAAGGATTTTTTTAAAATTAAAAAAAGTAAATTGATTGACATTAGTCCAAAAACCAAAAACAGGACTCGAACGCAAAAGTTGAGGAAAAAAGGTCGAAAGAATTCCATTTAGCCACCAACCAGCATTAGAAACAGCCAAAATCAGTTTACCATCTTGAAGAAGTAGGAGTTTTATTTTTTCTAAAAATTTACCTGGATCAAAAATATACTCCAGAACATCGGCACAGATAACAAAGTCAAATTTATGAGAATATTTAATTTTCTCCTTTTCGAAATCAAAAAGAGTTACTTTCAATCCTCTTTTTTCAGCAAAATTTTTTGCTTCAACGCTGTAATCTAAACCCTCGGCGTTTTTAGATCCGGCTTCTTTTAGCATCAAAAGCAGATCCCCTGCCTCGCAACCAATATCCAAAATTCTGGTTGATTTTTTTTCATTCTTTAAAAATTCTAAAATTCTCTGAGATCTTGGATGATAAAAAGCAGGTTTATAATCAGAAGTAAGATGCTTTCTGTAATAATTTTCAATCTCTTGTTTTTTTAAGTCCATAATTTTCGCTTTATTTTTTTAAACGGAGTTTGGATTGCTGCCCTTAACCACTCGCCTGTACTCATTTTAATCCAAGGATTAGAAACAATTTCAGGATGAGGAAGATAAAAAACCTCGGGATATTTTATATCTTTCGGCAAAGGAATTCCAAGTTCATACTTCCTCTTTCTTGCCCGAAGGGGGACTTCAAAATCCTTTGATGAGCGGGGAAGATGGGTCGCATGAAAATAAGAAACCGGCAGGAACAAAATTTTCTTTGGATCTCTTCCCTGAACCGGTCTTCCTTCTCCATCAAAATATCCCTGTTTCCCATGGGGCAAAGCAGCATGAAGTCCAGGAATTTTTAAATTTATTGCCCGCAAACTATAATGCCCCTTCCTTCCGGCAATTTCATACTTTCCTGCTTTTTCTTCTTGATAATGATAAACATCGCCCACCCAGTTAATAGTTTTAA
>Ga0209102_1001378_pt1 | contig 12801 bp, 2 predicted proteins | sample ConPoolayeHmetaG_FD_185483 | JGI IMG/M metagenome (GOLD analysis project Ga0209102, IMG submission 185483) | Hot spring microbial mat communities from California, USA to study Microbial Dark Matter (Phase II) - Cone Pool mat layer H metaG... ... | reverse complement strand
GTCGGAGCCCGACCTCGTGTCGGTGCTGCTGACGGGCAGGACCCTGGACGACGTGCGCGGCGCCGAATTGAACATCGCAAGCCGCCAGGTGCAGTCCTACCTCGCCGGACGCGTAGGAGGATTGCTGTCGCGGCAGGCCGAGCGCACCCTGGGGCTCAGCGAGGTACGGATCGAGCCCAACCTCATCGCCCCGGAATCCGATCCGGGGGCGCGCCTCACCATAGGCCAGAACGTCACGCGGCAGTTGCGCCTGGTCTATTCGATGGATCTGGCCGACAGCCGCGACCAGATCTGGATCGCGGACTACGACGTCACCCGGAGGTTCAATACCAAGGCCACGAGACAGTCCGACGGCTCGTACCGCTTCGATCTACGCCATGACCTGCGCTTCGGCAGCGGAAGCCCGGCCGCAGCCCCCGCTACCCGGACCGGGGCGAGCACGAAGGTCGGCGCGCTGAGAATCGGCGGCAAGCCGCTATTTCAACCGCACGATATCCTTGCGCGGCTCGACTTGAAGTCCGGCGAGGCCTACGACTTCTTCAAGCTGCAAAGGTCGCTGGACCGCCTGCGGGCATATTACTACCGGCAGGGTTATCTCGAGGCGCGCCTCAGGATCGCCCGCCGCGCGGAGCAGGGACGGATCGATATCGAAATAGAAATAGACCCGGGCCCGAAGGTCTCCATCGATTTCGAAGGCGCAAGCCTGCCATCCGCCGTAAGGGACGCCGTCCGGCGGGCCTGGCAGGCAAGTGCGTTCGATGCCACCCGCACGCAGGCCGCCGTGCGGGTGATCCTGCAGGCCCTGACCCGGTCGAGTTACCTGCAACCCCGGGTCGAGCCGGCAGTGGAGGAACGCGGGATCGGCGAGAAGCGCGTCGTCTTCCGCATCGATCCGGGCACGCGCTACGAATCGAGCCTGCTGGTGCTCGAGGGAAACATTGCAATGCCCTCGCGGCGCCTGGAGGACGTGCTGAGCCGGTCGCTGAGCATCTCCGACCTTTACCTGGATCCGAACAGGGCGGTCGAGACGCTGGCCGCCTTCTATCGCGGCGAGGGTTTTCTGGACGCCAGGATTGCCCGCCCCCGCTTCGAGTTCGATCCCGAGGCCAAAACAGGACGCGTCATCATCGGGATCGATGAAGGACCTCAGTATCGGGTGAACGCGGTCGGCTTCACCGGCAACCCGCAGAGCGGCGACGAGCGACTACGGGCCGTCGTCGGACCCCTGGCCGGAACGATCTATACGCCGGATGTCGGCAGCGGCGCCGCAGGGCGCCTGGAGGAGTACTACTGGAAGAACGGTTTCAACGACGTCAGCGTCAGCTGGCGCACCGAAAAGCGGACTGCCGAAGCGCGCGTGGATCTTGTTTTCGACATCTCCGAGAAACTACAGGACGTGGTCCGGGAGATCGCCGTCGAGGGCAATCGCAGAACCGACGAGCAGTTCGCCCGCGAGCGCGTCGAGCTGCAACCGGGCGATGTCCTCGATTACGACAGGCTCAACCGCTCGCGCAAGAAGCTCTACGACACAGGCGCTTATGCGCGGGCCGATATCCTTGTGGAAGAAAGCGCGGCTCCCGGGAGTGTGCAGGCCGGGCAGCGTCCCGTGCGCCTGAAGCTGCACCTCCGGGAAGTGCCGCCCTACCAGATCCGTTACGGCGGCTTCTACGACACGGAGCGCGGCCCGGGCGCCATTGTCGACGCTTCCTATCGCAACTTCCTGGGCAATGCCAGAATGCTCGGATTGCGCGCGCGCTACGACAGCGACATCCATGAGGTCCGGGCTTATTTCAGCCAGCCTCTCGGCACGCGAGTGCCTCTGGCCAACAATGCCTCCGTATTCGCCCGGCGCGAGCTTTTTCCGTCCTTCATCAACGACACCCTCGGATTTTCCCTGCAGCAGGAGGCGCGACCGCGCCCCGACCTGATTCTGTCGTACGGCTACAGGTACTCGCGCACGCACACCTATGACAAGGTGCCGGATCCCTTCTTCCCATTCGACGTCACGATCCGCACGTCGCGCCTGACGGGTTCGGCGTCGCGCGACAAGCGCGACGACCTTCTGGATGCCGCTCGCGGCTCGTTCACTTCGCATGCCTTCGAGCTGGCTCCGGCCTCTCTGAAGTCGGACCTCCGCTTCGTGCGCTATTACGGCCAGTACTTTCATTATGTTCCGCTTTCGCGGCCGACGGAGATTCCGTTCGGCGGCGGGCGGCAGAAGTCGCGCTTTGTGCTGGCCTCCGGTCTTCGCCTGGGGCTGGTGAAGGGCCTGGGCGGCCAGGAGGTGCTGCGCACCGAGCGCTTCTTTGCCGGCGGGGGCACGACCGTGCGCGGCTTCGCCCAGGATACCTTGGGTCCCGTCGATTTCTTCGGAGAACCGGCCGGCGGCGAGGCGGTCTTCGTCATGAACAACGAGATCCGCTTCCCGATCTACCGCATGGTCGACGGCGTGGGTTTTCTGGATCTGGGAAACGTTTACGCCAGGATCGGCGACCTCGATCCTTTTCGCGTGCGCAAGTCGGCCGGCCTGGGCCTGCGCATCCGCTCGCCTTACGTCCTGCTGCGCTTCGACTACGGCCTGAAGCTCGACCGGCTGGCCGGCGAGTCGCGCGGCGCCTTCTTCTTCAGCATCGGCCAAGCCTTCTGAGTTTCGGTGACAGGCTACTCAACCCCGAAACTCCCGGTTGCTCGGGCATGCACTTCGGTTGGAGTTTCGGGGTTGAGTAGCCTGTCACCGAAATAATGATGGTGAGGATGTGGGGGAGGTGGCGGCGCCACCAGCCGTGAAAGATCTGGGGCGAGCCGGTGCAGCGAACGGCCAGGGGCCGCCATTCACCTTCCCCATCGGAAGGGTCCGGCAAGACCTCGACGCTGCGCGTGTCACGCCGCAGGCCTTCGCGCAAGGCCTTGAGCGCGCTCTCCTTGCCGCTCCATATCAGAGTCGCGAAAAGCGCCCTTTCCCCCGGCGCACGCTGTTGCACAAAGGCCTTCTCTTCAGCGGTGAAATAGTCCTCGAGGAACTCGGGCGCGCGCGGCTCGACCAGTTCCAGATCGCAGCCCAGCGCGACTTCCGGCGCGCACACGGCGCACAGTCCCACGCCGTGACTGTGGCTGAGTGAGATGGAAACGGGCAACGGTTCTCCATCAAGCACGGCCGAGGGAGAGCCGTCGGGCCGGGCGCAGATCTCTACGGCCGACATCGCGGCCTGCCGGCCCCTTTCCGCGAGAAAGGAAACGAGGAGACACTTCGCGGTCCAGCGGCCGAGGCGCCAGTCGCTGCGCCGCTTGGAGGTGCGCAATTGCAGGATATGAGCCTGCTCGCCGTCGCTCAGCCAGTCATCCGAGCCGGGGATATCGCCCGCCGACTGCATGAGCCACCGGATCGGCACCTTCTCCGCGCACACGCGGCACCCCTATCTCGTTCGTCGCCGCCGAATCAGCCGATCGCCTCACGAAGCGGGTCGAGCAACCCGGGGTCGGCAGCCTCCGGCAAGGCCGACGTGCGGTAACCCTGGACGGTAACGAAGACGTCGCCGTTTTCCCCGACGACCTGCGCGTCGAACCCTCCGCCGGGATTCCGTGTGACCACGGCGTAAAGCCTTCCGTTCTCCTTCTCCGGGGACCCGAAGATGCGCACCGAGTCCACCTCGTGCGGCAACCCCAGGCGCGCCTGGGTCGCCAGTTCCCAGATCCCGGCCGTCTGGAAGCAAAGCTCGATGTGGCGCGGGAAGGCAATCACCGGCGCCTCCTCGGGCGTATGGTTCGCCGGCAAACCGGCGGCGAAAAGTCCTATCACTTCGTCTCCCGCCCTCCAGGCCCGTTCCACGACACGATAGGCCGGGCCGTGGAAGTACAGGCGGTAGAGATCGCCCGCCTCCACGCGCTTGCCATCGGGCGGCACGACGACGCGGCGGCCCTTTTCGTGCGCAGCCTGCTCTCCCGTCAGGCGCACGCGCGCCGTGAAATGCGTGGTTCTTTCGGGTTCCGTCTGCCCGTGGAGCACGCGTTCCCCGATGAGCCGGCAGTCGGCGACGACGTCGCCGCCTTCGGCGGAGAACTCCGCCTGCAGTATCACGGTCCGCGGCTGCCCGCGATAGAACTTGAAGGCTGCATGGAAGCGGATGTCTTCGATCGCGCCCACGCGGAGTTCGGGAAAGAGCAGTCCGGCCGTCTCGGCCATGGCTTCGATCCCCATCACGCCGGGAAGCACGGGCGTCCCGTCGATCCTGTGGTCGTACAGGAAGGGTTGGGCCGCCGGATCGAGCGCAGTTTCGATCGTCAGGCCGTCGTACAGGCCCAGGCGAACCACCCGGCCCACCATGACGCCGGCGGGTGCGGCGGAGAACGCTCCGCCGTGTGCGGCGTCGAGCCCGCCGGTTTCGTCGAAGTCCTTCGTCATGATGCCGAGGCGCTGCGCGATCACAACCTCGCCGGAGAAACCGCCCGCCGTCAGTTCGCGGCGCACCACGGGTATGCCGGCCTCGGGCGGGAGCATGTCGATCCCCGCCTGCTTCATGACCGCCGGGATGGACCCGCGCGCCGCCATGCCGATGCCGCTCCAGGCGGTCCAGTCGATGGCGATGCCGCGCGTCTGCGGGCGGGCGTTGCGCAGGCTGGAAATGCATTTGCACAGCAGGTCATTGGCCGCGCTGTAGTCGGTCTGCCCCATGTTGCCGAAGCGCCCGGCCACGGAACTGAAAACCACCGCAGCACCCAGCGGCATCGAGCCCAGGTTGGAGAACAGGTGGAACCAGCCCGCCGCCTTGACGTCGAAGACCAGGTCGAACTCCCCGGGCTTCTTGTCCGGAAGCAGGTGGCTCACCTCCAGCCCGGCCGCATGAACCAGTACATCGATGCGGCCGCTCCTGTCGGCGATCTTTCTCATGACTTCGGCCACCGCGCCGCCGTCGCGCAGATCGACCTGGTAGTAATAGACCGTGCCGCCGGCCCGGCGGATCGCGTCGATCGCCGTCGACGCGGCATGCGACCGCTCGAGCGCGGCCATTTCCTTTTCGACCATCGCGGGAGTGGCGCGAATGCCGCGCGCCTTGAGACGTTCGAACAGGTCGCGCTTCAGGTTCTCCCTGTCCGTGGCGAAGCGTTTCAGATCCGGGTTCGCAGGATCAGGTTCCGCGGCCAGGTCCAGCAGGTGGAAGGTCCCGCCCGAGGCTGCAGCCAGATCCGCAGTTACGGCGGAAACGATGCTCCCGGCCGCTCCCGTTACGACGAACACCGTTTCCTTTCCCAGCGTCATGCCGGGGCGGCCGTCGTCGGCGGGCTTTTCCTCGAGGCCGACCGTCCAGCGGTGCCCGTCGCGGTATCCGATCTCGACGGCCCCGGGATCCAAAAGGGTCTCTTCCAGCAACAAGTCCGCCAGGGCGGCCGTCTTGCGGCTCGGTTCGAAATCGACGGCCTTGACCAGGGCGTCCGTTTTCTCGCGCTTGAACGCCTTGACAAACCCTGTCACGCCGCCCCCGAGCGGTGAAAGGGCTCCCGCCTCGTCGTAACCGTGGCGGCCGCCCATTCTCGTCGCCGCCACGAGGAAGCTCCCGGGCGCGCCGATATGGTCGTATGTCGACCTCATGGTCGCATACAGGAGTTTGATCCGGATCCGGGTCGCTTCGCCCCAGGTCGCGGCCTCCATCCCCTCCAGGCTCCCCTCGTGATCCAGCGCCGGCAGCCAGTAGACTCCCTGGATCGGGCCTTCAGCCTTCCATTGCTCGATCTGCCGGGCGAGAGCTTCCGCGTCGGGTTCGCCTTCGATCGCCAGGACTCGAGCACCGAGTTTTTCGAGTTTGCCCGAGAGAGCCTTGGCGACGCCGCCCTTGTCCGGCATCACGATCACCCGGCTGCCGGCGTTCAGCGTCACACCGGTCGGCTTGAAAAACCGGAGCGCAGGGCGAAGGCGTGCCGCCGGCACGCGGCGAGGTATCGCCTCGGCCGCTTCCATACTTGCCGCGCCCGCGATCCCGGCGGCTTCGGCAGGAGGTGCGGAAGCTTCGCACGGGGCCGCAGGGGCCGATCCCCTCAGATCGGGCCTGCGGTCGTAGACGAACTTCACGGCATGGGCGAGTGTGGGGAAATCGCGCAGCTTGAGCGTATCGTCGCGCGGGATGTCGTAGGCCGCGCGGATGGCCGCGAACATCTCGGCCTGCTTGACCGTGTCGATCCCCAGATCGGCTTCCAGATCCAGATCCATATCCAGCATGTCGGTCGGATAGCCGGTCTTTTCCGCAATGATGCGCAGAACCGTTTCGCGCACCGGATCGACGGCGGGCACGGCAGCGGGCGCCGCCTGCCGGGGCCCCGCGGCAGGGACCGGCGCTTCGGCGGCTCTCATGAGATCCGGCCGCCGGTCGTAGACGAACTTCACGGCATGGGCGAGCGTGGGGAAATCGCGCAGCTTGAGCGCATCGTCGCGCGGGATGTCGTAAGCCGCGCGGATGGCCGCGAACATCTCGGCCTGCTTGACCGTATCGATACCCAGGTCCGCCTCCAGATCGAGGTCGGGATCGAGCATGTCGATGGGGTAACCCGTCTTCTCGGCCACGATTTGCATCACCTTGGCCCTGACCGGATCCTCGGGCCTTTCGGGCACAGCGGCGGGAACGGCCCCGGTCGGGGCGGTCGGTTCGACGGCCGCGGTTTCCTGCGCCGCGACGGGCCTCTTGAGATCCGGCCGGCGGTCGTAGACGAACTTCACGGCATGGGCGAGCGTGGGGAAATCGCGCAGCTTGAGCGCATCGTCGCGCGGGATGTCGTAAGCCGCGCGGATGGCCGCGAACATCTCGGCCTGCTTGACCGTGTCGATACCCAGATCAGCTTCCAGATCCAGGTCCATTTCCAGCATGTCGGCGGGATAGCCGGTCTTTTCCGAAACGATGCGCATCACTTCGGCACGTACGGGATCGACGGCGGGCGCCGGCGCCCGCGGCGGAGCCGCCGGTTGCGCGACAGCCTCTTGTTCCGGCTGCCTTTCAGCCGGCGGCGCTGGAGCTTCCGGCTTGGGGGGCGGGGGCGCAGGCGCGGACGCGGCCGCCTGAAGGGCGGTGCCGTTGCCGTTTCGCAGCGCCGCGCCCCGGTCGCGGAGGCGCAGGGTTCTCTGCACGACCTCGACCTCCGGGGTTCCGTTTCCGGCGATGCGCTTGAGCCATGCATTCCAGGCACCCGGATCGACGATCCTGTAAGCGAATCCCAGCGAGTCGGGACGCGCCCTCTTGCCGTCGGGAGTCGGGATCCAGCGCGTAAGCGTCATGGCGATCTGCGAACCGAAGCCCGCGCCCAGCCGGAGCGCGTAGCGCACGGGGTAGAATCCGCCCTTGGAAAGGTTGAGCGGCCCGAGTTCGGGGTCCACTTCTTTGAAGTTCGCCACCGGCGGCACGATGCCCGTTTCCAGGATCTTCACCGCCACTACATCCTCGATGCCGACCGCCATGGGATGCCCGGTCGCGCCTTTGGTATTGGCGACGATGATTTTGTCCGCGGCGTGTTTGAACACGTGCCGCAGCGCAAAGACCTCGGCGGAAGCGCTGCCGCCCCGGGCGGGGGTGTAGGTTTCGTGGGAGACGAAAACCGTCTGCGGCGCGATCTCGTAACGGTCGATGCCCCACTGAGCCTCGGCCTCGGAGATCATCTTCTCCATCACCTGGCAGATGTGGCCGACATCCAGCCGGGTGCCGTGGAAGGCGCTGTTGGCGGTGAGCCCGGCGAGCACCTCGCAGATCGGCTGGATGCCGCGTTCGCGTGCCGATTCCAGGCTCTCCACGACCATGGCGGCAGCACCCATGCCGATGATCAAGCCGTGCCGCCTGCGGTCGAAGGGAATTGCGGCATCCTCGACGACCTCGTCGGTGGCGGCCGCGCCCGATGCGAGGAAGCCGGCTCCGTGCCATTCCATGAGATTATCGGAAGTGATGTCGTCGGCCGAGATGACGATCACGCGGCGGCAGCGACCCGACCGTATCCAGTCGGCGGCCAGCGCGACCGCCTGGGTGCCGGTGGCGCAGGCGGCGTTGATGGCGGTGTTGGGCCCGCGCGCCCCGATGTACTCGGCGAATTGCGAATGCCCCATGGAAAGCACGCGGAAAAGGAAGCGCCGGTCGAAACGATACGGCTGCTTTTCGATGTCCGCCCGCAGCTCGGCGATTTTGCGCTCCAGCTCCTCGAGCAGGCTGTTGCCGGCCTTGCCGATGTGCAGGGCTTTGGCGCGCAGGTTGACGAGCAGCTCGAGGTTTTCGCGCCGGATGCGGTCCCGGTAGAACTCGGAGATGATCTCCGCAAAGGCGTCGTAACCCGGGAACGCCGAACCGAAGATGACCCCGGTGTCGTCGCGCATCTCCTCGGGGAGCATCCACCGGTCCGGCAACAGGGTTCCCTTGGTGGTGGTCTTGTAGCGCATCACCAGCGGTATGCCGGCGTCGCGCAGGGCGTCCAGACCTGCGGCGATGGCCAGTTTGGTCACCCGGTCGAGCGCCGCCATGCGCTCTTCCGGAAAACCGAAGTCCTGCACCAGGTCGAAGTCGCGCGCGCGCGCCGCGAGCTTGATCACGTCGGAGATATTCTCGATCGTCTCGAACCTGCCCTCGCCGCCCTCGCTCTTGACCAGGCGCGTCACGTTCTTTTCCAGCATCGCGCGGCGCAGCCGCAGCGGGATCACGTCAATGAACTGGTCGCCGCGCAGGATGCGCTCCACATTGGCCTCGTCGAACACCCGGTCCACGCCCGGAAGCCCGAGCGAAGCACCGGTAATGCAAACGTTCACCGTGCTGCGCCCGCTCTTTCCGGCTGAATAAAGCTCGAAACTCCGCTCGAGGAAGTCGGCGAACATCCGTCCGAGCTGAACATAGCGGTCCGCAGCCGCGGCGCCGGCGACAGGCTGCGGCTCGGTGACGGCCTGCAGGTGAGTGGGCCGTTCGGGGGCCTTGCGCTCTTCCCTTGAAGGAAGCGTCGCAGCGCCTTTGATTTCGATCCGAGTTTCCGGTTCGCGCCTGCCGGCGCCCAGGCCGGCGGCATAGAGCCCGCACAGGGCCAGATTGAGCGAAGCGACGTCGCCGATGCGCGGATGGTTGGTGAAAAGCGGCAGCACGCCCTCGCGCTCGCCCAGCACGTCGTCGACGAAACCGTAGAGAACGCGCTTCGGGCCCACCTCGACGAAAACCCTTGCTCCCGCCTCGTAGAGCGTATTCAGTCCCTTGACGAACTGCACGGGCGAAGCCACCTGCTTGCCCAGCAGCTCGATCATTTGGGGCACCGCGTCAGGCCCGGCGGGATAGAACTCGCCGGTGACGTTGGAGATGACGGGCCGGCGCGGCGGGCGCAACTCCATGCCGCGCAGGACCCTGACCAGACCCTGGCTCGCGGGCGCGACGATCTTGGTATGGAATGCATGGCTGACCTGGAGGGGACGGGCCACGTAGCCGGCCTCGCGCACCGCCGCGATCGCCCTTTCGACCGCCGCCGTCGAACCGCCGATCACGTTCTCCTTGCTGCTGTTGATGTTGGCGATGACCACGTAGCCTTCGACCGACTCGAGCACCTTGGCGATCTCTTCGATCGGGCCGAACACGGCCGCCATCATGCCGTTGTCGTCCAGGGCGACGCGCGTCATTTCCGCTCCGCGGGCGCTTACCGCGCGCAGCGCGTCCTCGAACGACAGCGACCCGGCCGACACCAGAGCGCCGTACTCGCCCAGGCTGTGTCCCATGACCATATCCGGCACTATGCCGTAGGCTTCGAGCATGCGGGCGAGCGCGGTCTCGGTTGCCAGGACGGCCGGCTGCGTGATCGCCGTCTGCTTCAGGCCCTCCTCGGCCACAGCCATGGCAGCCGCATCCGCTTCATCCAGAAAGATGCACTGGCTGAGCGGCTTGCCGAGCAGAGGTTGCATGACCCGGTCGGCCGTGCGGAAGGTCTCGGCGACGATCGGTTCGCTATCCCTCAGCGTTTTCAGCATGTTGACATACTGGGATCCCTGACCGGTGAAGAGGAAAGCCACCTTGGGAGCCGGCCCTCTTCCCAGGAAGATCCCTTTGGCGCGCAGCGCCTTCCAGCGGCCCGGCTGATTCTCCTCGAAGGCCTTGAGGGCCTTGCCCGCCTTGTCGGCCAGCTCGGCCGGGCCGGCGTAGTCGATGGCCAGACGGACCGGAGCACGCAGATCCGCCTCGGCCGGCACGCCCGGCTCAGGGGCGCGGCCCGCCTCGGCCTCCCGGCACACGTGCTTCAAGCGCGCGATCAATGCGCCTTCCGATTCGGCTCCCAGCAGCAATGCGCCCTGCAGCGGCGCCTTGAGCGAGGGTCCGGGGGCGGACGGAACAGCCGCGGGGACCGAGACCGTAACCTTTTCCTCCGTCCTGATCCTTCCCGGGATGTACTCCTCGAGAACGGTGTGAAAGTTCGTGCCGCCGAAGCCGAAGGCGCTCACGCCTGCGCGGCGCACCTCGCCCCCGGCCTTCTCCCAGGGGCGGAGCGAAGTGACCACCCGGAACGGCGATCGGGAAAAGTCCACGTCGGGATTGGGCTTGTGAAAATTGAGACTGGGGATCAGGATCTTTTCGTGCAGGGCGAACACCGCCTTCAGGATACCTGCGGCACCCGCAGCCCCTTTGAGATGGCCGATATTCGACTTCACCGACCCGAGGGCGATCGACCCCGGCGGCAGGTTGAATTCCTTCAGCGCCTCCGCCAGGCTCTCCAACTCCACGACGTCGCCCACGCGCGTCGAGGTGCCGTGCCCCTCGATCATGTCGCCGGGCGTCGGAACCACGCCCGCGTTGTGCCAGGCGCGCCGGACGCAGAGCTGCTGGCCCACGGGATTCGGTGCGGTAATTCCCTTCCCCTTGCCGTCGCTCGAAGCTCCGAGGCCGCGGATGACGGCGTAAATGCGATCTCCGTCGCGCTCCGCGTCCGCCAGGCGCTTGAGCAGGAACACGACCGCGCCTTCTCCCATGACGAAGCCGTCCGCACCCTCGGCGTACGGGCGCGAGCCGGTGGCGGAAAGCGCGCCGATCTTGCAGAACTTCACGAAGGTCGACGGGCTCATGTTGGCATCGATGCCGCCGGTCAGCACGGCGTCGAAGTAATTGTTCAGCAGGCCGTCGATGGCCGAGCTGATGCCGGCCATGGCCGAAGCGCAGGCGGCATCGGCGACATAGTTCGGCCCCTTGAAGTCATAGATGGCTGCGATCCGCCCCGCGATGATATTGGCGAGCTCGCCGGGCATGGTGTCCTCGGTGATTTCCGGCATGCGCCGCCCGATGCCGCGCCTCAGTTCCTCGACGATGGCAGCGCGCACTTCGCCGGGCAGGCCGGAGAAGCTGGGTGACTTGTCGAGCTCGTGGGCGTACTCGGGCAGAAGCACGCGGGCAGCCGAATACAGATGTGTATCGCCGGCCATCGCGTTGCCCAGGATGACCGCCGTCCGCTCCGGATCCAGCTTGCGGGAAGGGTAACCGTAATCGTTGAGGGCTTCGCGCGCCGCCACCACGGCCCATTTCTGGGTCAGGTCCATGGCGGCGCTCACGCGCGGCGGGATCGGCAGGCGCCACTTCAGCGGATCCCAGTCCCAGTTGCGCACCCAGCCGCCGATCTTGGAATAGGTCTTGTCGGGCGTCCTGGGGTCCGGGTCGTAATAGAAGTCGGGGTTCCAGCGCTCGCGGGGAACTTCCGTGATACTGTACTTGCCTTCCTTGAGGTTCTGCAGAAACGCCCGGGCATCCGGCGCATCCGGCAGGACCGCCCCGATCCCGACAACGGCTACAGCCCGTTCAGCCGATCCTTTCATGCTTTTCGTGTCCTCCAAGTCCCGTTGTGCCCGCTGCGGCCGGTTCGCACTTCATCGACCCGCGCCCGAGCGGCCGTACAGGGTGTCGGCTATGCAGTCCATGTCCTGCATCAGCCCTGCCTGCAATTGGTGCACCGCCGGGATGTCCAGTTTCTGCTCCAGCGCACGGATTTCCCCTGCCGGCAGCGAACCGCCGACCCAGCGCATGCCGTCGGAGACCACCTTGGAGGCGGCCTCCCTGGCGAAGACGCGACTGATGGCGGCCACGGCATCCGCCGTGAAGCGCGCAGGGGATTTCGGATTCAACCGCCCGTCGCCCGCGCGGGCCGCGAATCGGGCCAGGCTGGCCGCGCCTTCCGCATATGCGATCGCTTCGCCCAGGCGGAACAGCACGTGCTGATTGCGAGTGAGCCGGTGCACCCGCGCCGTTTCCAGCAGCCCGGCCAGGGCGCGCAGCGCGTGCGCAGCCGCCAGCGCACCGACCTCGGAGCGGCGCGCATGGAGTTCTTCCATCCGGCGCGCCTCGTCGTGGTAATGCCGTCCCTGAGTCTTCAGGTGCGCCTGCCAGCGATCCCGGCAGATCGTCATTTCCATGATCTCCGAGGTCCCTTCATAGATGGTCGTGATGCGCGCGTCGCGCTTGATCTTTTCCACCATGTACTCTTTGACGTACCCGTAGCCCCCCAGGGCCTGGATGGCGGCGTCGGCGGCCGCGTTGCCCGCTTCGGTTGCCAGGTATTTCGCGATGGCGCCCTCGGTGTTGAGCGCCCCCTCCCCGCCGTCGAGCCTCTCGGCCGTCTCCTCGATGTAGGCCCGGGAGGCTTCGAGCCGCACGGCATGGGGCACGATCAGTTTGTGCGTGTAACCCTGCTTCTCAGACAGCGGCGTTCCGCCCTGGATGCGTCCGGTCGAATAGGGGATGGCGCGGTCGAGCGCCGCCCAGCCGGCTCCGAGCCCGAAGGCCGCCACCATGAGCCGGGTATATCCGAAAACCAGCTGCGCCTGAATCAGGCCCTGTCCCT
>Ga0209102_1001377_pt1 | contig 12809 bp, 11 predicted proteins | sample ConPoolayeHmetaG_FD_185483 | JGI IMG/M metagenome (GOLD analysis project Ga0209102, IMG submission 185483) | Hot spring microbial mat communities from California, USA to study Microbial Dark Matter (Phase II) - Cone Pool mat layer H metaG... ... | reverse complement strand
CATCCCGAGCATGTGCAGATACTGCTTGTACTGGCAGACAAGCGACGAATTCGGTGAAGACACGGCTAAGTCGGAGATGGAGCAACGAAAGCTGGAATGGCTAAAAAACGTAACTAGAGAATTTGGAAACTGCATGAAAATTGCATATTTGAACAGCACCCCAATTGGTTTTGCACAATATGCACCCGCAATATTCTTTCCACGCACAAGCCAATATGCTTCTGGACCGCTAGGAGAGGATGCCATCTTCATAGCTTGTCTTTTCATTTCAAGTAGAGAGGCGCGTGGAGGGGGTTTTGGCACAGCCATGCTTAAAGAAATAGTAATGGAGCTTGGGAATAGAGGTTTTAAGGCGGTGGAGACTTTTGCTAGGAAAAGCTCTGATAATAATCCTTCAGGTCCTTTGAGGCTGTATCTGAAGCATGGTTTTAGAGTTAAGAGTGACGAGAGTGATTTTCCGCTCTTGCGTTTTGAGTTGTGAAACTGCGTTTTGTTTAGTGGCTATTCTTCTTCTGTTTTTGCTGGTACAGGTCCTGTCCATGGTTCTACGTGGAGTTTTTTGTCGCCAAGTTTGAAGAAGGTTTTGACGTATATGGAGTCGGCGCCTTTGAATGGGAACATGCTGTCTTCTGCTAGGTCTTTTGGTATGTAAATAAGGTATTTGCCGTCTTTTCTTCTGAATAGGCGTCCTCTTCCTTCGCTTACCAAATTTTCCACCTCAATAAATGTTTGAGTTAATCTTGGAAGGGAGTTGATTGTTTGTTTTTTGATATAATTATTATGTAAACTTCTGAATCCAACCACTAAAGAGCAGACAGCAAAAAATCTAGAGGATATGCAGCATCGGATAATCGCCAAGCCTACAGTGCATATTCTTTATTCTTCTCTGGCAAAACCACTTTACTTTTTAAGTCTCGCATAAACTTGCCAACCAGTTCAGCGTTTTCAGTGTGAATTGGAAAAATGGTTTTTGCGTTGATTTCTTTTAGAATATTTTTCAGTTGAAGAGGCATTATGTGTCCTGAAACATGAACATGATATTGGGGCAAACCATAATGATTCAGCCAGTTTTTGAGTCTCTCATAATCCATTTCCATCTCTTCGTTAAACGGTTCAGAAGCAGAGAGAATATAACAGCTTCCTGCTTCAGGCTGAATCTCAACAAGCTCTTCCAAATCGTAGAAGGAGATGGCTAGGATTATTTTGCATTGTTGCTTCGAAACTTCGAACACGTCAACAATTCTGCTTGCATATTGCTCCATCAGTTGGCTTTCCCACTTTTCATATCTTTTCTTCGACTTTCGAAAAATCAAAATGCTTTCTTCACTAAGGCCGGGAACGCTTAAACCCTTGTCTTCACGAAGGGCATTCAACAAGTATGCTTGTTTCAGTGAAACAGCAAGACAGCGCCCGTTGCGTTTTGCTATTCGATAGAAAGAATTCAATCTGTCAACATCAGTGTTGGCAAAGCTTGCAAGCACGATGCCATCTGTCTGCTTAACAATATTTTCCAAACGATTCTGCACTTCAGCCTCAGAAGACACATGAGCGCCAGTCATGTTCGTAGCTTCAGTAACAACAGCAACCGCCTCAGCTTCTTTCGCCTTTTCAACAAACTCTTGCGTCATTTCAGGTTTTGCGCCGTGAACCCTGAAATCGCCTGTATAGACCACCGCCCCATTAGAAGTGTAGATGATAAAGCCGTAGGCTCCTGGAACAGAATGGTCAACATGTATCGGCTCAACCTTTAAGTCGTCAAATTTTACGATTCTTCTGGTTCTGAACGGTTTGAAGGCTATGTCTTCGACGTCAAATTCCAAGTCGGCTCTGCGAATTTCGCTTAATGATTGCAGGATGATTTGTGTGGTTTCGCCGCAGTGAACTGGGATTTTGCGGTTGATGAAGGAAAGGTAGGCTGAGTGATCCATGTGCCCATGAGAGAGAAAAACAGCGCTTACTTCTGGTTTTTTCTCGTCAAATTTGTAGACGCCTTCAAGTTTTGGAAGGATTCCAAGCTCCAGCAGGCTTTTCTCGCTTTTGGGCGAAAGAAACGGAGGCGTGTAATACAAGCGTTTTTGGCTGAAGGACATGCCGAAGTCTAAAAAGATTTTTGTGTCTTTATCTTGGAGTAGGATTTTGTTTCCGCCGATTTCGTTGACTCCGCCGTAAAAGGTTAATGATGTTTTCTGTTTAACCATGGCTTTCTATTCCTTCTTTTTTGGGTTTTTGCAGATGTTGGATATTGTGAAGATTATGTGTGGGAAAACGAATATGCTGAAGACTTTTGTGTATTTTGGGTTTGCTGCTTTTGCGATTGTTTTGGGGTCGCCGCCTGCTTTCAAGTAGCCTTCGATGAAAGCTTTTGAGATGCGCTCTGCGGGTTTAGGACCGGCAAGGGGAGGAATGTAGTGTCCCACGTAGTATAGGAATTCTGCAACGTCCCAGACTTTGTCGCCGTTTCTTGAAGCTTGTTCGAAATCTAGCATGAAGATTTCGCTGTTTTTTCCGATTAGAAAGTTTTCGGGTTTGGTGTCTCCTAAAGCTATGTTCAGCTTATGCGCTTTTGCCATTTTTTCGCCGACTTTGCGGAGTATTTCCAAATCTTTTTCTATGTCTTCGCTAGTTTTGGAGTTTGCGATTTTCTTTATTATTTGGTTAAGGTTCTTGCCTTCTACATATTCCATGAAAACCAATCGGTCGTTTGGGCTAACGTGGAGAATTTTTGGCACATTGAAGCCTTCCCTTAATAGTTGCTGGTTTATCGCAACTTCTTTTTCTAGGCGAGACTTTCCAAGAACAGCGAAGGTTCTGGTTCCAACGCTCCATAATGTTAGAGGGAACCATTTGAAGCCTGACCAGTCCATGAATTTTTTGACAACTGCTTTGCACTCTCCGTCTTTTGTAAAGGCTCTGATTAGGTAGACATCGTTTAGGACCCCGCCTATTTCGTTGACTTCGATTTTCACGTTTTTATCGGCGGAAAGCACTTTTCTTGAGAAGGCTTCAATGTTTACCCTGCTTGATAATGGAACTAGTCCGTTAGCGGTTGGAATGAGCACATAGCTAAGTGGGTCTTTTATAGTGTGAATAGCCTCCGAGTTTTCGATGCTACTTTTTTGAAGTCTAAGGAGTAGTTCTCTGTTTTGCGAGAGCAGAGTAAGCGTGTTTGGCAAGATGTTTAGTAGAGTGTTGAATAGGGTTCTTTGGGCGGTTTTAAATTGATATATGAGTCTGGTTTTTATGCTTCTGGCAGCTTCGGCAAACTGTTTGGAAATCATTACAAAACCGTTTGAAAAATATATTTTGCCTTCTGCCTCTAACTTGCTTAGTGCTTCTGTGAATCCATGAAGTCTTTGCTTCATATCTTCTCTTTCAATTTCCAGCATAAACTTCAGATTGTAGACCATTGGCGGAAAGACTCTAGCCCGTCGCAGAAGCGTTTCATATAGAAAATATTCTGGTTTTATGTGTAGTTCGTAGGAGAGTTCTGGAAAGTCTGAGACAAGGTTTTGCAGAAGCTCGATTGTGAGTCGCTTTTTTAATATGACTTCTTGAGCAAGGAGGTAGCTCTCGTTTGCTATTGGAGGGCATGGAAAGATTAGTCTTCCAGCAACTGCTTCGCCTAGAAAGCCTCTGTCTACGTCTCTTTCGAAAACCCACTTATCAACGGCTAAAACAATCAGATTCGTATTGTCAACGGTTTTCACGTAATTCATTAGTCTTGTTTGGAAGCCGTCAATAACTAGCAAAATTTCGACTGCTGTTCTGGAGTGGGGGAAGCCGAAAGTGTAGTCTCCGCATATGCATATGGCTGTGATTGGACAGGAGCCTGCAATATGCTTACAGAAGTTTAGAATCTCTCTTTCCAGTTTCTTGCTTAGCTTCGTGTGCAGAGACAATATTTCACCTTAAAGGAAACAGCGGTCTAAAGTAAGGAATGCTGAATCAAGGAAATATAGTTGATGTTTTCTCGGAAGCCCAGCATCTCAGGTTTGTATCAGCTTCATGTATGCTATTGCTGCTCCCAAAGTGAAGATTACAGAAAAAACTACAACGCTCAAAACCATGTTTATCGAGAATGCAGGAACGCCCAACAAGAAGCTACGTATCATGTCAGACGCTCCGCTCAAAGGATTAAGCTCTGCAAAAGTCACTAAAATCATAGGAAACTTGCCGTCTTTTCCCAACTGCTGAATCAGAGAAAGCGGATAAAACACGCTGCTGCAGAAAAACAGCGTATAATACACCAAACCTCTCGCTGTGATGAATTTCTCTAGACTTGAAGTGGAAACCGCCATCGCAATGCTCAACCCAGAAATCCCAACAGCCAACAGAAACAGAACAGCCAAAATCAGCAGAAGCTGCCATACTGATGGAAAGCCTAAAAAAATGAAACACGTAAGCAGCAAAGGCGACATGTAAACCATCCCACGCAACCCGCCAGAAAGCACACGCCCTATAGCTAACTCCACACGAGTCATAGGCAAGCTCAGCATGTAATGGTGAACTTCTCTCCGACGCTCCATGTTGATTTCACGACCAATCATAAACGCAGAAGCAAACAAACCAGTCACAGTTAGTCCAGGAGCGAAAAAGAAAAAATAGTCCTTAATCTGTTCCTGCACTTCTGGACTTAGCATTCCTCTGTAAACAACAGCCATAATAAACAAATCCGCAAGGTTCATGCTGATTAAGCCAACAAGCCACCACTTGTAACGGAAAAAGTTCCTAAAATCATGCTCCAAAAGATGAAGAATCCCCTTCACCCTATTGCCAACCTCCGCCTTCAATTCGCTTGTCGTAGATTATTACACCTACAAACGTGAACAGAGCAAAAAAGGCCACTATTCCAAGCAACGGCATAAGAGGATTTTCCAAAGTAATAATCGATTCTATTCCAGTGCCCCATCTGAACAAGTCAGCAGCATAAGTAACAGGATTAAAATTCGCAATCCAACCATAAATGGGGTTAGCATTCTGCACATAAGCCAATGGATACATTGCAGTGCTTAAACGCACTATTAGCGCATCCAAAACGCCCATGAGAATGTCGAAGCGGTCGCTTGACTTAATAATAACCGCAATAGTAATGCTCATTCCTGAGACCCCGAAAGCAAACAAGAACAATGAAATCATTGCGATGAGAAAGTTGACTGGGCTAATAGCGCTAATAACGTACAGCGAAACAGCGATTAAAGGACCAACGTAGATGAACGCACGCAAGCCTCCGCCAATGGAGCGTCCGAGAACAAGCTGACGCCTAGTAACTGGCAAGCTAAGCAAATACTCGAACACTCCATGCTCTGCTTCTTCATAAATGTCAAACCCAATAAATATTGCTGCAGAATAAAGCGACATTACAGAAAGCCCAGCAACATAGTACTGAAAATAGTCTGGAATGTTAATCATGCGTGAGGCTATAATTCCAAACAGCGCAATCTGCGAAACGAACCATATGAAACGCATGATGATTAAAAACTTGTACTGAAAAAAGAGGCGAATGTCTCTTTCAACAACCAGAAAAAGCTTATTCGTCGCCTATTCGCTCCTTTCTTCCTGCGCTTCCTCAATAGTCAAACCAGTGTAATGTGCAAACACATCATCAAGGCTCGGCTCACTCATGCGAATAGAGGAAATAGGCACATCCCTCTTCATCAGCAGATTCATAATCTTAGGCACAACCTCCTCAACCCTGTTCAGATGAAGCCTCAGGTTGGTTGGCTTAAACTGCATAATATCCACAACCTCCTTGAAGCCCTTAAGCTCCTCAACAACTTTAGGCGGAACATCCCTTTCAAGCTGAACGTCAATAATATCCCCACCAAGAATGCTGTCTTTCAACTTCTTAGGTGTGTCACAAACCAGCAACCTGCCCTTATGCAATATTCCAACACGGTCTGAGAGATGGTCTGCCTCATAAAGCTCGTTTGTAGCCAAAATTATTGTGCTTCCTTCATCACGTAATTCGAGAATCATATTCCAAATCTTATGCTTACCAACAATGTCAATCTGCGCTGTCGGCTCATCAACAATGGCAATTTTGGGTCTTTGAATTAGAATTTTAGCTATTTCAACACGTTTTCGCATACCGCCTGAAAGCGCATGAACATTCTTGCGTCTGGGCTCCCACATGTCCAGCGCATCCAACACTTCCTTAACTCTCCGCTTCCGCTCTGAGGCGGATAAGCCGCAGACTTTGGCGTGCCAGTTCACAATGTCCCATGGAGTGCTGACCCAAAGCATTTTAGGCTCTTGGAAAGCTATACCCAACAGCCCTCGAACCTTGTCTGGATTCTTTCTTATGTCATACTTGTCTACAAACGCTGTGCCTTCAGTGGGTCTTACAACAGTTGCAAGCATCAGAATTGTTGTAGTTTTCCCGGCACCATTCGGACCTAGAAGCCCCAAAATTTCTCCTTCTTCAACTTCAAGGTTCAAATGGTCTACCGCAGTAAGGTTTCCGAATTTTTTTGTAAGACTCTCTATCTTGATTATTGGAGCCATATTCTTACCAGGTGCCAGAGCAAATACAGAGAATACGGAGTTAGATAAGATTAACGCAGCAGATTTAAAAGACAAAAAGGTTTTTCCTAAACATTCACCAAATAAAGCTCCTTGTCAGCAGAGGAGCACGTGCGCAAAAATTGGAGTTCGACTTTGTAAACGAGGAAAACATGAGCCTATTCACAGACTATTATGAGCTTACAATGTGCGCTAGCTACTTTGAGAACAAAAAAGTGCATGAACTTGCAACCTTCGATTTATTCATTAGAAAATTACCGCATAACCGTTCCTATTTTGTTTTCGCAGGATTAGAACAAGTGCTGCTTTACCTTGAGAAAATAAAGTTTAACGAAAAACAACTTGAATATCTCAGAAAACAGGGACTAAAAGAAGATTTTCTCGACTACCTAAGAGATTTTAGGTTTAAAGGCGAGGTCTGGGCAGTTCCAGAGGGCACAATTGTTTTTCCAGACGAACCTTTAATCAGAGTTACCGCCTCAATTGTTGAGGCGCAACTTGTTGAAACATTCATCCTGAATACTGTCAACGTTCAGACTATGATTGCCACTAAAGCCTCAAGAGTTGTCAATGCAGCCAAAGGCAGACCCGTCGTCGAGTTCGGCTTAAGACGAACACAGGGAACTGATGCTGGAATGAAAGCAGCCAGATGCAGCTACATTGCGGGATGCAGTGGAACTTCAAACGTGCTTACAGGCATGAAATATGGAATTCCAATTTTTGGGACGATGGCACATTCCTACATAATGTTTTTTGATAAAGAGATTGACGCGTTCAGAGCCTTTACCCGAACATTTCCAGACACTTCTACCTTGTTGATTGATACTTATGATGATTTGAAAGGCGCAGAAAACGCTGCAATTGTTGCGAAGGAAATGGAGAAAAAAGGACATAGGCTAAGAAGTGTAAGGCTTGACAGCGGAGACTTGCTTGTGTTAAGCAGAAAAATCAGAAAAATCTTGGATAAAAACGGCTTAGATTACGTGAAGATTTTTGCAAGCGGAGACCTAGACGAGTACGCTATTCATAGACTGGTGAGGCAAGGAGCAAAAATCGACGCTTTCGGCGTTGGAACACGAATGAGCACCTCATTCGACAGACCCTACGTAGACGTAGTTTACAAGCTGTCAGGAAAAGTGGAGAATGGCTCATTCGTTCCAGCAATGAAGTTGAGCAAGGGCAAGCTTACGCTTCCTGGAAAAAAGCAAATTTTCAGACAGAAAAACGAGAATGGAAAGTATGCAAAAGACATCATAGGCTTGGAAGACGAGGAAATTAGCGGAGAAAGACTTCTAGTGAAAGTAATGGAAAACGGCAAGATAACATGCAATCTGCCTTCGCTGGAAAATATTAGAAAAGTAGCCTTGAGAAATCTCGCAGAGCTCCCGGAGAAATACAAGAGACTAAAAAAAGCGCCAAAATATCCAGTGGAACTGAGCCCCAAACTTAAGGAAATTAAAGAAAAGTTGCAAACGAGCTTAAAAATGCAAATTAACTGCTCCATTGCGGAATCTTGAAAAGCTTACCCCAAGCATTAGCAAAGTGTATTCTTGCTTCATAAATTTTAACTGAATAAAACATCACAGCCAATGAAGAGAAATGCAAAAATGAGAAAAATTCTTCGCACACAAAAATCCGTTTACGCCTTAAGTTTCATACTGTTTCTAATTGGAATATCAGCTCTAGCCATAACGCTCTGGAAAACTCTGCCACAAACCTACACAGCCAGCGACCCTCTCTCAACATTCTCCAATCTCCTCTGGTCGGAAAAAGTGAGCTTCATACCAAGTTTTGAAATCAAACTAGCATACCTTTTCGTATTAGGAGACGCCATGCTAATTTTAGGGCTGGCAACATGGCTTTTAAGCAGACAGTGGCTTCTTGTCCCAGGAAAAACCGTATGGTATCTATGCCCATTCTGTAAAAAGAAGTGGAAGTCAACTGGAGACAAAGCACTGGTTCACTGCCCACACTGCCGCCAATTAATCCATCCAACAATAACCGAAAAATAAACAGAAAATTTGCAAAAAGGCATTTCACGTTTCGATAAAACCACAAACACAATCGGATTGAACCCGTGTTTCTAGGCATATATAAAGGAGGCCTAGAGCCTCAGAGAGCACGCCATCCTAGCTAAAAACATATTTGAAGCCTAATAGAAATAGAATGTTAAAACCTAGAGAGGGCTAGGCGCGTATTAACTGATTTTCAGTCCAAAAATATAGCGGAGTATCCAATTTAGGAGTTGAAAATCTTCTAAAATAACCCTTTCATCATCTTCACATACAGCAAATAATCTAACCTTTCTCAACCCTCCAAAAGAGCAGGCAAAAGGCAAAAATTAATCTTTCAACATTCCTAAAATCAAAAAAGCTGATTCCATGAACACTTGGCGCCTGCAGAAACTTGAAACCTACAACGCTTTCATGAACATGGCTATTGACGAGGCTATCTTGCAAGCAAGAATAGAGAATCTCGCCCCAAACACAGTTAGGTTTTATCGTTGGCACCCTTCTGCTGTTTCAATAGGCAAATTCCAAAACATAGAAAACGAGGTTCAGCTTGAAAACTGCAAACTGCATGGCGTAGATGTTGTTAGGCGGATAACAGGCGGCGGAACAGTCTATCATGATGCAGAAAACGAAATAACCTACAGCGTAGTTGTTCATAAAAATGATTTAGAAGCCAAAGACACAGCTGATGTTTACTCAAAAATCTATGATGGCTTAGCAGAAGCATTAAAGCTTCTTGGAATAAGGGCAGACTTCAACGAAGGCAACGCTAAAGCTTGCCCAAACCTAACCGTTAATGGCAAAAAGATTTCTGGAAGTGCGCAATCTCACAAAAAAGACATTGTCCTCCAGCACGGCACGCTTTTACTAGATGTTGACTTGGAGAAAATGTTCACTTTCCTCCGTGTTCCGTGGGCAACGACGTGCATGGAGGTTGCAAGAGTCGCTGAGAACAAAATAACCTCAATAAGAAAAGAGCTGGGAAGAGCAGTTTCAGTTCAAGAAGTTTATGAGGCTTTAATCGGAGGCTTCAGCAGTGCTCTACACATAAGACTTGTAAACAGTAAACTAACACCGCAAGAGCTTGAGCTTGCACAAAAGTTATGCAAAGAAAAATACTTGAAGAACGAATGGAATTTCCACGGCAAAAGCCTTCAATAGCCTATCGCTTTTCTATTCTCCACTTCACGCCTTGCTGCGTGTCCTCAATTATTACGCCCATGTCCTTCAACTGCTTCCTTATCATGTCAGCAGTCGCCCAATCCTTAGCCTTTCTAGCTTCTTCACGCCTACAAATAAGCTCTTCAGCCTCTTTCGGCAAAACTTCCTTTTTCCTAACGTCGCCAATTACGCCTAGAACCTTGTCAAACCGCATCATCAAACCGTAAACTCTCTCAGCCTCCTCCTTACTCACCAAATCCTCGTCCAACAGCTTGTTAACCTCTTTCACAAAATCGAAAACAGCAGCCAAAGCAACACTTATGTTCAAATCATCATCCATTGCCTTTTCAAAACCCTTCTGCGCACCACTAATCAGCTTATCAAGCTTCTTTCCGCAACCTTCCCCATCCGCATCCAAAAGCCTCCTAGTGAACGCTATCAAACGGTCAACAGTATTCTTTGCAGCTTCCAAACCGTCAAAAGTAAAGTTTAACTGCTGCCTATAATGCGTTGACAAAAGCAAGTACCGCACAGCCTTTGGGTCGTAACCCTTCGCCAACAAATCCTTCAATGTATAATAGTTTCCAAGACTTTTGCCCATCCTTCTGCCCTCAACCAGCAAATGCTCGTTATGAAGCCAATACCTAACAAACTTCTTGCCAGTAGCAGCCTCACTCTGAGCAATCTCGTTCTCATGATGCGGAAACATATTATCCACCCCGCCAGTGTGAATATCGATAGTTTCACCCAGATACTTCATCGACATCGCCGAACACTCAATATGCCAGCCAGGATAGCCCTTCTCACACCAAGGCGACTCCCAATTCATAATATGCTTAGGATCATTAATCCACAAGGCAAAATCAAACTGGTTCTTCTTGTCAGGGTTAAACTCAACTTTTCCGCCAGCACCCATCTTCAACTGTTCAAGAGTATTTCCAGAAAGCTTTCCATAATCTTTGAATTTGGCAACATCAAAATACACCGAGCCATTCTTCACATAAGCATAGCCATTTCTAATGATCTTCTCGATCAAAGCTATCATATCCGCCACATGTTCAGTTGCTCTAGGTCTCACCATAGGCTCCTCAAAATTCATGTTCCTAGCGTCTTCCAAAAACTCCTTAATATAGAATTCAGCAATAGCCCACGGATCTTTCTTCTCCCTCTGCACAGCAGCCTCCATCTTGTCCTCGCCAATGTCAACATCCTCAAACATATGCCCAACATCAGTGAAATTCATAACTTGCTTGACGGTAAAGCCCTTGTACTCCAAATACCGTCTCAAAACATCAGCAAAAGTGAAAGCTCGCATATTCCCAATAGTCGCATAATCATAAACCGTCAAACCACAATTATACATCGTAACAATCCCCTCACGCAACGGCTTGAAAACTTCCTTCCGCTTCGTTAAACCATTATACAGTTTAAACATCAACCATCACCAAATCTTCCATATTCAACACTGACTAATTAGAATTATACTTTTCCATCAAACAGCAAAACACAAACCCAGCTAAAACTTCGGCGAAAACAAAAATTAATCATACCGCTTTACTTTAATCATCCGCCGAAAACTCTCCAAATCCTTCGCCACAAGCTTCAAAAAATGCAGCTCTTCCATCGTTTTCTTAAACTTCGAGAACTCTTCGTAGACTTTCTGCACAGCCTCGTTATCCTGCATTTTCCTCAAACCGCATCTCACCTTTACTGAACCAAGTAGACCTTCATCGCCTATTGGCTACCAACACCCAACCATACCGTCATCAGGGAGAAAGGAGAAGGCTTCGAAAACGGAAAAGACGAGATGACACACGGCTGAATGTTGGTTAGCCTTCAACCTCAGGTCCCTACTACCATCTTAAGACTTAAGATATCAGCCGAATATAAAAATATTACTGAATAACAAAAACAGACAACTAAAAATGAATCCAAACCGCTAGCCTATAGCCAAAATCCCTTCTAAAATCTTCTTCTCAGGAATATCCAACTGCTTAGACAACCACGTTTTAAGCATAACCGCCTCTTTAGGCAAATCACCACTATAGGTTATTATCTGATTATCTTTCAACGCATCCGCCTGAAAAGTCTTCTCAGCCTCTTTAAACAAGAAAGACACAGTCTGAGCCTGATAAGCTAACGTATGAAAATCCTCCCATTGCTTACACCTAAGAATCACAGGAGGGCTCTGAACAGTCTTTGGAGCTTGAACTTTCTGTTCCTGAATGCTGACAGTTGGAATCGGGTGAGCTTCGCCTGAAGCAGACAGGTATGTGATAAGGTTCGCTATCTCATTCTGCAGCGTGGTTAGCCTCTCTTCAACTTTCTCTATTTTCCCACTGAACTCACCTGCATCACCAAGACGATCGGTAATGTTGCCCAACTCGTTTATCAGCCGATCTAAATCTTTCTCATGCTCTTTCAAAACGTTTATTATGAAGTCTAAGGCTTCCAACGCATCATCTTTAGATGGGCCTCGCTTGGACAATGCTATGCTCTCCCGTTATCTGTTAAGCTATTTAATTGGCTTCTTTATAAATAAAGGTAGCGAATCCTCAAAATGTATCCATGTGAAGACATAAACATACTTATTGACAATAATGCCTAAGTTTTAAGAGCCAACATTCTCTGCCACCTTTGCCTTTCTACATGCTTTCCAAAAGTAGGCCATACAAAACAGCACTCACTATCACTATTATCTTTTCATAATTATAAACTGTTCAATTGACATTTAAGCTATATAGATCGATTTGAAGTTTGCTTTTGTGTCTTGTTGAATTAAGTAAAGTGTAAGGTTGCGAGAAGGCAAAGAATAAAATTCATGACATCTTATTGGAAATGTAGGCCTGATAGCCTTGAGTAATACATTAGCAGTTAAGTTAAAAAGCGTATTCAAGCGTTACAATGAAGTAGTGGCAGTAGATTTTGTTGATTTAAGCATAAAGACAGGAGAAATCTTTGGGCTTTTAGGACCGAACGGTTCTGGCAAATCAACCACCTTTAAAATGCTTCTGGGTCTGGTCCAGCCTGATTCGAGTTCAGTACACGTTCTTGGGATTGATGTGCAAAAAGACCCTGTTGCTGTAAAGCAGAGGGTGGGTTACGTTCTAGAGT
>Ga0209102_1001376_pt1 | contig 12812 bp, 12 predicted proteins | sample ConPoolayeHmetaG_FD_185483 | JGI IMG/M metagenome (GOLD analysis project Ga0209102, IMG submission 185483) | Hot spring microbial mat communities from California, USA to study Microbial Dark Matter (Phase II) - Cone Pool mat layer H metaG... ... | reverse complement strand
ATACAATGAAAAGCCTGGTGTTCTACCATGATAATCTATATACTGTCCTGAACTCGAAGGTGTTACGGGTCTACAGTTGACACCTATATAACCCATGCGGTGGAAGCCTGGCTGTATGCTGTAATTCCAGTAGTAAGGAGGACTGGTAAGATTAACAAAAACCTCATAAGATGGGTCAGGAACAACATCAATTCCACATCCTTGAGCAGCTCCTAACAGATCGCCTGGAGATAAAATTCTCATGTACCATTCTTCGGTTTCTGGAAAATCCCAAGTTGGCCGAGGCGGTGGCTCAACAAAAGCAGAAGGCTCTATTGGAAGCAACAGAAGAATGAACAGCATTAAACATGTTCCTACTGCCTTATTCAGAAGCATTCTTATTTCTCCCCCATTTTTTATTATACGCAAAAGTTATATTTTCTATGCAAGCTATATTTAAAAATTGCGCCCAATGGAAAGTTCACGCTATAAACAAAAAGATAGGTCAACATGACTCAAAAACTGAAAAATGTCCTATTTTAAAAAAATGTTTTAAGCTTTCTTACAACATTCATAAATTGGTTAAACTTCTCTTAGAGAGTCTTTGCCTCTTTTTCATCCAATCAATTACTGCAGCAAAAACTATGAGAAGCACAATAAAAGACCAAAAGGCTGTAATAGCAATATAGCTAAAGGCTTCGCTTACTAAGCTTAAATGGAGCATGGCAATATAGAATACCCACCCACTCATAATTAATAATGCCATGCCAACAACCTTAAGTGTAGCAATTATCACAAAACGAAGAAAACTCCAATTATCAGAATCAGAGCGATCTTCCATGAACAATTGCTCCATTAGATATTCTGCTAAACACATATATAAGAATAGTCTAGTTCATAATCTATGCTAACAAGCAAAGTGTCTAACTGATTCTTTCTCCCTGCGTTTCCCTCAAATAACCGATTATAGCAGCGCCAATAAGGCAACCAACAATCAAAGTTATCCATAACGCATACGCAACATAACAATAAGGCACAGGCCAGCCTAAAAGGAATGGATATATAATTATCGGCGATGCTATAAACAAAGCCATAACAACAACAGTTAAAGTGTTTTTAGTTACAAGCCATGCTACAATTATGTTATCTTTAACTTCATCAGATATTTTCTCTAGCAATCCGTTGACCTTTTTCAAGGCCGCACTGTGAATCTTCTTCAGCGCTTTCATCGAAAGCCATCTTCAAATATATTCAAGTGGAGTAGTTTAAAATCTTATCAAAGATATAATTTTTTCTATCTTTATTGAAAGAGTTTGAACAGACACAATTTCTATATAAGCTTTTGCGCATAGGCTATTCGTATAACTTGAAACCAAGCAAACTTAATGTTTATATTGAATTGAGAGATAATAAGCTAGGGAAAATCCCTTTGACAAGACATGCTAGAATCATCGTTTTACTGTTTTTATTTCTAACATTAACATTTATTGAAACTCAAATAACATCTAAAATAAAGGTTTCTGCTGAAACCTATGAAATAGGAGTCGAAGTTGGTCACTGGGCAAAATATAAATTTTCTCTTAACTGGAGCTCAGACCCCCCTCAACCAGAACCTATAGAAATACAGCAAGCAAAGCAGCTAAACTATACAATAGTTGAAGTAACAAACATTACTGGGTTAAATATCGAAATTAAAGAAACCTTATTTTACGAAAATAAAACGCAAAAAACGCAAATCTACACAGGCAACATAAAAACAGGTGAGCCAACCCTTGGATATCAAATAATTGCAAAGAATCTTACGCAAGGTGATAAAATCTGGGATGTTCAAGAGTCTCCTTCGATAAACATTACACGTCCAGAGAGATATGCAGGCTCGACCAGAATGGTAAACGTGTTATATGTAGAGGTTGGCGCATTTGGATTAGGAAATTGGAGCAGGTCCGAATTTCAATGGGACCAAAAGACTGGGTTTCTCTGCAAAATGGGAATAGTAAGTAATATGTTTTTGGAAAATTATACAATTTCAGTCTATTCGCTTATGAAATGGGAGATGGTTGAAACCAATTTATGGGAACCAGAAATTTCCTCTGGATTTCCCGGATGGGTAACACCAGTAATCTTTGTCTGCATCGTGGGCATTGTTTATTTAATAATCAAAAAACCGTTCAAAAAGCGATTGAGAAAAAAGTTGCAAAAACAGCAAAAAATGCGCATAAGACAAAAAGAAAATTATAGTGAAAAGTAATCTACTATCAAACTTCCTACAAGAGCTCCAAAAAAAGACATAAAAAAGATTAAAATGAGTGGTCGCAGCACCATCTCTAAGTATGGCCCCATTACGAAAACCCCATATGCTACAAGCCACGGCGCTGATAATAGCACTATAGTTATCCAGATGCTTAAGAATATTGAGAGGCATACAGAGATGAAACTTCTTATCATGTTTCTTAAAAGAAAACTAGCTAAAAAGCTGGAAACTAGTGCAATAACCAACGCGTAGCCAATTTCCAGCTTTAAAATAAATGTCAATATGTAGCCACATGTATAATTAATGCTTAAAGCAAGTATTACAAACAGATTTTTAAGGACTGTTCTCCACGGAATCTGCTTTGCCATTAAATGCCCTCTGAATAAAAACATTCATGTCGTCAAACTTATAAATCTGTCTTATAATATCTCATATAATTTTTAAGAAATCATGTTCCCTCAAGGAACATAATCTAGGATACAAAGGTTTTTAGTGGCCACACATCAACCAGCCACTGTATTGAGTGTCTGTCACTACAAGGCTGAGGAACAACTGCTGGAAATACAAACATTAAATGCGTTGACTCGTTGAAACCTAAATAAACGGTCCGTGAGTCTGTAAAAGAAGCATGATAATACTCGTACTGAACATGAGCGGTTATGATCACTGGTCCTGGTTCTCCTTCATTGCGAACAGTAACTTCAATAATCCAACAAAAATCTTCACCTATGGATGATGAATAACCCTTTTTACTTGTTATAACTGCTGCAGCTGCGCTCTGCAAAACTGTCCCAGTGAAAGCTTTCCAGAGAATTAATATGAGAGCTATTAAGGTAGCGATAACCAGTATTAATGCTGTTCTTTTTGAGTGTTTTCTAAAATTCAAAAGTTTATATGTCATCTTCACTCTAATATTATGATCATTATAAACAAATTTATTAATTTGTCTTAGAATATAACTATCGATCTGCATGTCAGCCATTCAGAAAATATTCATAGCCTTTTTTATTTTGATGACCATAATATCTATTTCTTCAGTATCTTACAGTATGCATATTTATTTTAAAGCTCTTGATACAACTAATGATATAAAGGTCTCTGTTACAGATATCAAGATTGTTTATCCATATCCTGGATCACCTTACGTTTCTATCAACACTACAATATACATCGAGAATCCCACAGACCTATCACTTAAGTACAATTCAGTGGGAACGAAACTATATTTGAACAGCCCCAATAATTATTTGGGCGAAAGCTATTTCTATGTTCCATACCATCGTATGCCACGATTAGACCCTTTTTCTAATGTCACTGTAACAATTAGTATTGCTAATGTCCCCAGTAATCAAGTCACCGTTGATCATAAGACATGGATTGCAAAAATTACTGTGTGGCTATATGGTATTCCAATGTTTGAAGGAGGAGCACTGTTTAGGCGTGATGTGCCTTATTCAGGTTAGCATGCTTCTAAGATAATAATGTATGAAAGGAGATTTACCGTGAATTCCTCTGAAGAAGGATATTTTGAATATCCTTATGATAAAAAATGGGTTTACGCAAGTGCAGCGCTGTCGGGAATTTCTATTGCTTTTGCCGTATCTATCTTGAGAGATGATGTAGGTGCTTTATTGTTATACTTTGCCTTTACTTCTTTTTTTACGTTGATAATTCTAGCCCTTAAATTCCATTTTTACTCCGAGAGAGAAAAAAAGATGGTTGAAAATTATTCCATTGAAGATGAAAAAGAAGCACCTAAAAGAGGCTGGATGCAAAGTTTGATATTATTAATGGTCATAACCTTGCTAGTTCTCCTCTCTCCTCTGATTCTTTCATATCTTTTGGATCCATTGTGGTGGGTCATAATTGTAAGTGGCTTCGTACCTGGTGTTAGCATTCCAGAAATAATTCTCTTTATATACTCACAACGGCAGCTAAAATAAAAAACATAAAGATGTTATTATTTATTTTATCATTTTCCCAAGGGGAAATGGCAGGCAACGTATCTGCCTTTCTCAATTTCGACTAATTGCGGTTCCTCTTTCTTGCAGATTTCTTGGGCGTAGGAGCATCTTGTGTGAAATCTACATCCTGGAGGTGGGTTAATAGCGCTTGGCACTTCTCCTTTAAGCACTATTTTCATTCGTTTAGCGGTTGGATCTGGTACAGGTACTGCGGCAATTAAAGCTGCTGTATATGGGTGAAATGGGTTTAGTATTACGTCGTCTGTGGCGCCTGTTTCGGCAATTCTTCCTAGATACATGACTGCTATGCGATTGCACATGTATCGAGATAAGGCTATGTCATGTGTTATGTAAAGGAATGAGACACCGAATCTGTCCACAAGGCTTAGAATGAGTTTTGTAACTTCGGTTCTAATCGAAGCATCCAACATTGACACTGGCTCGTCAGCCACTATGAATTTTGGTTGCAGCACGAACGCTCTTGCAATGGCAACTCTCTGTCTTTGTCCACCGCTAAGTTCATGGGGAAATCTGTATAGGAATTCCTCTGGTGGAACTAGGTCCATGTCTTCCATGACTTTACTTACTCTTCCTAGTATTTCCTCCTCTTTTTCTACTACATTTTGAATGCGTAAAGGCTCTGAGATAATGTCGAAAATGCTCATTCTAGGGTTCAGGGACTCGTAGGGGTCTTGAAAGATGATCTGTAGCTTGCGTCGTAATGGTCTCATGTTGGTTTCTGAAAGCTTGGTAATGTCTTTTCCTTCAAAAATGATCTTACCTGCTGTTGGATCAATTAGTCTCAGTAGCAATCGACCTGTTGTTGTCTTTCCGCAGCCGCTCTCACCGACCAGTCCGAATATTTCTTTTTCTTTTATTTTGAAACTTATGTCATCAACTGCATGAACTACTGGAGCTTTTCTAGATAGTAGTGTTTTGAAGAAACCCATCTTTATTGGGAAATGCTTTGTCAAGTTTTTTACTTCGACGACATGATTTTCTTCCATGTTTTCACTTTCCTACCAGATAACATGCTACATAGTGGTCTTTACCAACATTTATTACTGGGGGCTCCTCTTTTTCGCAGATGGGCATTGCGTATTCGCATCTTGGATGGAATCTGCATCCAGATGGGGGATTTAGAAGGTCTGGTGGAAATCCGTGTATTGATGATAATTCTCTTTTTTCTCCTATTACGCTTGGAAATGCGCTTATCAGTTTTTGTGTGTATGGGTGTAGTGGTTCTTTATAGATTGGCACTATGTCTCCATGCTCTACAATTTTGCCTGCATACATGATGGCAATTTTGTTACATACTTCAGCTATCATGGAAAGGTCGTGTGATATGACTATCATTGATAAGTTTAGTTTGTTTTGTAGTTCTTTCATTACTTTTAACACTTGATCAGCTATTATGACGTCTAACGCCGTTGTTGGCTCGTCTGCGATGATTAAGTCTGGGTTGCATGCCAACGACATTGCTATTACAGTACGTTGTTTCATTCCACCGCTTAATTCGTGGGGATAACGGTCAACTCTTGAAGCGCCGATTCCTACGAGATCCAGTAGTTCTTTTGCTCTTTTGATGGCTTCTTTCTTGCTTATTTTCTCATGAGTTACAATGCTCTCGACGATTTGGTCTCCAATTTTGATTGTTGGGTGTAGAGAGTTCATAGCTCCTTGGAAAATTGTAGAGATTCTTTTCCATCTAATTTCTTTGCGGAATCTTTTTTCGCTGATTTTTAACAAGTCTTTTCCATTGAAGTTTATAGATCCGTTGAATACTTTTGCGTTTCTTGGTAGTAGTCGCAGGATGGTTAATGCAGCGCTTGTTTTTCCGCATCCTGATTCGCCTGCAAGTCCTATTGAGTCGCCGTTATCTATGGCGAAGCTGATGTCAGATACGGCGTCGACCCATCCTCTTAGGGTAGCATATCGCATAACCAAATTCTTGACTTCAAGTAATGGCATCTATCGTCTTCTCCTTAGTCTTGGGTTCACAATTTCATCTACAGCATGTCCAACAAATACGAACGCTACACAAAGCATTGTAATTGCGATGCCTGGTGGAAGGAACCACCACCATATTATGCCCTGTCCTGGAACGACTATTGCAGCTTCCTGTTGCATCAGGGAGTACTCTCTGCCCCAAGTGGGTGTGCGTGGATCTCCAAATCCTATGAAACTGAGAGCTGCTTCAAGCAATATGGCTCCAGGAACGCTGAGAATAAAATCTGCTACTGCTACAGGTAAGACGTTTGGTAGCAGATGTTTCACCATTATATAGGAGCTGGAACCACCTGATGCCTTTGCGCAATCAATGTAGGGTGCTTCTCTTATGGAGAGAACTTGAGATCTAATAAGCCTTGATAAGCCTTGCCAGCCGAAGACTGCTATAATGATAATTATGTAGATGATGTTTCTTCCCCAGAATGTTACAAGAATCATTAGTAATGGTAGTAGTGGTATGCAGATTAGCACGTCTACAGAGCGCATTAAGAATTCATCTACAGCTCCGCCAGTGTATCCTGCGACTATTCCCACAAGTATGCCTATGGATGTTGCGATAATTGCTGCTGAAAGTCCTACAGCTAGTGAAGTTCTTGCACCATAAATTAGTCGTGCCCAGCAGTCTTGACCCCAGAAATTGGTTCCTAATAGTCCCCAAACAAGACCTGGGACTGTTACTCTGAATTGTGACATTTCAATTTCGCAAGTGCCGTTTGTTTGTGTGGCTTCAATGGTTATGTATAACTGCGCTGTGAAAATACCGTTTCCAGTAGTGGTAAAGAGGTCTGCTGCCATTTTTTTGGTTTCCCACATTGGATAGCCAAGTCTTACTGGTGGATAGATGTTGTCGGAAGCGTAGACTACATTGTCGTCGGCTACGCGGAAATTCCACAGTGGAATCTGTCCTCCATAATACGCCTCATATACCCCGTATCCCGGCCTATAATCTGCTGGTGACCATGGGTTTGGTCTATTTTCCCAATAAGTCTCGTAACCGTATCCATATATGTAGGGTGCGACTCCAATATTCCATCTTCCAGGATAGTACATTGGCTGGGCAGGATAAAATGGATTTTGATCATAACAGTATGCCGCCTTGTATCTCCACCAATGCTGATCCCAAATGGGATAGGTTTTTCCAGCAGGCGTTGTCCAGTTAATTTCAAGCGAATATCTTGCATTGGTGGGAAGGGCTGACCATCTGAACTCGTAATAGAATTTGTATGGTGGTTTGTAAGGATAATATAATGTTGCTTGCGCTGAAATCACAATTTTTTGTCGGTCTGTTCGGTTATACTGTATTATCCACTTGCCATCTAATGGTATGATAGTAACATTGCTGTCCTCAGGGAGGGTTTCCCAATTCCAATCGAGAATCGCATCCACTGTTACAGGAAGATTTTGGGAAGCGGGATCGATGAGGCCTATCCAAGCTGGCTTTGCAAAGCGTTCAGCTAAGTCTTGTTTATCTGGATCTGGATAAGAGAGAGCTGCTATTGGATCTTGGAAAATTGCTACAAAAACAAAAATCATCAGTATAAATAGGCCTACTAGTCCAATTTTGTTGTGCGAAAATTCAAACCAGAAACCTTTGATTCTTCTTAGCCATATTCTTCTCCTTGTTTCCCTTTGCGATTGGAATCCAATTATGCTTGCAGCTAATGGGACGAGGCCTCTGATTAGTAATGCAGAGTTAATATTCATGGTTGAAAGAGACATAAATGTCGCTATTATGCCAACACCCAATGCTATGAGTGTTCCAGCTTCTAGATTATTGACCCTGAATATTAGAAAACTGCTTATAAGTATTGCAATGGTTATGCCTAATTCTGCGATTTTTGGCATCAGAATTCGCATGTTAAATGGAAGTATATTGTATAGCGCCATCCATAGGGAGAGGATGCCGCAAATGAGCAGTAAAATGCTGCTTATGAGAGATCCTAGAGGGCGTTCTTTTCCTAATAGAATCTTTGTTTTTTGTTCAAGCATTTCATCACCTTCTCATGCCTACTCGTATTCTTGGATCAAGGATACCATAAAGGATGTCTGCTATGAGGTTGCATATAATCACTAACGCGGCGAAGATGAAAAGAACTGCTTGAGCAATACTGTAGTCGGCAACATCGTATCGGAGAGAGGTTAAATACCAGCTTCCAATGCCGTTTATGCCAAATATAGATTCTGTTATGATAGCTCCTGTTACAATACCTGGCATTGCCAGAGTTATCATTGTTGAGATTGGCGGGAGTATGCTTCTGAAAGCGTGCTTATATAAAACTGTCCTTTCACTTAGACCTTTTGCCCGTGCCGTGGTTACATAATCTTGTGTGAGGGCGTCAACAAGAAGGCTTCTTGTCATGAGAACCCATGAGCCGAGTCCTGCAAATACTAGAGTTAAAATTGGCAGTAAAAGGTTTTGTGTTGCTCCTAGAAACCAGTAAAGGTCGCCTGTGTAGCGCGGAGGATTGAATGTTGTTGAGAAAATTCTTATTCCATAGGTGTCTCTTAATATTCGCCCAAATAAGAGTACAGCAAGTAGTTGGATGAAGAATGTTGGGACTCCCCATGTGAAGAGGGCGACTCCCACAGCTGAAACATCTAATTTTCCCCCTCTCTTAGAAGCTGCGAATATGCCTATGGGCACGCCTATGAGTATTCTGCCTATTAACGCTGATCCAAGAAGCATTACCGTTATGATGAGACGAGGTACCATGGCATGTGCAATGTATTCGCCTGGGTTTAAAGCGATTGACCTTCCGAAGTAGGGATATACTATCCCGAAGGAAAACATGTTTCCTAAATATTTCAAATATTTCACAGGCCATGGGTCATACCATCCGTAGGCTCGAAGTAATGCTTCTCTTGCTGCTGGTTCCATAGTTGGATCTAGCATTCTTGTCACGGGATTTCCTGTTTGGTAGCTAAAAATTACGAAGTTAAATGTTGCCACAAGCCAGAGTACAAATATTCCTAGGATGACTCTTCTAATTATGTATGTTCTTAATGTCAATTATAATCCCTATATTCGCTGTTGCTTCATGAATATTTAAGTCTAACGTTGTGTATGGAAGATTATTCCATAAGACTTTTAAGTGTGCAGAATTACTATTTTTATTGCCTTAAAAAGGAGAAAGGAAGAGAGAAAAATGAACAAAAGTAAGTTATTGTATGCAATGTTGCTGATCTTTGCGCTTTCAGTGAGTAGCTTTATCTACATGACACCTGCTGCAAACGCATACGATTATCCGAGAATTGACGACTATTACATGGTGATGGCTTATCCGAGAACTTATGCTCTCGAGAAGGCTATGGCATGTGAGATTGACAACTTTGTAGGCGCTATTGTAGTTTCGGATATTGAGACTTTGATGGGTGATCCATACTACTGGAACATTGACATGAGGCCTGGCTTCCACATGTGCTATGTCGGTCCCAACTGCAGAGATTATACGCCAGATTCTTCTGGACAATGGTGGCAATATCACGGCAGAACACCTGGCTTTCCGTTGTATCCACTCAACATGAGCCAGTTCAGAATGGCTTTAGAGATTATCGTTGCAGGCTTCAAGGATGCTTGGATTGCAGCTATCTATGGATATATTAACGTGAGGATTGACCAAGTTATTCCACCTGCAAACGCTTACTGGTTCAATCCATGCATTTCGCCATATCCTAGCGACTGGACGATAGCTGAGAGCATTCTTACTGGAGCTGGATTCGGATGGGATTATGGTCCTGATTTGACGCCACACACGACTGACGACATATGGACATGCCCAGATGGAACCGTGCTCTGGGATGGTACAAGAACAACCTATCCTAAGAGTGACCGCTACGCAGGCACACTGGACAAGGGTCCACCGGGATCCCCGCCAGGAGGACCTGCTAGATATGGATTCTGGGTTATGCCACCAGGCACTGGACTTGCACCAACCTCTTATGATGTTACGATGAGGCATGCAAAGAAATGGAACTTATTCTTCTGTGGTGTAGAGGATGTTAGGACTGCTGCGACAGAGGATCACCTCTTGTTCATAGATGATGCAACAGACTCATATGATGAGCTGTTGGCTGTGCCATTCGACAACAGAGACCACGACATCTACTTCTTATGCTGGGGCTTAGGTAGAAACCCTGACTACCTATACGACTTCTTCAGCCCAGAAGTAGATGTGCCAGGCGGTGACAACAGCCCAGGACTAGATCACCCAGGATTGAACAGACTGCTAAAAACAATAAAGTTCTGGAAAGTTAAAGACTATGAAATCTTGGCAACAAATGTTGCTCCACCATGTCCACCATCCGTAGTAGTGCCTGCATGTACGACTTATGGTCCATTCGGACCTTTCGATGAGCCAGTAACAGTGATGGTAGAGATTGAACATGTTGACCTTGCTCTGGGAGTCTACGATGAAGAGCTTACAGAAGGTGTGCATTTCACGACTAACTGGGTTAAAGATGCAACAGGCAAGTGGTATGTTACAATACACATTGAAACAGATGTCACCCTATTGAAGGGTGAAGCCTTAGAAGCGAAATTCCCATTCTGCACCTACCACAGACTGCTAACAGACATTGAAGAAATGAGAGAAATCGTTTATCTAGCACAATTCAAGCTTTACTACCTAGTGCCATACTTACCAGTATACTCAAGAAACTACATCAACCTGTACAAGCCAGGAGTTACTGGATGGGTATCCTCGGCAGGATACGGTAGCGAACCTACAGGCAGCACTTTGCCATGGACTACAAACAACGTCTGGAAGGAGGGCGGAGTTTACAACTACCATCTGTCAGGAGGAGTGACAACCCTCAACCCCATCAAGGTAAGATGGGTGTATGAGGCATATCCGAGCGGCAGATTGTATGATGCCCTATACGCTATTGACCCATACACTCACGCAGATATGCCGTGGGTTGCATACAAATGGGAGATAAAGGAATGGATAGACTGGGGATTAGGCGTTGAGAACGGTATGATCATAAAGTACTATCTGCGCAATGACGTGACTTGGCAAGACGGCACACCAGTCACAGCCCAAGACATCGCATGGAACTTCGACTTCATAGAAAGCATAACGGCGCCCGAGCAAATGATAATTTGGGAGCCTCTCGTAAAGACTGAAGTTGTTAATGACTATGCTATAGAGCTCTATGTTAATGCCACAGGCTTGTGGAAATTCCATGAAATGTCTGGTATAGCCCTCGTGTATCCAGAAACTGCTTGGGCTGCATACAAGGGTGACTATAACCCATCAACAACTGGTGACTATACTGCAGCTTACTCCTATAAGCCATGGACTGTGCCACATCCAAGCCCACCACTAGACAAGCCTGACTTGACGATGCTTTATGGAACTGGACCATACTGGTTCAGATGGTGGGACCCAACAATAGGCAAAGGCGTAATCAAAATGACAAAGAACGTCAATTACTGGGTTAGTAAAGCCCTTGCAGAATCACCTGCTGGGCTACCTGGACTACTAACTTCCATCACGACGGAAGAAGGTAGCGTCTACTACACAGTGCAATTCACAAACTTGAATCCAACAACACCATTGACATTCACGTACTGGGGAGCCTTTAAAGACGTTGGCTCAACAGGACCAAGAGTAGGCATTAGCATAGCATTAAACCCATTCCAGTCAGTAACTTTCACATATGGACCCGCATCGCCGAAGAGGACTGGAGACCTTGGTGGTGGTACACCAGCAAGATTCTTTGATTATGACAATGCATGCGAAGGCAGAGACTTGTCTCTGTTGCTGAGAGTAATGAAGAGCACAACTACAGGCGAGTACATACCTCAATGGTGGACAATATTCATCAACGGCGCGCTATGGCGTCAGCGTTAAAATCAATGTAATGAGGAGATAAAAATGGAAAGAAAAACCCTATTAAGCCTTGCAATCGTCGCATCAATGATATTTGCAATGCTGCCATTCGTGGCTAGAGTCAACGCTCAAGGTCAAGGCAGAGTATCCTTACTCGTCGACGGAATGAGCGAAGTCTACAAATCGCCATGCAACGACTTCACCGTAACAGCTTATATCGAACTCGACCCAGGTACACGGATTGACTTCTGGGCCCTGGAAATCCACTGGAACCCAGCAGTAGTAGAGTTGAAGACTGGAAGTTATCTTGACGTGACAGAAGGCACATTCATGAGCAACTTTGGCGCTACAGTGTTCGTCGTACAAGCACCCGACAATGTAGCTGGCATATTGCCAGACATTGCCTGCGGTTTCCTTGGAGTAGTCTATGCAACAGGCTCAGGTGTGCTTTGCACTATAAACTTCCATGCTAAAGATTACGGTGACAGCTTAATCGAAATATATACGCCAAACGAGGAATCTTATCTGCTGGACGGAGCGAACCTTGTTGAAATGGTTGCTTCAAACGTAATGGTCCACGTGGTTCCGCCACCAGCAACAGCGCCAACAGCAGTAATCTCTGTGTCGCCAGGAACAAGAGTTCCAGTATGTACTGATGTTACACTTAACGGAAGCCGCTCATTGCCAGGTTTCGATACACTTCCAGATCCAGGACATACAGTTCCCATAACCTCATATGAATGGGAGCTAGCCTATGACAATGGAACAGTGGTG
>Ga0209102_1001374_pt1 | contig 12831 bp, 5 predicted proteins | sample ConPoolayeHmetaG_FD_185483 | JGI IMG/M metagenome (GOLD analysis project Ga0209102, IMG submission 185483) | Hot spring microbial mat communities from California, USA to study Microbial Dark Matter (Phase II) - Cone Pool mat layer H metaG... ... | reverse complement strand
TTGTTGCTAGCTGCCTGGCACAACTGGAAAATACCCTTTACCTGGCTGATGCTTTGCCTGTGCTGGATAGCAGTTGCGGATTACTTTTCCCTGACTGTCTTTTCGGAGTTAAAATCATTTATGGCCAGACCATCTGGACAAAACCAGTTTATTCTTCCTGCCGGCAATTACTCGCCAGTGTTGGGCAAAATTTTTCTTCTCCTCTCCTGAAAAAACAGGAACAACACCTGAGAAAAATTTGTAATCAGGCTAAGGGAAAATGTCTGGTGATGATGCCGCCGCTGACAGCCGGGCTGGATTGCCTGGCAAGTCTTTTAGGTGCAGAAAAATTGTGTCTGGAAATGATGGACTGTCCGGACCTGGTAAAAAAAGCACTGCTGACGATAGATGAAGCTTTCTGTTTTCTGCACCACCATTTCTACCACATAATCATGTCTTCCGGAGTAGAACCTACCGGATTTTTACCCCTGTGGTCACCTGAGGAGGCAGCGGTACTGCAGTGTGATTTCTCCAACCTCATCAGTCCCTCCCTGTTTGAAACATTTGTTTTACCTTCTCTGAATTTTTGTTCTCAGAAGATACGGCGGGTCATCTTTCATCTTGACGGTATCCCGGCCTTAAGACACCTGCCTGCGCTTGTCTCCTGTGAGAAAGTTCAGGTTATCCAGTGGCAACCGCGAGGGCCCAAACGTATTGTTTCTGGAGTGGAAAGATGGCTTCCACTTTTTCAGAAGATTCAGAAGGCTGGCCGGAAACTTTATGTCTTCTGCCACGCCTGCCAGGTTGAACTGGTTCTTACCACCCTTTCTTCCAGAAATCTTTTCCTGGAGACAGAAGCTGAAGACATCCAGCAGGCTTGTTACCTGGAAAAACTTGCTTTCAAACTTACCCATGACTGAAATCTTTATTTCACAACCAGTTTAAAACTTTCCGAATGACTGTTAAATTCAGGGGCATAAAGACACTGAATACTGGCAGGACCTGTCTGGTATTCCCCGGCCAGCTGAATCCTGACAGCATATTCAAAAACATAAGTTCCTTTTGGCAGGTAGTCAATGAAAAAGTGGCTGGCTGTATCTCTGGTTGACTGGTAATAAGCCAGCCCGTCCTGGTAACGATAACCGGAAAGAACGTCCACCGGTTCGGTCCCGCTGGGTCTCTGGTCCTTTAAATGAACATATTCCATATCCCTGTCCGCTCTTAATTCCAGCCGCACTACCAGTTCATCACCCACGGAAAGTAATCCCTCCACGGGTTTCAAAATTGGTCCTTTTTTCGTGTACTGTCTGACAAAAAGTGTTTTGCGCAACTTTAGAGGCGTACCTTCATAGGCACTAACTTTATCAATCTCTTCCAGGTATTGCCAGTGTAAACCACCCCAGGCAATACCGCTGTCCAGTTTCTTCACTGTTACCCGGCCCATGTCGGGTTTCACCTCGTTTCTGATAAACCTGCGCTGGTAAAAACCAGTACCTGCTTCCACCTTATCCGGCTTGATTACCTCATTGCCCAGAGAAACTTCCACCAGCACATCTGAGGTTAAAAGGTTAGTACCCCTCAAAAGGAGAGCATAGATAGCATCAGCAGTGGCCTTGGTTGTTTTCCAGTCCTGTGTTTGTTTCTGTTTCAGAAGCCATATTTTACAGTTTTCCACTGCCTCCTTATCACCACAAACCTCATCAAAAGCTTCAATCATCATCGCCTGGGTTTCAATTGGGGCCCGGTACCACCACCAGGAAAACTCTGTGTCTCGCCAGAACATACCCATTTCCTCATCAGTTACTGCTCTCTCCTTGATGGATTTCATAATGGCGCTGGCTGTTTCCTTATCACCAAAACGTTTCAGAGCAACAGCCACGTGTGCCTGGGATTGACGGGAAGAAAGACTGAGCCAGTACTTTTTTGCCTGGGAGAGGAAATAATCAATCGCTTCTTTCTCAGCTGGTGAAAACGTCTTATCTTTCAGAAAGAAACTGCGACCGTAAAGATAAAGCGCCACAGTATTCGTTAGATGATTATCATTTTTGTTGCCTTTCTGGAGAATCTCCCTGTAAATTCTTTCTATCCATTTATCCAGCCGATTTAAAGACTTCAGAGCAACTTTAACATCTATGTCCACGCCCAGATGCCTCAACCGACCGAAACCAGTAGTAATGTAAAGGGTGATATAATCGTTGGGTCTGCCACCAGGAAACCAGGACCAGGCACCATCAGGAAGTTGTAGCTCACCTATCTTTTGTAATAGACGTTCTGTTTCCTCATTCAGGCACTTTTCCTCAAAAAGCAAGGCTATGTTACGTCGGGCCTGACTTTCTGCCTGAGCCTGTCTCAACCAGGGAGTTTCTTCCAGAATAACAGTTTTTAAGTCCTGGTTCTTCTCCAGAGGACTATCCAGAATGTCCGTACTTCTCCATTGTTCAAAAATCCTTCTAATTTTTGCCTCTGAGTTGACAATGGTTTGTGCCAGAGCATTGGCATAAAGCCGGTTAAAGGTCTGTTCCACACACTCATAAGGGTATTCCATCAGGTAAGGCAAAGCCAGTACCGCATACCAGGACGGGTTGGAGACCATCTGCAGGGTCAGGCTTTGATGTCTCAAGGTATTAGATTTGCTGGCATCAAGAAGCTTTTTGAAGGTGAAGTTTTTCCGGGCTGGACCTTTCACAGGTAAAGGTAAAGATTCCACCACCAGTATCTTTCCGGAAAGCACCGGCAGATACCCTTCCTCTCCATCAGAAAGTCTTCCTGTGCTGGCAACAGTTTTGTAAATCAAAAAGTCCGTACCTTCAGGAACTTTTAACCTCCAGGAAACACTCACTGATTCCTGGCAAGCCAGGTCAAAAGTTTTTTCCGGAACAATGTTACCGAGAAGTTTATCCACAGACTTCAAAGTTCTAAGTTCTGACAGGTTCAGCCTGACTTTCCCTGTCTGTCGGGTAGGTGAGTTGTTGGTGATTTTAACCACAAAATCAATAATATCATTCTCCCTCAGAAATCTCGGTGGATTCGGTTGAACCATTAAATCTTTGGCTGTCACCACTTTATCAGTTAAAAAACCGCTTCTCAGTTTCTGGTCATGGGCAAAACCAAGGAACTTCCATTCAGTCAGTGCTTCTGGCATGGTAAATTCTATTTTTACCACTCCGTCGCTTCCTGAAATAAGGTGGGGAAAGAAAAAGGCTGTCTCATTAAGATTCTTTCTGGCAATCACCGCTGACAAATCTATCTCCGGTAAAACCGCCTGGTCTTCAGCAGGTGTTTCCACCTGTCTCTTCCTTACCTCTGTCGCTTCTTCAGGCATAGTTTCACCCCTGCCGAAAGCATTCTTATCTGCCATCCCTTTTTCTGCAGCCAAAGCTGCCTCAGGAGCAGCTGACATAACCATCCCGCTGGCACGTCGGGAATACTGGTAACCCCAGAGATTTGCTGTTACCTCTTCTGGAAACTCCCGGTACCTCAATTCTGCTGGCAGGTAACCAACTGCCCAGTAACCAGCGATAGGCTGAAAACTGGTTATACAATTCCCAAATACCCATCTTAAACGCTGCTGTTGCCTCCGGAAATAGTGGTTAAAAGAAGTTGGCCACAGATGCGCAAGATAGGCATCCAGAGAGGCATCATATAAAGTGGCTACCATTTCCGCTGCGACCTTACTGGCATCAGGTCCGGAAATGACCGCACTCCATTTTTCTTTCGCTCCTGGCTCCAGTCTGGAAACAAACCTTTCCCACTGGATAACCAAATTTTTATTGCTGTAAGGTACATCCACCACTTTACTTTCCAGGTAAGCCCTGTTTTCCCGGACATAGGTTACCCTTAGAGTGAAACCTCCTCTCATCTCTTCCGTGACCATCTGCTCAATTATTTCCTGGGTTCTCTCCCTGTCTGTCCACCAGCTACGCAGAATCTTTCCCTGACATTCCAGCTCTATATAGGCTCTCCCGGTTTGATACCCTGTAGCCCAGACAGCCAGAAAAGTTTGCCCCACTTCTACTGACCAGGAACGAGCCACAAGTATATGGGGAACAGGTACCGAAAATTTCTTATTTTTCAAATCCAGAACCAGAAGGGGAAGAAAAGCAGTCACAGGCTCGCCAGAAGCATCTTTAGTCTCCAGTATAGCCCGGTAAGCTCCAGCCGGTAACTGGAAACTAACCCTGGCAGAACCATCACTGCCAGCAGTAAAGGATGTCTCCTTAATGACTTCTTCTACAGGCCAGGAATTTGGATCCGAAAGCTTTTCTTCCTTTTCTGAATGCCTGCCCAAAAAACCACCCATTTGTTGCCTGACAACCTTATCTGGTTTCTTCAGAAGATAAACCTTAACCACACCGCTTGCTGGCTGACCCAGACCGTCCAGTGTGGTCGTCCTGATAGCTATTTCCACAGGCTCATCCGCAGTCTGCCACTCCGGGGCACTGAGACTTGCCTGCAGACAGGTATAACCGACATTAATTGTCTTCTGTGCTGACCTTGTTTCTCCGGTTATATCAGTTACATCAGCATAAATGGTAAAGCGGAAGAAAGGCTTTTGTTTTTCACTGATAGACAAATCAGGTTTGGCCGGGAAAGAGATAGTGAAAGTACCATCACTTTCTGTGGTAACAAGCCCGTGGGATATTTCCTGACTGCCTGCTGGTGGTGGCTGCCACCAGCGGTACCAGCGATACCACGCCGGCCACCAGGGTTCTCTGATAACCCGGTATTTCACCTTCGCACCACCAATGGCAGCCCCGGTATAGGCTGTTGCTTTACCTTTCAAAACTACTGTACTATTCAACCTTACTGGTTGTTCCGGTGCTTGAAGAACTACCTGAAACCTGGGCCGTTTATACTCCTCCACCCTGACTAAAGCTCTGCCGGGTGGACCAGATTCTACCTGCAGACTCATCTGACCGGTGAGCCGTCCCACCGGAGCAACAAACCAGCCACTGAAAGAACCGTACTCGTTTGTTTTTTTCTCCTGCCGGCTGATTTCTTTTCCGTTGACATCGGAGAAAACAACAACCAGTTTCTGGTTGCGTAGAACCTCGTAATTATTCTTCTCTCCATCCACCTGGAAACAGATGCCCTTATAGTTGATAACCTGTCCTGGACGGTAAAGGGAACGGTCAGTAAAAAAGACAGTCCCGGCAAACACAGAACCGGTTTTAGTCTGACCACGGGATACATATCCGAAACTACTGGCTAAAATGTCATTACCGCAGGAGATTACAATCACCCCGGAGCGGTAACTTTTTTCCGAAAATTGGAAAAACCCGTTCTGGTCTGTTTTTACTGTAGAAACAAGTTTCCAGTTACCTGAGTTATCTCTTTCCCAGAGCTTAACTGTGGCTTCTGTGACAGGTTCTCCTTCTCTGGCAGTCAGTACAAAACCTTCCATTGCTGCCTCTGAAGAAGCAGTGCGCCAGACTACCGCCAGACGACTCACCCAGACACAGGTAACAGAAATCTGGTTATCTTCTTGAGAAAAAGAAGGATGGTGGCTGGCTAAAATGAAATAGAAACCAGCAGGAAGATTTTCCGGCACGCTAACTTCTTCTACCCTTTCCCGGTAATCAGCAGTCTGCGGCAAATCACAGGACCATTCCTGCAAAGCCTTCCAGCTGATAATTTGCTTTTCTTCCTGGTGGTTCAGGTATTCTGGATTCCAGACTCCTGTCTGCAGTCGCTTCTCAAAGTCAAAGGGAATTGCTCTGAAGAAAACCTTGTCCACATTACGGTAAATTACCTTAATCTTTGGCCAGGGCTGGTTCCAGACTTTTTCTGTCTGGATAGAAACATACTTACTTTCTATCTGCTTTATCAGGTTGTAGCATAACTTTCCACCTGCGCTTTCCGGAAAGGCATGATATCCTGCTTTCGCAACCTGATGCGCATCCACCAGCTGGTTGTCCTGCTGCAGTACACGTGCCCAGTAGTAACGGGCAAGACTGGAAATTTCATAATCAGCCCATTTTTCCACAAAACGTTTCAGAGCTCTCAGGTAGCGCTCTTTTTTCTCCTCTCCGTAAGACTGGTTATAAGCAAAATTGAGCCGCTGTAAATCAGCATCAAGAAAGGCACTTCTGTCTTCATCTTTCTGGTGAAAGGCTAAAAGTTTCTGATAAAGAACTACTGCCTTGTAGACTGGCGAATCAGGAGTTTCTGTTTTTACCTTCCACTGGAGGAATTCTTCTGCCCCGGCAAAAATCGGGCTATCTGCTGAAAGTTCAAAGTCATCCTCTGGCCTGGATGCTGCCTGTTCTCCAGAGGTGTAAAACTGTAAGGCATTATGGACAATGAAATCGTAGAGCGTAGGACGGTAACTATCAGGAACCGTTCCTTTAATCAGAAAATCCTGATAAACCGTAACCGGCGTTTCCTGTAACTTCTTCTCTGCAGACAGGGCCCGCTCAAAGTGACGGCTTATCTCTTGCAAAATAGTAGTCAGGTCCCAGGTAGTGAAATCCTTACCTGGTGGTTCCAGAGTCTGGGTACGTTGAAAAAAACGCCAGCGGTTCTGCTGAAAATAGTGCCAGAACCAGTTGGCTAAAATGGCTTCCATTAAAGGCACCATTTCCTCTGGAGCTTTAGCTATTTCTGCCTGCATTCTCACAATTTTTTCTTCTGGTTTATTTCCCTGGATAAGAGCTTCCAGACTTATTTTTTTACAGATAGCTTTTAACGCTTCCCCGTAAGCTTTCTCCCGGATTGCTTGCTGGATAATTATTTCCAGTTGTTCCACGGCTGTCCTGGGTAAACCTTTATTTACTGCGTCCTCTACCTTTTTCCACCCGCTTTCCCTGGGACCAGCCAGAGATATCAAAGCCAGAATAAGAGCTGAAATACCTGCTATGGAAATTATTCTCCTCATGTATCCTCCGCTTTAATCATTAGACACATTTCCGCTCCTGCCGGTTCCTGCCTTCTTTCCAGTCAGTCCAGAATTCTGTGTCCTGGTTCCTTCACTTTCGGGTCAGTCACCAGATACGGCCTGCTTAAACGAAGGTTATCACAGTTACTGTCCCGATTAGGGTCACTGGCAATGGTAATAAGAACTGGTTTGTGCCAGAATTCACCCAGCGGGATCTCCCAGCAGTGGAGTTTGCCCTCGTCACGAGGGACTGCTGTCTCCATTACAAGACGGCCATTAATCCAGATAAGAGTTTTCTGTCCATCTCCGTACTTCTGCGGTACGTGATAACCATAAAGACGTAAAACGCTATCCCTGTCAGGTATTTCCACCACATAGTCAAAAACCAGTCTGGTACCTGCTGGAGTAGCTGCCAGGTATCCCGGTAAGCTTTTTTCCTGCCCTGGTATCCGGAAGGGAGAAGAAAGAAGTTTGCCCCTGGTCATTTCCAGAACAAGACCTGGACCGCTGGCCGGTACAATGTAGCCCTGGTCATCCACGTTTCCCACCAGACCATCACTGCCTGCTTTCTGTGCCTGGCCAGTCAAAAAAACAATAGTGGCTTCTGGGGGAAGAGTGAGAAAGTAACTGCTGTTTTTTTGCTCCGGTGAAACTTCTTTCCCTTCTACCAGAGTTTGCAGAACTTTTACCGGCAGGGTATATTCCATCCTGACAGTTCTGGTTTTTCCAGCGTCCTGCTGTAATCCGAGACTCAAAATAATAAATCCCTCCCCTTCTCTGTAACCGCGCACATAAACACTTTCTGGCAAATCATGCACACAAAGCAGTGTCTCCCTCCTGGGCCCTGGCAGGAGAGAGTATTCCCAGTTTTTATCAAGCCCGATTGGTCCTTCCTGGTTATATGCCGGCCAGCCCCTGAGAGAAAGGGATGTTTTGACTTTCGTAAGATTCCGGGTCCGGCGATAAACTTCCTTTCCTTTCTCATCCAGTAAAATATGTCCATTTCGTTCCACCAGCTGATAGTAGTTTCCCTTAGCGTCCCGGTAATAACATAAGACATCAGCAGGCCATGGTGTTTCCGGATAAGCGGCTTGAAGCTGCCTTTCCGACATAAGTCTGGCGCGAAAAACATGGTAGGCACCTTCACCTCTGGTAGCCTGAAGCCATAGATCAGAGACAGGCATAATGCCACCTAAAACATCAGCCAGGTCAACACTGTTTCCATGTATCCAGGTTAAAACATCCGGACCCCAGAGGAAATTGTTTACCGGTCTACCACGGACAACCCTCTTTTTCAGGAAAGCTTCATGTCCCCAGGCTGTACCATGCAGAGCCCAGTTGACAAAGGGAGCAGTCCTTTCTACATGATACTCGCTGGAGAAAGCAATTTTCGGTCCCACTGCCTTTCTCACTTCTTTCAGGAGGTAATAGGTCCCCTGAAGTGGCTGCAGGTTATCCACCACGCCATTACCAAAATCACCGCAGGTTCCAGCACAGTCCTCATACAGACTGTCCACCTTTGTTTTCTCCACAAACTCTTTCATCAGCTGCGCGTGCAGTTTCCTCCAGGCAGAGCTTAAAGGGTCAGTATAAATGATCGCTCCCTCTTTATAGTCATCCCAGGAAACCTTTCGGTCATCAAAAAGTCTCCCCCTTAAAAGGACTACATCTTTCAGCTGATATTCTTCCATCACCCTGGGACTTTTGTTGACGCAGACAGCATTCACATAGGCAGAAGTGTAAAAACCAAGTCTGTGTGCGGCTTCTACACTTTTGATAAATTCCTCCCGCGGGGTAAAGTCAGGTAGTTCCGTGTCAAAAGCAGGTTTTCTTGCTGCCCAGCCATGAAGCAACACAGTAGAAGGGTCAAAAACTGCAGCCAGCCTTTTCATCCTTTCCTCAGACATGGGCATTTCCGGTATAATTACCCGGATTCTTTTTGCCCAGGCTGCCCGCTCCGCCATATCTTCAGCAAATGTTTTCTGGAACCATTTCCGGTACGGGTCCATAGCTGCCACCCAGCTACCACGGAAACAGTTCAGACGCCACTGGACACTCCTGGCTTCTTTTCTCATTTCAAAAGGCATAATATTTCTTGTCTGCCAGACAAGATTAAACGAGGAGGTAGTATTCTGCCAGAAAAGGTTTTTCGGTCGGAAGAGATTATCCTGAGCCCAGATACCAATAGCTCCCTTTTTGCTCTCCAGAGCAATAACTGGCGCTTCCAGGAAAGGACCGCCATCACCTAAGGTATATTGACCCTCAGGCCATTGCTCATCAAAGGTCATCCCGCCCATATGGGAAACTGTGGCTTTCAATGTTTTCTGTAAGTTTGCCACACCCAGAGCCGCCCCATAAACACCACTTGAGCCTTTACCTGAAACTGTCAGCACCAGGGCACCTGTAGATTCTTCTATGGTGGCGGAAAGTTCATAGGTTTCTTCTGGATAAACTCTGCCTGCAGCAGCCAGGCTCCGGTACTTCATCACCACACCATTTTTTTGCTTGACAATCCTGACCTCAGTTCCCGGATGGGGACGATGCTGGCTGGGAAATTGAGCGGTTGGGTCTGTTTCCCCCTGAGATAAATCACTTGTTCCCCAGGGACCATGAAGACGTCTGGCTTCCTCCAGCGCACCTGTCTGCACACCCAGACCATAGGGAAGAGCCGCCGGCACACCTTTTCTAACTTCAGCAAAAACTTCCCCGGTCAACCTGTTTTCTATCCCGATGACAAGCCCTGATTTCACCGTTACAACCCAGCGGGGACTGATTAACCGCACCATCTCACCTTCTACCTGCACCTTCATCCCGGCAGCCCACAGACTTACTGAAAACATCATCCCGGCGACAGGAATTAATCTTTTAACCAGATTCATCTTCCTCCTTTTTTTTCCCTGCTGACTGTTTTTCTCATCAGAAAGCAAATCTGGGGTCCAAAATTTTTCTTCTGCCACTGCCTTAAACCAGGTATTTTTTTCAACTCAGGGATAAAAACCGGTGCCCTTTCTGCTATTTCCCTCACCTGCTTTCTGGTGAGAATCAAACTGGGTTCCAGAGAAAATATCATCCCCATACTCTGACGCCAGACCAGTAATAACTTTTCTCTTTCTTCCACCTCCAGGTCCCAGAGCCAGCGATGAAACCTGAGAGAACCGGGATAGACAGGGCATTGTCTGCCGGGTAGGTTTAACCCTGTCTCCACAGCCTGAAGAAGCGTCTGGCGGAAAACATCTCCTTTGTTCAGAAACCATTTTCTGCGGCAAAATTCCTTCGTTCCGGGGACCTGGTTTAAGATTTCTTTAATCTGCTGGTTACCTAAAATTTTGAAGGGTGGACAGTCTTTTTCTCTTGCCAGAGATTCGCGCCACTGTAAGATTGATTCCAGAACTGCCAGTTTTCTTCTGCTTAAATTTCCCGCACCAGGAAAGCGAAGAAAGAGTGGCTGGTTTTTCTTTTCTGTTAAATCTTTTTTTGTTAAAATCTCGCATTCCTCTTTTACCCAGTCCCATCTTCTTAACCTGAGTAAGCGTTCTTTCAGTTTTTCGCTCAGCCGCGGTAACCAGAAAACATCATTAGCCGCATACAAACACATTTGCTCTGGCAGGGGTCTTTTGGTCCAGTCTGCCAGTTGAAACCTTTTCTCCAGACTTACACCGAAGTACTTTTTTACCAGCCCGGATAAACTGGAAACTTCCCCCAGATAACGGGAAGCCAAATAGGTATCAAAAACGTTCCGACAGGAAATACCAAGGTGTTTTTTGATGCTGCGCAGGTCAAAATCAGCTCCATGAAAAATCTTTTCTTTTGTCTCATCCTTCAGGATGCCGGCAAGGCAGGAGAGATCTTTCAAGGACAGAGTGTCAATCAGCCAGATTCTCTTACCGTCAGAAAGCTGAATTAAACAGAGGCTTTCTCCGTAGTGGTAAAGAGTGTCCACTTCCACATCACAGGCCAGCAAAGTACAGTCAGCCGCAGCAGAGGCCATCTCTTCCAGCTGCTTTTGTGTCTGCACCAGAATATAGTCCGGGCAACAATCCTTTTGTGCCATGTTATTGGTTTCCTGTGCTATGATATTACCAGCAGAGGAAATGGGAGTAAAATTTGCTACCTCTAATGCAACTCACCGGCTGGTTACTGGTATTAAATTTTTTCTACCTTGCTGCTACTATCTTTTACCGGAAATCAGGCAGGCACTGGTCAGTTACATTGCCATCTCTTTCTCCTCAGGCGGAAAAACTATTAGCCGGGTTTTTACTGTTATTTTCCGGTGTGCGGTTGCTGCTTTGTCTACGTTGTACAGTTAATTTGTCTGCAGTTTCCTCTCCCCTTCTCTTCAAGGGAAAAAATTTTCTCCAGTCTCTGGCAACCTACTTCTGGGAACTTTTTCCTGTTATCGTGGTAGCTGTTTTTCTTGCTTCTTTGATAGAAAAACTTGTTACCAGAAAATCTCTGTGGCTGCCGCGAAATACCCTTCAGGCTGCCTTATGGGCAACAATTTTACCCGTCTGTTCCTGTGCAGCTGTACCAATGGCTTTTTCTTTGCGCAAGAGTTTACCGGCCAGGGCTGTGTTTACCTTTCTGGTAATCGCACCTGTTCTTAACCCTTTTGTCCTGATTTTCAGTTACGTGGTTATTGGCTGGAGATACACTTTCTTCCGGATTTTAACAGCCTGGATTCTGGGTTGGTGCTCAGGAATGATTCTGGAAAAAATTACCGCTTCTGAACCACTGAAAGCAGAAGATAAAAACACAACCTTCTTTCATAGTTTCCCGGATACCGGCTCACTTCTTCTTTCTACCTGGCAGAATTTAGGCAGAGTGTACTTTCCTTTTGTCTCCGGTATCTTTCTGGCAGGTCTGGCTCTCAGGTATCTACCCGTTCCTTTTCTGGAAGTAGTTTTTTCTCAAAAAGTAGCTGGACTTTTTCTCACGACAGCAGCATCGATTCCACTGTTTCTTTGTTCCGGACAGGAAATTCCCCTTCTGAAACCTTTCCTTCAATTCGGACTTCCCCTGGGTCATGCTATCTCTTTCACTTTAACAGGTAATGGCATCTGCCTGGCCAGTATTCCGCTTCTGGTGAGTTTCTTTGGAGGGAAAACCACTTTCTGGATAATCTTGCTTTTCTTCACCGGGGCCTTTTTCTCAGGCTGGCTTATCAACCTTCTTTAGACGCTCTCCCTATCTCTTTAATCCTCCGGTGGCCACCATTCAGGAACAGGTGCAGCAATAATTTTCTTTTCTACAGCGATGGCATACAACACAGCAAAACTCGGGCCAAATGTTCCTTCATAACCACAATCCATTCCTTCCCAGCCCTTAAACTCTCTTCCTGTCAACCACCCACCGTGAAAAACACCATCCGCAAAAGCCTGCAGAAGGTTCTCCGCCAGTTCTTTTGCTTCCGCTTTCAAACCGTATATGGAAAGAGCCCTTAAATAATAAGGGGAAAAACATGCTCCCACGCTACCGTCAGTGTAACACTCAAAAGTTGGTAGTAATCCTTCCTTTCCCGCCATGTGGTCTTTCCTGTCTATGGGTAGAAGATTAGCAGGCACACCAAAATACGAATACCTGTTTACTTTTTTCCGCAGAGTTTCCAGATTTTCCAGCGCCTTTCTGGCAAGGCTTACATCAAGCAAACCAAACGCACAAGCCACCCCGTTCACCCAGAGGAAAGCATAGTCGTGAAGCTGCCCGTCCCGGCTTTTCCAGCCTGCCACCCAGCCGGTGGCTGGATTTATCAATGTCGGTCCATAGCTGGCTTTGATTGCCTCAGCTGATACCCTGCACTCAGCTGCCAGCCGATTTTGTCCACATTTTTTAAGCATAACTGCAGCATTTTGTAATGCCCGGTAAGTCCAGGCGTTTACATAGGCATCTATATGGCCGAAACCAACAACATCCATAGCATTAGAACTCCACCGGTAAGAATTGGAATTTCCAGAAAGACTTTTACAGACAACCAATCC
>Ga0209102_1001373_pt1 | contig 12837 bp, 14 predicted proteins | sample ConPoolayeHmetaG_FD_185483 | JGI IMG/M metagenome (GOLD analysis project Ga0209102, IMG submission 185483) | Hot spring microbial mat communities from California, USA to study Microbial Dark Matter (Phase II) - Cone Pool mat layer H metaG... ... | reverse complement strand
CGCCTTCAAATCCAATTGTCAAGAAACCAAAAATAATTCCCCAAACGCCTAGAGTGAAAAGAAGATACGCAATTGTTGGGTCTGAGATTATGCGTAAAAACCGCACCCTTATGCTAGGATCGTAATAATGTATTTCTGCGTTTTCGGTTTGGATTACAACATGTCCAATTCCCTCTACTTCAACGGTCATGCCATTAACAGCCACCAGTAATTCTTCAATGGTGGACGCTATCACCTCTATAACATTTAGGCGTTTTGCGTCGTCTGCGCCTGTGTTTCGATTTTTGGTCACAAATTCTTCGGCGATTGTCTTATTTCTGTCATGCCTTTCCGCTCTTTGCACTAGGAACTCCTTGTAAGCATTGATAAGTTTTGGATCTTCGATCAATTCTCCGAGAGGGTATGCCCGGGGTTGACAAGACCCAATGATAGAGTAAGGCGCCATTGCAGCCACATGAGAAGAAAGTATAATAAAAGTGCCTGCAGACCAAGCAGTGGCCCCTCTTGGATACACAAAAGAAATTACAGGAATAGATGATTGCTCAATAAGCTTGATGATATCATGCGTTGCGTCCCACATGCCGCCTGGAGTATCCAGAAGAAGAACAATGGCGCTTGCATTAGTATTTTGAGCGTGAGAAAAGCCTTCTTTTACTAGATCAAACGCGGCTACGTTAATTACTCCGTTAAGCGTGATAACTGTAACTGATTTGTTCTCTGAATTGGCTGAGAAAGCGAGATTTGGTGATGTTAAAATGAGGAGAAAGAGAACGATTAGGAAAGTGTGAAATCGGTTCATTTCTTCTTAGCCTGTTCTTCACTTCCCTTGGTTGCACGAGTTAGGGCAACTATGTTTCCCAACTCGCGGATGTCGGTGGTTGAAGTAACTACTATTAGGTTCTTTTCCCGCGAGATTTCCGCTAGTGTTTGAAGTTCTCTAAGCCTAAGCGAGATTGGATTTCTCCCGTAAAGCTCTGCAGCCTCTGTCATTTTCTCTGCTGCCATATACTCCCCTTCAGCCACTATAATTCTCGACCTTCTCTCCCTCTCAGCCTCCGCTTGCTTTGCAATAGCCCTTTGCATCTCAGCCGGAAGTATGACATCGCTGATAACGACCGCGCTCACCTTTATTCCCCATGGATCAGTCATTTCATCTATCTCCTGTTGAATTTGCTTTGTCAACTCTGGAGTCTTCGTCAACAAATCATCAAGCTCGGCATGACCTAAGATATCCCGCAATACGGTTTTGGCCAAGTTCTGAGTGGCGCGAACATAATCCTCAACTTCACAAATTGCCTTAACTGGATCAATCACTCGATAATACACAAACGAGTCTACATCGCATCGTATATTATCTTTAGTAATCACTCTTATCTGGCGGGCATCATACGTAACCGTCCTCAAGTCTATCTTGTTCATCCTATCGAATCCTGGAATGATAAAAAACAAGCCGGGGCCTTTAGCGCCTACGAGACGACCAAGCCTGAAAATAACTCCTCTTTCATATTCCCTCACTATTTTGATAGCCGACGCCAATATCGAAATTATAATGATTAAGACAACGAATATAGCGAGAATGGTTTCTATCAACTCGTTCACCAAAGAATAAATGTGCTGGGTTCATATATAAACAGAACGCGCCCTGACTTTGCTTTAAATTTAGCCTCAAAAGTCATGTCTAGTTAACTCTTTTCAAACTAACAAAATTAAGCCTTTTCAACTAAAAGATGCCCAAAACAAGCCTGAAATGGAATGCTTTATTTTTCTTCGACTTTCGGTTACGTCGATAGACTGCTACACTTGATCGAACTCGGAAGCGCTCATTCTAACGACAAATTCAAGCGCATGTTATCTAGAAATTTTGAAAGCGATATAGGCTAGGAGGAAAACTATGCTGGTTATTAGGAATACATAGATGAACCCCATTGTTTGAGCGATAAAAGGACCAATAAACGCCCCACACGCCCCGCCTATACTCACCAAAGCATTGAACAAACCTGCCTTCCCTTCTGGTATGAACTCCATAGAGACTGAGAGAGTGTAAATAAGAAACAATGCGTGAGTGAAACCCATTAAGGGTAGAATCAATGATGCCAGCACTATATTATATAACGGCATCAGTATTACCGCTATTAAAATAAATACGAGGATGCTTCTGAACAATACAATTTTGCTTATGTGGGTTTTTTCCGCTTGCCGATTTAGTTTGTTCAATACCAATAGGTAACCTGCAACTCCCCCAGCAGAGCTTAACACAAATATCCCGAAGACAAAGTTTACGGGAAGAGCTAGATTTTCTGAAAAGAATACAGGTAAAGGTGTAGCGACTATACTTGTGGCTAATGAGAAAAGAACTAGGCCGCTGCAAAAAGCGTATAGATTTTCTCTTTTCAGTCTTTCATTTGTCCGTATTCCATCTAATAATTTTGACGCTAAGGCTATTCCTCGATAGGTGAAGTCCACTGTTTTCTCTATTTTTACCAAGGACCTTTCAAAGATTAGAGGCGGATCTGTTACAAGCACTAAGGATGAAGCAAAGGCTACCAAATTTAATGCGCTACAGAATAGTAACGTAAATTTCGCTTCAATCCCATACGTTGAAATTATAAATCCAAAAACCAATCCACTAAGCCATCCAGTTTTGGCAAAAATCTCATAAGATGCAAACGCCTTTTCCCATTCCTCCCTAGAGTACAGCTCAGCTATTAGAACATTTTTTGGGGATTCATGAGCCACGTGAAATATCCACATGACAGCGTAGAGCATTATAAGTAACTCTATACTTGTCGTGAAAGTGAAAAGGTAAAGGATGACAGTCAATGTTGCAAACGAGAGAAGAATGAAGCGTTTATAACGTCTCGTTTTGTCGCACATATAACCCCAAAAGAATGAAAACGGAATCGCCAAAAAAAGAGCGGATGCAGACATTATCCCTATGTCAAATAACGACCCTTCAATGGCTATTACATACAACGGGAGAAAAACCGATAATAAACCAAAAGCCATTTCGTGAAAGAAGAATCCAAATCGCCACATGTATGTAATGCACCATAAAGGGTAAATTTAAACTTTCACTCCTACCAAAAGCCTCAAAAACACCTAAACGACATAATTGCTTAGCCGCTATACACTTTTAATAAGGCGACCACTTATCTTCCGATATTTTCTAGGATTTTAAAGGCTTTTATAAAACCTTTTCTCGTGAATGTTACTCCTCAATTGCCGTCCGAGTAACTCTGAGATTTCATCCCGAACGTCAACCTAATGCCTTCTCATCATCCGGCAAGAGACTAGAAGCAAAACCAAAAATAAAAACATTCTTTCAAACAAAAATTCAACCTATATATAAGGGGGGTCTAGACGCTCAGAGAGCATAATTCATTCAGAAAACTCTTAAAAACCCCAAGCAAATAATTAACCTAAGCCCAATCTGGGCCGGTAGCTCAGCTTGGCTGGAGCGTTCGGCTGATAACCGAAAGGTCGAGAGTTCAAATCTCTCCCGGCCCATTTTCAATGTTTTTCGGCACTTTTTTGATGACGTAAACGTGATTTGTGGGTTAGGCGTTATTTGATAAGAATGTGTGATGTGTAATTCTTGTTTCCGAACATATCAGGTTCTGGTAAGAATGTTTCATTTCTTGTGTTGCGGCTTAAAGGGGTGGTTTTCTGATTTTGAAAATGATGTGGGTTTGTTTTCGGTTTTGTAAGTCTTTAATCCAAGTCTAAGCAGATGTTCCATGAATGTGCTGCGTTTTTCTCTTCCTCGTAGTGTTTCGATTTCTTTGAGTAGTTGTGCTTCTATCGTTAATCCAATATGATGCTTCATGTAGGTATTCTCCATGTATCTTGTATATTTAGTATACAAAAAAGCTTTATTAGTCTTATTGTATAAATTATACTTATGCTGTTTCAATGGGGACTGAGAAAGTGAAGACTTTGAGAATTTCAGAAGATGCGCATCAGAGGCTTACAGCTTTGCTTGGCGAGTTAACAGCACAGACAATGAAGATGCAAACGTATACAGATGCCATTGAAAGTTTGCTTTCGCAGTCAGTAATATTGCCGCCTGAACTGCTTATGGAGATTGAGTGTTTCATAGAGGAAAACAAGCATTTGGGCTATACTACGAGGGAGGAGCTTATTCGGGATGCTGTTAGATGGAGGCTTGGCTTTTTGAGAGAGAAGTACGAGTTGCTGGAAATTCCGAAGGAAGAGTATGATAGGTTGCAGCAGGCGATAAAGGAGATGGAGACGCCGTTTCTGAACGGGAATGACTTCATAGACAAGCAGGTAAAGGGTTTGTTAGAAAAGTATGCTGAATGGACAAAGCAAAAAGAAGAGTATGAAAAGAGAACCAGAAAGAAACGTTAGACAAATTTGCTTATACCGATTTTGCAATAAAATAGCCCAAGAGGTTGAAGCCAAATTTTTCAAAGAATTTTTTGGCACGATCGTTCCAGTGGTTTACGAGGAGACACACCTTTCCAGCGCCTATCGATTTTAAATATGCAATTGCATCATTGAGCAAAGCAGTGCCTATTCCCATGTTTCTGCATTCTTTTGTGACAAAAAGGTCCCATATGTAAGCTGACTCCCATGTTACATCCATAACAACACCATTATAATTGTGCAATTTTTTGACAGAGATGCAATAGCCAATAACCTTTTCGTTTATAAGAGCTATTTTCACGAGATTAAAATCTTGAAGATGTATTCCATAGATAGCCTTAACCCATTCTTCCAAATATTCTTGGGGAGGGCTCCAACCTGCTTCTAATTCACTTTCCAGTTTCAATTTTTTCAGCTCTGAAACTCTCTCTTTTGTAAAGGTTTTTATTTCAAACATCAAAGTCATCTATTGATTTCGTTTGTGAAGAAAAAATGGTGTTTTGATTTTATCATTTTGAGAGTATGTTGATTTTGTCAACAAGTATAGGCGGAGAGTACACTCTAAGCATTGTGGGACGAGTTTCGCTTCCTATCTCGATTATGTTTTTTATGGCGTAAAATGCGTTGCCTGATATCATCGTCTCCTTCAATGGATATTTAATCTCGCCGTCTTCGATGTAGCTTGCTTGTTTGGCTATTCCTGAGAACTCGCCGCTGTCTGGTCGAATGTTCCCGCTGAAACGCCTAACTATAATTCCCTTGTCGACTTGTGAGATTAGGTTGTCAAGTTTCTTTTTTCCAGCTTTAACTATTAAGTTTGAGACAGATATTAGCGGAAGCATATTGTAGCCTTCTCGATGGGCATTGCCTGTGGATTTTGTTTTCTCCTTGTTTGCTGTGAAAGAGTTGTGCAGAAAGCCTTCAAGTTTTCCATTTTTTATGACTGATGTTTTTTGATGTGAAACTCCTTCCATATCAAAGCTCGAAGAGCCTATGCCCTTCGGAAGCAAACCGTCATCAACCAGTGTCAATTTTTCAGATGCCACTTGTTCTCCGATTTTTCCCGCAAAAAGACTTCTTCCTCTCTGAACATTGTCTGCGTTGATGCTGTTGATTATTGGATACATCAAAATTTCAGCAGCAGTTTCCGAATCTAGAATGACCTTGCCTGTGAAGGTTTTTACAGCTTTTGGATGAAGCGAGGAAAGCGCTTTTTCTGCCGCATATTTGCCAATTTTTTCAGGCGAAAAATCCTTCTCTGACCTTGTGACGTCGTATTCGAATGCCATGCTTGAGGCTTTGCCGTGTTCCTTTGCCATACAAATTAGATATCCTTGCAGAAGCGTGGCTTTTTCTTCCGCCTCAATACCGTGCGAGTTTGATATTGCAATCTTGGTTGAGAACAACGAGAATTTTCCATCGTCGATGTGTACGCGTTTGTCAACTTTTCTGGCTTGGTCGTAGGATTGTATGGCAATGTTTAAAACTTCATTTCCGCTCATCTGGGCAGTTTTCTCATCATACAGTCCACTTGGGCTTTTAGGCAGTTTTGTAAGTGTTGGAAGGGAAACCCAGTCTGGGTTGGGTATGGAAACATTGGCGAGACTTGAAGCGTTTCGGCAAGTTTCTTCTATGCTTGACTTTGAGAGCACTGACGCAAAGGCAAATCCGAGTTTGCCGTCTTTTATTATGCGTATGCCTATTCCTCGTTGGATTTTGACTCTTTCATTCTGAATTTCGGCTCTTTCCAGAACCACTTCAGTAGTCTGCAGACTCTGAGCAAAGGCTTCAGCTTCATCCGCCCCCAACTTTTCACAGTATTTTAGCGCCAATCTAGTGAATTCGTTCAAGCTCATTTTGCTCCCCCCATCAGAACCTTTGTTCTTAAACTTGCACCACCTATCCCAGCAAAATTCACCTGCTCTTTACCGCACATGCCAATGCGCATAATCATGTCCTTTCCAATAGCATCTACGTTTTTCAGCACTTCAAAGGCATTTCCGCTTATCGTTACTCCACGCAGAGACTCGGTCAACCTGCCATTTTTAATTCGCACGGCTTCCTGCGTTCCAAACATGAATTCGCCATCGAAATCCGCCTGTCCACCCAGCCCACCTTTGAGGAAAAAGCCATCCTTAATGTCTTCAGTCAACTCTTCCAACGCGTAATCTCCTCCTTCAATGTAAGTGTTCCGCATGCGGATAATCGGGTCAAACTCGAAAGTCCACGCCCGAGCGTTGCCAGTCGGTTTAACACCAAAATGCAGCGCTGTCTCGCGAGAATGCATGAAACTTCTGCAAACGCCCTTATCAATTATTACTGTCTTTTCTGTTGGAACCCCTTCATCATCATATTTCATCGTTCCAAAGCCGCCTGCAAAACGCCCATCATCAATCAGCGTGACCTTTTCTGAAGCCACTTTCTTTCCAAGCTTGTCAGCGAGAAAGCTACCTCCATAAACCAAATCCGCTTCAGCACAATGCCCAACAGCTTCGTGCGCTAACAATCCAGTGATTCTGTTTTCTAAAATTACTGGAAACAGCCCAGCAGGCGCAACCTTTGCCGAAACAAGCTTGCTTGCCCGTTCAGCCGCTGTCCTTCCAACATCGCTTAGAGGAGTCTTCTTCAGAACCTCCAGACCAGACTGTTCGCCAATGCTCTCGTACGCCGAGGCAATATTGCCCTTTTCTCGTGCAACAACCATAACATTGCCGTAGCATCGCACAAGTCTCTGCGAGATTTCGGCACCATCAGAGCTTAGAAACGCCAAATGATCATCTACTATGTTAAAGTTTATAGTGTCTGAGACTATAGTTTTGGAAAAACCACGAACATCCTTGTCCACATCTATTACAAGACGAACAAGCTCTTCCCTGTCAGCCTTGCGCGGGTCAATCTTCATAGGCACCACATATTTGTCCACGACAGGCTTAACATCAGCTAGCTTAACTGCACGTTTCTTTTTTGGTTTTGAAGCCTTAGCCAAAGACGCCGAATCATCCAAAATTTTCTTTATTTTACCCTTCTCAAGCAATGTAGTTGATGCAAAGCCCCAGCTTCCATCAATAAGTGTTCTTGCACATACGCCTTCTACTGCGCCACTATTTAAGGCATCAATCTTTCCATCCTTTACGGAAATCGTCAAACTGCTTCTCTTATGATAGCGCAACTCCGCATATCCACTGCTTTTCTTCAAACTTTCCTTCAACAAACCCATAATCATGCCAAACCATCCACGGCAGATTCTAGTTTGCCATCTAAACGATAAAAGCTTTTACCGCTATGCTAGACTTAGAAACGAAAAACTGAAATTCACAACAACCCATAAAATATGCCTAGGTGACATACATGCCATATTACATTCTATTGTCCAACTTGACAGACGAAGGATGGAAAACAGTCAAGGAAAAACCAGAAAGAATCAAAGAAGTCAACAAAGAGCTTCAAACCTACGGCGTCCGAGTAATCAGCCAATACGCCATGTTAGGACGATACGACTTCATAAACATCGTAGAAGCACCTAACAACGAAACAATCGCCAAAGTATCCATAGAACTCGGCTCAAGAGGAACAATCAAAATAGAAAGCATGGTCGCAATCCCAATAGACGAGTTCATAGCATCGATGAAAAAACGCTAAAGCTACCAAAAGCAACCCCTTTTTTATATTAACTAGCCATCAGCTTGAGTTTCGGTAGACGCTTCTGTTTCTTCGCTGGTTGGTAGTTGACTTTCTACTCTCGAAATGACTCCTCTAATTCCCAAGTAAATAGCCATGGAAGCAAATATCACTATGCCCGTTATGAGAGAAGAAACAGCAACCATCACAAGCTGCTTCTTCAGCGTCTCATCTATCGTTTGGAATGATAAATAAGCGAAGTAAAAGGATAGGAATATGCAGATGACTAGAGATACCACCACGACAGATTCAACTTTCAAGTTCAAACACGCTTTGCTAGATTAGTCAAAAGCTAAAACCACAGAGCTTCAGAAAGAGTTTATGAATTCCAAATCATTAACATACCTAAACATTGAATTCAAAGAAGGCGGCTTAGACATTGTCTATGTTGAAGGGAGAAAATTAAATCAAGATGCTAAGGAGAATCGCCCAAAACTTGGCCTCTGAAATATCCTCTCTGGAAAACGTGAATGGCGTTATCTTCATTGGCGGGTTAGTGAGAGGATTTGTAGACAAATTTTCAGACTTGGACATCATAGTCTTCCTAAGCAAAAAGGATAAACGATTAAGAAAGCAAATTTGCGATTTAGGCTCAAATGCAGAAAGACAATCAGGCATTGACGTTGACTTAGAGGTTCATTTTCTCGAAGACTTCGAAAAGTGGAAGTGGAGTGAAATAGATAAATGGGAATTTTCTAAAGCAGAAATCATCTACGACCCTCAAGAAAAGATTAAGCAACTATTTAAGGAAAAGCTGAAAAATCCCAAGGATTTCTGGGTCAAGCGCATCGTGATATGCAGCGAATATCTTAAATGGTATTGTTGCCCACCCAAAAAGAATATTGGCACAATAGCCGAAGCATGGATCGAGAGAGGAGACCTTGTTTCTGCACATTATTGTTTAAACTATGCAGCAGATCTACTGATAAGAATATTGTTCGCCCTAAACAAAGAATTCTTACCAGCGCCAAAATGGAGAATCCACTACTCCTACGGCTTAAGATGGCTGCCAGCAAATTACAAAGAGCTTATCAAAAAAGCAATGACTCTGAGAAGCTTTTCAGAAGAGGACTTTGACAGAAGATTAGAGGCTATACGAAAAATATGGCAAGAAATTAAACCAAAAATAAAGGAAGAGACTGGACTAACGCCGAAGTTTATTTCAAAATACTATGTTGAAAGAGTACTTCACCAAAAATAGATACCGTACCCCTGCCAACATTAGGTTAAAAGTTTGGATTACGCCAAAACAGATAAACCTTCGTCTGCAAAAGCACGCCAACAATCTTTATCAACTTCGCCATCTTCAACATATCTGCATCTCTTACACCCCTAACATAATCAACCTTTCTCGCATAAGCCACATGCCGACACCCTTTAAACTCCTTCATAAACCGTGGATGAGCATTCTCCGCAAAAACCTCTCTCAAACTAGCCAATTCTTCAGCAGCCAATCTTCCAAGTCTCTCTTCAACATACTTTGGGCTACTTAAAAACTGAAGATTAAACCCTAAACCAGACAAGACATCAGAAACCCTCAAAACCTCCCTACACGGAGACTGCTCCACAATTCTCTGCATTCCCGCCTTCTCCGCATCGCTGCAGCCGTTGTAGTCTATCTCCTTGCCGAGTTCAAGTTCAAGCGTAACCTCAGCCCGCTTAATCATCTTCAAAACCTTAGCGTCTGGAATGTCATTTGAAGAGAGGTTAATCACATCGCGGACATCATCAACGGTTACGCTTGCCAAACAGCTCAAACTTCCGCATAAAAACTGTAAATAAGCCAGATTTAAACAATTTTCACAGTAAAAAGGCAGAATTTAAAATAGATTTGTGAAACAACCAATTCAAAAGACGAAATTGCCTTAACGTATAGCGAATTCTGGAAAAAAAGGGAGTTTAATAACATATGGACGGCTTTCGAGCTTGCCGTTTAGGCTTCTTCATGTAGAGAACAATGGACATGGCAAAAATTATGAGAAGTAGAAAAGCAATGTTTAATGGATATTCTGGGATTACGTAATACATGCAGTATGCTACTTCGCCGTCTCTTGTTGCGTTGTTTCCTACAAAATCATATGCGACGATTTTGAATCTAACATGCGTGTAGGCTGGCTGTCCAAAAATTACGGCAGTGTAAAGGTTTAAGGTGGAATTGTAGCTCATCGGCATTGTAGTCCATGTTTCGCTATTATTCATGCTATAGTATAGTGTTACGTTTTTTACTCCACTTTCAGCGTCAGTAACGTTGACCAAAATCAGCACATCCTCATATGGTTGCACAATGTCGCTTGGTATTCGAGAAGGCATGCCAATCAGTGGAACATTCTCGTCGATTCCCGATAGAATCATAAAGTTCGCCGTAGCACCTATTCTATCGCTATAATCATAAGAAGGATATTCGCCATGAGACCAAACAGAACCAGAAACCAGCCCCTCAACCTCGATGGAAATATTGTATGCAGCAACCGAATTTGCCACCAGCGTCCAGCTTACCGTGGAGTTGGCTCCAGCCTCCAAAAAACCCGTGCCTAATGTCTTTTTCGTTGTCTCGCCAAGAGCTAAGGAGATGTTGGCAGGCAATGTTATGGTTGCGTTGCATGATGCTGCTGGATAGTTGTTAAGGGCGTTTGGAAGCGGTTGTGGGTAAGTGATTGTAGCATTTACTTGGAAGGGTGTTTCAGGCTCGACGTATGATGGCGCCGAAACGTCTATTATCCATGGTGAAGCGTAAAGTGCCCAGTAGCTATAATAGGACCATAGGTCCATGAAAGCTGAGTAATTGAAAGCAAGGTTTGGTCCGCCATATGTTCCGGTCCACAGTGGCTTGTTCCATGGGTCGTGAAGAAAGATGTGAGTTCCATTATATCCTGTCACAACACGGTAATGTGTTGAAACATGATGGTGACTGTACCACATTAGAAGAATAAGTGGTATGTTCTGGTCTATGTAACTTTTGAGCTGTTCTAAACTCATGTCGTGGGCTTCAAAAGCGGCATAGCCCAATTTGCGAAGAGAATAGCCCTGTATGCTTCCAGGCATCTCATTGCCCGTGGAGGTGCTGATGTTGCTGAAATGTGTAGCTCTTCTTAGCTCATCAGTAAAAGTCGAGTAAACAGGCGGACCTATGGTTCTTGCCACATCTGCAATCTCATACTGACTAATGTTTTCGCCATAATAGTCAAAAACCATCGCTAGACACGCAGGACCACAGTAGTAATCTGTGTCTTGATAATAAAATGGAACATTAATGAAATGGGCTGCTCCTTGCATTTCTTGGAAAAACGTGTATAGCACGTCTGCGATTAGGTTCACCGCCAGATTCAGCAATTCGCCGCAACGGCTTCTGAAGGTAGGATTGCCCCAATTATAGTTCTGATCCATCCAAACACACGTCAACTCTCCGTTAACATGGAAAGTAGTGTCATAAGCAAGCGCCAACGCTGCATCATAGGCTGAAATGTTGCTTAAGGATCCATCAAAAACGAGAAACGTATTAAAATCATCCTCGTAACTGTTTGTGCGTGTAAGCACGTAGCTTTCATAATCGTCATGATGCACCTCGCCACCCCAGTCGGTGCTTGCACCCATTACATGCCCAAAAACCCCCAAATCAGCAATATAATGACTCATAACGCCAAGCGTTTTCGCCGCATTAACCAGGTCGCCATTCATGTAAAGGCTTACAGCCCTAGCATATTCTTCTTGCGCCCGCTTAGCTGCCGCATCATCCTGTAATGAACCGTTCGCAAAATAATACACATGATGCTTCACAGTATCGCCTATGCCATCTGGCGCTCCAGCGTTGTCAGGCAGCTCAGTCCCATAAAGATAGTACGCAAGATTGGCCAGAATAAACTGTTTCTCCTTCATAGGCAACCAGTCTAGTGCATGGTGGGCAATCCAGTCATGCGTTCCATATCCTGGGTTAGATGGGTCTGTGCTGTAGCTTCCGTTTTTCCAGCCAGCAACAGGGCTGATGTAGAAAGCTGTTCCAACGATTAGACTTGCCAAAAGAATAGCGATTAAGAGCATGGAATGCTTGTGATACAAACTAACTCGCCATTGAACCATCTATACTAATCAGAACTTAAGGTTTGCCCTTCCAAAGCCTAATCAAACGTGCTGCCGCAATCTCACCGCAACCTGCTCCAGCTTATCCCTACTTGCCTCTGGAATATCCTCAAACCTTGGCAATTTCTGCCCCTCATACCGTGGAATCACGTGAACATGCACGTGAAACACGTCTTGGCCTGCTGCAATCTCGTTTTGTTGCGCTATAGTAATTCCTTCCGCGTTTACGCCTTTTTTAACTGCTAACGCAATTTTCTTGGCAATTTTATACAAATGCGCAACTTCCTCGTCTGGCACATCATAAACATATTCATAATGCCTCTTCGGAACCACTAACGTGTGTCCCTCATTCAAGGGTCGAATATCCAAGAAAGCTATTACCACATCATCCTCATAAATCACGCTTGCAGAAGCCTCTTTCCTTGCTATTTTGCAGAATATGCAAGAACCCTCTACCATGGAACACCACCACACAGTAGTTATGAAAGCGATTGCTCATAGACTTTGTGCAAGCCAGCCAGGTTTGAATCATGTATGCTTAAATTATGATAAGCTTTAAATAATCATGGCTATTAGCCTAATTCAGTTAAAATTCAACAGTGGTGAAGATGAATGGTTAACGAAGGAAGAGGACGCTTGTTCAGACGAAAAGACGGCAAATACCTAATTTATCTTCCATTAGACTTGGCTGAAGAC
>Ga0209102_1001372_pt1 | contig 12845 bp, 11 predicted proteins | sample ConPoolayeHmetaG_FD_185483 | JGI IMG/M metagenome (GOLD analysis project Ga0209102, IMG submission 185483) | Hot spring microbial mat communities from California, USA to study Microbial Dark Matter (Phase II) - Cone Pool mat layer H metaG... ... | reverse complement strand
TGGCCGCGAGGGCGGGCCGGCCGGAGGCGAACAGCCCCGAGACGAGCAGGCGCTGGACCTGATAGCCGGGCAGCGGGGGGACGCCCGCAAGCGAGAGGCCCCCGGCCAGGAAGGCCAGCGCCTCAATGGGAGCGCGGCGCAGCAGGCCGCTGAGCCCGGCGAGCGCATCCGCGCCCGCGCGCGCCGCCAGGCCGGCCGCGGCCGACCACATGACCACCAGCGCCAGCGGCGCCCAGAGCAGGTGCAGGGCGGCGGCGCGCGTCAGCTCGGGCGCGCCGCCGCCTGGGCCCGCGAGGCCGGCCAGCGCGATCAGCAGATAGCCCGACTGCGCGACCGCCAGCCACACCGGGACGTGGCGCAGGGCCCTCGCGAACCAGGCCCGCAGCGCGCCCCAGCCCAGGGAGGCCACCCCGAGGAAGAGCGCGAGGTCGCTAACCGCCGGGATGGCAGGGAGGACGAAGGAGCTGGTGAGCAGCCGCAGCAGCACGGAGCCGCCCACCGGCAGCAGGAGGACGGCCGGCGCCAGCGCGCCGCCCGCACGGTCGGCCTCCAGCACGGGAACCCACCCATGGCCAGGGACCGCGGCCAGGCGCGGGAGCAGCCCGACGAGCGCCAACACGCCCATGAGCCGCAGCGCCCCGGCGTCCCGCGAGATGAGGAGCAGCGCGAGGTCAGGCTGGAAGGTCTCGCCGGAGGCGACCCAGATGAGCGCGACGCCGCCCAGGAAGGCGACGCTGCCCGCGTAGGCCGTCGCGAGCAGGCGGTCGGCCGGCGCGCGGGCATCGAGCGCGCAGAGCCCCCACAGGCAGAGCAGCATCAGATCGAGGAAGAAGGCGATCGCGACCAGGTCGGCCGCCAGCACGGCCGCCGCGCCGCAGCCCTGGGCGCACAGGAGCAGCGCGGCCCGCCGATGGGCCCGCCCTCTGTCGGGCAGGCCCAGCAGACGCAGGTGCAGCAGCAGGCCCAGCGCGTGGACGGCGACGAGGATGCCGGCCGCGTACGCATCGGCGCGGAACTGGAGCTGGTGGAGGTCGCGCGTCCACCAGTAGTCGGCAGACACCCGCCCGCCGAGGCCCGCCGCGGGCAGCAGCGAGACGCCGAGGCTGAGCGCCATGAGCGAGGCGAAGGCCCCCAGGTAGAAAGGACTGCGGGCGAGCGCCTCCTGCTCTCGGGCGAGGCTAGGGCGGCGGGAGAGAAGCGGGAGCAGCGCGGCGCAGGCGGCCGCGAAGAAGGGAAGAAGCAGTAGCCAGTTGAGCAAGACGATGTCTGGGCTTATCGGGGCCACTATCGCCTTCCCGCTCGCCTCACTCGCCCGCGATCGAGGGTATCGCCCCGCTGCCCGCGGGGCCTACAGGTCGTCGGCCGGCTCGGTCGCTGCGCCCGGCTCTACTATGTAAGCGCTAACCTGGTTAGCGAGCAAGAGATCCCCATCGCCCAGCACGCGCACGCCCACCAGATGGACCCCCGGCTCGAGTCCCGAGGTGTCCCAGCGGTAGCTGTAGGGCGGCGAGTCCATGACGGCGCGCGCGCGGCCGGCGACGCTGAAGATCACCACCTTCGCTGGCGGCCCGGAGTAGCTCGCCACCAGGTCCACGATTCCGCTCACAGTCGCGCCTGGCTCGGGCAGGACGCCTAGCCGTGGCAGCTGAGGCTCCGCTGCGGCGGCGACGGGCTCCTCGCTCTCCAGCCAGTTCAGCTCCTCCCCTTCCTCCCACCACCCCATGGTCTCCTCCTCCGGCCCCTCGTAGCCCACCACCGGGGCCAGCTGGGCCGCGGCGACCCAGGAGGGCGGGGGAGCGTAGTGGGGCAGGAAGACCCAGTCGTACAGCCCACCTTCGTGGTAGGCGTACTGGATGCAGATCGCCAGCCCGCCGAGGTACTCGGCGGCCGAGAGCCGCTGGCCATCCACCCAGACCGCGGTGGGCACCACGCCCAGCCGGTCCACCCACCGCACCGTGGCCTCCGCCTGGGCGAGGAAGGCCTGGGTGGGCACCTCGCGGCCCGTCTCCGGATCGAAGTCACCGGCCGGCAGGTCCTCGGGGTCAACGACGGGCGGGCGGACCTCCTCGGGGGTGATGGGCACGGTCTCCGGCAGGTAGCCGAGGGTATCCCACAGGTACACGGTGCGCGCGAGCAGAGCGAAGGCCTGGGCCGCAGACAGCGCCCTGATGGCGCCCCCGGCGGTCTGCACCTGCACCCAGTCGGGCACGCGGCCCACCTCCGCGAGGGTGGCCGAGACGAACTCGGCGAGCTGCACGACCGACTCGCCCAGGGCGGCCGCAGCAGGACGCGCCGCGGGGGCCGGGGCAGGCTCCCCGGGTGCGGCGGCCGGCGAGGGGGCGCTCGCCAGGCCCAGCAGCAGCGTGAGGGCGACTGTCACGGGGCGGCGCATATGGGCTCACCTCTCCGGGCCGAGGCCGGGGTCGAGGGGACGGCCCTCGTCGCAGTAGACCCGCGCCACGCGCCGGCCGATCGCGGTGGTACAGGCGTGGACCACCGTGCCGGCCCATCGCGCGAGGTGGTTCGCCGTGACGCGGCTCCTCCCCTGTCGGCCGATGAGGACCGCTTCGTCGCCCATCCGGGCGCCTGGCGCGTCGGTGATGTCCACGATCACGTGGTCCATGCAGACCATGCCCACCACGGGGCAAGGGGTCCCCCGCACCAGCACATGGGCGCGATTCGAGGCCTGCCGGGGGTAGCCGTCTGCATAGCCCAGGGGCAGCACCGCGAGTCGCGACGGGCGCCTGGTCACGAACGTCCGGCCATAGGAGACGGAGGCGCCGGCGGGCGCCTCGCGCACGAAGGCCAGGCGTGTCCTCCAGGTGAGGGCCGGCCGCAGATCAAGGGGCGCGAGCTCGGGCGCGTCGGGCGTCAAGCCGTACACCAGCAGGCCCACCCGTACCGCGTCGAGGCGCATGGCGGGGAACCGGAGGGCGGCGGCGCTGTTGGCGAGGTGGCGCATACCGGGGTCCAGGCCGGCCGCCCTGAGCTGGACCAGCGCATCCTCGAGGCGCCGCATCTGCTCCCAGGCGAATGAGGGGTCAGGGTCCTCCGCGGTCGCCAGGTGGGAGAAGACGCCCTCCATCTGCAGCCCCGGCCGCGAGAGGTGCGACTGCGCGAAGGCGGCCGCCTCCTCCGCGGGGACGCCGAGGCGGCTCATGCCGGTGTCGAGCTTGAGGTGAACGCGAGCAGGCCGGCCGAGGGCGACGGCGGCGGCGGAGAGGGCCTCCACCATCGCTGGCTCGCAGGCGGCCTGGATCAGGTCGCGCCGTACCACCTCCTCGGCGCGGTGCGGCTCGCCGGCCGAGAGCAGCAGCACCGGGGCCTGGAGGCCCGCCTCCCGCAGCGCGAGGGCCTCCTCCAGGGAGGCGACAGCGAGCCCAAGGGCGCCGCCCTCGAGCGCGGCCCTCGCCACAGGAGCGGCCCCGTGGCCGTAGGCGTCGGCCTTGACCACCGCCCAGGCGTCGCACCGGGGGCCGAGCAGCGCGGCCAGCGCACGCAAGTTGTGGCGGACAGCGGCGAGGTCTACCTCGACCCAGGAGGGGGCGGCGGGGTGGTCGCTCATCCGACCGGCACGGTGAAGGTGAAGGTGGACCCGACGCCGGGCGTGCTCTCGGCGGAGACCTGTCCGCCGTGGGCCTCGACGATGGAGCGCACGATGGCGAGGCCCAGGCCGGTTCCGCCCTCGCTTCGGGCGCGGGAGGCGTCGGCCCGGTGAAACCGCTCCCAGATGTGGGGCAGCTCGACGGCCGGGATGCCCGGCCCCGTGTCGCTCACCTCGACGCGGATGAACCCGTTCTCGCAGCGCGCGCCGATGGTGATCCGGCCCTGGTCGCGGTTGAAGCGCAGCGCGTTCGAGAGCAGATTGACGAGCACCTGGTAGAGGCGGTCGGAGTCGCCCCGCGCCCTGGGCAGGTCGTCCGGCACGACGACGTCCACCTCGATGTCGCGCTCGCGGCTCTGGGTCTCGAAGGCCTCCACGGCGGAGCGGATGAGGTCGGGGACGTCCACCTCCTCCAGGTCGAGCTGGACCGCCCCAGACTCGATGCGGGACAAATCGAGCAGGTCGTTGACGAGGCGGTTGAGGCGCTCGACCTCACGGACGATGAGGGTGGCGCTGCGGATACGCTGCTCGGGGGTGGCGGCAGTGCCGTCGGCGATGGCGGAGGCGAAGCCGCCGATGGCGGTGAGGGGGGTCTTGATCTCGTGGGAGGCGTCGCTGATGAAGCGCCGACGCATCTGCTCGAGGCGGCGCCCCTCGGTGACGTCGCGCAGGACGCCGACCGCGCCCCAGCCCTCCGGTGTGGGGGGCCGCACGGGGGCGACGTGCAGGACATACTGGCGCTCGGGCGCGCCGGCGTGGAACTCCACCTCGCAGGCCTGGCCGCTCTCAACGCACTGAAGGAAGCGCGCCACCGGCGCCTGAGGCAGGCCGAGCTCGCCGATGTGCCGGCCCAGGCAGGAATCCTGGTCCAGCCGCAGGAGCGCCGCCGCCTGGGGGTTGAGCAGCGTCACGCGGCCCTTCGCGTCCACGGCGACGATCCCGTCGCCGACGGAGGCGAGGATGGAGCGCAGGCGCCCCTGCTCCTCCTGGAGCTCGGCGAGGGTCCGAGCGAGGCTGTCGGCCAGGCTATCGAAGGAGCGGCCGAGCGCGCCCACCTCGTCGCCGGCGCGGATGCGGAGGCGCTGGCTGAAGTCGCCGGAGGCCATCTGGGTGGCCAGCCGGGTCATGCGCCGCAGCGGCCCGGAGATGCGCTCGGAGAGTGCCAGCGCGACGAGCAGGGAGAGCGCGGCCGCCACCACCCCCGCATAGAAGACGATTCTGCGCACCCGCGCCACGTCGTCGGCGATCGCCGCCGCGACGCTCGCCCCCACCAACAGCGCCCCCTTGTTTCCCGGCAGGGGCCAGTGCGCCACCAGGAAGTCCTCCGTGCAGCGGAACACCCCCGCTCGCGCCACCGTCGTCTCACCCGCCGGCAGCCGGCCGGCCACCGGCCCCGGCTGGTCCACCCGCCGGCCGGAGGGGTCTTGGACGAGCGACTCCGCGTCGGTCCCCGGCGACACCAGACAGAGGCGCAGCCCGGTGGTGGCGGAGATGCTTCGGATGGCACGCCGGAGCTCCTCGGCTCGCTCGGGCTCGCCTGCGAGGGGCTCGATGGCGCCGGCGATGTGCTCGGCATCCGCCAGCAGCCGGCCGGAGGCGGCCTGCATGTACAGGGGGGAGAGCACCCGCTGGAGGGCAGAGGGCAGCAGAAGGCTGACCACCCCGAGCGCGATGAGCAGGGTGAGGAGATGGGCCAGGAACAGCTTGGCGAAGAGGGTGCGCATCACCCGGCGCGGGTCTCGAACTTGTAGCCGATCCCCCAGACGGTGGTGATGGCGAAGGGCCTGCCGGCGGCGGCGCCGGTCTTCTGCCGCAGCCGCTTCACGTGCACATCCACGGTGCGGGCGTCAGACTCGGAGTCGTAGCCCCAGATGCGGTCCAGCAGCTCCCCCCGACTGAAGACCCGTCCGGGGTGGCTGGCGAGGCACCACAGCAGGCGGAACTCGGTGGGCGTGAGGTGGACCTCCTCGCCGTCCACCAGCACGCGGTGCTGGACGCGGTCCACCCGCAGACCCGGGAAGGTGAGCGTCTCCGCCTCCTCGGCGGCGGAGACGCCTCGGCGCAGCACAGCCTTGACGCGGGCGACCAGCTCACGGGGGCTGAAGGGCTTGACGACGTAGTCGTCGGCGCCCAGCTCCAGGCCCACGATGCGGTCCACCTCCTCGGAGCGGGCGGTGAGCATGATGATCGGCACCCGGGAGCTGGAGCGAATCTGCCGGCAGACCTCCCATCCATCCAGGCCCGGGAGCATGAGGTCCAGCACCACCAGGTCGGGGTGGTGTTCCCCGTTGACGCGGAGGGCCTCTCGCCCATCGCGGGCGTGCAGCACCTCGAAGCCCTCCTTCGTCAGATAGAGCTCCATTAGCTCTCTGACGGAGTCTTCGTCGTCAACCACCAGGACCTTGCGGCCCTGCCCGAAGCTCTCCTTCTCCCTCTCCTTAGCGGTCACCGCGGGCCCGTCAGTCCTTTCTCTGCCCCGCTGCGGGGTCGGCGGCCGCGCCCAGCTCCTCCTCGAGGGCCCTGCGGACGCGGCTGCGCACCAGCACCCGGCCCATGAGCTTCAGCTTCCCGTTCACCACCAGCGCGGGCGGGTTGACCACACCGTACTCCAGCAGTTCTCCCACGTCCTGGACGCTCTCTATGGTGGCATCCTGTATGTTCAGCTCGGCGACAAGGCCCTCGACAATGGTGCGAAGCTGGTCACAGAAGAAGCATCCTTTACCGATGATCCGGATCTGAACGGCCATTGCCGAGCGCTCTCGTATGGGATTATAGCACCCTGCTAGGGCCGGAGCAAGCGCCGCGGCCGCCCGCCGCCCTCAGGGCTTGCGCGCCACCGCCATGAGGGAGACCCCGGCGGGTAGATCGCGGCCGAGCACCCACCGGCTCTCCACGCGCAGCAGCAAGGTGAGCAGGCGGTTGACCGGACGGGGCGGGACGATGAAGGCCGTCTGCGGGGCGCCGCGGCGTCGGGGCAGGAGGCGCTGGGCGAAGCGGAGCACGGCGATGGGGGGTAGCAGGGCGGTGATGAGCGGCGACAGGCGCACCACGCGCAGGCCGGCCGCCTCGAGCAGGCTGCGGAGGCGCCGGGCGCGGTAGCGGCGGCGGTGCTCGAGGGCCTCGTCGTGTTCGCTCCAAAGCGCAGGCAGCGCGGGGACCGTCAGCACGAGCAGCCCGCCGGGGCGCAGCGCGCGCGCCAGCTCGGCCGCGGCCGCGGCGTCGTCGGGTACGTGTTCCAGGAGGTCGAGCGCGGCGATGACATCCACCGATGCGGAGGCGATGGGGAGCTGCTCGACGCGGGCGCGCACGAGGCCCTGGTGGTCGCGGCGGCGGCAGTAGCGCAGGGCCTCCGGGGAGCGGTCCAGCCCGACCACGAGGCCGAAGGCCTGTAGCCGCCCGAGAGTGGCCCCGGTGCCGCAGCCTACGTCGAGCAGCCTCAGCGGCCCTGGGCGGGGCCGGTGGCGGGCGATAAGGTCGGCGACGAGCTGGCGCCGGGCGGCGAACCACCAGTAGGTGTCCTCGAGCTCGAACATCTTGGCCAGCTCGGCGGCCCGCACGGTCCCTCCTCGCGGCGCTCACAGGATGAGCATCGAGTCCCCGAAGCTGAGGAAGCGGTAGCGCCGCGCGATTGCCTCCTGATAGGCGCCCAGGACGGCCTCCCGGCCGGCGAAGGCGCACACGAGCACCAACACCGTCGAGCGGGGCAGGTGAAAGTTGGTCACCAGTGCGCCGACGACGCCGAACCGGTAGCCGGGGCGGATGAAGAGGTCGGTTCTGCCCGCGCCGGGGCGCACCTGCCCCCCCTCGGCCGCCGCCTCCAGCGCGCGGGCGGTGCTGGTGCCGACGGCGACCACCCGGCGGCCCTCCGCCAGGGCCCGGCTCACGGCGTCCGCGGTCTGCTGGGGGATGAGGTAAGACTCCGAGTGCATGTCGTGGTCTTCGACGCGCTGGGTGCGGATGGGCCGGAAGGTACCCGGGCCGATATGGAGGGTGAGAGTGACGAGGGCCCGGACGCGGCCGCGCACCGCGTCGAGGACCTCCGGGGTGAAGTGGAGCCCTGCCGTCGGCGCGGCGCTGGAGCCCGGTTCCCGGGCGTAGACGGTCTGGTAGTCGGACTCGCTGTGGAGCGGCCCCTGTATGTAGGGCGGCAAGGGGAGCTCCCCCTGTTGGGCGACCAGCGCGGCCACGTCGCCTTCGCCCCGGAAGCGCAGCAGACGGCCGCCGGTGGGGGTGCGGGCGACGATCTCGGCCTCAAGCTCACCCTCGCCGAAGACGACGCTGCGCCCCGGGGGGAGCCGCCGGCCAGGGCTGACGAGCGCCTCCCAGAGCCCATCCGCGCGCGGCTCCAGCAGAAGCACCTCCGCCCTGCCGCCGCCCGGGCGGCGGCCGCGCAGCCGCGCCCGCACGACGCGGGTATCGTTGAGGACCACCACATCGTCGGGAGTGAGGTACTGGGGCAAGTCCCGGAAGCGCCGGTGGGCGATAGTCTGGCGCGTCCGGTCGAGCACCAGCAGGCGGGACGCGCCCCGCGGGCGGGCCGGCTCCTGAGCGATGAGCGCGGGCGGCAGCTCGTAGTCGAAGTCAGACGCCTTCATCCCTCGCCCCGGCCTTCCGCCCCCCGCGGCGAGGGCCGCGCGCGGCGCCCGGGGAGCGGCCGGGAGGGCGGCGAGGCATCGGTCAGTCGGGTTCGCTCTCGCCGAAGATGGTGACGAAGCGGCGCGCGTAGTCCTCCTCGAGCATGGCGAAGTGCTGCTCGAGGGCGAAGAGCCAGAGGATGACGACGGCCTGGTCCGACGGGTAGTCGAGGGCGCGGGCGAAGAACTCGGAGACGATCTCCTCGTAGCTGCGGGCGCGCCCGTCCTCGTCGAGGGTGTAGGGCGGACCGGAGCCCGACTCCTCCTGGAGCCGGACCTGCATGCGGTCGAGGAACTCGCGCACGCTTGCCGGCGTGGCCCTCTCCAGCCGCGGCCCGAACTCCCTCTTCACCTGCTCACGGAACTCGGCCAGCTCCACCGGCGTCGCGCCCACCCGCCTCCGGCGGTTCAGTATTCGGGCTCGATCAGCCCGTAGTGACCATCCTTTCGGCGGTAGAGGACGTTCACCTGTTCGCTCTCGGCGTTCGTGAAGACGTAGAAATCGTGCCCGAGCAGCTCCATCTGCGCGGCCGCCTCCTCGGGGCTCATCGGCTTGACGGCGAAGCGCTTGGTGCGCACGAGGCGGGGGGTGAACTCGTCGGGGCGGTCGCCCGGCTCTGTCTCCCAGGCCTGCCGCGTCTCGGGCGCCTGACGGTACCGCTCGATGAGCTTGCTGCGGGACTTCTTGATCTGGCGCTCCAGCTTGTCCACCAGGCTGTCCACGGCCGACTGGAGGTCGGCCGCCCGGTCCTCCCCTCGCACGAGCAGCCCGTTGGCGTTGATGACGATCTCGACGACCCGCCACTGCCGCTCCCGCGAGCAGGTCACGTCCACGCTGTCTATTGTGCGCAGGAGCCGCTCGAGCTTGCTGAGCTTGCGCTCGGTGATCTCCTTGAGGCTAGGCGGCACGGCTACGCCCTTGGCGGTGATGTTGACTAGCATCTCTCTCCTCGCACAGCTCGATCCCGGCCCCGCCGGGTGGTCCGGCGCAGGAGGCAGATCGCCTGGCTCGCGATCCCCTCCCCCCGCCCGGTGAAGCCCAGGCCCTCGGTGCGTTTGGCCTTGGCGCTCACGCGGGCGAGGTCCACATCCATCGCGGAGGCGAGCGCCCGGCGCATCTCGGGCAGGTGCCCGCCGAGGGGCGGCGCGTCGGCGATGATCACGGCGTCCACGTTCTCGATCTCCCAGCCTCGGGCCCGCACCATCGCCGAGACCTGGGCGAGCAGCGAGAGGCTCGAGACCCCTGCGTGCCGGGGATCGGAGGCGGGGAAGTGCTCCCCGATGTCGCCCGCGGCGGCCGCGCCGAGGAGGGCGTCGCTGACCGCGTGGCACACCACATCGGCGTCAGAGTGCCCCAGGAGCCCCCGCTCGGACGGAATCCTCACTCCAGCGAGCACCAACGGTCGCCCCTCTGTCAAGGGATGTGCATCATATCCTATACCCGAACGCGTCGCCATTCTCCTCTGCCCATCCTTGCGCCCTTGTCTGAGAAACTCCTCGCACCAGAGCAAGTCCTCGGGGTAGGTCACCTTGACATTGTGCCGATCGCCCAACACGACCTGCACCGGTCGCCCCAGCCGCTCCACAAGGTAGGCGTCGTCGGTGCCGAGGACGCCCTCCCGCGCCGCGGCCTCGTGGGCGGCCGCCAGCAGGTCCCGGCGGAAGGCCTGGGGTGTCTGCACGAGCCACAGGCGAGACCGGTCGAGGGTCGCCCTGACCCGCCCTTCGGAGTCCACCTCCTTGACGGTGTCGCTGGCCGGCAGGGCGGAGACGGCCGCGCCGTGGAGCCGCGCGGCCTCCAGGCAGCGGCGCACGAGTGCGGGCGAGAGGAGGGGACGGGCCCCGTCGTGGACGAGCACGAGGTCGCAGGTCGGGCTCACTTCAGCGAGGGCCGCCCGCACCGAGGCCTGGCGGTCGGCGCCCCCTGCCACGACCCGCTCCGTGCGCTCGTCTTCGCGCCGGATCAGGGAGCGCCGGGCGCGCTCGACGTCCTCTGGCGCGACGACCAGGACGATCTCCCCGACCTCGGGGCAGGCGCGGAGCGCCTCCAGGGCGTACGACACCAGGGGCCTGCCCCGCAGGGACAGGAAGGCCTTATTTCCCGGCAGACCGGTTCTTGCGCCGCGGCCCGCCGCCGCTATCACCCCGCTGATGCCGATCTGAGTACTCCTGGGAGCCCGGGGCCGCGTCCTGCGGATTCCCGAAGATCATCTTGCCGGCCACCGTCTGGAGGACGCTGGTGACGATGATCGAGAGGGTCTCGCCGATGTGGTCCTTGCCGCGCTCGACGACGACCATGGTGCCATCGTCCAGGTATGCGACTCCCTGCTCGGGCTCCTTGCCCTCCCGCACGATGGTGACGGTCAGCTCCTCGCCGGGCAGGACGACCGGCTTGACGGCGCTCGCCAGCTCGTTGACGTTCAGCACGCGGATCCCCTGGAGCTGGGCCACTTTGCTGAGGTTGAAGTCGTTCGTGACGATGGCGGCGTCGAGCTCCTTGGCGAGGCGGATGAGCCTGGCATCCACGGGCTCGCCCCCGCGGCCGCTGTACCCGTCGAGGACCTCCACGTGGAGGTCGGGCTGCTGCTGCATCTGGTTGAGGATGTCGAGGCCCCGGCGCCCGCGGTTGCGCTTCAGGGTGTCGGAGGAGTCGGCGATGAGGTGCAGCTCCTCGAGCACGAACCCGGGGATGTAGATGGGGCCCTCGAGGAAGCCGGAGCGGCAGACGTCCGCGATCCGGCCGTCAATGATGACGTTGGTGTCGAGCAGCTTGGGCGCCAGCCGAGGGCGCTCCGCCGGCTCCCCGGCCTCCGGTCGCGCCAGGCCCGGGAAGAAGTAGTAGAGCTCCTCCTTCATGCTCAGGGTGATGGCGACGCCCAGGTAGACGCACAGCAGGCCCACGAGCAGGACAAGCTGGCGGCCGAAGTTGGGCACGTTGACGAGGAAGACCCCGATGAGGGCGGTCATGCCCAGGCCGATGAAGACCCCCAGCACCACCGCGGCCTTGTCGCGCCCGGGGATGCGGCGCAGGTCGGAGAGCAGGTCGCGGGAGAGCTCGTGCGCCTGACGGTAGATAAGGCTGGCCAGCGTGAAGCCGACGATGACGCCCAGCAGCGCGAAGAGCACCGTGTAGGTCTGCTCGAAGTACGCGAAGGGCTGGAAGCCCTCCTCCCCCGCCACCCGCAGGACGTAGGTCTTGGACCAGGCGGCCGCGACCCACGCCGAGAGCGCGGCGACGGCGAGGCTGAACAACAGCCCGACCGACCGTGCTAGCATCTGCTGTCACCTCCTTTCGGCGCGCCGGCCTTGGCGCACGGGCAGTCTCCCCAGGCTATTCGACGCGCCACGGGGGCGATCTGTCGCGCTCAGCGCGCAAGAGCGGCCGAGAAGGCCTCGACCACCCCTTCGACGGGCACGCGCTCGATACCCGCCGGCCCCGGCCCGGGCCGGGGCGGGACCAGGCACCGGCGGAAGCCGTGGCGGTGGAGCTCGACGAGCCGGCGCTCGAGCATCGGCACCGATCTCACCTCTCCGGTGAGCCCCACCTCCCCCACACAGGCGGTGTCGGGGCGCACCGGAGCCTCCCGAAAGCTGCTCGCGATCGCCAGCGCCAGCCCCAGATCCACCGCCGGCTCGGTCACCCGCACCCCGCCAGGGGCGTTGACGAACACGTCGTGGGCGGCCAGCGGCAGGCCCGCCTGCTTCTCGAGCACCGCCAGGATCAAGCAGGTGCGGGCATAGTCAAGGCCCGTCACGCTCCGCCTGGGGCTGCCGTAGGGCGGGGCCTGCGCCACCAGGGCCTGAACCTCGACGAGCAGGGGACGGCTTCCCTCCACGGCGGCGACGACGACTGAGCCCGGGGTCCCCGGGCGACGCTCGGACAGGAGTGCTGCGCTCGCGTCGGGCACGCCCTCGAGGCCGCGCTCGCTCATCTGGAACAGGCCCAGCTCGTCGGCCGAGCCGAAGCGGTTCTTGGACGAGCGCAGGACCCGATAGCCCGAGTGCCGGTCTCCCTCCAGCGAGAGCACCACATCCACCATGTGCTCCAACAACCGGGGGCCGGCCACCGCGCCCTCCTTGGTCACATGCCCCACCAGGAAGGTGGGGAGGTGCAGGTCCTTGGCGATGCGCAGGAAGCGGCCGGCGCACTCGCGCACCTGCGTGACCGTCCCTGGGAGGGAGTCGGCGTCGGCGCAGTAGGTGGCCTGGATGGAGTCCACCACGAGCATCCCTGGCGAGATGCGCTCCACCTCGGCCTCGATGGCCCCCACCTCGGTCTCGGCGAACAGCAGCAGGGCCTCCGCTGGCGGACCGAGTCGCCGGCCGCGCATGGCGACCTGGGCAAGCGATTCCTCTCCCGAGACGTAGAGGCAGGGCGCTCCGGAGGCGGCGAAGCCGTTGGCGGCCTGGAGCAGGAGGGTGGACTTGCCGATGCCGGGGTCGCCGGCGAGGAGCATCACCGCCCCAGGCACCAGGCCGCCGCCCAGGACGCGGTCGAGCTCTCCCAGGCCGGTGGGCAGCCGGGGCGGCCCCTGCGGGCCCAGCGCGGCCGCCGGGCGGGCCGGCTCGGCCGGGGCGCGGCGGGCGGCGGCGGGGGGCCCCTGGGG
>Ga0209102_1001370_pt1 | contig 12862 bp, 13 predicted proteins | sample ConPoolayeHmetaG_FD_185483 | JGI IMG/M metagenome (GOLD analysis project Ga0209102, IMG submission 185483) | Hot spring microbial mat communities from California, USA to study Microbial Dark Matter (Phase II) - Cone Pool mat layer H metaG... ... | reverse complement strand
TCGCCTACGCCATCCTGGAGAGCCTTGGCTTGCGGACGAGGGGAATCAACCTCATTTCTTGCCCCATCTGCGGCCGGGCCGAGGTGGACATGATGAAAATTACGCGGGCGATAGAGAAGAAACTCGCCTCCGTCGAGGCTCCCTTGACCGTGGCCATCATGGGCTGCATGGTCAACGGCCCGGGCGAAGCCAAGGAGGCGGATATTGGACTTGCCTGCGGCCGGGGAGTGGGGGTCATCTTCAAGAAGGGCCGGCTCTTTCGCCGAATCGAGGGAGAAAGAGAAATCATTCGAGAGTTCGTCGAGGAAGTAAGAAGAATGGCTGTTCAGGCCAAGCAAGAAAAGGGGAAAACGGGATGAGCTCCCGTCCCGTCGTTCCGGCTATAACCCGGGCCAAGCTCGATAAGTTGCGCCGCATTCTTCGCCGAATGAAAAGTGTCCTTGTGGCCTATTCCGGCGGCGTGGATAGCACGTTGCTTCTCCAGGTGGCCTCTGACGTCCTGGGGAAAAATGTCCTGGCTGTCATCGCCACCTCCGAGACCTATCCGCGGCAGGAAATTGAAGCGGCACGGAAATTGGCCAGAAAAGTTGGTGTCCGGCATCTCCTCATCAAAACGGATGAGCTCAAAAACCCGGACTTCGTCCGCAACACGCCTCTCCGCTGCTACCACTGCAAGAAGGAGCTTTTCTCCAAGCTTAAAGAAATTGCGGCTCAACGCTCCATTCCCTTTGTCCTCGACGGAGCCAATGAGGAGGACCGCCGGGACTTTCGGCCTGGCTCCCGAGCTGGAAAGGAGCTCGGAATCCGCTCTCCCCTCCAGGAAGCTCGACTGAACAAAAAAGAGATAAGGCTTCTCTCTAAGGCGATGGGACTTCCCACGTGGAACAAACCCTCCCTGGCTTGCTTGTCCTCCCGCTTCCCCTACGAAACGCCGATCGAGCCGAAAAACCTTGTTCGCGTCGAGAAAGCGGAAAATTATCTGCGGCGATTGGGGTTCAAGCAGGTCCGAGTCAGGCACCATGGTCAGACAGCCCGAATTGAGATTCTGCCTGAGGAATTTCATAAGCTTTTCTCCAGCGAGAAAAGAGTCAAGATTTACCGTCGGCTCAAGAAGCTCGGCTACATCTATGTTACTCTCGACCTGGCCGGCTATCGGTCGGGGAGCATGAACGAAGTGCTCCGGGTGAAGGGAGCCCGAAGTCCTATCCTGTAACGAGGTTGTCGGGGCGTTCTCCACGAAGCCCCTGGACGAGGTTTCGAGCTGCCGTCATGGCCATGCGGAGCCGGGTTTCGTCGGTAGCGCTCCCGATATGGGGGAGGAGAACGACGTTATCCAGCTTGAGGAGCTGGGGGTGGATTTCCGGCTCCTTCTCGTAAACATCGAGCCCCGCTGCCCAGATATCCCGGCGGGCCAGGGCTTGGGCCAGGGCCGCCTCATCGACGATCGGCCCCCGGGCAACGTTGACGAGGATTGCTTCTTTTTTCATCAAGGCGATTTTTTCGGCTGAGAGAAGGTGGACGGAGGAAGCGTTGAGCGAGGCATGGACGGACACGACATCTGAGGTGGCTAAAAGCTCCTCCAGGGGGAGAAAGGACACTCGGTTTGAAGCTTCTTCCTCAGCGCTTAGCCGGTTTAAATCAAAGTAGACAACCTCCATCCGGAAAGACTGAGCCCGCCGGGCGACGGCGCGGCCGATCCTGCCCAGCCCGATGATTCCCAGTCGTTTGCCGCTTATTTCACGGCCGAGGAAGAGGTCGAGCTGCCAGCCTCGAAACCTCTTATTCCGAGTAAACCTATCGGCTTGTGGGATTTTTCGCGCGGTGGCCAGGATGAGCGCCCAGGTCAAGTCCGCCGTGGCCTCCGTCAGAACGCCAGGCGTGTTGGTGACAAGAATGCCCCGCTGGCGAGCCGTGCCGATGTCGATGTTGTCAAAGCCAACGGCACAGTTGGCGATTATCCTAAGCCGGGGTGCTGCCTCCATCACCTGGCGGTCGATGATATCGGTGAGGAGGCAGAACAGGCCATCTTTGTCCCGGATGCTCTCGATAAGTTGTGCTCGGGAGAGCCCGCGGCGCGCTCTGCCGCCCTCGACGCTGGCGTGCTCCCTTAAGTAGGCGAGGACTTGAGGAAAGATTTTTTGGGTAATCAAAGCCTTCGGCTTCATGGCTTTGGCTCGGCTGGTATTCGGGGAGTTTTCAGGCTGTCAAGAAACGGAAAAAAATAACGCTCAATGGTCTCGCGGAGGAGAAAAGGGGGAAAATGGTCATTCCATACCCCGGAGAAGAGCTCATCGCTGACGACCGTCAGGCCGGCTGCTTCGATACCGCGGTAGCGAGCGAGAGCAAAGACCGCAGAAGCCTCCATATCGACCACGTCGATATGCCTGTCCCGCATCTTCTTGAGCCAAGTCTGCGTCTCCCGGTAGGGAGCGTCCGTGGAGACCGTTGCGGCCAGGGAAAAGGGAAGACCCCGATGGCCGAGAGTTTGCACCACCTCGCCGGTCAGGACAGGGGAGGGGAAGAAAGTTCTTTGGCGCGGAAAATAGTGACGCGATGTTCCTTCATCAGCGAGGGCTTGCCGCAGAACCACCACCTGGCCGATTCGAAGCCCGGGCTTAAGCGAGCCGCAGAAACTGAGGAGGAGAATCTTTTGAACTCCGGAGGCGATGAGCCTTTCCAGCCACAAAACAGCCGCCGGAGCTCCGACGAGTCGATAGAGAATTATCCCACCGGAAAGTGTGTAAACATGGTCATTTCTTGGCCAGGGGCCTGGGGAGGCGCTTTTTTCGATGGCCGCTTGAAGAAGAGAAGGGAAAGGGTCAAACGGAATATAGAGACAGAAAGAGGGCACGTTTTTGGCGAGGGGTCGTGGGTTGACGATGGAATCTGAGAGCACGGCCTTTTTTTATCAAAAGCGTTCGGCTAAATCAAATCAATACGGTGGGTTGAAATGGGCGGAGGGCAAAATTAGAATAGACTCATGAACGTGAAGACGGTTCCTCTCCGCGCCATTGACCTCGAGGACGACCGCTTCCGGACATCCTACTTCTTCCCCCTGGAAAGGCTCATCCAGTCGATAAAAAAAGTTGGGATTCTCAGCCCGCTCCGTCTTCGAGCTGGAAGAAAGGGTTGGGTCATTCTGTCTGGCTGGAAGCGCATCCTGGCCGGTGTTGAGCTTGGACTCCGCACGATTCCCGCTGTTGTCGTAACTGAAGGAGATGATGTTTCTTGTTTTATCGGGGCGATCGAGGAAAACCTGGCCACACGCGAAGTCTATCTTCTTGAGAAGTCCATTGCTCTTTCAAGACTGGAGCGTTTCGGTCTCCAAAGAGAGAGGTTAATCCGGGAATTCATGCCCTGGCTTGGCCTTCCAGCCACGGTCGCCCACCTCGAAGTTTTCCTCAGCCTCGCCCGCTCCGATGATGGAACGAAAAGCTTTGTCGCTCAGAAAAACCCGCCCCTTCAGCTCCTCGAGGACCTCCTCCGCTTGAAGCCTGCCGACAGGAAACGCGTTTTGCCTTTTCTCCGGCCGCTCGGTCAGAATAAGCAGAAAGAGCTCCTCTCCGACCTTCTTGCGGTCAGCCTTCGTGAGAATGCTTCCGTTAGCCGGGTGTTGGCTTCAGTTTCTGCTGCCTCGGGTATCGCCAGGAAAAACTTAACTCTTCAAGAAAAAGCAGAGAGATGGAGAGATGAGCTGCGGCGGCGGAGGTATCCTCGCCTCTCTCGAGCGCGAGCTGCCTTCGCCGCGGCCCGAAAGCGTCTCGCTTTGCCCGAATCGATTCTCATCGAGCCTGACCCAACCTTTGAGGAGCCGGCTCTTACCGTTTCGTTTCGCTTCGAGACGAGCGAAGAATTCCGGGAGTGTCTGAGCAGACTCGAGGCGGTCGCCGAGAAAGATTGTCTCGCTTCTTTGCTCAGCGCCATGAGAGAAAAAAGCTGAGCGGAGCCATGGCCTTCAAGCCGCACAGAATTTTTGTGGACAAGAGCGCCCTCCGTTTTCCACTGACGAAGCAGATTCTGGGCCGTTTATCCGATGTTCCTGTCGAGGTGATGGCGCAGCCAAAACATCTCGATGAAGCTATAGCCTTTTTTCGCGACCCCATCGGGGAAGGGAAAAGAATTTTCTTTCTCACTCCAGCGCCATGAGAGAAAAAAGCTGAGCGGAGCCATGGCCTTCAAGCCGCACAGAATTTTTGTGGACAAGAGCGCCCTCCGTTTTCCACTGACGAAGCAGATTCTGGGCCGTTTATCCGATGTCCCTATCGAGGTGATGGCGCAGCCAAAACATCTCGATGAGGCCATAGCCATTTTTCGCGACCCCATCGGGGAAGGGAAAAGAATTCTCTTTCTCACTCGCCAGAAGGGCGCTTTTGTCAAACCCTGCCCTTGCACTCCCCACTACATTGGCTGCAATTATTTTGTCATTAACGCTGTTTTGAACTGTCCCCTGGATTGTTCCTACTGCATCCTTCAGCTTTATCTCACCAGCCCGTGGATAACGGTTTATGTCAACCTTGAGGACCTCTGGAAAGAGCTTGACCGGGTTATAGGCCGGGGGGGAGGACGTTTTCGGCGGGTTGGAACCGGCGAGCTCGGCGATTCTTTAGCTCTTGACCCGCTCCTGAGATCAGCCCGGGATTTCATTGCCTATTTCCGACGGAGACCCCATATCCTTTTTGAGCTGAAAACGAAAACCGCCCATGTCGAGGCTATCCTGAGGGGTGAACCGGCCGAAAACGTGGTCCTCTCCTGGTCTTTGAACTCCGCCGAGGTCGCCCGCGAGGAGGAGGCTGATGCGCCGCCCGTGGAAGAGCGCCTGGAAGCCGCCCAAGAAGCTGTGGCCAGGGGATTCCCGGTGGGTTTCCATTTTGACCCACTCATCAATTACCCGGGCTGGGAAGAGGGCTACTTAGGAGTGATCGATCGGCTCCTCCACCGTATCCCTGTATCCCGCATCCGCTGGGTTAGCCTCGGTTGCCTCCGCTTTCCGCCGGCTCTGGCATCGGTTATCGCCAACCGGTTTCCCCGGACGAAAATCCTGACCGGTGAGCTTGTCCCTGGCCGGGATGGCAAGCTGCGCTACTTCAAGCCCATTCGCCTGGAGATGTACCGGAAAATCGTTTGCTTCCTCCGACGAGCGGGAGGGAAGAAGATTCCTCTTTATTTTTGTATGGAAGATGAAGAAATCTGGCGAGAAGTTTTGGGACTCTCACCGGGGGGAAAGGAGGACGTTGAGCGCCTCCTCTCGCCCCGGCTTGAAGCCCGTTAGGAGCTAAGTGGACTTTTCGGTCTTGACCTCTGTGATGATGCCTATGTCCTCGATCCCCGCTTCTTTGACCACGTCGAAAATTCCTCCCGGCTCGACCAACTTCCCGTACTCGACATCCGAATCGATCTTAACGTAGAGCTTCTTGTCGCTGGCGGTGAGAAAAGCTTCCTCGAGCAAAGTCTGGAGGGTTTCCATAGTCGCCTGATCCTGATTGACGAACATCGTGCCGTCCCTCCGAATAGCCAGCACGACCTCGGGGTTGTCCGGCATGTTGATGGTGTTCAGAGCAGGAGGCAACCGGACATCCACGCCCTTCTGCACGAGGGGAGTGACGACCATGAAGATGATGAGAAGGACGAGAAGGACATCGCAGAGGGGAACGACGTTGGGCTCGGACTTGATCTTTTCCGGGCCGCCGATTGATATGGCCATTTTATCCCTCGCATTCTCCAGGCGGAAGCGCCGCGCCCCAGCCTGGACTTGTGGGTTTGTCCTTTAGGTCAGGCTCAGCCTTCTTGCTTTCTGATGAAGAAATCGACGATCTGGGATGTCGTGTTGGACATCTCGGCGTCGTAGACGTCGATTCTTGTGTTCAAGAAGTTGTAGCACCAGAGAGCGATGACGGCCACACCGATGCCGAAGGCTGTAGTTACCAGAGCCTCCGCAATGCCAGAGGCAACAGCGCCGATTCCGCCGGAGCCGGTGAGGGCCATGCCGCGGAAAGCGTTGATAATGCCGGCGATTGTCCCGAACAGCCCAATGAAGGGCGCTGAAGTGGCGATCGTCGCCAGGGTGTTCAGGCCTCTCTTGAGCTCCTGGGTGAAGATAGTCGCAGCGCGCTCACACCCCCGCTGCGCCGTCTCAATCTGCTCCTCGAGAGAAAGGTTGGCTTCTTTGCCATCCAGGAATTCCCGGATCCCGGCTGCCGTCACGCGAGCCAAATGGCTTCCCTTATTTTCCTTTTTGGATGAAAGAGCCAGCGCTTCGCTGATCTGTCCCCTCTTGAGCAAGTCGGCGAGTTTCGGCGCTACTTGCTTGGATTTGGTGCGTGCCCGGGCGAAGACGAGTTGTCTCTCGATGAAGAGGTAGAGCGAGATGATGGAAAGACCAATGAGGATGATAGCGACACCTTTAGCTACAGCACCCATAGCCTGCCACATTTCGATCAGCCCAAATTGCATGTCCTAAACCTCCTTTTAAAGATCGAAAGCCATGAACTAGCTTTTTATTTCAACTGGAATCTTACCGTAACGGTAAAGATAACGCCGCGGGGCCGTCCGTTGATGATCATGGGTTCGTAGACCCATTGCCGCACGGCGTCAATCGCGGCCTGGTCGAGAAGAGGAATCGAGCGCAGCACCTTGACGTTCTGGACTCGGCCGTAAATGTCGGTCGTCGCCTCGATGATGACGACTCCCTCGACTCTGGCCTGGCGAGCGATTTCTGGATAGATGGGTTCCACTTTCTTAATGAGTTTGGGGGGCTTGATTTCGCCGATAGCTCGGACCGGCGCCTCGATTTCTCCGACGACACCGCCGAGGACACCGCCAACAACACCGCCGAGGACACCGCCGACAACACCGCCTTCAACTCCACCCTCAACACCACCTTCGACGCCGAAATCAGAAATCTGCTCTTCGGCGATTTCTTCAGGAATCTCTACCGGGGCGACTAACTTGCCGGCTTCGACGGTTGATTGAGCCTGAACAGGCTTAATCCGCGTTTTAGCCTGAGAGCTGGACCGCTTCTTAGCCGGCGGCGGAGGAGGAGGCGGCGGCGGGGGCGGAGGAGCAAGAAATGCGCTATAAACCTGAACTTCGGGCAGACTCCCTGTCGAAAGGAGCGGGATGACGACGAGGGCGGCGATGAGCGCAGCATGAACAATAATAGCCACAGGCAAAGCGAAGGCCCGCCGGGCTGTCTGTTTTTCGCCGATAAAAAAGGAATCCTTGAAGAGGTCAGGGATTTCGCTTCTTTTTTGAGGTTTTGTTTTTTCGGCCATTTTCTTACCTCTATCCCAGGAGTTTCGGGTTATCCAAACATAAAGTATAAAAGAAAAAAATTTTTTTGACAAGTCAAGGGGCGCATTTATTTTAAACCCTTCCTCGTTTTGAAGATTTTTTGCCAGAAATAGACGAGGACGCAGGACTGGTAAATGGAGGAATAAGTTCCAACGATGATCCCGATGATCAAGATGAAAGCGAAATCATTGATGACTTGCCCGCCGAAAATGAAAAGGGCTACGACGGTGAGGAGCGTCGTTCCGGAAGTGATGATGGTCCGGCTCAAAGTCTGGTTGATGCTAACGTTGAGAACCCTCTCGAGAGGGCCTTTCCGCATCAGCTTGAGGTTATCCCGGACCCGGTCGAAGATGACGATGGTATCGTTAAGGGAGTACCCGACAATGGTTAGGATTCCGGCGATGACGGGGAGGTTGATCTCTCGGTTTGTAGCCGAGAAGATTCCCAAGGTGATGACAACATCATGAAAGAGCGTAATAACAGCCGCGACTCCGTAGGCTAATTTAAATCGAAGGCCGATATAGACGAGCATCCCGAGAAGAGCCCAGATCGTCGCCTGGGTCGCTTTGCTTCTCAGGTCTTTGCCAACCTGGGGGCCAACTGTCTCCCGGCTCAAAACGGTCAGACGGCCAAGAAAAGTCTTCTCCCGGAGACGAGAAATGACATCCTCCCCCAATCCAAGAGCGACTAACTCAGAAAAATCGCCGATGATGCCTTTTTCAACCCGATAATCGATGATTCGCTGAGCGATTTCTTCAGCTTTATCCGGGATCGCAGGCTCAAGCAGAAAGGCCAGAGATTTGACGTTCAGGCTGTTCAAATCCTCGAGGCCGCGCTCGCGGGCTTCTTTTTCCTCAGCTTCTCTCAAGGTCTCGAGAACTCGGTTGGCCAAAATTTCGTGGGCTTCGAGGCCCGATTCTTCTTCGCCTTTGGCGGGGGGTTGCAACGTCCGGATGAGGAATTCCCGGCTTTCTTTGCCGACTTCCTGAATTCGGCTATTCCCCAGTCCCACTTGGCTCAACGACCCCCGGACTTCAGAAATGGACACCGGATTCCTGAACATGATGCGGAGCAGAGTGCCACCAGCAAAATCGACGCCGTAGTTCAATCCTTTGTGGACGAAAATATTCACCAGGCTGGCGACGATGATGATTCCAGACAGAAGAAAAGCGAAGTACTTTAGCTTCATAAAGTTGAAATGCGTGTCTTTGAATACCTGGATCATCTAAATGCTCAACCTCGTCAGCCTTTTTTTCTTGGCCGCAATGCCATCAAAAATCAGCCGGGACACAAAAACGGCTGTAAACATGCTGGCGCAGATGCCGATGATGAGGGTGATAGCGAAGCCCTTGATGGGTCCAGTTCCGAACTGAAAGAGAAAAACAGCAGCGATGATGGTCGTGATGTTGGCGTCCAGGATTGTCCGGAAAGCTCGGGAGAAGCCGGTGGCGATCGAGCTGAGCACACTCTTTCCCGCCCGGAGCTCTTCCCGGATGCGCTCGAAGACAAGGACGTTGGCGTCGACGGCCATGCCGATGGTCAGGATGACGCCAGCAATGCCGGGCAGGGTTAAGGTCGCTTTGAAATAGCTCAAGGCGCCAGCCAGGATAATGATGTTGAGAATGAGGGCGGTGATGGCGTTAGCACCGGAGAGACGGTAATAAAAAATCATAAACCCCATAACCAGGAGAAGGGCGACCACGCAGGAAATCAGTCCTTTCCGCACAGAATCCGCGCCCAGGGAAGGACCGATAGTCCTCTCCTCGAGATACTTGATGGAAGCGGGCAAAGCACCGGCTCTCAGCACGACCACCAGATCTTCGGCTTCCTCTATGGTAAAGCGGCCGCGGATGATGCCTCCGCTGGCGGCCGGAATCCGGCTCTCCACCCGCGGGGCGGAGATGACCCGGTTGTCCAGGACGATGGCAATAAAGTTGCCAATGTTTTCAGCCGTGACCTTTTCAAAGCGCCGCCCCCCTTCCGGATTGAGCGAGAAAGAAACGGCCGGCTGGTTCCACTCATCGACCGACCGCCTAACTGTGCGGAGGTCTTTTCCGGTCACAACAGCCACACGGTCGAGAAGATAATACCCTCCCTCTGTCCGCTTGGGGTCACCGCGGACCACTTCGGCATCCTCGGGCACTTTCCCCTCGTAAGGGGAGAGGAGCGTTTGCTCATCCGGCGCCGGTCCAGCCTTGACCAGCTTCCATTCGAGGATAGCCGTTGTCTTGATCAGGTTCTTAACCCGCTCGGGGTCGTCCACGCCGGGGAGTTCGATGATGATCCTCTCTCCGGCCAGACCTTGCCTCTGGATGGTTGGCTCGGCCACGCCAAACTGGTCAACTCGATTGCGGATGGTCTCCAGGGCCTGAGTGACCGCTTGCTCCTTGAGGTACTGCTGGACGCCGGGTTTCAGAGTCAGCTTGGCCGCATTGCCGATGAAGGTGTAATCCCAATCGCGGAAGCCCTCATCGAGGAGGTCACGCAGCTTCCCTTCCTGCTCAGAGGCCACTCCCTGAACGGAAAACTCGCCAACCTCTCCCTTGACGATGGTTTTATACGCTATTTCTTTTTTCTTTAGCTGATCCTGAAGCCGAGTGATTTCCTGGTCCGTTTCGATGGCGATAGCATCTTCGGTGACGACCTGGAGGACAAGATGGATTCCGCCTTGGAGATCTAATCCCAGGTTGATTTTTTCCTTAGGAGGATAAGCCAGGTAGATGGCCAGCGCCATTACCGCGACAACGAGAATCACTTTCCAGCGCAGCCCTTTTCTCATTGGTGTGTTTGCCCTCGGTTTTCCTCAGGTTGCGGGTCGAGATTGTCCGGGTTTATTCTGAATCAGTTTTCTGCTGACCCAAAATGACCGCCACGGCGCTCTTGGTGATGTCAATCTTGACGTTGGCCGCGACCTTGAGTTCAATCCTGTCCTTTTGCACTCCCATGACCGTGCCGAATATCCCACCCGTGGTGATGATTCTGTCTCCTGGCTTGAGCTGCTCAACCATGGCCATGTGCTTTTTCTGCCTTTTCCGCTGGGGCAGGATGATCAGAACATAAAAGATAACAAAAACGAGAAGAAAGGGGATAAGGGCGGTGATGAAGCTTCCGCCCTGCGGACGGGTCTGCTGAGCCGGCTGGAGTGCCCAAAGGAAACCCGAAAAAATCATTCTTCTTCCTCTATTATCCGACTTCTTAACTCATTCTTCAAACTGCGGAATGAATTTGATGAGATAGATTGCCTAATTTTCTTGAAGATGTCAAGATAAAAATTCAGGTTGTGCAGGGTATTGAGGACGGAAGCGGATATTTCATCCCGTTCGTGGAGATGGCGGAGGTAAGCGCGGCTGAAATTCCGGCAGGTGTAACAAGTGCATTCAGGGTCGATGGGGCGGAAATCACGGGCGTATTTCTGGTGCTTGAGGACCAGCCGGCCGCACCTCGTGAAGAGCGTGCCGGTGCGGGCGTTTCGAGTCGGCAGAACACAGTCGAAAAAATCGACCCCGCGTTCCACCGCCTCGAGAATATCTTCGATATAACCCATGCCCATGAGGTAGCGCGGTTTGTCCTTGGGAAGGAGAGCATCGGCCTTTTCCAGGATGGTGAGAAGTTCGGTTTTGGGCTCGCCGATTCCCAGCCCGCCCAGAGCATAGCCATCAAAATCGACCTCGAGCAAGTCTTCGATGCTCTGTCGGCGCAAGTCCCAGAAGATGCTCCCCTGGCTTATTCCCCAGAGGAACTGGGGGCTTGGCTTCTCCCCAAACCATTTCTTGGAGCGGCGCGCCCAATCCGATGTAATTTTGACCGCTTCCTCCATTTTTTCTTTGGTTGAGGGAAAAGGGAGAAAATAGTCGAGGGTCATCATGATGTCCGCCCCCAACTTTTTCTGGATGTCAACGACGTCCTCGGGCCGGAGGAAAATTTTCGTCCCGTCGAGGTGGGAGGAGAACCCGACGCCTTCGGGGGTCACTTTGACGAGGGGGGAAAGACTATAGATCTGGAAACCTCCGCTATCAGAAAGCAAGGGTTTGGGCCACGACATAAAAGAATGGAGCCCGCCTGCTGCCTCGATGATGTCCAGGCCTGGGCGAAGGAAGAGATGGTAAGCGTTGACGAGGAGAACTTGAGCCCCCAGGCTTTCCACCTGGCTGTGGAGGAGCGCCTTGACCGTACCCTGGCTGGCCACGGGAGCAAAGGCGGGCGTTTCGATAACGCCGTGGGCAGTGGTGATTCTCCCACTCCGGGCGGAGGAACCGGAGTCGTTGGCCATGACTTCAAAGGGGATGCTCATGCGGCAAACCTGAAATAGATGACATCGCCGTCCTGGACGAGATAATCCCGGCCTTCGAGCCGGATGGCTCCTCGCTCCTTGGCCCCCTGCCAGGAGCCGAGCTCAAGGAGTTTATCCCAGGCGATGACTTCGGCGCGGATAAAGCCTCGCTCGATATCTGAATGGATGGCGCCAGCAGCTTGGCTTGCCTCGGAGTTCCTGGGGATAAGCCAGGCTCTGACTTCCTCCTTGCCGATGGTGAAAAAGGAGATGAGGCCGAGCACAGACGGCACCGTTCGATAAAATTTTTCTGAGCTCAGCTCCTTGAGACCGTATTCGGCCAGGAAAAGGCTTTTTTCTTCCGGCTGGAGTTCGAGGATTTCGGCTTCGACTTTGCCACAGAAAGCCAGGATTTCTGTTCCCGGCCTCGGCTCCGGGCAGATTTCTCGAGGCGATTCGATAAGGGGAATATCCGTTTCGTCGACGTTGACCATGTGGACAAGCGGCTTCTGGCTGAGGAAGGCGAAGCTCCGGATTTTTTTCGCTTCCGACGGCTGGAGGGTCATTTCCCGGAGGGGCTTTCCTTCTTCGAGCGCTGAGCGCAGGCGGAGGAGAATTTCTTTCTCCTTTTCCCCTTCCGGGTCTTTGCTCTTGCGTAAGTCTTTCTCAAGCTTATCGAGCCGCGAGGTTACGGAGACGAGGTCAGCCAGAACCAGTTCTTCCTCCATGAAAGCCAGGTCTTCGCGGACGCTGATTCGACCTTTGGGATGGGGAATCTGGGGGTCGATAAACCCCCGGATGACGTGGACGAGCCCGTCAGCCTGGCGCAGGCTGCTCAGGTAGATGCTGTTTTTGACTTCTCCGAACGAGATGCCTGCCAGGTCAACGATTTCGACGGCGGCGTTGACTTTTTTCTTTTCAGGATAAAGGTCCGCCACCCGGTCAAGACGGAAATCGGGAAGCGGGCAGGTCCTCTGGTTTGTTTCTCTTTTGCCGTTCTCGAAGGCCTTGACTTCGACAGCCGCACCGGTGAGGAGGTTGAAGAGGGTTGTTTTTCCCGTACGGGGATAGCCGAACAGGGTTAAGTTCATGCTTTCAGTAAAACCCCATTTCTCGAAGAAGTCAACTCTTGGCCCGACCTCCAGAACCACCTGCGGTCCGGTCTCGAATCAGCCCCACCCAGCTCGCCGGTGGGATTCTGCATGGATAATCCCTTCCGCTGCTGATGTGGCGGCGACTCACCCCGACTCACCCCCACGACCATCCCCGGGTGCCCCTCGGCATCAAAATGGAGGCGCGGGC
>Ga0209102_1001369_pt1 | contig 12863 bp, 11 predicted proteins | sample ConPoolayeHmetaG_FD_185483 | JGI IMG/M metagenome (GOLD analysis project Ga0209102, IMG submission 185483) | Hot spring microbial mat communities from California, USA to study Microbial Dark Matter (Phase II) - Cone Pool mat layer H metaG... ... | reverse complement strand
TTTGATGCCCATAAGTTTATCCCCGAGGCAATAAAAAAAGGAGTTAAAGTAGTAGTGGGAGAAGAATTTCCCCAAAAATCCTGGATTAAAAAGGCCACTTATATCAAAGTTAAAAATTCAAGAGCAGCTTTGGCATTTCTATCTTCAGCCTGGTACGATTATCCGGCAAGAAATCTTAAGGTAATTGGAGTTACCGGAACTGACGGGAAAACGACAACGGCTAATCTTATTTATTCAATTTTGGAAACTGCTGGGAAAAAGGTTGGTTTAATATCTACGGTTTCGGCAAAAATTGGCAAAAAAGAATATGATACCGGTTTCCATGTTACCAACCCCGATCCTTTGGCGCTTCAGGCTTTTCTGAAAAAGATGATAGAAGAAGGTTTAGAATATGCTGTTTTGGAGCTAACTTCCCACGGTTTAGATCAGGAAAGAGTGGCGGGAATAAATTTCGAGGTAGGGGTTTTGACCAATATCAGCCACGAGCATCTTGATTATCACAAAACCTATACTAATTATTTAAAGGCGAAAGCAAAGCTTTTTTTAAATTCAAAAACAGCAGTTCTTAATAAAGATGATGTTTCTTTTGGGGAGGTTAAAAATTTGCTTCCTGGGAATGTTAAACTTTTGTCTTATAGTTTGAGGAATTTAAAAGGTAAGATAAAGAAAGTGGTAATTTCAAAATTCCCCCAAAGGTGTAATCAGGAAAATGCGGTGGCGGCAATAACGGTGGCAAAATATTTTAAGGCATCAGAAAAGGATATAATTCAGGCAATTAAAGCGTTTCCGGGTATTTGCGGAAGAATGGAGGAGATTAAAAATCAAAAAGGAATAAAAGTAATAGTCGATTTTGCCCATACGCCCAATGCCTTAAAAAATGTTCTTTCTTTTCTTAAAGAAAAAACCAAGGGAAAACTTATTTGCGTTTTTGGTTGTGCTGGAGAAAGAGACTTTGAGAAAAGACCAATGATGGGGGAAATCGCCGCAAGGTTGACAGAGATAATTGTTTTAACTGCCGAAGATCCCAGAACTGAGGATGTTAACCAAATTATTGAACAGATAAGTATTGGTTGTAAGAAAGGAGGTGCCAAAGAACTTTCTTCTTCCTGTTTAAATGATTTAAATCATTTAAACAAAAAACATTATTTTTTTAGAATTCCTGATAGAAAAAAAGCAATTGAGTTTGCTATTCAGAAATTGGCAAAAGAAAAAGATGTCGTTGTCATCTGTGGTAAAGGGCATGAAAAGAGTATGTGTTTTGGTAAAACCGAATATCCCTGGAGTGACCAAAAGATAGCCCGCAGGGCAATAATGAATAAATAATATTTAGACAATTAGTGATTGGATTTTTGCCAAAGACCGATGAAAGTCAATAATTATTTTTTCTTTGGTAGAATTGGGGTAGAAACAAGCCAAAGGAAGCCGCGGGAGAACTGAAAGGTCTTTTCTTTTTAATTTTTCCGGATTAAATATAGAACCTTATTATCGGTTTATATTAGTTCAAAAATAAAATCGAAACAAAAATACTTTCCTCTATTGAAATTAGATAATAATTTATTTAAAAAATTTTTGTTGTAGTAGGTTGCTCCGAGTTCTAAGCCTTTAAGAGGCAGGTCCATAATATAGTGAATCATGAAGATTTTAGTTTTTGGTTTTGTCTCTTTGATTGCTTTTAAGATTCCGTAAGATTCCATATCAAAACCTTTTATACCATTATTCTTGTTTGTTTGGCTGAAATTTTTTTTATGTCCAAGAGATGAATTTACGCATAGAAATCTTCCCCCCCCAATTTTTTTGGAAAATAATCCTGTTGGAGATGTAATATTTTTACCGGTTGGCAAAATCCTAAGAAATTGGTTGTTAAATTCTATTTTTTCTCCTTCTTCGTTTTGGACGGAATTTGCTATCAAGATATCATCTACATTCAGATTATCCTCGACGCTTCCGGCGCCTCCTACTATTATAAATTTCCGAATTTTCTTTGATTTAATTAATAATTTTTTTGTAATGGCGAAGGCTAGATCTTGTCCCCATGGCAAATTTATAATTGTAAATTTTTTATTCTTATAAGTCACGTTTTCTATACCTAAATAGTTACCAACCCAGATAGAGTTTGTAGTGTTAATATTAAAATACAATTTTAGTTTCTCATAATTTTTTTTACCCAGATAGTCCGTAAAAATTTGTGAGTTTTGCACTGTAAGGAGATTATGTTTTAGTCTATGTTTTTCTAACTCAATATATAAATTTTTTAATTTGGGAATGGAGAAATTTAAATCGTTTTTAATAATTAACATTTTTAGAAAGGCATTAATGCTTTCGATTTTGCCCATAATTACTCTTTCGTGGATTGGTTTATTTACCAATAAGATATCAATAAGAGGAGAATATAAATCATAGGTGTTTGTCTTGAGGTACTTTTTGTTCATTTTTATTTTAGTTTTTAGGGGTTTAAAATTTATTGAGTAAAGATTCCAAGCCTTTTGGACATGTTTGGCAATGGTGATGGTTGCACAGTAACAAATTAAAGAGTTATTAGAGTTCAAATAATATTTAGGTTTAAATTGGTGAGCATTGATAGGATTTTCAAAATCTATATATCGGAATTTGTTACCATGATTAATAAAAGGAGATATTATTATCTCCACATTTTGTATTTTAGAAAGGTAGGGTTCCCTAGGTAATAAGGATTCGAGATAATTTTTTTTGTATATCTTCATATATTGATGTATAATATCATAATATTATAAGTCGATTTATATTGATTTTCAATTATTTTTTTTGTAAACTAAATTTTATGAAAAAAGAAGGCGATAGCAAATCAATGTTTGAAAAATATAGGCCTATAGGCAGAATGGTAGAGGATGGATATCGATTGCGATTTGCCGACAGAGAAAGAACAGGAGAAACAATGCAGCTTCCGGCCGGGCTTGAAGCATCTTTATTTGAAGGCATTACCGAGCACCGGCTGATAAGAAAGTTTAGGAAAGCCAAACCCGAATTTTATTTAGCGGTAGAAACTCTTTTGAAAGACGAAGATTTTTTAAGCTCTAAACGGGTTTTTGTAAGGGAGAATAATTTTGGTTTAGTTCCTGTGCTGTTAGCCTTGGGTCATCAGCATTGTTTATTTCTAGTTTCGTGTTGGATGATTGATAAGGAAGAGATTGTAGAAAGAAACGCGTTAATGAATTTGGTTGACGATAGAATTCTTTTCGTGGTTGAAGGATTAAAAGCTTCTATGAAAAGAAATTACAATGCCTCTATTTTAGTTCACGAGCAACATCAAAATCCGGATATTCTTGTGTACGAAGCAGCAAAAGCTTTATCTCCTGATACTTGTAGTTTTCTTTACTTGATTACTCATAAAAATAAAGGGGGAGTTTCGATAACTGAGAGAATTTCCCGCGAACTTGGAGTTAGTGTTTCTTTTGTAAAAAGGGGCATAGGAGGCGCTAGGGTTGCAAAATTTATGAAGGAAGGTTCGATATCTACTCCGGCAATACCGGGGTTTGAATTTGATTATTGCCCAAGAAGAGGCGTTAAGGTTAAATTTCAGACGGTATCTTCACTATTTTCCTCAGAAGGGGTAGATATTGGTACAGATTTTTTAATAAAAGAAGTTTTATCCGAAATTGATCCGCAGCGGGAAATTTCTATTTACGATTTAGCCTGTGGATATGGAGCCATAGGTTTATCGATAGCGGCTTGTTTGAGCCGTGCGACAGTAGTCATGAGCGACGCCGATGCCAGAGCGGTTGATATCGCTAGATTAAACGTACAGGTTAACAACTTAGATGATAGGGTTTCTGTAGAATTGGCAGACGGAGCAAAAGGTATAAGTGGTAATTTTGATTTGGTTATTTCAAATCCACCCTTGCATACAGAAAGAAGAAAAATTATTGAGATTTTAACTGCGGCTAATAAATTAGTTATAAAAGGGGGGAAGATGTTGTTAGTCGTTGAGGATTCAAGAGTTGAAGAAATAAGAGAAATTCTAAAGCCGCGCACAGGATTTGTTCGAGTAAAGGCAAAGACGCCTTCACATTCAATTTTGGAAATATTGTAGTAAAAAATAAATGATTACATGGATTTCAACTGGGAGTTATACCGATTCCTATCCGGTGACTTTCGGGGGAATTCAGTTAGGTGAATTTTCAGTTTTGGAGGAACTGGCTAACAAAAAATATAGTTTACCAATACATTTAATAGTTGTAAGACAGAAAGGACAAAAAAATAAGGAGAAGCTTTTTGCGGGCAATCTTTGCGTTTATCGGGTAAAAAAACCTTATTCTTTTAAATACTCGACTGATACCGAGTTTAGAACCGCTTTTGCAATCAGAGCCAAGGAAATTGTTCATAGATTGCTTGTTTATAAAAAAACTCAATTAATTCAACTGTGTTCGGTTGTGCCGGCAAGGTGCTTTTTAGAGTGGGATATATTGAATAATTTTGCTCCAAAAAAAAGCCCAAAACTTATTTATACCATTCATAATTCTTTGACTCTAGCCGAGAATCCTTGCGGTGCTTTTGTTGCAAAGACCGAAGAATGGGAGACGCAAAAAAGGGCAGAGATAGAAGTAATAAAGGGTGTTGATGTTCTTATTTGTACTTCGCGGTCATTTAAGAAGTTTATTTCTAAGAAATATGGAATAGACAGAAAAATTTTCTACATACCCAATACTGTCGGTTCTTATACTTTTTTTAAGAAAATTAAAAAAAATGAAAATCCACAATGGTCGAAAACGATTTTGTTTTTAGGGAGACTTTCCAGGGAAAAACGTGTTGATAGAGTTGTTGAAATTTTCAGTTACTTAATAAGAGGGGGGCACGATTATTCTCTAATTATAGCAGGAGATGGTGAAGAAAAAGATTGGATAAAGAAAATGATCATTGAAAAGGGATTAAAAATTTCCAGAAAGAAGGAGCCATTACCTGCGACAGTTCATATGGTGGGAATGATTACTGGTGAAACTAAATGGAATATTTTGAAATCATCAAGATTAATGATATGTTTATCAGATTATGAAGTATCGCCACTGATTGGTTATGAGGCTCTTGCTTTAGGAGTTCCAATTATAGCTTCTAGTTTAGATCAGTGGAAAGAATTGGTGGATGATGACATAAATGGATTTATTGTTGATGGAGATGATATCGAATTGGTAGCAAGAAAAATAGCGCTGATAATTGAATCAAACACCGTTTATAGAAAGATTTCCTTAGAGAATATTAAGAAGTATAAAAGCAAGTATGATTCTAAGATAATTGCCAAGATGAGGTATGGTCTTGTTTATGCACCATTGTTGAATGGAGATTTAAAATGAGCAAAAAATATCACACAATTGGAATTAACAGAGAATATAATTACCATCCTGCCTTTCATGGAGAAATTTTCAAGATTCTTAAAGAAAAGTTCATTCTTAGGGATTTTCCTCTCGTAAACTTTTCTGAATATTTAATTAGAAGTCAGAAGGGCAGTTGGTTCTCAAAACAGGTTTTTTCTTTTGGTAAGTTTAAGGGAAAGGCGGATTTTTGGTTCAGTCCTCATATTCTTTTGTTGAACAAATCTGATTGGGTTATTGATTTAGAGCATCCCTTTTGGTTGTTTACCGATCATTATGCTAATGTAGATTTAGATTCTATCTCGTTTAAATTAAGAATTTGGGTAGCAAAGAAGTGGCTGGAATGTGACAATTGCAAATCTATAATTGCTTGGTCACGTGCCTCACAAAAAGCTGTCGTTAATTTTTTAGGAGAAAAAATTGCAGAAAAGGTTAGTATAATATACCCAATGGTTTCACCGCCAGCGGAAGTGGATAAAAGATCAAAATATAGGGTATCTTTGCTTTTTATTATGCCCAATAAGGATTTTGAACAAGAAAGAAAAGGTAAAGATGTTGTTCTTAATATTTTCAGAAAGTTGAGGAATAATTTAAAGGTTAAATTAATTTTCGTTGGTTATTTGACGAATTCAGAAAAAATGGAATTTGGATATCAGATAGAACACTATCCACATGTAGATAGAGAAATATTATTATCAGAAATCTATCCAAGATCAGATATTTTACTTTTCCCTTCAAGAGCAGATACCTTTGGAGCAGTAATTATAGAAGCACAAAGTAGAGGAGTAGTTCCAATTGCTTCCTGTGGTAAAAGTGTTTTTTCGACTCCAGAATTAATAAAAAACGGCGAAAATGGATTTTTAATTAGAAATATAGATACGGGAGCAAATGAACTTGATTTTGGCGAGATTAATAAGGGAGAGTTTCTTAAATTGGTTAATTTGTTGGTAGAAAATAATGATTTAAGAACGAAATTATCATTCAGATGTAAAGAAAGATTTCTAAAGAGTAATCATAATCCTTACAACCAAAAAAAGAAATTAATCAGCCTATTTTTAAATTTTATGACAATTAGATAATGAGGATACTGTATGTTTGTGGAACATATGTTCCAGCCTCTGGAGGCTCGGAAAAAAGTGCGCATACTCTTTTGCGGGAACTGGTTAAGAGAGGCTATGAGGTTTTAGTGATAACCAGTTTTGGCCCTGACAGGGGAAAACGAGAATCGAAAATTGATCAAGTCCCCGTAATTAGGGTTTCAGATGACGAATTGGAAAATGTTTTAAATAAGGCAAGGATACGATTTAATCCAACAGTAATATTAACTCAACTGATTTGGTCAAATATTGTTTTGAAATGGGCAAAATATCACAGAATACCCACGGCTTATTTTGTTAGAACCGTAGGGGGGAGGTTAAAACTAACTAATAACCATCCTTTTTCTCCGGATATCATTTTTTCAAACTCAGAAAATACGAGAGCATTTATTAAGAATGAATGGCATAGAGATTCCATTGTTGTTTATCCAATTGTGGATTTTAAAGATTATATAGTCAAAGATAGAAACCCGGTTTACATTGTTATGTTTAATCCTGTTAAAGTGAAGGGTGGTGAAATTTTTAAGTCAATTGCAAAAAAAATGACTGGATATAAATTTATGGCTGTAGAGGGTTGGCATCACTTAAAGGATAAAAAAATGGGTAATTGGGATATGAAAAAAATGAAGCTTATGTCTGATGCGTATGGAGAAAGCAAGGTTTTAGTGCCGGAAGAAGTGGATCTTTCAGGTGTTAAAAACATAAAATATGTTAAAGCCGTTAATGACGTAAGAAAGATTTATAAAAAAACAAGAATTTTGTTGCTGCCTTCATTATGGGAAGAAGCCTCTGCTAGAGTTATTAGAGAGGCAATGATTAACGGGATTCCGGTAGTAGCTAGTGATACCGGGGGTACACGAGAAATAGTTGGGAGAGGAGGGATAATAATTAAAAATTTCTTTAACATAAATAATTGGATTTGCAACATCAAGAAACTAGATGATAGCGAGCGCTATCTTCAGTTGAGTAAAAGAGCTAAAAGAGAAGCTTTAAAATTTGACTACAAGAAAGAGGTGGATAAGGTAGAAAGTGCATTAAGAACATTTTTGAAATTAAATAAAAAATGAGAATAATTCATGTAGTCAGAAATATAGAGTATATTGGAGGAACGGAAAAATTCTTAATTTCCCTTCTGGGGAAGTGGTATGAAAAATTTAGCGAAGACGAAATATTTTTAATTTGCACCGAAGGTGTGGGTCCGGTAGCAAAAGATTTAAGTAAAAAGTATAAATTTAAAGTTATTAATTTTCCGATCAAATGGTATAACCCGGTTTGTATTTTTAGATTTTCTTTTAAACTTAAATCATTATATCCGGATATAGTTCATACTCATCTTTTTCAGGCCGATTTTCCCGGTATAATTGCTTCAAAATTAGCCGGATTGAAGGTTGTTTCCACAAAATATTGTCAATTTAGCAGGGCAATTGAGAAAAACACTAAAATCGAAAGACATTTGGTTAAACCAATAAGTGATTACATCCTCGAGTCTTTACTTTCTTTTTTGACTGATAAGGTAATTGTTGTGTCTAAAGAATCTGCTAACTATTTCCTAAAAAGAAATTACAAAATAAGCAAAATGTCTGTAATTCCGTGTTGTCATATAGGTATAAAAGATAGTCTATTTGATATACCGATGCGGAAATTGTGGAAAAATCACAAAATTAGAATAGGAGCAATTTCGAGGTTAGTGCCGGAAAAAGGTATTGATAATCTTTTATATATTTTTTCAAAGCTTTATTTTAAATATAGGAATATAGAGCTTTTTATTGCCGGGGATGGTTTCTTGAAAGAGTCTCTAGAGAAACAGGCAGTTTCTTTAGGTATAACCGAAGGAGTTCATTTTTTGGGTTATGTTAAGGATATTAATAACTTTTTAAGAAATATTGATATTTTTTTATTTACTTCGCATTCTGAGGGATTTCCTTTGGCAATTCAAGAAGCAATGGCAGCCGGGAAACTAGTTGTTTCTACAAGGGTTGGCGGTATAAAAGAGCTTATTGAATATGGTAAAAGTGGAATTCTCTACGAGGATGGAGATAACCATAAGGCGGTAAGTCTTCTTGAATATTTAATAAATAAGCCAATTTTGGCTCAAAAGTTGGCTTCTAACGCTAGAAAAAAAATACTTAGCATTTATAATCTAGATCAGGTAGCGGAGTCTATAAGAAATATTTATATTAGTCTGAATTAATTTATATGAAGATACTTATTCTATCTCCGCACATGGATGATGCATTCCTTTCTTTAGGAGGATTCGTATCTAGGCTTTCTATGCTGCACGATTTTGAAATACTTAACATTTTTAGTTATGATCCTTGGGTTTTAGACGATTTTAAAACGACAAATAAGCTGGAAAACATTAACATCAGGAAAAAAGAAGAGATGTTAAATGCTTCAATAGCGGGAATAAAAACTAATTTCTTAGATCTTCCGGCAGGTTGGAAAGAAAGAGGGTATTCGAAATGGCAGACGAATGTAGATAGAAAAATAGATAAAAAAATACTAATTGAGGTTTTTAATTATTTAGAGAAATTAGTAGCATTTTTTGATTTGATATTCTCACCCTTGGGGATAGGAGGGCACGTTGATCATAAATTAATAAGAGGAATAGCCTGTAAACTAACTCTATCTAAAATTTTTTATTATGAAGATTTACCTTATGCCGTTGAGAAGGATTTTTTTAGATACGTTGATAATTTTCGGAAGAAACAGTGTTTATTAAATCATGTTTTCTTTCTAAACAATAAAGAGATCAAAAAGAAAGAGGTGTTTGTGAGAAACTATAAATCACAATTAACAAAAGAAGAAATGGAACTGGTAATGAGATACACAAGGGGGGAAATTGATCATAAGATAAGCAAAACGAGTAGTGAAATTATTTGGACATATAAAGATAATATACCGAAGATAAAGAATCTTCAGGATTATAAAAAAGATGAATAATAAGTATTGTTCTTTAACTACTTTTAAAGATTATGAATTTGAGGAACCAAGGGAAAATTGTATTGTTTGTGGTTCTAAAAAAATTGTTTACTGGGATAACGTTCGTTCAATGCCAATTGTGAGGTGTACCTGTTGTGGAGTGAAATTCGTGAACCCATTACCGTCTGATAAATGTATAAGGAAGCTATATGATGGTGGGCTATTGAGATGGTCGAGTATTGTTGAGTATGAACAGAATAGAAAAAAATACTTCATTTTTTATTTGAAATGGCTTAAGGATGCCAATCCGCATGGAAAAAAATTATTAGATATTGGGTGTGGAATTGGCACTTTTATGAAAATGGCAACTGATTATATGGGTTGGATATCTGTTGGGCTGGAGATATCAAGAACAGATATCGGTATTGCTCGGAAAAGGGATTTAAAAGTTATACACATAGACAAAGTTAAACAGTTATCTATAGATTTTGATTTTTGTACAATGTTAGATTTTTTGGAGCACGTTAAAGATCCAAATTACTATTTAAGGATTGCTTATAGGGCTTTGAATAAAAATGGTTTATTATTAATTGATACAGGCGACACTGGCGGGTTGGCCGGGAAGATAAGTAAAACAAAAAATCCTTTTTTTAAAAACGAAGGGCATTTTGTTTTTTACGATAAGAAATCGATTGTTAGGTTGTTAGATAGTAGTGGTTTTGAAGTAATTGAAATTTTAGATGAGTCAATTATTAAAGATATTTCATTGATTAGAAAAGTATTTCTTTTGTTAATTTCCCGCCCTAATATGTTTGTATTAGCAAAGAAGAGATGAAAATTAAATAGGTTATTTATGCACGGAGGCGTAAGGATTTATACAACTCATTTTTGCTTCATTTTTGTTAGACGAAATAATCCAATAAACAGAGGATGTATTGATTAAGAAGATTTGGTTATTAAAAATAAGTTTTTCTTTCTAACCGAGATTAATAAAATTAATATCATTAACCGAGGAAGTGTTGAGGAACTTTCTTCTTCCTGTTTAAATGATTTAAATCATTTAAACAAAAAACATTATTTTTTTAGAATTCCTGATAGAAAAAAAGCAATTGAGTTTGCTATTCAGAAATTGGCAAAAGAAAAAGATGTCGTTGTCATCTGTGGTAAAGGGCATGAAAAGAGTATGTGTTTTGGTAAAACCGAATATCCCTGGAGTGACCAAAAGATAGCCCGCAGGGCAATAATGAATAAATAATATTTAGGCAATTAGTGATTGGATTTTTGCCAAAGACCGATGAAAGTCAATAATTATTTTTTCTTTGGTAGAATTGGGGTAGAAACAAGCCAAACGAAGTCGTGGTAGAGAAGCGGTAAGGAGGATTTCTCTTTCTTTTTTCATTGCCTTTAATTTTTTTGGGGGGGCGGAAAGATTTGTTTTTTTTAATCTTTCTGCAAGGCCATGTTCTTCAATAGGTTTTTTTTCATCAGAAATTTTAATTGCAGTTGATAAAATTTTGATTGCATCTATTAAGTCGCTGATTTTTATTTCTTCAGACACAATTTCACCTTCGTCTCCTAAATTATGTTTATGGCGATTAGGAATTACTAAAGTAGCAATATTACTTGAAATATTGAAAAGCGAAAGAGCCGTGCCTTCACTTGTGCCACTTGAAATAGTGTGTTGATAATTAATATTATTTTTTTTGCAGGCGCTTAAAAGAAGTTCTTCGGCTAAATTTTTCTCTAGATAACCTTGACCAAAAACCAAGTTAGAGTCTGTTATTTTTATAAGTACTCCACTTTCATAATTAGGTTTGGGTAGGGCAAATTTCTTTAGGATCTCTTTTTGATTATCGTCAATTTCAGATTCCATTGCCTCAAGGGCAATATAAATCATTTCTTTTTTTAAATCTTCAAAGGGCGTTTTTTTTCTTTTTGCGATGCCTGTCATTGAGATTTGTTTAATTTCTTCTATGTAAGAAAAAACGACAGTTAAGTCAACATTTTTAAATTGATTCCTTTCTTCAATAACGTTTTTTAGGCACTGAAGAATAGCAGCGCTACAGGCGACATTATCAGCAGTAAGCATCTTAATTTTTTCTTCTTCTATACAAATGAAAGGAAGATTGAATATTCCGTAAGAATTAGAAGGAATTTTGTCTTTGGTTTTGAGAAAAATGATAGGTTTGGTTTCTTCTTTTGAGATTTCAGTTATAAAAGCATTGGTGGTAATTAATTTTCCATTTGGTCCATAGATTTTTAAAGGGATATTTTCTTTTTCGATGTATTTTTTAAGTCTGGTTATTCCTATGCTACCAAGAGCAATTCCTTCCTTAGAATTTTTTATGGCAAAACCAGGATGGTCTAGATGGGAGGAAATGATTAAAGAAAAATTTGGCTTCCCGCGTCTGATTTTAGCGTAGGTAGCTAGTTCATCAGAAGCAAAAAAACACCCCTCCTTTTTTTTGTGAAATCTAGAATGGTAGCGAGTAAATCCTATTTCTTGAAGGCGCTTTTCAATTTCTTTCTTGGCAATTTTATAAAGATAGGGTACATTGGGAATTTCTCCAAGATTTCTTAAATTCTTTAAAAAATAAGGGGAGATTTTAGATTTTCTCACAGGAGATAATTATATCAATTATAATTTAGAAAATAAATTGAAACGATGATAAAATTTGCTTAATGTCTCAAAAGACTTATTGTAATGGAGTTTTAGAGACTAATATTTCAATTGAAAGAGTAGATTTGAAAAATAAAAAAACGCCGTGGGCTATTATTTCAATTATTCAGAGAGAATTTTGCCCCAACGAAGATTTGCTGGAGATTTTGAAAAGATATCAGGAGTTAACAAAGAGTGATGGGTTAAAAGTAGTTTCTTCTGACGAAACATCAAGAGGAGCAGAAGTTTATTTTTTAGGCAGGAGGGAAAAGCCGTTGGGAGTTTTAGATTTGCGTTTTTATAAATTTACCATCATCTCTCCCCAATTATATTTAACTGAAGAGATTGATGAAGGAGAAAGGACTTCTTATTTAAGATTGAAGAGGTTTGGGGAGATTATAGATGAGGGGGATAAACTAGATGTGGTTGGAGAGATTGCTTATTATGCAATTGTTGAAGAGGAACGCGGGAAAGGTTTTGGGAGAATGCTTTTTGAATATGGAGTTAATAGGATAAGAAAGATAATTGGAGGCAAGGGGTTATTGTTGGTTATTGCCAAAACTAATTTGACTAATTATGAGAATGGAAGGGTAATTACAAAATATCTTTTAAGTCGGGAGGAAGAAATAAATGGTAAAGATAATCAAGGTAGAGTTATTATTAAAGGTATTCCCATATCTACTGAGGACATAAGACGTTCAACGGGTATTGACTGCGTTGGTTTTCATAGGGGGAGGTTGAATTATCCGACTTCTCATTTGGCTATAAGTTTTGGAATGAAATTTATTTGCTATTCAAAAAATCTTAGTTCGGTTTTTGTTTTATATCTTTAAAACGCAAATTAAC
>Ga0209102_1001365_pt1 | contig 12877 bp, 10 predicted proteins | sample ConPoolayeHmetaG_FD_185483 | JGI IMG/M metagenome (GOLD analysis project Ga0209102, IMG submission 185483) | Hot spring microbial mat communities from California, USA to study Microbial Dark Matter (Phase II) - Cone Pool mat layer H metaG... ... | reverse complement strand
AAAAGTGAGCCTACCTTATGGCTACCAGGAACCGACCACGCTGGCATCGCCACGCAAGTAATTGTGGAGCGGCAACTGGCTAGACAAGGGCAAACTAAAGAAGAGATAGGAAGAGAGGAATTCACCAAGCTAATCTGGCAGTGGGCTAATAAGAGCCGGGATGATATCCGGCGCCAGCATCAATTGTTAGGAGCTTCCTGCGATTGGACCAGGGAGAAATTCACCCTAGATGAGGGTCCAAGCAAAGCCGTCCGCACTGCTTTCATCCGATTGTACAACAAGGGACTGATCTACCGTGGAGAGCGAATGATAAACTGGTGTCCTCGCTGCCAGACCGCTCTCTCCGACCTCGAAGTAGAGCACAAAGATATTATCGGACATCTTTATTATATCCGCTATCCCCTAGCGCAAGGTAAGGGCTTCGTCACTGTAGCTACTACCCGGCCAGAGACTTTCTTGGGCGACACGGCTGTGGCGGTAAATCCCCAGGATAAGCGCTACAAGAAGCTCATAGGCAAGAGTGTCACCCTCCCTATTATAGATAAGGAAATCCCCATAATCGCTGATGATGCAGTTGATACTTCTTTCGGCACCGGAGCTTTAAAGATAACCCCAGCCCATGACCCCACAGATTTCGAAGTCGCCCTGCGACATAATTTGCCTCTGGTAAATATTCTGAACACTGACGCCACTATGAACGAAAACGCTGGGCCCTATCAGGGACTGGAAAGGTTTGCTTGTCGAGATAAGATATTAGCTGACCTAGAGGACAAGAAACTTCTGGAGAAAATCGAGCCTTACGCTCATTCAGTAGGACATTGTGATCGCTGCCAGACCATGATTGAACCCAGAGTCAGCCTGCAATGGTTTGTCCAAACACAACCCTTAGCTAAAGCCGCCATTGAGGCGGTTAAAGATGGCAGAATTAAGATAATCCCAGAACGCTTCACCAAGATATATTTTGACTGGATGGAAAATATCAGGGATTGGTGTATTAGCCGACAATTGTGGTGGGGGCACCGCATTCCTGTGTGGTGTTGCCAAGACTGCGGTAAGTTGACGGCATCGGTAGACGAACCGACAGCATGTATCCACTGTGGTTCCAAACAAATCATCCAGGACCCTGATGTCCTGGACACCTGGTTTAGCTCAGCTCTATGGACCCATTCTACACTAGGCTGGCCAGAGGACACCGATGACTTCCGCTATTTCTACCCCACCTCAGTAATGGAAACGGGCTATGACATCCTTTTCTTCTGGGTTGCCAGAATGATTATGATGGGGCTGGAAGATACTGGCGAGATACCCTTCCACACTGTTTACCTTCATGGCTTAATTCGCGATGAAAGTGGTGAGAAGATGAGCAAAATGCGAGGGAATGTTATCAATCCAGCCGAAGCCATAATCAAGTATGGCGTTGATGCTCTCCGATTTGCTCTAACTACGGGGACTTCACCGGGGAATGATATGAACTTGGGCAAAAGTAAATTAGAATCCAGCCGCAATTTTGTCAACAAATTGTGGAATGCCACCAGATTTATCCTTCAGAGCCTAGACGCTGAAAAGCTAGAAGCTCAAGCTATAGAGCACCCACCACAGAGAATAGAAGACCGCTGGATTGATAGTCAGCTCAACCGTCTTATCAGAAGTGTCACCGCGCTGATGGAAGAGTTCCAATTTGGTGAAGCAGAACAGCAGATTTACGATTTTGTCTGGTCGAAGTTCTGTGATTGGTATATTGAAATCGCCAAGATAAGACTCCACAACCAAGCAAGTCCCTCGCCTCTGCCCTTCCTGGCCAACACATTGGAAAAAACGCTGCGTCTTTTACATCCTTTCATGCCTTTTATCACTGAAGAATTGTGGCAAAGCTTGAAGCAGCGCCTGCCCGACAAGAGCCAAATGCCCGCTTCCATCATGATAGCCCCTTATCCCCGTGCAGACGATAAGGCATCTGCTCCGGAGGCGGAGCGGGTGATGGATTCCGTAATAGAGATTGTCCGCTCCATCCGTAACGTTCGTGCTCAATATAAGGTGCCTCCAGACAAATGGATTGAAGCCCGAGTTTACACTGACGAGCTCCTTTCGAGCCTTATCACACAAGCCAATATAATAGAAATACTAGCCAAAGTTCGCCCCTTAACAATACTCGGTCGCCAGGAAAGGGAACCTGATAAAGGCAAAACTCTCGTTCTGGTGTTGAAAGAGGCTGAGGTAGTTGTGCCCGTGGCGGGCATGGTAGATCACCTCGCTAAAGAACAACGACTGGTAAAGGAAAGCGAGGAAATCAAAGAAAGAGTCGCCCAACTTGAAGCCAGACTAAGAGATAATGCCTTTCTAAGCAAAGCGCCATCTCAGGTTATTGAAAAAGAGAAGGAAAAGCTCGCTATGCTCAAACATAAATTGAAGAGGTTACATCAAGAATTGTCTCAACTCCGCTCTTCATAGCCTGACAGCTCTCAGCCTTCAAGGGCGAACTGACTTAGCTTTGAAGCGTAACACTTCATGCAACTTTATCAGGGCTTTCTTAGTATCGCTAGCCACACAGGATTTATCACGAGTCTTTATACGATATTTAAATAGCCAATAGGTAAACTCATTAAGCTCGCTTAAGCTTATAGACTTAAGTTGAGGATGATGTCTCTCTCTTCTGAACTGCTTCAACAGGGCTAATTGAGTGTCACCGTAAATGAGTTGATAAGCTTCGTCAACTACTCCGTTATCGCTGTTCAAGCCTAGCACTCTCTTCTTCTTTCGTATCTCTTCAGTCACAGCCAAAACGAGAAATTTTTCCACCAGAATGCCGTAGAGATAGTTGAGATAAGCCTTGTATTTAGGGGCGCCAATTAGGTTCCTAAATTCCTCTCTGGATAATTCTATCGGTGGTCGGTCGAAGAAGAGAAGATTTGTCAGCTCTTGTTCAGGAATAAGTCCACCAACCTCTTCACACAACCTTCCGGCTAGAACCAGCCAATCGAAAGCTTCGTTATCAACAAGATACCGATAATGTCGCCCATCGTAGTCTTCCTCAGAACTATCCCATAGACGAATGGCTTCGAGCAGAGCCACATACCAATTCTTGCCTGCAGCAATAGCTCTTTTCAGCCCTTGGATTGCCTGATTATCTTGAGTGGACACTCCAGCCACCTCCACATTTATGCCAGAAATCATATTATATCTCCATCAGTTTAAAGGCTCAAGACGTGGTATGAGCTCTGGCGTAAATTGACAGCGTCCATTCTTCTAGGCTATCATTTTTCCTTTGTGGAAAACACTTCTAAGCACAATCCGACACTTGCCGAACTAGCTGACGCTTTTCTGTCAAACTTACCACCAGAAGAAAGGGGGAAAATACAGGCAGAAATATCTAAATTCGTCAGATGGCTTGGCTTATCCCGGCGCGTAAAAGACATTAGCCCCGTGGATGTGGCTAGTTATGGTGAATTGATTACCCCGTCGGCAGTCAAACCCCTCAGGTCTTTTCTTACGTATATCAGGAAAAAGAGATTTAGTAGCATAAGTTTAGCTTCTCACCTAAGGGTGAAAAAAACTTTTCCAAAAACAGTCGCCGTTTGGCAGAGCGGGCAGGTCCAGGCTACCCTGACTGCACAAGGCTATGCAAAATTAGAGGAGGAAGTAGCCAACCTGAAAAGTCAACGCTCCCAGGTTATTGAGGAGATGAAAATTGCAGCTGCAGACAAGGACTTCCGAGAAAATGCCCCCTTGGCAGCAGCCAGAGAGCGTAAAGCACATCTGGAAGGAAGAATTAAGGAGATAGAGGCAATCTTAAATCAAGCAAGGATAATGAGGGAAGACCAAGACACAACCAAGGCAAAATTCGGAGACACAGTAGTGCTTCGTGACCTATCCTCAGGTAAAGAGTTCAGCTATACTTTAGTTGACCCCCGGGAAGCAAATCCAGCCAAGGGTAAACTTTCTGTTGCTTCCCCCCTAGGCAAAGCAATCCTGGATAAAGAAAAAGGACAAGCAGTCGAAGTTGTCGCCCCTGCTGGTACCTTCTGCTGCCGCATTGAAGACATTTTGGTCGCCTCAAAGACAAGCCCACAGTGACCCGGGGAACCGACGGCTGCCACTAAGGGAGACGGGACTTAAACCACGCTAGTCCCCATCGCTTTGCTTGCGAGAAGATTTCGAGGTTTGTCGATTCGCATTACATATGGCATAATAAATTAAGCCACACAAAGCGGAGGGATCGCATAGTGGTCTAGTGCGGGCGCCTGCTAAGCGCTTACTCCGAGTAAAATCGGAGTCGAGGGTTCGAATCCCTCTCCCTCCGCCACCATGGAGATTCATCTTTCTCAAGAAAAGTTGAGAAATATTGGGATATTTCCTTTCAGATTTTTTGCGGGCTGCCTAAAGACCTATCAGCTTTCTGCCCTCGTCTAGTAGCAGCCTAGCCCTTTCCAGGCTTTCAGCTTCAGAATAGATGCGGACCAGTGGTTCTGTGCCGGAAAAGCGGATAAGGAGCCATGACTCATCACCAAGGAAGAAGCGAAAACCATCGGTAGTATCCACTTTAGCCACCTTTGAGCCGGCGATGCTGTCTGGGAAGCTAGAACTGAGTCGGCGCAGAATTGACTGACGCTTAGCTAAGGAGATATGAAAATCCCTGCGGTCATAGTAGTGAAGCCCAACTTTGCTGTAAAGGTAGTCCAGAAGCTGGGACGGTGTTTTTCCTGTTTTTACCATAAAGTCCAAGAAGTAAAGGCCAGCAAGTATGGCATCCCTTTCTGGGACATGCCCACGAAAGCCGTAGCCACCACTCTCTTCCCCTCCGATAAGAGCATTCTTCTCCATCATTAAGGGGGCGACATACTTGAAACCCACCGGTGTTTCGTAAACAGGCACGTCGAAGAGCCTTCCCAAACGGGAAATCATAGTGGTGGAGGTTAATGTCTTTACTATAGCGCCACGCTGGCCACGAACTTCCAGAAGATAGAGGCAGAGCAAGGCAAAAACTTGATGCTGGGTTAAAAACCGCCCTTTTTCGTCTATTACGCCAATGCGGTCGGCATCCCCATCGGTGGCCAAGCCCACGTCAGCCTTTTGCTTGACGACCAATCGGGAAAGATTGGTCAGGTTCTTGGCAATTGGCTCGGGCTGAATTCCGGGAAACGAAGGGTTTCTTTCAGCGTTAATTTCGGTAATTTTCAAGTTACCACCTTGAAGGACTGCCTTAAAATAACCACTACCAGCACCATACATTGAGTCAACTACGATATCCAATTTCTGGTTTCGCAATTCTTCTATATTGACAAAACGGCTCAGGCGGTCGAAGTAAGCAGGAGAAGGGTCCAGGTAATCAACAAGCCCCTCCTTTAACGCCTTGTCTAAGGCAAGCCTTCTCACACCTCCCCGCTGTCGGGTCAGGGAAGCGATATTTCTTTCTATCTGAGATGTCACCTCATCTGGAGCGCTAGCCCCATCTCGAGATTTATATTTGAATCCATTCCAGGAACCAGGGTTATGGCTGGCAGTTATCACAATAGCCCCGGCAGACTTAGTAGCCGGGACAGCGAAGCTCACCACAGGTGTAGGGGCTGGCTTGAGGCAGAGGTGGCATCTGATATCATTGCCAGCTAGCACCTCGGCAGCAGCGGCAGCAAAATCCTCAGAAGCGAAGCGAGTATCATAACCAATGACCAGGCTTTGTCTATCAAGCCCATTTTGCTTGAGATATTCTGTTACAGCCTGGGCGCAGAGGCGGACATTGTCAAAGGTGAAATCCTCGGCTATAATCCCTCGCCACCCATCAGTGCCGAATTTGATTGGACTAGCCATGAATTGCTGTGATTATCATCTAGATTACCTGAAACGTCAAGTACCGATAGTTTTTACGGTGCCAGCGTTCCCTTGACAGCATACAGATTAAACTATAAGCTGTGTAGGTTACCCAGCACGTTTTGGAAAACTTAAACTCTTACTAGCATCAGAGTTGAGCTATGCGTCTCGCTGATGAGGAGTGAGAATTTGAGTACTAAAGTCAAAATCGTCACCGATAGCTCTGCCTACCCTGAGCCAGAGGTCATCGCCAAACATGATATCCGTGTTGTGCCACTCAAAGTTGCCTTTGGAAGTGAGGTTTTCTCAGAAGGGGTGGATATTACTAATGAAGAATTCTATGAAAGGCTAGTCAAAGACGGAAGGCTGCCTACTACTTCCCAACCTCCTGTTGCCGATTTTATCAAAGTATATAGCGAGCTGGCAGAGCAGGGACACCCCATCCTGTCCATTCACATTTCTAGCAAATTAAGCGGAACCTGTGCTTCAGCTTTGGCTGCTAAAAATGCGCTCCCCAAAGCTCAAATAGAGATAGTGGATTCGCTAACTATAGCCATGGGAATGTTAATTCCTCCTGCTGCTGAAGCAGCGGAAAGGGGAGAGACGCTATCTCAAATTGTGGCTTCTATAGAAAAACTAAATAAATGCATAAAGGTTGTGGGGGCGTTTGATACGTTGGAGTATCTCTGGAAGGGAGGACGGATTGGGGCAGCTAAAGCTCTAGTCGGTACCTTATTGAGGATTAAGCCGGTTCTGACCCAGGAGGACGGAGAGGTTAAGGTTCTAAACAAGTCAAGAACCATGGCCAAGGCCATCGAGTATATGTCAGGTTTTGTGGAGAAAGAGGTAAAGGGGCGTATCTCCCTTCATGGTTATATTGCCCACAGCCATGCCCCCGACGCAGTCCATGCCTTGGAGAAGAAGCTTCGGGAAAACTTTAATTGGGTTGAGCTACGCTTTCTTGAGTTGGGACCGGTGCTGGGGACTCACATGGGACCGGGTTTCGTTGGGGTAAGTTTCTACTGTGATGAGGACTGGCACTCAGAGTGAGCCAATTAGTGCATTCATTCAGTCGCGTGGTCAAATCCCTCTAGCTGCGATATCATAGCGCAGGTCCATCCCGTACTTCCACACAAAATTCACTTTACTTTTTTATACCTTGCAAAATCTCGACTGGCCTACACAGAATTTTTAGGAACCCAGGAGATGGCAATAGAATAGATATGGTGTCCCCTGAAAATTAAGGTGTTGATAATGGAGTAAGTACGTTGTAAGATGGATGACAAAGAGAGCAGAAAGGAGGGAATAAGGATGTTGCAAGACTTCAAGGCATTCATAATGAGGGGCAACGTGATTGACATGGCTGTGGGCATCATCATCGGCATCGCCTTTGGAGCAGTTATAAACTCCCTTGTTAAAGATGTTATTATGCCGCCGATAGGTCTGGCCTTGGGCAATGTTGATTTCGCCAACCTCTTCGTTGTACTTAGAGAAAATCCGTTAAGTCCCGGGCCGTATCTTTCTCTGGCTGACGCCCAAGCTGCCGGGGCTGTTACACTCAACTACGGAGTCTTCATAAATGCTATTGTCAACTTGCTGATAATAGCAGCGGCCGTCTTCTTCTTAATTGTGCGTCCGATGGCTAAGCTGCAGGCGCTCAGAAAGAAGGCCGAAGAACTGACGGCACCGACAACGAAAGAATGCCCCTACTGTGCTACCTCAATTCCTATTAAGGCTAGTCGCTGTCCGAACTGCACTACAGAACTGAAGATGGCGTAAATTGGCAGGCATCCTTTATAGTGGATAACGACAGCAGCGCATCGAGCGCTCTTTAGGCGCGTTTAAAAATCGTCCAGTACGGATTTTTGTAGCTCTTTCAGATGCGAAGTATCATTATGCCTGGTTAAAACAAAGCGCCCATCTATATAATCGAAAATCGTGATTCCAGCTACATTCTGCTTGATATTCCAGAAGTGTGAGTTGTCCAGTCCCAGTAAGGCGCATATTAAGACCTTGTTCACAACCCGATGAGATACCAATACTACGCTCCCTTGATATTTGGAAAGGACATCGTCGACTACTGCGATAGCTCTTCTCCTCACATCTTCCAGGCTCTCCCCACCGGGCATTTTTACCTTGTGAGGATTATTGTGCCACTCGTTGAGGAGGGCTGGATATAGCCTCTTCACATCTTGTTCGGACAGAGATTGCCATTCCCCATAATCGAAATCTGTGAGGCCCTCGGCAATTTGTACGCCAACATTCTGGTAACGGGCAATGATATTGGCCGTGTCTAGCGCTCTCCTTAATGGGCTGGAATAAATCGCTTCTAATTCCCAATTGGCTAGATTCTTGCCCAATAGCTCTGCTTGTTTAATGCCCACTTCATTTAGATTGACATCCGTTCTACCCCGGTATATCTTCTCCACATTCCACATGGTTTCGCCGTGTCTTACGAGGATAAGTTCTGCCATAGCTCCCCACATAATTATCTAACGTCTGAGAATTTATAGCAACCTAGGAAGAAACTCCTTTGAGCCTGAATAGTTGACTTGTGCTCCTTGATTGATTAGGATTATGGGTGTAAAATGAATGTTGCAAAGGAGGCATAGCATGGTAGAGATGACGATTGATAGCATCCGGGTGAGCTTGATGAATTATCAAAGGGTGGTGATTTTAAAAGAAAAGGGGACTAATCGTTACTTACCCATCTGGATTGGTCCTGCTGAGGCAGATGCTATTGCCGTAAAGCTACAAAATATCGAACTATCTCGCCCGTTGACGCATGATTTGTTGCAATCTGTGATTTCTACTTTGGGGGCTTCAGTTGACTATATTGTAGTAAGTGGACTTAAGGAAGATACTTTCTATGCCAGACTTGCCCTCAGCATTGATGGTGTTAAGATAGATATTGATTCCCGACCTAGCGATGCCTTAGCCTTGGCTGTGAGAGTTGGGGCACCAATATACGCTGAAGAGTCAGTGTTGGAAAAAGCGGGCATTATCCTTGAAGAGGAACCAAGTAAATCCGAAGGTAAAGTTGACGAACAAGAGCTGAAAGGGCTATCAGCATATAAGGATTTCATAAACACGCTTGACCTGGAAGATTTTAAGAAACGTCAATCCTGAGACCGTCAAGAGAAGCGGGCTTCTCGCCGCTTCCAGATAAAGTCTCAAGTTTAAAATCCTAACGCGAAGATTTTGCTTTCAGCTTGTTAGTCAGGACTTGCAAAGCAGTAATATATCCTCTCCAGCCCAAGCCTGTTATCTGTCCTTCAGCTACGGAGGCAATCACAGACCTGGCCCGCCATTCTTCACGGCGGTAAATATTGGACAAATGGACCTCAATTACTGGCAATTTGCTATCAGCCAGGGCGTCGAGCAGGGAAAATCCGTAGTGGGTTAGCGCACCAGGGTTAATTATTATGCCCTGGGCAGAATCGGCTTGCTCTTGAATAAAATCTATGAGCGCCCCTTCATGATTAGACTGAAATGTCACCACTTCAACATTTAAGGCCTTGCCTTCCTTCTTCAGCAAGGCATTAATTTCGTCGAGAGTCTTCTCTCCGTAAATAGACTTGTCTCTTTTGCCCAGCATATTCAAATTTGGTCCGTGGATAACTAGAATTTTCATAAGGTTACCTCCTCTTTTTGTTTTTCAGGTGCAGATATTTTTACTGTACGTTGACAAGCCACGCATTTAGCCCAATCTCCCTTGTATTGCACTAAAAGATTGCCACAGCTCGGGCAAGGCTGGGCTACCGGCTTGCGATTTACAGCGAATTGGCATTTGGGAAACTGGCTACACCCATAAAATACTTTCTTTTTCTTACTTATTTTTTTCACAAGCTCGCCACCACACTGGGGGCAAGAAACTCCGGTTTTAACTGCGTAGGACATGGTTGTTTTACAGTCAGGATAGCCGCTACAGGCGAGGAATTTACCAAAACGCCCGACCTTGATGACCATGGGACGACCGCAATTGGGACATTTGTCCTCGCTCGTCTGGGTCACGCTAACTTTCTCTAAATTCATCCAAGCTTTATCCAACATATCCTGGAAGGGGGGATAGAATTCCTGCAAAGCAGTTATCCATTCATATTTACCTTGAGCTATTTCATCTAGTTGCTCTTCCATCCGGGCTGTGAAACCAAGGTCAACGATTTTGGGGAAATGTGTAGTCAGGAGGTCGTTGACGGTCACCCCCAGTTCCGTAGGGTGGAATTTGCCATCAATTTTGTTAACATAATCTCTCTCCTGAATTGTAGACAGGATAGGAGCATAGGTACTAGGGCGTCCGATTCCTTTCTGCTCCAGTGCTTTTATCAATGTAGCCTCAGTATAGCGGGGCGGCGGCTGGGTAAAGCATTGTTCAGGAGAGGTCCCCAGGTAAATCAGCTTATCTCCAACTCTCAGTTTGGGCAAGGAAACTCCGATGAAATCGGAGCTTTCCCCTCGTTCATCTTCATCCCGCCCTGACAAGTCGGGGCTGTAGACAGCCATAAAGCCAAGAAATTTAACCACAGAGCTACTTGCTTTGAGTAGATATCCCCGATTCCATCTGGGTTGTTTATCAGTACTTCTTGCCTCTATCTCTACGTTGGTTGTGTCGTATAAAGCTGCTGCCATTTGACTGGCGACCATGCGCTTCCAGATAAGCTCGTAGAGCTTTAGCTGGTCTGAATTAAGAAAGGGCTTGATTTGCCCTGGTTCGCGGTGTATTTTGGTAGGGCGAATTGCCTCGTGAGCTTCCTGCGCCCACTTTGCTTTCCTGACAAAACTACGCGGCTTCGGTGGCAGAAATTTGGCTCCATATTTCTCCTTGATAAACTCTCTCGCTTCGCTTATGGCAGAAGCCGCCACGTGGGTAGAATCGGTGCGCATATAGGTAATAAGCCCCACCGAGCCTTCTTTGCCCAGGGGTAAGCCTTCGTAAAGCTGCTGGGCAATAGCCATAGTTCGCCCGGCGGTGAAGTGCAGCTTGTGCCAGGCTTCCTGCTGCAATGTGCTGGTGGTAAAAGGCGGGGCTGGTTGACGAGCTATTTGTTTGGTTGCCACTGCCTTTACTGTGTATTCAGCTTTTTCTAAGTCAGCGATGACCCCGTCTGCTTCATCCTTATTGCTAATATCCAGCTTGCTGCCATCGGCCAAGCCGAACACCCTGGCTTTAAAACTCGCTTCCTTTTCCTCAGGGGGCGCCAGCTCAACTTCTATAATCCAGTATTCCTGAGGGACGAAGTTTTGAATCTCCCGCTCGCGGTCAACAATCATCCTCACAGCCACCGATTGAACCCTGCCTGCGGAAAGTCCCCTCTGCACCTTTCTCCACAGGAGTGGACTCAGTTTATAGCCCACAAGCCTATCCAAGATACGCCGGGCTTGCTGGGCATTCACCAAGTTCATATCAATAGAACGAGGACTTTGGAAGGCCTCCCGAACGGCGTCCTCAGTTATTTCGTGAAAGACTACACGATGAATGGGTGTCTTATCCTTGTTCAGTTTGGCTGCTTGCACTAGATGCCAGGAAATTGCCTCTCCTTCACGGTCAGGGTCGGTAGCCAAGTAGATAGAGCTAGCCTTACTGGCCGCCTTTTTGATTTCGCCTACTATCTTTTTCTTCTCCGCGGGAACGACATACTTGGGGGTGAAACCTTTGTCTATATCTACCCCGAGGCTTGACCTAGGCAAATCGCGCACGTGCCCCAAGGATGCTTTGACACTATAGCTGCGTCCCAGAACTCTGTCTAGCGTCCTGGCTTTGGCGGGAGACTCGACGATAACTAGTTTAGTTGCCATAATTTACCTCACCTTAACTCCTTTAGCCAGAACATAATTCATGCTTCCCACTTGCCTAGCTATCCCCCTTAGCTCGAGCATTGCGAGAGTGCTGCTTACTTCCGGCATAGTCAAACCACTACGACGGCAAATTTCATCTATATGGCTGGGCTCAGAAGTCAACTGTTTCAGTATAGCGGATTCAACCGAGCTCTCAGCTCTTGAATGCTCAGCCGGGGAGAATTCCTTAATTTCTGCTTGCTGTACTACGATAGTCAGGTTTAGTTCCTGGAGAATATCTGTGTAATTGCGAACCAACTTAGCTCCTTCTTGAATGAGACGATTAGTTCCCTGGCTGGCCGGAGAAAGGATGCTGCCGGGAATAGCAAAGACCTCTCGATTCTGTTCCAGTGCCTGATGGGCGGTAATCAAAGCCCCGCTCCTTTCTCCAGCTTCCACCACTAACACCCCCAGGCTCAAGCCACTCATAATGCGATTGCGGAGTGGGAAGTTCTCAGCCTTAGGCTTGACGCCTAAGGGATATTCACTGACCAGAGCGCCATGCTCCATAATCGCTTGAGCCAGTTTGGCATTTTCTCCAGGATAGACGATATCCAGACCGGAGCCAAACACAGCTACGGTTTTGCCCCCGGCATCCAGAGCTGCCCGATGAGCCACAGAGTCAATCCCTCGGGCTAGTCCACTGACAATAGTGATTTTACTTCGGGCTAGATCAGCCACAATCTCTTCAGTCACCTGTCTCCCGTAGATGGTGGGGCGACGGGTGCCCACTATAGCCAAACAAGGCTCATCCTCGGCTGCGAAATTACCCCTCACATAAAGCACCGGGGGATAATCATAAATTTCTTTTAATCTCGAAGGATAAAGAGGATCGTCACAGGTAAGCACCTTTACTTTGTAGCGTTCCAACTTTTCCATCTCGGCATCCAAGGAGATTCTGGGGCGGAGGGTCACCAAGGCATCTATGCTCCGTGAATCCAGTCCGGCCTGCTTTAACTTGCCTTCGGGAGCTTTCCAAGCCCTCTGTAAGCCGCCAAAGTATTCCTTTAGTTGAGAAAGCCGCACCCGACCAATCCCGGGTATCCCGGAGAAACCCACCCAATATTTCAATTCGTCAGCATTTACCATATGAAGCCTTGCTGGATTTTAGCATAACTCACCTGACAAAAGAGAACTATGCGGAGGCTGAGATACATGGGTAACACTCATGGTATGGTTAGTGATGATACTGACTTACCGTGAGGAGTTACCCAGATGAGAAAGCCGGCCAGCTTTTACT